>OFMU01000220.1_pt1 | contig 43342 bp, 40 predicted proteins | sample 1541861 | NCBI WGS metagenome assembly OFMU01 (sample SAMN04209238, study PRJEB22552) | human gut metagenome | biome: gut; material: feces | host: Homo sapiens | place: USA: Oklahoma
AAAAGTAACCGCTCATTTTGTAGACAGTATCAGTTTTGAACAGCTGGATTCTTTCCTGAATCTGGAAGAACAGGTTCTTAGTGAACTGGCATATGAGGTAGGAGAACGTTACTTTGCTATTCAGAGAACAGAAGAAGGATATGATTATTCGTTTTACGATGAAGATTTTCGTCTGATGGATGGTGGCGTCTATGAAAATGATCAAATTTCTATTGAAGAAGCGGCAGAGGAACTTCTGGAAGACGAAGGCTGGACTGGAGAACGCATCCGTGGAGATTATGATCAGTTGATGGAAAAAGTAGAAGAAATGGATGAAGTTGTAATGGCAGAGATTCAGAAAAGCCAGGGCGAATATAAGCCTTTGGCAAAGGTGGAGGAACTGGAAGAGGCGAATTATAACATGATTGATAACGTCCTTAATAATATGCCACCGAAGAAAGAGCCTTATCTGGAATATTTCGCCACAGAATGTGATGAGTTCCATGATATGGGAGCTTATGAAAAAAGTACCGATGTTAATCAGATTGCTGCGGTCTATGAAAAATATAGGGAGAATCCTAAAACTGCGTATCTGGGATGCTCAATGGGAATTATTTATCGTGATCCGGAAGACAGTTACTATGATGAAGCCGAATTTGCGATCGTTAAAGGGAATACCGTATTCGGAAATCTGATGGATGATGTTCGATTTTATGGAGAACTTGCACTGGTACGGGAAGGGATCGAGAAAATTCATGAAGCATTGCCGGACTACAAGTATGTACCGATGAGGGATGTTCGAGAAGCAATGTATCCTGAGAAAATGACCACAGAACAGCTGGCAGAGGCACTGGATGAGATTGCAGAAGCTTTTGATCCGTATGAGTATCGAGATAATGTGGAGAGGGGAGAAAATACGGTGCAGGAAGTAATGCTGGATTTGAGAAGTGGAAATATTCATTCCTATATTTCATATCTGAAGGATATTGTAGACGAAGAATGCGATCTGTCTGTTCGTGCAGGAGTATTGATTGAAAGACTGAAAGCCTATGAACCTGAACTTCCAAAGGATATGGAACCAATGGTGTATGTAAACTATTGTGAAGAAAGTGATCTCATGAATCCAAGATGTCAGAAGCTGTCTGAGCTGGATGCAAAAACAGCAGAAATGGATAAAGAATGGTATGCAAAACGTGATCCGAAGACAGACGAACCTGCGAAAATCGCAAAGATATATGTGACTGTATATTATGCTGAAAAAGGTGAACAGAAGCTGCATCATTTCAAGAAGTCAATGGATATTGGAAATGGACATGGCGGTATTGTAAGTCAGTTGAAGTATAACAATGAAATGAAGCTTACAGATGAGTATTGGATCAATTACCAGAAAGGCAAAGGAAGTGAAGAGTTCCAAAAGTATATGGAAGATCTGACAGACATGCAGAATCATGTACTTCCGTATCTGCAGAGCTTTTGCAACCTGGAAGAAAAAGGTGTGAAGGAGAGACGAGAACAGCAGATAGCAGAAAGAAATGAAGGAAGAGTAGATGAGCGTGGAACAAGTACCGAAGCGAATGCAGTGGTTAAGGATACAGGAAAAGCAGATAGAAAACTGGTACAGCAGAAGCAGGCGGTAGCTGGAAAAGATAAGAAATTATCCATTCATGAACGCCTTGAGATTAATAAGAAGATTATTCAAGAAAAGCAGGGAAAAGATAAGCCGGAGAGAGGGGCTGATTTGGGTGTAAGGACGGTGTAGTATTAAGATAGAATGGAGTCGGAGGTCACGGATAACAATGTGGCTTTCGGCTTTTTGTTTTGAATGATTTGTGCTTCAAAGTTTTATGTGACAAATGAAACAACCTATGATATTATAATTGCTACAGTAGATATAAGGATCGTGACCTGTGTATCAAATTCGCAACAGATTATGAGAATCTCTACGGATATGCTCATGGTGTTGTAAAAACTAAGAAACAGAAAAAAGAAGCAGATAACAACAGGCGGTATGCTGCATATTATAATCAAATATGTATGATTTAAGCGTCAAAATCCCTTTTTGCCGAATTTAGTCATAATATATTGTTGTAATATGTGAAGAAAATATACTAAATACAGTATCCTTGGTTATTAAATTACCCTTTTGACGCTCTAATCATATGTATGGGAACTGTATATCCTATTGAAATAGTGCGTTAAGTTAAAAAGTATATTCATAATAAGAATACATACCTGAAATCTGAAATTGATAATAAATATATTCCAAACCGTACTACACCATTATCATATAGTGAGCGAGAGTATGTCGAAAAATTGAAATTTCAACTTAGAGATGAAGCACCAATTGGTAAACTTCTGGAATCGTTGGGAGTTATAGCGGAACAATGGGGAGAATCTGATCCACTGGATATGGATGAGAACTTAGTTCACGAAGAAACAGCATTTGTGAAATCTGATACTATCAGTGCATAACTTCTGTTAATCAGAAACATGAACGGAGGTCTTTTTATAAGACTTCCGTATAACCATCCCTATCTCTCACAGAATCAATTTTATGCTGAGAATCCTTATATATAACCTTAAATTTCCAACGAAAACCATGCACCCTAACAACTTTACCCTTAAAGCATTTGCGTTGAAATTTGATGGTTATTTCTCTTATATATAATGAAGAAACGAGTATAAGATGACTGCTGCAGATACCGATGTTTATATAAAGAGGGAAAAGATATAATCCTTGAAATAATGCATAGTATTGACAATGCATTGCATAAACTATATAATGATAATATAAATAGATTAGAAAGTAGGTGGATTTATGGCAAATGTATCAATTAGAATGGATGATAATTTAAAGAAACAAGCAGAAGATCTTTTCAATGATTTAGGTATGAATCTGACAACTGCATTCACAATTTTTGTAAAACAGGCAATCAGAGAACAGGGAATACCATTTGAGGTTACCAGAGAAACACCTAATAGTGAAACAATATCAGCAATTAATGAAGTACAGCAAATGAAACAGAATCCTTCTCTTGGAAAAGCATATACAGATGTGGACAAGATGATGGAGGAATTATTAGCATGAAATATACGGTTAAGCCGACCAGTAAGTTTCAAAAAGACTTAAAACGTATTCAGAAACGTGGATACGATATGAGATTAATGACTGATGTCATCAAAAAATTGGCAAATGGTGAAATATTACCGCCGAAGAATCGAGATCATAATCTTTCAGGAAATTATAGTAATTGCAGAGAATGTCATATTGCTCCTGATTGGTTGTTGATTTATGAAGTCTATGAAGATGAACTATTCTTATATTTAACAAGGACAGGAAGTCATAGCGACTTATTTTAATGCAGAGTAATGTGATCACAATTTAATATGAGACAGAATGAAAGCCCTCGGGAGTCAATCTTGGGGGCTTTTGGTGTGTAATATAAAATTTATTCGTCTTCTGGAAGAATAACGTTATTTTCTTTAGGATGCGGCTATAAAGTTAGAAATAGCGGGGTGGATTTTATTGCTATTTGTTCAAATACAATGCATAAGTGCATCCCTGCTATCAGAGAAAAAACGAATATACCATTGTTACATATAGTAGATGCTACAGCCAAAGAGATGCTTAAAAATAATATTGATTCAGCATTATTATTAGGGACACGTTTTACTATGGAAGAGGAGTTCAATATAAAAAGATTTAAAGAAAACGGTATAAGTATAATTGTACCAAGACGCTAGCGCGTCGGCTAGCCCCAAGTACGTGAATCTACTACTTTTTTATACGAAAAACTGAGAAAATTTGAGGGAAAAACTGCCTAGAAAAAAATGTGGCCGAAAAAATCCAGACAAGGATTTTTTACGGCCAAAAATAGAAAGCATTTATTAAAATTAAAATATCCTGAACAAGTTGCAGAGCCGGAAAGCCCTATAACTGTCAGGATATTTTTGTTTGGTGCTGTCAGCTTTAAAAAACGTTATTTACCGACAGCCCCTTTATAATAATTTGTAGTAAGGGGAAGAATTAGAGAGTTTCGAATGTAACAGTCTGATTCAGAGCCTTTCTAGTCTGTGTATGTCTATCCGGAGACTGTGGTTTATCTGCCGCGTAACCAATGGCAAGGATATTAACCGGTACAAGGTTTTCCGGCAGATTAAAAGCGGCGCGGATAGCTTCAGGATCAAAGTAAGTAATCCAGCAGGAACCTAAACCTAACTCGGTAGCTGTCAGCATCATATGGTCTGTAACGATAGAAGCATCGATGTCTACCATATTTTTACCATCAAATGGACGCACCCATGCTGTATCAAGATCAGCGCATACAAGCATTACAAGGGGAGCGTTATAGGTGTTAGCGCCTGCACTGAATTTCTCCAGATTTTCGGGATTTTGTACAACCAGGATTTTCTGAGGCTGCATATTTGCTGCAGTTGGCGCACAATGTGCGGCTTCGAGGATTGCATTAACCTTTCCCTGCTCAACAGATCTTTTTTCATATTTACGTACAGAATATCTTGTCTTAATAGTATCTAAAATTGTCATGATAATTCTCCTTTTTTGATTTTGATAAATATAAAATTGTAAACCAGCAACTATATATTGGCCAATTAGAAATATCCTTGCAAGAATAAATTGAAGTTGTTGGAAACTTATGCTATTATTATAACAACAATTGTTCGACTGACAAGTACGCACTTTAAAGTGAAATAATATGAAAAAAGTAAATTGGTATAAAAAAGATACTGTGGAGGTGATTTGTTTATGAATACATGTTGTAGTAGCAGTTATCACTGTCCGGTTGAAGCAACTTTGGATTTAATCGGAGGAAAATATAAATCACTAATATTGTGGCATCTTATAGGTAAGACATTACGCTTTAGCGAAATCCGTGCATTAATTCCCCAAGCAACACCGAAAATGCTGACGCAACAGTTAAGGTTATTGGAAGAAGATGGATTGGTAAACAGAAAGGTATATCCTGTTGTGCCGCCTAAAGTGGAGTATAGTTTAACAGAATTTGGAGAAAGCATTATCCCGATTTTGAATGCTATGTGTGATTGGGGAAATGATTATCTTAATAACAGCAAAAAATAGATAGGGAATATTTGAAGAAGTATAAGAAAAGCCTCTCGCTTTACTTATACTTCTTTTTTATGGCGCGAGATTGTTAAAATCGTAGATCAGACAAAAAAAATCGTAGAAGAATCAAAACATCTTGAAATTAAATATTTTTCAGTTATATAATCCGTGTCGAAAATACGGAGGGAACTGATAGATGTATTTTGGATTATCAAGTGGCAAGATATATTCAAAATGATATAACCGATGCGCATGAGTAAGTATTTATATAGGTCAGCTCTTAGTTGTATTTATATTATTACAAATTAAAAGTAAGCTATAACTGTTTTACTGAAAATTGGAGGAAAGTATTATGGTAGTGAAATCGAATAATATGGAAAAGCAGGTAAGGTCTGAATTGAAAGGTGGAAAAGGGGATATTCATTTTCTCAATTGCGTAAGCAAAGATACTATCCCGAACTGCCGGCTCTTGTCCTATATGACAATTCCACCGGAAGGTAGCATTGGAGAGCATGAACATGTAGAAGAGACTGAATGCTATGTTATCAAATCTGGAAAAGGTGTGGTTATCGACAATGGCAAGAAGATTGACATTTCTGCTGGTGATGTAGTGATAACAGGAAATGGAGATGTTCATAGTGTTATCAATACGGAAAATGAAGACTTAGAAATTCTTGCATTTATTGTTTTGAATTAGGAGGCAGAATATGAAAACAGAAAAAGAAAAGATGCTGTCTAATGAATTGTATAATCATAAGGACGCGGAACTTACAAAGGAACGTAATCATGCATATGAGTTAACCTTACGTTATAACCAGACGAAGGATGACGAAACAGAGCTGAGAACATCTATCTTGCAGCAATTAGCCGGCAAACTTGGTAATAATGTAGTAATAAAACCGCCTTTCCAGTGCGACTACGGATATAATCTTATCTTGGGCGATAATGTTTTCATGAATTATGGCTGCTCAATTTTAGATTGTAATGTGGTGGAAATTGGAAACAATGTACTGATGGCGCCAAATGTACAGATTTATGCCGCATATCATCCGACAGATCATACACTACGGTTAAAAGATTTAGAATATGCAGACAGAGTGAAAATTGGCGATAATACCTGGATAGGTGGGGGCAGTATCATTTTGAATGGAGTTACCATAGGAAAAAAAACTGTAATTGGAGCAGGAAGCGTAGTTACAAAAGACATTCCTGATAATGTTGTAGCAGTAGGAAATCCGTGTAGAGTTATTAAGCGGCTGGATAAAGAGAATGTCGAGAACGGAAAACGTTTGAAATTTACAGACTTTGCGCACATTAATATTGTTGTAGACGATATTGATGAAGGGATAAAATATTACGAACAGCTTTTAGAAGCAAAGCCTATACAGATTTTCCGAGAGTTCAGTAATATTGGATTTGCTAAGGCAGCAGGTTTCCTCGAACATCCTGAACTTGTGAAATTGAGTATTGCGTTTATGGAAATTCCGGGAACTAAGCTCACACTGGAGTTAATGGAATATTATGAACCGGTAACAACAGATGCTAAGCATCGAGAGGATGTTAATAAGATTAATGGTGTAAGGCATGTTGCATTAGAAATTCAGAATATTGATGAAGCCTTTAAATATATCAAGACATGTCCGGATATTACATTGATCAACCCATCGGAGCAGTACGGACCATATAAGATTGATGATATTACTGCTGATGAAGTGCAGTTTTTTGAAGCTGATATGGAAGCAGACGGTAATATTAAAAAGCAGCTCTGTCAGACGATTAGCAATACATATTATTTCTATTTCATTGACAAATATGGTGTACAGTGGGAATTTGAACAGGGACATGATTATTAAGATATGAGGAGTGTTTGATTATGATTGAATACAAAGCAGTAGCAATGGATTTGGATGATACATTGTTGACAAGTGACTTGCAGATTTCTGAAGAAACTAAGCAGACTTTGCTGCAATGTCAGAAAGATGGGATGCATGTAATTTTGGCATCAGGAAGACCAATTTATGCAATTGAGAAATATGCAAAAGAGTTGGAACTGGAGAAATATGGCGGCTATATTGTGGGCTTTAATGGGGCGGCTGTCAGGGATTGTAAAGCAAAACGTATGATTATGCAGCGCAACCTTCCTATGGAATATATTAAAATGCTGTATAATTTAAGTGTAGAGAATGGAGTTTACATTCATACATATGTTGGGGATGAGATTGTTACTCCGCAGAACAACCAATATACAGAGGTTGAGGGAGAACTGACTGGAATGCCTATCAGAGAAACAGAAGATTTTGTAAAAGCTGTAAATCAGGAAGTAGTCAAAGTGCTTATGCTCGAAAATCCGGAATATTTAAGGAATGTTTATGAGAAACTCAGCCATGAATTAGGGGACAAACTTAGCCTTACTATTTCAAAACCGTATTTTCTCGAAATTATGGATAAGGGCATTGAGAAAAGTGCAGCTTTGCTTCATATCTGCAATAAGCTTGGAATAAAGACAGAACAGCTGATCGCTTTTGGCGACAGCTATAATGATTTGTCTATGTTGACCGCGGCCGGACTTGGTATTGCGATGGGAAATGCGCGAGAAGATGTAAAAAAACAGTCAGACTATGTAACAGATGGGAACAATGAAGATGGCATTGCAAAGGCGTTATGGAGATTTGTTTATAAAGAAACGCAGTGTTCTTTGATCGCTTAGTATTGCAAAAGTGCATTACTTTCTGTGAGGGAGTAATGCACTTTTGGTATATAAATATACTTTAAAGTGCGTTCTTCTTTTTAGAAATGCAATAAATTATAATTGATTTGAAAGGATGTGTTTAAGAATGATAGATATGGAATTAGGCCCGATCAGACCACCTTCAGAAGCGGAAAGTCTGATGCTGCGGGTAACACGAGGTTGCCATTGGAATAAGTGTTATTTTTGTGATCTGTATAAGAAATACAAATTTTCAAGAAGAAGATATGAAGAGATTGAAGAAGATTTGAAAAAAGCGGCTGATTCTGAATATGCACAAAATTATACAACTTGTTTCCTACAGGATGGAGATGCATTTGTACTACAGACGGAATTTCTGATGCAGATTTTGGAAGGTATTCATAAATACTTACCCAATATAAAACATGTAACCACTTATGCGCGTGCTGATAGTATTGCCAGAAAAAGTGTGTCAGAATTGCGGGAATTAAAGACAGCAGGTATAGAACATTTGTACTGTGGTATGGAAACTGGATCGGACCTTATTTTAAGAAAAATCAATAAAGGTTTTGATGCAGCCACAATTATCATTAGTGGTACGAAAGCAAAAGAAGCTGGAATGGTGTTATCAGAGTTTACACTGTTTGGGATTGGAGGGAAGGAACTGGCAGAAGAAAATGCGGTTGAAACTGCAAAAGTTTTAAATGTAATAAAGCCTGATTTTGTACGTGTCCATGCAACGGGAATAAAGCTTTCATCAGAGATGTGGAATTATGTAAAAAACAAAGAGTTGACGCTTCAATCTGAGGAAGAAATTGTATCAGAGCAGAAAATTATGTTAGAGTTATTAGCAGATGATATGGATTGCATTTATATGAATGAACATATTGTTAATCTGCTGTTGGAAGTTCGGGGAAATATTAGGACAGATAAGCAGAATATGTTGGAAACAATTAATACATATCTGCAGTTGCCGAAACAAGAGCAGGAATTGTTTAATTTGGGTCGCAGATTGAATATTATGTTCTTTTTGGCTGATTTAAATAATAGAGCCAAGCGGAAGCAAACAGAAGAGGGATTAAGAAAAATCAAGACTCAAAATCCTGATTTGGATTTAGCATTTGTTTGTAACTATGTTAGACAAACACAAATATAAAAGCAGAGCAGTTGTTCACTTTGAGATGACAACTGCTCTATTTTTATATGATTTCTAATCTCTTTTCTTGAAATTGCTGAAACAATGATTTGAAATATACAGCTTTTTTTTGTGCCAGAGGAAGTATTGTGCCAGAATCTAAATATATGTCAAAACCTTTTATATATCGGATATGATTTAAGTTTACAAGGTAACTCTTATGTGGTGAATCAAAAAAATAAGGCCGAAACTTAGAAGACAATTCTTTTAGCGTATAGTTGCCTAGGTATTCGCCTTGATCCGTAGAGATTATTACTTTACGGGAATTGTGTTCAAAATAATGAATTTGGCTTGGCTTGACATTTAGTATTCCTGTATCTGTGCGAAGAGAAAAAGTGTTTTCTGCGGAGGAATTTGCAATATAGTATAAAGCATCATCCAAAGTGTGAAAAATGTTTTGTTCACGGATCGGCAGTGGTATAAAATCAAATGCATGAAATTGAAATGCATATCTGTAATCAGGTATATTTGCAACTATTATAATTTTGCTTTCCGAATTTTCTAGGCAAAATTTGCGGATGATTTCTGTCTTGACAGAATCGCAAACGCATAAAAAGGCAATATCCGTATTAGGTTTATTCGATAATATGACTTCGTTTCCATGAAAAGAATTTATAGAAAAACATATCTTTTTAATCTCTTCGTATTTTTTCAGAAGATATACTAATTGTTTGTTAATATAAAGGCTATTGTCGTAAATTGCAATTCTCATTTTTGGTGATTCCTTTGTTCTAAAATTATATACACAAAATTTCAAATCCGATGTTACCATAGAATTTATTTAAAAAATTAAAGTCCATAAAAATGTGGGCGAACTCGCTAAAATTCATTTTTTTACTGTAAATAAGCAAATAATGCGAAAAAATCATTTTACAAACGGAAAAATGGATTTTTAACGAGCAGTTTGGTTTTTTTACCGAGTTGCAAAAAAAGTAGACATTTGATGATAGAATACAGTCGTTCATTCGATATCAAGAAATTATTATGTATAAAGGGGGAAACTTATGCAGTAAAGATTGTAATAGTAATCAAAAATCAATACAAAAATCGCAATGTATAGGATATATATTGATGATTTTTGGCTAATCGGCGACATAATTATTCTAAAAACAAAAAAGGAGATCAAGATGAAACGAATAACAAAGAGTTTACCTTTCAAGCTATTGCTTGGCGTATGTATCGGAATTATTGTGGGACTTTTGGCCGGAGAAGGCTTGATGAACATTATCGTAACCGTTAAATATATCTTAGGTCAGTATATAAATTTCTGTGTACCTTTGATTGTAATCGGCTTTATTGCCCCTTCAATTCCTAAACTGGGAAATAATGCATCAAAAATGTTAGCAGTGGCATTGGTTATTGCGTATGTGTCTTCACTGGGCGCAGCAGTTTTTTCCGTATTGACAGGAAATGTTATTATTCCATATTTATCAATAGCATCTAGCGTGGGAGATTTGAAAGTCTTACCAGAAGTAGTATTTAAATTGGATATTCCTCAAATTATGGGGGTAATGAGTGCACTTGTTTTTTCCTTATTGGTTGGTCTGGCGGCAACGTGGACAAGGGCAGTAACGGTTATAAACTTGTTGGATGAATTTCAGGAAATTGTTTTGAAAATAGTAACAAATACGGTTATTCCCGTTTTACCAGTTTTCATTGCTACAACATTTTGTACATTGGCTTATGAGGGAACAATTACAAAACAGTTGCCAGTATTCATTCAGGTTGTTGTGATCGTTATGGTAGGCCACTATATATGGCTGGCAATGCTTTACCTGATTGCCGGCGCTTATGCTGGAAGAAATCCATTGGAAGTTTTTAAACATTACGGCGCTGCTTATATTACGGCTGTTGGAACCATGTCATCAGCCGCTACTCTTGCCGTTGCTTTGAGATGCGCAAGAAAATCAAAGGTTTTAAGAAATGATATGATTGATTTTGGTATTCCGCTGTTTGCCAATATACATTTATGTGGTTCGGTTTTAACGGAAACATTTTTTGTAATGGTGGTGTCTAAAATATTGTACGGAGATATTCCGGATATGAAAATGATGGTACTTTTCTGCATCCTGCTGGGGATTTTTGCAATAGGCGCTCCGGGAGTTCCGGGGGGAACTGTAATGGCATCTTTAGGATTAATTACTGGGATTTTAGGATTTAACGAAACTGGTACAGCATTAATTCTTACCGTTTTTGCACTACAGGATAGTTTTGGTACTGCCTGCAATATAACCGGGGATGGTGCGTTGACACTTATACTAACTGGATATGCGAATAGACATGGAATCTCAGAAAAAACGGTAAAGAATTCTGATTGCTAAAAGGGTAGATTGTGGGGTGGAATATTCTTATAGATGAAATTATTTTAGATGTAAAAACTGCAAAAAAGATGGACCCTGCAGCGAAAAGCTATGCGGAAATACTATTTTTATATCAGGGGGGTCATGCGCTGATTACTTATCGGATTGCACACTGGTTATATATAAGAAAACACTTTTTCTTGGCAAGATGGATTTCTCAGCACTCACGAAAGAGAACATTGATTGAAATCCATTCAGGAGCTATTTTAGGACATGGCATTTTTATTGATCATGGAGCCGGCGTAGTAATTGGAGAAACTGCTGAAGTGGGCGATAATTGCCTGATCTATCAATGTGTCACATTAGGTGGAACAGGAAAGGATATAGGGAAACGGCATCCGACGTTGGGAAAGAATGTTATGGTTGGAGCCAGCGCACAGGTTTTGGGTCCTATTTATATTGGAGATAATTGCAAGGTTGCATCAAATGCCGTAGTGTTAATTCTGTACCTGCTGGTACTACAGAAGCGGGAATGCCTGCTAAATCAGTGGTAAAGAGAAAAAAAGTAACCGCATGTGCTGTATGATGACAAGGAGATCAATAATGATGGAACGAACACAATCATTTTTTTTAAAAGAACCTAATTCTAATGATAAAATAAGGATTTTTTGCTTCCCATATGCAGGAGGCGGAGCTTCAGCATATAGAAATTGGGGAACGTATTTACCAAATTATGTTGGGGTATATCCGATACAAATTCCTGGGAGAGAAAACCGTATTACTGAAAAAGCATTGACTGATATGTGTAAGCTTACTGACAAAATTGTAAGTGCAATACATCCGTATTTGGATACACCATATCTGGTATTTGGACATAGCTTAGGGGCAAAAATATCTTACGAAGTGTGTAATGAACTGAGAGAAAAGCAAGACAATGCGCCATGTCATTTGATTGTTTCGGGCAGCAGAGCGCCACATATTCCCGAACCGGAGCCATTACATCATTTACAGGATGTTGATTTCATTGAGGCGATGAAGAGATACTCAGGAATGAGTAAGGAATTTCTTGAAAACAGAGATTTGTTGAATTTATTTTTGCCGATTTTTAGAGCTGATTTTATTTTGGACGAGACGTATTGCTTTACAAAGTATGAGAAATTTGATTTTCCGATAACTGCTCTATATGGAGATCAGGACCAAGATTCTGAAATAGATACGGTAGAGGCATGGAGTGAATATACAAATACGTCTTTTAATAAAAAAGTATTTCATGGAGAACACTTTTTTATTAAAACATCAGAAAAGGAAGTATTGGCCTATATTAAGGACATTGTCTCGCGGTATGTTTAAATCAGAACGGGTTTTTGATGATAATTTGTTGTTAAGCTATTTTGATGATGGTTACATATCAGACAGAATAGCGATTAAAGACAGTGAAATCCATGTATGGTTCCTAGATATTGGAAATTATGATGAATATCATATGAAAAGTCTGTTCGATATATTGACATTAGATGAAAAAGCGAAAATGTCACATTATGTGCATGTGGCAGATCAGAAGCGCTTTCTAGTAGGGCATAGTATGCTGCGCATATTATTATCGCGGTATTTAGCGAGAGAGCCAGACGATATTATATTATTGAACAGTAAACATGGAAAACTATATATGCCGCAATCTAATGTATCTTTTAATATTTCTCATTCCGGGAACAGGGTTGCGCTTGCTTTTGTAAAAGAGAAAAAGATTGGTGTAGACATTGAACGGATGAATAGTTTAGATGATTATTTGCAGATCGCTAAAAATTTTTTTTTGCCACCAGAAAGTGAACGGATTTGTGCTCAAACAGATGCGGCGAAAGGTATGGAAAAATTTTATGAAATATGGACGGTAAAAGAAGCCTTTGTAAAAGCTCTTGGACATGGCTTGAGTAGATCGCTAAAATCTTTTGAAGTCTTAGAACAAGGGACTATAAATGACTATACAAATAACAGCAGATATAACTATTATACAAAGCAACTAAGTGATAATTATTTATGTTCTTTAGTTGTTGTGTGAAAGGAAGTGTAAAGAATATTAATGGATGGAAAAAAAGTCTATAAGAGTATGTATGAATGGCTGAATATGTGGGCTGAACAATATGGAAGCCATGAAGCACTGTGTGATAATAAAGGCAGTTATTCCTATGAATCTCTTAATACCAGCGTAAAAAACTTATCTATCGGGTTTGCAGATATGGGATTGCGAAAAAGCGATAAAGTAATTCTGCAGTTGGATAATTGTAATGAGTTTGTTATTGTGTGTTTTGCGTTAATGTCAATGGGTGTAATTCCTATTCTGGCAGTTCCAGGACTCAGAGTGAACGATTTGGATATAATAGCCAAAAAAGCAAACCCAGTTATGTATATCAGACCGGATGAATATATGGGTTTTATTTATGCTGAAACGGGAAGAAAATTGCAGATAATGAATCCAAGCATCAAATATGTTTTGGGAACAAGCGACATCAATAAAATGATGGAGCAATCAAATAACAGTGCAGTAGAAATTGAACAACCCAAAGCGGAAGATATTGGTTTGATTTTACTGTCAGGTGGAACTACTAATATACCCAAACTGATTCCTGTTACACATTATGCTTTTGCTTATCATGCAAGCGAAGCTGGTAAAACGTGCCGGTTTAATAGAGAGACTATCTATATGGCAGTTATGCCAGTAGAGCATAAATTAACGTTGTTTAGTCCGGGCATTATGGGAACATTATTCTGCGGTGGTAAGGTTGTTATGTGTTCTGACAGTAGTTGTGAAACAGCCTTCTCGCTTATCGAGGAAGAACAAGTAAACGTGGTCAGCTTAGTCCCTTCGGTAGCCAAAATGTGGGTGGAAGATTTGGAATGGGATGATTCTTATGATTTTTCTTCGCTTAAATATTGTATGTTGGGTGGGGCAAAGCTTGAAGAGACAGACGCTCGCAAAATAATGGATTCAATGAACTGCGATATTATTCAGGGATATGGGATGTCAGAGGGATTTTTGAGTTTAAGCACATGGAAAGATTCCGTTTATGAACGTATTAACTATCAAGGCAAGCCTATGTCAGATGAGGATCAAGTGATTATTGTAGATGATGATGGAAAAGAACAACCCTATGGAATCGAGGGGGAAATTCTTGTTAAAGGACCATATTTATTCTCTGGCTATTATGAAATGGATAGTTCTGAATGCTTTAATGCGGATGGATTCTATCATACTGGAGACTTGGGATACATTACTGCTGATGGATATATAAAAATCACAGGCAGAAAGAGTGACCAAATCAATCGGATGGGTGAAAAAATAATGCCTTCGGAAATCGAGAGCTATTTGGCTGAACACGAGAAAATTATGGAAGTGGTAGTAATGGGGATACCTGACACTATATTGGGTGAAAGAAGCTGTGCATTTTTAAGAATGGCTAAGGGTAATGTGAAACCGGAAGAACTGAGGGAACATTTGAGCAAAAAAGGAGTTGCTCAATATAAAGTACCGGATCAGATGATTCTTTTAGATGAGTTTCCCCATACTGCAACCGGGAAGATAAATAAAAGAATGCTACTTACAATGGCAAATAAATAAAGGAGATACAATGATGAACAATGAAGCAACTCATGTAAAAACTCAGGAGGATTACTCCAAATTTAGTTCAATTGTAAATGAGTTTTTGCAGGAACAAATGAATGAAGATTTTATGGAAAAAAATCTGCTTGAAGCGGGAGTAACATCTCTGCAGATGATGAGAATTTCAAATGCACTCAGAAAGCATGGGTATAAGATTTCGTTTGCAAAAATGATTTCGGACCCTTATGTAAAACATTGGTGGGATAACGCAGATATAAATGTGAAAAGAAAATCTGTTCCACCATTGGAAACATCCAATAATAGTCCTAAACAGTTCCCTTTGACAGATGTTCAATATGCATACTGGGTTGGACGGAAAGAAGGCCAGGTTCTTGGGGGAAATGCTTGTCATGCGTATTTTGAGTTTGATCCAGACACGGTAAATTTGGAGAGACTACAGGAAGCATGGGAAGAACTGCAGGCGCGGCATCCTATGTTAAGGGCGAAGTTCAATAACAATGGTACGCAGGAGATTATGGAAAAACCATATTCGGCAAAATTACAAATCTATGATTTTAGAAAATCAGATGATTTTGAACATGATTTGTTGGCCGTTCGGGAAAAACTTTCTCATCGGAAGCTGGATATTGCTAATGGACAAGTAGCTGAATTGGGAATCAGCCTTCTTCCAGAGGACAAATTAAGAATGCATTTTGACATTGATCTGCTTGTAGCCGATATGCAAAGCTTACAGATTATTTTTAGGGATTTAGCCGCGATCTACAATTCAGAATACAGACCAGCAATACCTGAAAATTGGGATTTTGGTATTTACCTGGAAAATGAAAAAAACAATAAAATAAATGATTATCGTAAAGCTGAAAAATATTGGAAAAGTGAAATAGAATCATTACCTTTAGGACCAGCTTTGACGTTAAGAACACAACCGGAAACGATTGCTGCTCCTAAGTTTAGCAGAAGAAAATATCTGTTGGAGCATAAAAAATGGGAAAAGTTAAAATCTTTAGCAGCGCAATATTGTACAACACCGGCAATGGTGTTATTGACATTGTATGCAGCGGTGCTTGATAGATGGAGTACAAATCAGTCTTTCCTTATTAACATGCCGTTGTTTGACAGAAACACGGAAATTGAAAATATTGATAACGTGATTGCTGATTTTACCAATGTTTTACTGTTCCATGCTGATTGTAAGGAAAACTGTACATTTTATGAACAGTTGCAAAAGGTGCAGAACCAGTTCCGGGAGTCTGTTGATAATTCAGAGTATTCAGGGGTACAGGTAGTAAGAGAATTATCAAAACTTCATCCCGGAGAAAAATGTATTGCACCGGTTGTATTTTCATGTAATTATGGTACTCCATTTGTTGACGACAAATTTGAGAAAACTTTTGGCAGCCTGAACTATATGGTTTCTCAAACACCGCAGGTATGGATTGATTTTCAGATTTTTGAAATAAATAATGGTCTGAACCTTTCGTGGGATGCTGTAGATGAACTTTTCCCGGACGGAATGTTAGATAAGATGTTTGCAGCATTTGTGGCCATGTTAAATGAGTTGGTATCCGTTAAAGATTGGAATAAATATGTGGAACTATTGCCAGATTTAGCCCAAGAGCGCGGAATAGATAATATTACAGAATATTATGGCAATGGGCAACTATTACATTCTGCTTTCTTTGTTAATGCAGTAAAAAAGAAAAATCAAATTGCGATTATTGATGAAAATGACGGTAGAAACTATACATATGAAGAGGTAGCCAATAAAGCGAAAAGAGTTTCTTCCTATTTAAAAGAGCAGGGTGTTGCGCCGGGGGACTTACTTGCTGTCTCATTGTCTAGAGGTATAAATCAGATTATTTCTATTTTGGGTATTTTGGCTGCAGGAGCTGGATATATACCTATCAATGTTAATCAGCCTTTGAGCAGACGGGAAAGGATTTATAGTAAGTCAGATATAAAGTTTGCTATTACAGATACAAGACTGAAAAAGGAACTGGAGTGGCCAGAAACTGTTACGGTGTTGGATGTTATGGAGGCAGATGCATATGACCCGCTAAATACTATTGAAAATTATCCGGATAGTAATACTGCTTATGTAATTTTTACTTCTGGCTCTACAGGAGAACCTAAAGGAGTGGAAATTGCTCACTTTGCTGCTGTCAATACAATTGAGACAATTAATAAACAGTACAGGGTATCTGCTGACGATAAAATCATTGCTGTTTCATCCTATGATTTTGACTTATCAGTATATGACATTTTTGGAATCTTGAGTGCGGGTGGTACATTGATTTTAATTAAAGACAGTAATAGTAGAGATGCAGAAGTATGGTTGGATATTGCTGAGCGCCATAGTGTGACATTGTGGAATTCTGTTCCGACTTTATTGAATATGCTGTTAATCGTAGCGGAAGGAAAGGGAAAAGAAATTCCTTCATTAAGATTGGCTATGCTTTCTGGTGACTGGATTGGCATGGATATTCCAGAAAGATTAAATCACGTTGCAAAAAATTCTCATCTTTTATCTATGGGTGGAGCCACGGAAGCTTCAATTTGGTCCAATTTTTTTGATGTAGAATTGCCAGTACCAGAGGAATGGAGTTCTATACCATATGGAAAACCGTTGAAAAATCAGTATTACAGAGTAGTGGATTCAAAAGGAAGAGATTGCCCAACATGGGTACCAGGAGAATTATGGATTGGAGGTACCGGTGTAGCAAAAGGATATATCGGGGACTCCGAAATTACAGATAAAAGTTTCGTTAATTGGAATAAAAATCGCTGGTATAAGACTGGAGATCTTGGGCGTTATTGGGCTGATGGAAATATTGAATTTCTTGGAAGAAAAGATTTTCAGGTAAAAATTCGTGGACACAGGATTGAATTGGGAGAAATTGAAGCTGCGATGAATAAATACCCTGGTGTTAAGAAATCGGTAGCAGCAGCTGTTGGTGATGTTCAGGGGAATAAATACTTGGCAGGATATATTATTCCAGAAAACGGGTACCCGGAAAGTCTTTTTGATGTCAATAAAGTGCCGGATACTGATTTGATGTATAAATGGGATAGACTTTGGGCTGATTTAAAAGAAGGTGTGGCAGAAGTAACTGCAGAAAATAACGTGCAGGAATATTTGACACTTGCAAACTGCCTTGATGAAGTCAGCAGAGAGTATATGTATTCTCTTATGCGTACATTAGGTATTTGGGTGGAACCTGGAACAAAATATAAACTTTCGGCGCTGCTTATGAGTGCGGGAATAGATTTATCCTATCAGGAGTTAATTCAGCAATGGGTAAATGAATTGGTAAAAATTGGGCGAATACTCGCGGAAGAAGATTATTTTGTAAATTGTTCTAGTCCAAAAGAAATGGATAGAGCTGCGTTTATTGAAAAATATCCGGAGTGGAAACATGAAATCGACGATGCGTTGAAGTATTTAGAACAGTTCAAAAAATACTGCCATGCGATTATGACAGGAAATATGGATACGCCACAGCTTCTTGCAAAAGAAGATTATATATCTCCAGATGCCTATATGGCAACACTGCCTGGAGCTATTGAATGCAAGCGGACAATAAAAAATATATTGTCCTTTCAGAAAAAAGAGGGTACTGCTGGTCAGACCGTTAGAATTATGGAATTAGGTGCAAGAAATTTGGGGCTGACTTCGGAATTATTGGATTGTATGGATGGTATAGAATATGAATATGTGTGTACAGACGCATCTTCTTATTATCTTAACCAAGCAAAAGAAAAATTCAAAAATAATTCCAGAGTACATTATGAGAATCTGGATATAAATTCAGCTCCTAATACACAAGGACTTGCAATGCATTATTTTGATGTAGTTCTTGCAGTAAGTACATTGCATCGTTGCAGAGATATTAAAGCATCCTTAAAATATGCAGGCGAATATCTGCGAGCAGGCGGATTGTTAATTCTTCTTGAAACTACAGAGAATACAATTTTACAACATGTAAGTACCGGAATATTAGAAAAAGGTTTTTCAACTGTTACAGATGAGAGGAAAGGCACTGGAAAACCATTATTAACAAAAGACCAATGGAGTGATGCGGTTCTTAAATGCGGATTTGCAAAGGTTAATACAGCCCCAAATGATCAGCTTGATTTACCAATTTATAATCAGGGAGTTATTGTAGCGTTGGCTCAACCAGAAACATATGCTTTTAATTCTACAAAATTGAAAGCATATTTAGAGAACATGATCCCATCGTATATGATTCCTACAGCATTTATGGAAATAGATAAATTTCCATTATCTGCAAATGGTAAAGTTGATAGAAAGGCCCTCCCTGTTCCAGTCGGTGAGACGAGAGAAAATGCAAAGGATCAATTTCAGGAACCGGAAACTGCTGTAGAAAAAGAATTGGCTGCAATTTGGAAAACAGTATTACATACTGAAAATATTAGCAGGAATGACAATTACTTTGAATTGGGAGGAGACTCTCTTCTTGCTACGCAGTTAAATGCAGAAATTAACAAAAAGTTCAACATTAACTTATCGCTGGAAAAGATTTTCTCAAATCCAATTTTTGCAGAACAGGCAATAAGTATTGCATCCATGTTAGAAGATTGTGAAGTAAAAAATATGAATGCAGAAAAACTTGAAATGGTTTCTCCGAAACCAAAGGAATGGGGAGAACCGTTCCCATTGACGGATGTTCAGCAGTCATACTGGCTGGGAAGAAACGGTGGATTTGCTTTAGGAGATGTATCAACGCATTGCTATTTTGAAATGTATTGTGGTGGATTAGATACGGATTTGGCGGAAGAAAAATGGAGAAGATTGATTTTGCGCCATGGAATGATGCGAGCAGTATTTTTGAATGACGGTCAGAATCAGAAAATATTGAGTAATGTTCCAGAGTATGAAATAAAAGTATATGATTTGGCCTCACAGGAAGAGACTGTAGACGAGAAACTCGAATCAATCAGGAAAGAGATGGCATATCAGATTTTTGATACTTCTAAGTGGCCGTTATTTGATGTAAGATTTTCAAAACTTCCGGGAGGAAATGTACGCTTACATATTAGTTTTGACAACATTATTTTTGATGGCTGGAGTATGTTCCTGATTTTACGGGAATGGAAAATGTTATATGACAATCCGGAAAAGGAAGTTGAACCGCTTGATTTATCTTTTAGAGATTATGTTCTGGCATATGAAGATATTAAGAAAACTGAGTTTTATAAGAGAGATGAAGAATATTGGCAGAAGAGACTTCCAGATATTTTCCCGGCTCCCGAATTGCCAGTTATAAAAGAAAATGGGAATACGGCAGTACAGAAATTTATTCGTTATGAGTCAAAATTGACTGGTAGCCAATGGTCAGCGATTAAAAATATGGCTTCTCAGAATGGCCTGACAGCCTCCGGAGTATTGATGACAGCTTATGCCGAAGTGCTTGGAAGATGGAGCAAATCTCAAAAATTTACAATTAATTTGACGAGATTTAATCGGTTGCCTATTCATAATCAAATCATGGATGTGGTTGGAGACTTTACTTCGCTTACATTGTTATCTATAGATAATACAGCAGGGAAATCATTCTTAGAACGGTGTAAGAATCTGCAGCAACAGCTATGGTCTGATCTGGCACATCCATATTACAGTGGCGTGGAGTTGGAACGGGAAATTAGCAAAAAGCAGGAAATACGCAACGCGGCCATCATGCCTATCGTATTTACAAGCGGGCTTGGAATTAAACAGGGTGGCAGCAATGAACAAGAAGAATATTTTGGCGAAATGCTTTATGGCCTTTCACAAACACCACAGGTATGGATTGACCATCAGGTAACAGAACAAAATGAGCGCCTTGTTTTGACTTGGGATGCCGTACAGGATATTTTCCCGGCAGGTGTGTTAGATGAAATGTTTGCGGCATATATTTCACTTTTAGAAGTGCTTTCTACAGAACAGGAAGCATGGAATCGTGAATCAAATTCTCTTGTTCAAATTCCAAATATGGAAAATAGGGAATTGGCAAATTCCGTAAATGGTAAGATTCCGGATGAAACATTAATCTCTTTAGTTGAAAAAAGCATGAAAGAGAATCCAGAGCGGATTGCGATTATTAATAATGAAAGAAAATTATCCTATGGTGAACTGGAACGGTATTCTACCGGGATCGGACATATTTTACAGCGTGAAAATGTGGAAAGAAACTCTTTGGTGGCTATTGTGATGGAAAAAGGCTGGGAACAAATTGTAGCGGCAATCTCCATATTAAAGGCAGGAGCAGCATACTTACCAATTGATCCTTCATTCCCGGAGGAAAGAGTACATCTTCTTTTGAAAAATGCATCTGTCAAGGTAGTATTGACACAGGAAAAAGTAAACAGAGAGGTAAACTGGCCGGAAGATACAACAATAATCTGTGTTGATGGTGTGGATGTAGAGAGCATAGATACTACAGATTTTGAGAGTATTGCAACGGGTAATGATTTGGCTTATGTAATTTATACATCAGGTTCAACAGGAATGCCGAAAGGTGTAATGATCGAACATCGGGCTGCCGTTAATACAATTATAGATGTAAATGAACGCTTCGCAGTTGGGAAGGATGATAAATGTATTGCACTATCAAATCTGAATTTTGATTTGTCAGTCTATGATATTTTTGGACTTTTGATTGCAGGAGGTACAGTGGTAATTCCTGATGCAAAACAGGTAAAAGAACCGCAGCACTGGTTGGAAATCATGCAGGAAAATAAAATCACTGTTTGGAACAGCGTACCGGCATTCATGCAGATGTTCATGGAATTTCTTTCAACAAAACCGGATACAAAATTACCATTGCGGGTAGTTATTATGAGCGGAGACTGGATTATCCAAACGATATGAACCGTTTCCTCTTACAGGTATTCAGTCTGCCTATTTACTTGGCAGAAATCATAATTATGAATATGGCGGTGTTGGATGCCATGCATATTTTGAATTGTCAATGCCTCATATGGATGCAGAAAGGTTGGAGAGTGCTTGGCATAAAGTGATTATGCGGCATGATATGTTACGTGCTGTTTTTCTTCAAAATGGTACACAGAAGATTTTGGAGCATGTTGACTTGCCGAAACTTACCTATTTTAATATGAAGGAAGCTGGAGCCGAAACTACGGATTCAAAACTTAATGAAATCAGGGCTGAGTTGGCGCATAAGCAGTATCAGGCGGACTGTTGGCCACTTTTTGATCTGTATCTGACAGACACGATTGATAAGAGTATTCTTCATTTTTCTATTGATATGCTGTTATCTGATTTTATTAGTATGAAGACTATATTGAATGATTTGGATGCATTCTATTACGAAGATGGAAAAAATCTGAAACCTCTGCAGGTATCATTCAGGGATGTACTGGTATATCAAAAAGAACATGAAAATGATGAAGAAGTGCGTACGAAAAAAGATCGGGATTGTGAGTATTGGAAAAAGCGGTTGCAGAACTTCCCAGATGCACCGGAACTGCCGATTTTACCAGAATCGAAATGTGAAAAAGTTACTTTTACACAATACAGACATTTCATTACGCCGGAAAATTGGAGCAAATTATGTGAAAAGGCGAGAATGCAGAGGCTTACTCCCTCGGGAGTAGTTTTATCCGCATATGCAGAGATTATTGGACGTTGGTCAAAAAGAAAAGATTTCTGTATAGACATTACCATATTAAACAGACCGTCAATACATTCTCAAATTAATGAAATCGTGGGAGACTTTACTGAGGTAGATATTTTGGAAATCAGTCCCGAATATCCAAGTAATTTTGTTGAAAGGACACGCAAAATTCAAAATCAGTTATGGGAAGATCTTAGTCACAGCGCATTTACCGGTATTGATGTATTGCGGGAAATTAACAGGCAAAGCGAAAAGAAAGCTATTATTCCGGTTGTATACACAAGCACAGTGGGAGCGGCTGATTCCGAACAGCAGGAAAACTGGGAGTTTATGAGAAATTCCCGTATTACTTATAAAATAAGTCAAACGCCTCAAGTATGGATAGACTGTCAGGTGTCAGAAGATAATGGTGGAGTTTTAATCAATTGGGATGTAAGGGATGGTGTATTTCCTGAAGGATTTGTTAATGATGCTTTCGAAGCTTTTTCCCTGCTTATTGAACGGTTATGTACAAATTTGAAGGTATGGGAACAGGTACATCCGGTAGAATTACCTTTGAAGACCGGAAAAGTAAGAAAATCCGTAAATAAAACAGAAAAAGACCTGCCTGATAAAATGCTTCATGAGGGATTTTACAACTGTTTACAGAATTGTCCGGATGAGATTGCGTTGATTGCAGCCGAGGGAACATTTTCTTATAAAGAATTAGGATCATATGTTGCCGGAATTCAAAATGAACTGTGTAAGTCTGGATTCCGTAAAGGGGATTTTGTTGCAATATCTGCTGATAAAGGGATGTGGCAGATTGCAGCGTTAATATGGAGATATCTTCGTCCACCTGCAATACATCCGCCTACATATTCAGCATCATTCTGAAAATCCATACTGAATATAGGTTTAGTTTCTCTAAAACGCCGAATACGCTCATAAATAAGCTTTCGCTGTTCCGGCGTTGGTAGAAGTGCAGGTACAGCATCATTACCAACTGGCATGTAATGGAAAAACCACACAAACATTGCGCCTGCATCAATCAGCATATCAAAAAAGGCTTCGCTGGTAATATCTTGGTAGTTTGCACTGGTATAACAAGTTGAGATTCCAAAAGGTAAATTATGCTTTTTCAGCAATTTCATAGCATTTTGTACTTTGGTAAATACACCTTTACCTCTTCGGCCATCGTTGGCCCCCTCAAATCCTTCTAAGCTAATTGCCGGAACAAAGTTTTTTACCCTGATCATTTCTTTACAGAATTCTTCATCAATTAAAGTTCCGTTTGTGAACGAGAGAAATTCGCAATCTGGATGGCGTTCGCATAATGTTATTAAATCTTTTTTGCGAACCATAGGTTCACCGCCGGTATATATATACATATATGTACCGAGTTCCTTACCTTGCTGAATGATATTATCAATAGTGTCTAGGCTAAGGCTGAGCTTATGACCGTACTCTGCAGCCCAACATCCGGTACAATGCAGATTGCACGCAGATGTTGGGTCTAAGAGAATTGCCCACGGTACATTACAATTTTCACGCTGGGCAATTTCCTCCTGTATGGCGCTACCCTTTAAAGCTGAATTCATGATGAAATTCCGAAAGAAAGTTTTTCTGACGCCTTCATCCAACTGGTAAGCTTTTAAAATAAGTTGGTACCAATTGTTTTTTTCCGTTATTGCTTTACGAAACGCTGCTCTTTGACTCTCATACCACCCATCCGGCACTACTTTATCAATGAGATCCATAGCTTTTGGAATATTAATTTCAGGGTCTTTCTCCAAATAATGCAGTGTGGATGTCAAAGCGGTATTGAAAGCTGCATTTTTTACTGTATTTATAATGTTCATTTGTTTGTTCTCCATTGAACCGATTTACAATTTAACTGTTACGTCCGGTTCGATTTTCTTGATAAGATTTTTGGCTTCTGCAAAAATGGCATCGAATTTATCATCGGGAGCTTCGAAATCCATTTTCTGTTTGATGAAGCTTACAGATACATTAGTTACTCCGTCAATTTTTTTTACAGCATTTTCAATTTTGGCTGCGCAGTGTCCGCAATCCAGGTCAATAAGTTTAATGGTCTTTTTCATTATAAAGATCCCCTTTCTAAATATATTTTTTTGGTTAGACTAATGAATGATTAAACGATTGTTTAATCGTTCATGCGATTAGTATATGAATGATTTTTTTAGTAGTCAATAGTTTTGGAGCGGATACATCCTTTTGGAGTCAAAAACCTACGGAATGGATTAAAAAAAATGGGAAATTCCTTTTGGAGTCAAAAACCTACTTTGTGGAGCGGACAAAATAAGAAAGATACAGGTATAATATGAATCGGTCATGAGAATGGTCGGGTGTACACTATTATTTTTCGCAAGAGGTTTTTAGCATTTTCCCCAATGCTTTGGACCTCATTATTTATAAATTATGAGTACCCTACAGGGGAGGGGTGCAATATATTGAGAAAGAAGGGATAAAGTTGCAAAAGGAACAGTTCGATATAACAGGCATGACTTGTTCGGCCTGCTCTGCCCGTGTTGAAAAGAGTGTTTCAAAACTTCCGGGTATACAGGAGGTTGCAGTAAACTTGTTAAAAAACAGTATGGTTGCCTCTTATGATGAAACCGTTTTAAGTGCGGATGAAATCGTAAAAGCTGTGGAGAAGGCAGGATATGGGGCTTTTCCGCAGGCGTTAGGTAAATCTAAGAAGACTGAAAAAAATGTCGGAGATGACACAGCAAAAATTGAATATCAAAAAATGAAAAAACGTTTAGTTATTTCATTGGTGTTTGGAGGTTTACTTTTCTACATTTCAATGGGACATATGATGGGGTGGCCTTTGCCCCCAATCCTTACAGGAATGAAAAATGCAATGATTTTTGCTTTTACTCAGTTTTTGTTACTGCTTCCAATTGTATATGTGAATTTCCGATATTATAAAGTCGGTTTTAAAACGTTATTCCAAGGAGCACCTAATATGGATTCACTTATTGCTATAGGGTCCAGTGCTGCAATTGTATATGGAATATATGCCATATATAAGATCGGATATGGATTCGGGCATAGTGATATGCAAATGGTACATAACTTTATGATGGATTTGTACTTTGAGTCTGCAGGAATGATTCTAGCACTCATTACTCTTGGGAAGTTTTTTGAAGCACGTGCAAAAGGAAAGACTTCGGATGCGATAACAAAACTAATGAATTTGGCGCCTAAGACAGCTACAATTCTTAGAAATGGTATTGAATTGCAAATACCAGTAGAAGAAGTAAATCAAGGCGATATATTAATTGTTAAAAGTGGAGAGGCGATTCCGGTTGATGGTGAAATAATCGAGGGAACGGCTTCAATTGACGAATCAGCATTGACAGGAGAGAGTATTCCAGTAGAAAAACACGTAGATGATAAAGTAATTGGCGCTACTATTAACAAAGCGGGCTATTTCAAAATGAAAGCCACTAAAGTTGGGGATGATACGACTTTAGCACAGATTGTAAAGCTTGTTGATGAAGCGACAAGTTCCAAAGCTCCAATTGCAAAAATGGCTGACAAAGTAAGTGGAATTTTTGTGCCGGTTGTGATCACAATAGCGTTATTGGCAGTAGTAGTATGGCTGATAGCCGGACAAAGTTTTGAATTTGCTTTATCTATTGGAATTTCTGTTTTAGTTATTTCGTGCCCTTGCGCATTAGGACTTGCAACTCCTACTGCAATCATGGTGGGAACAGGTAAAGGCGCGACAAATGGAATTTTGCTGAAATCTGCAGAAGCACTTGAAACGGCACATAGTGTGGATACGGTTGTACTTGATAAAACAGGAACAATTACTCAGGGAAAGCCTACCGTAACAAATATTATCTGTTCAAATGGAGTAACAGAGAGAGAGTTAATCCAAATAGCAGCATCTTTGGAAAAACTGTCAGAACATCCGTTGGCAGATGCGATTGTTGCAGAAGCTGACAAAAGAAATTTAAATTATCTGGGTGTAAGTGAGTTTAAACAGATTCCAGGGCAGGGAATTACCGGAATTATTAATGGCTCGATTTGTCTTGCCGGCAATACACGGTTACTTGGTTCTAGTCATGTTGCTGGTGGTGCGCTTCAAAAAATTGGCGGAGAAATGGCCGAGCAGGGAATGACACCGTTATTTTTTGCGAAAGATCAAGAGTTGATTGGCATTATCGGTGTAGCCGATGTGGTCAAGCCCACAAGCCGACAGGCGATTGAAGAACTTAGAAATATGGGAATTGAGACCGTGATGTTGACCGGTGATAATACAAAAACAGCAACAGCAATTCAAAAGCAGGTAGGAGTAGACCGAATAGTTGCAGAAGTATTGCCTCAAGATAAGGAACGCGAAGTGCGTCAATTACAAGGCTCCGGAAAAAAGGTGGCAATGGTAGGGGATGGTATTAATGATGCACCTGCATTGGCAAGAGCGGACATTGGAATTGCAATTGGCGCAGGTACAGATGTTGCGATTGAATCGGCTGATATCGTGTTGATGAAAAGTGACCTTTTGGATGTTGTAACCGCCATTCAATTAAGTAAATCGGTAATCCGAAATATTAAACAAAATTTATTTTGGGCGTTCTTTTATAACACGATTGGAATTCCGATTGCAGCAGGATTGTTTTATTCAGGTTTTGGCTTGAAATTAAACCCTATGATCGGAGCATTTGCAATGAGCTTTAGTTCTGTTTTTGTTGTGACTAATGCATTAAGGTTAAGATTTTTTAAACCAAAACATATGACAGATACTGATTTATAAAGAAAAGGAGAAAAAATAAAATGAAAAAAACGATTAATATTGAAGGAATGGTATGTGGCAATTGTGTGATGCATGTTAAAAATGCGCTTATGGATGTGAGCGGCGTAACAAATGTCGATGTGAGCCTTGAAAAAAAGACGGCAGAAGTTACGTTGGGAGTTAAAGTATCTGATGTAATTTTATCTGATGCAGTTAAAGAAGCTGGATATGAAGTAAAAAAAATACAGTGATAGTTGCTTAAGTATAAAAATAGGTATATTTCAGGTATCTATGAAACACTTCCTGCTGTACGTAAGGAGGAATTATAAGTGAAGGCTAAAAAAACGGATGTATCTCATAAACTGAAGGTTGCCCGTGGACAATTAGACGGCATATTAAAAATGGTTGATGAAAATAGATATTGTGTAGATATATCTAATCAGCTATTGGCTACACAAGCGCTATTAAAAAGCGCAAATCAAGAAATTATGCAGGCACATATACGGAGTTGTGTTGCAGAAGCATTACAGACAGACAAGCCAAATCCTAAATTGGAAGAAGCATTAAGTTTATTGGAAAAAATGTCTAATTAGCATAAGGCTGAATAACTCCAGGAAGCTTTTGTTCTCATAGGAAAAATTTGTCTACATTATGATGAGCATATTTTTCCTATGAGAGAAAAGTGTGCCTGGGGAAACGGTCATCATGGAAGCAGAATATGATTGTAAAACGAGCTGTTTATGAATTATTGAAAAAGATTTGATATTGGCTTGTTTGCTTGAACATAGATAGTATTGTATGAAACTAGAAAAAGAAGTTAATAGAACCATGTCCAAACGAAATGGTTAAAAAGTTAGGAGAATATAAATATGCTAAAGTTAGAGCAATTATCCTTTGATGTGAAGGAGGAAAAAGGTACAAAGAAAATTTTGAGTAATATTAATCTTACGGTAGATGATGGAAAGTTTGTAGTAGTTACAGGGCCAAATGGAGGAGGTAAATCTACATTGGCAAATCTGATTGCAGGTATTGAGCGTCCGGCATCCGGCTCTATTTTTATGGAAGGGCATGATATTACCGACATGAGTATTTCGGAACGTGCTAAAAATGGAATTAGTTTTGCATTTCAACAACCCGTCAGGTTCAAAGGGATTCGAGTGTTGGATTTGCTCCGAATGGCTTCTGGCAGAAACTTGTCATTTGGAGATGCCTGCGAATATTTATCTGAAGTAGGGTTATGTGCAAAGGATTATATCAATCGTGAGTTAAATGCGAGTCTTTCAGGAGGAGAATTAAAACGGATTGAAATTGCCATGGTACTTGCCAGAGGAACCAAGCTCTCTATTTTTGATGAACCAGAGGCAGGAATTGATTTGTGGAGTTTTCAAAACTTAATCCAGGTATTTGAACGAATGCGTGAGAGGAATAAAGGAAGAATAATTATTATAATTTCCCATCAGGAGAGAATTTTAAAAATTGCTGATGATATCGTAGTCATTTCAGAAGGAAAAATTATCAGAAAAGGAAGCAGGGATGAGGTTCTACCAGAACTTTTAGGGACTGTTTCTGCGGTGGATATGTGTAAAAAGTTTTATGAAGGAGGCAGGAGATAATGGATAAGATTCAGAAGAGATTATTAGAAGAGGTTGCAGATCTTCATGAAATTCCTGCGGGAGCTTATAATATCCGTGCCAATGGTCAAATGACAGCAAGAAATACAACAGCCAATATTAATATTGTTTCCAAAGAAGGAAAGAGTGGAATTGATATAAGAATTAAGCCGGGAACCAAGAAGGAAAGTGTACATATTCCCGTAATACTAAGCAAAAGTGGCTTTAAGGAAGTGGTCTATAATGACTTTTATATTGGTAACGATTGTGATGTGGTAATTGTTGCCGGATGTGGCATTCATAACAGTGGTGCGTTAGATTCCCAACACGATGGAATTCATCGCTTTTTTGTGGGAAGGAATGCTAAAGTTAAATACGTAGAAAAACATTATGGAACTGGGGAGGGATATGGAAAGCGTATTCTGAATCCTGTTACAGAGGTATATCAGGAAGAAGGAAGCTATGTGGAGATGGAAATGGTACAGATTAAAGGAGTGGATTCTACGATTCGTACTTCAAAAGCAGTGCTTTCGAAAGGTGCAAAGCTGGTAATTAAGGAACGGCTTATGACACATGGAAAACAGAAAGCAACCAGTATTTATGAAGTGGAATTAAAAGGGGAATTTTCCAATGCTGATGTCATTTCCCGTTCTGTTGCTAAAGATTATTCTAATCAGAGCTTCGAGGCCAATATTATAGGTGCGAATATATGTAACGGACATGCAGAATGTGATGCAATCATTATGGATCAAGCAAGGGTACTTTCCATCCCGAAATTGGATGCTAGGCATATGGATGCAATGCTTATTCATGAAGCAGCAATTGGCAAAATCGCCGGTGAGCAGTTAATAAAACTCATGACTTTGGGATTAACGGAAAAAGAGGCGGAAGAATGCATTGTAAACGGATTCTTGAAATAGATCCGATTGACAGGAAATGAATGTTTTGGGAAGTAGGGACGGCAGCGCGTTTTATATAGAACAAACAAATGATTTCTAAATGGAGCTGAAACCCTGCTAAACAGAGCGGACAAAACGCGATATGATTCGCTATAATAAAAATGGTTAGACTAAGCTAATTTATTTTTTGGAGGAATCAACAATGGAAAAAGCAATTGATACAAGAACAAAGTTATTGACCAAAAATCCATTTTCTCTCATGTTAGAATTAAGCATACCAGCAATCTTAGGTATGGTTGTTGTCGGGCTTTATAATATGATGGATTCAATTTTTATAGGACAGATGGTAGGGGCGGCTCAGATGGGCGCCGTATCGGTGTCTTATCCTTTTACACTCATCAATGCGGGTTCTGCGGCAATGTTAGGAGTTGGATCTGCTTCTGTGTTATCCAGGGCGATTGGAAAGAAAGATGAAGGGACAATCAAAAAGATTATGGGAAATCTGGTAGCAATGGTTATTTTGCTGTCTGTTATTTATACAATAATAGGTATGGTGTTTACCAGACAACTTCTTTCTTTGGCTGGAGCTAGTGATAACATTTTAAATTATGCGGAAAAATACTTGCGTATTGTCTTTGCAGGTTCCTTATTTGTAAACTTCTTTCAGAGTGCTAACATGGTCATTCGTGGAGAAGGGCAGCTTAAAAAGGCAATGAGTATTATTGCCAGCGGTGCCATTTTAAATATTATCCTTGATCCAATATTTATTACTATTTTGAAACCTTATGGTATGGGAATTGAAGCGGCAGCTTTTGCAACAATTCTTTCTCAATTTGTTCAGGCAGTTATTACGCTTTGGTATTTCAGGAAAAAAAGTCCAAATGTAAAGATTGGACGTATCCGTATTGATGGAGAGCTGCTTCCGCAGGTTCTTTCTGTAGGTGTATCGGCGCTGCTGATGCAGATTTTGACTTTGGTACAGCAGACGGTTATTTATCGAGTTGCAGCTAATTATGGTGGAGAAACTTCACAAATTCTTTTGGGTGCAGCACTTCGGTTCTGGAATTTCTCCTTTGTTCCACTTTGGGGAATTAGCCAAGGTTTTCAGCCGGCGGCAGGCACGAATTACGGTGCAAAGGATTATGACAGGGTAAAGACACTGACAAAGGTTTTTGTAATTGCTGCGACAGTATTATCTTTGATATTCTACATTCCGGCGGAACTGTTCCCGGCCAAAGTATTGTCCATGTTTATTACAACACCGGGCGTAGCAGCTTCGGGTGCTACAAATTTCCGTATTATGTTCAGTACATATGTTTTGCAGGGAAGTTTCATGATCGCTGTGACACTGTTCCAGTCTCTGGGTAAGGCGAATAAGGCGACATGGCTGGTTCTGTTCCGTCAGATTATTCTGTTTATTCCGCTTTGTGTGCTTCTGCCGATGATTGGTGGTATGGGAATTCGTGGTGTCTGGTTGGCAATTGCCTTGACGGATGCAATCCTTGTAGTGATTACTATTTCCATGATGATCTCTGAGTTTCGTAAAATGCCGTCAACTGTAATGGCAAAACGATAGGAGGGAAGTATATGTATCTTTGTGATGGGAAGATAGATAACAATTATAAAGTTACTGATATTGAATTGCCTACCAATATAGGAAAGCGCCTTGAAGCATTAGGAATGACCTGTGGTACTCCTGTCACTGTCTTAAATAGCAAAAACCATGGTGTCCTGATTGTAAAAGTTCGAGGAACGCGTTTCGCCCTTGGGCGCAATATCACAAAAAAAGTATTAGTGGGGTAAATTTCGATGAGTGAGAATTTGACAATAGGCTTCATCGGAAATCCAAACTGTGGGAAAACTACACTTTTCAATGCATATACCGGTGCAAATTTAAAAGTAGCAAATTGGCCAGGTGTTACCGTTGAAAAGGTGGAGGGAGCAATCAAGGATCATGACTTAAATATCCGCTTGGTTGATCTCCCCGGTACATACAGCCTGACTTCTTACACTATGGAGGAACAGGTGTCTCGACAGTTCATACTAAGTGATGAAGTCGATGTGATTATTGACGTTGCGGATGCTTCAGCATTGGAACGGAATCTATACTTAACTTTACAACTTTTGGAGTTGGGGAAGCCAGTTGTGTTGGCACTGAACATGATGGATATTGTGGAAAAACGTGGTATGGAGATTGATACGCACAGGCTGCCGGAATTGTTAGGTATCCCTGTGATTCCGGTTTCTGCCAGAAAGCGGACAGGGTTGGATGTGTTACTTCATGCTGCGGCACATCATAAAGACTGTAAAGACCCTGAATGCTTGATTCATCATCATAAATATATATCAAAACACAGACATAACCATCATGCAGAATATGCAATGGTATACAGTGATAACATTGAAGATAAGATTGACCTTATCATTGAGGAACTGAAACGGAAATATCCAGATTTAACCAATTATCGTTGGCACGCAATCAAGCTGTTGGAGCAGGATCAGGAGATTACGAAACGCTATTCCGTCAATCTTCCAACAGTGATTGATCGTAATTATGAATCGGATATCATTAACGAGAAGTATGATTTCATTCAGGAGATTATAAAAGAAGTACTGGTTAATAAAGATCGGCAGGACGCTCTGACGGAGAAAGCAGACAGGGCACTGACGCACCGAGTTTGGGGCATCCCGATTTTCCTTGGCATTATGGCAGTAGTATTCTTCTTGACTTTTACTATTGGGGACTGGATTAAGGGATATTTAGAGGTAGGAATTGAAAGTTTTTCTGCCTTGGTTAGTGATATGCTGGTCGCTACAGGAGTGAATGAAGTGCTATGTTCTCTGATTGTGGACGGAATCATTGCTGGGGTGGGAGGCATTTTGACTTTCCTGCCGAATATCTTCATTCTTTTTTTAGCTCTAGCTTTTCTGGAAGATAGCGGATATATGGCTCGTGTTGCTTATGTCATGGAAGGAATCATGAGTAAACTCGGACTATCTGGTAGAGCTTTCATACCTATGATTTTAGGGTTTGGGTGTACGGTTCCCGCAATTATGGCTTCCAGAACTTTAGAGAATAAGCATGATCGCTTTAAAGTAATGCTGATTACTCCGTTTATGAGCTGTAGCGCACGTTTACCAATTTATATACTGTTTGCGGAAATGTTCTTTAAAGAACGTGCAATGATAGTTGCATACTCCATGTATCTGATTGGCCTGGTGGTTGCTATTCTGGTAGCAGCAGTCATTCATCTGATTGACAAGAGAAAATCAGAAAATTACCTGTTGATTGAATTACCGGAATATAAAATCCCTAGTTCCCGAACCGTGGCAATATACGTATGGGAAAAAGTAAAAGATTATCTTACAAAAGCGGGTACTACGATTTTTGTTGCGTCTATTGCTATGTGGATACTCTTGAACTTTGGACCACATGGTTACACAACGGAAATGGTTGACAGTTTTGGAGCTGTTCTTGGACATTGGCTAGTACCTTTCTTTGAACCGATTGGGCTTGGTTACTGGCAGATTGCAGTGGCTTTAATCGCAGGTATTTCTGCAAAAGAAGTTGTGGTATCCAGTTGTGCAGTTTTATTTGGTATTCCCAATATTACTTCAGAAGCTGGTATGAACACTTTGGTAGGGATTCTCGGTACCGCAGGCTTCGGGCAGTTAAATGCATTCTGCTTGATGATTTTTTGTCTGCTCTATATACCATGTGCAGCAGCAATGGCAACAATCAAGAGAGAAGCAAGAAGTTGGAAGTGGATGTGTTTTTCAGCAGTATTTCAGCTTGCTGTTGCATGGGGAATGACTTTTATTATTTATCATATTGGGAGGATTGTATAGTATGAAAGGTGGGAAGAAAATGGTCACTATTATTTTAGCAGTTGCAATTTTGGCATATGCTGGATGGGCGATTTATGAAATCAGGATGAAAAAGAAAAATGGCGGATGCTGTAATGGAAGTTGTGGTAGTTGTGTGAGCAAAAACAACAAATGTTTGTAATATTTGATTGGTGTTAGTTGTACAAGAAATAACATGGAGTCATGTATGATTTTGAGTAGCATGATTCCATGTTAAATCTTTATGTACAAATGAATCTTTAAAGAGTAAAATGTATTTAAGAGTTAATAATTTCAAATCTGTGGGAGAATGTATGGATTCTAATATAAAAATGAAAGTGATGAAAAATGCATCCGTAATTCAAAAGGAAAATGGATTCGGACGCTTACTAAAATTTGACTGTTCCGATGGCTTGGGATTGATGACAGTATATAATGTATTTCCGGGAATAGAGTTGATTTATAATGAGTTTGAAACCACAGAGTTTAGCTGGAAGAATAATACATCAGGGAATGTTATGGAGATAAATCATTGCCGTGAGGGTAGGGAAGGATCTCAACTTAAAAATGGAGCTTATTTGTATTTAGGTGAGGGTGATCTATCTATACATATGATGGAAAATTGTGCACCAGTAATGAGTTTTCCTTTAAAACACTATAGGGGCGTTTCAGTAGTTATTGATCTTGATATAATTTCTGAAAATCCACCAGATTCGTTAAAAGACACAGAGATCGATTTTATTGGCTTTAAAGAGAAGTTTTGTGGAAAGGACACAAGTTTTATTATGCCGGCCAAGGATGAGATTGAACATATTTTTTCAGAATTATATAGAGTTCCGGAAGGAATTCAAATGGCATATTTCAAGTTAAAAATACAGGAATTATTACTATTTTTGTGTATGGTTGATGTTAGATCCGAAAATCAGCGTGCTCAATATATGCCACCACAAGTGGAAGTGGTAAAGAAAATACATAAGAAACTGACTGCTAATCTTAAAGAGAGACCAACCATTGAAGAATTATCGAAAGAATATTTAATTAATACATCCACGCTTAAAGAAACTTTTAAAGGAATTTATGGTATGCCTATTGCTACCTACATGAAAACGTATAGAATAAAGCAGGCAGCAGTTCTGTTAAGACAGACACAGGATACGGTAGCAGATATAGCACAACAAGTGGGATACATAAATCAAAGTAAATTTGCTACCGCTTTTCGAGAAATAATGAAGATTTCTCCGACAGAATATCGTAGTCAATATGAAGCGAATCCCAAAACTATATTGCACGATTGATTATTTGGGATAAATAGAGTTATTGAATACCTAAATTAAGAAATATTTGGTGTAAAAAACGCAGAAAATTTCAAGAAAATGAAATTTTTCTGCGTTTTTTATTTTGATATTTAAAAAATTTTATCATTATCGACAAAAATAGAGAAACAAAATACCACAAATAAAGTATCTATAAACTCTATTATTGGTATTACTCGGAGCCTTTTTAGATAAAATAAATGTAAAGAGCGAGGAGAATGCGATGAAAAATAGAGTTAAAGAACTAAGAGATGCAAAACATCTAACGCAAACCGGATTAGCGCTGAAAGTTGGTTCTACGCAACAAACTATTAGTAAGATTGAAAGAGAGATTGGAGTTCCAAAACTGGATTTAGCGCTCATCATGGCAGATTTTTTCAACGTTACATTAGAGTATTTGTTTTGCTTGTCGGATAAAAAGCATAAATTGGAACATCAGATAGAAATAGATAAGACTATTGAGGAATTTTATGATTTTTTTGTGGACTATCAGGATTTAAATTCTGAAAACAAAGAGACTTTAAATCTGATCATGCGGAGGCTTTTGGAGGTACAAGCAAATGAGGAGGCTGAATAATGCTGCGAATAGCTATATGTGATGATGATAAAATTTTAGTTACTCAAATAGAAGAGATGCTCAATCGTTATTTGGATAAAAAGATGATTGATCGTTACATAGAAATTTTTTATGATGGAGCTTCTTTGGAAAGGATATATGAAAAAGGAGATCGCTTTGACATTATCTATTTAGATATAGAGATGTCTGGTAAAAATGGCATTGAAGCAGCAAAAAGCATCCGGAGATTAGATAGGGATGTACTTCTGATCTATGTTTCAAGTTATGAGACGTATTTTATGCAATTGTTTGAAGTTGAGCCATTTCGTTTTATTAAAAAACCAATTAAAGAGACAGAATTTGAAGAGGTTATTGATTTCGCATATGAGAGAATCATTGAGGAGGACGCATACTTTGAGTATAAATATAATAAAACGGTTGGAAAGGTTCTGATAAGAAAAATTATGTATTTTGAAAGTGCAGGAAGGATTGTTAATATACATACGGAGGAGAGCACTTATCGGTATTATGGGAAACTGGATGAGGTTGAACGACGTTTGGTCCAGAACAAGATTCCTTTTTTGCGTATTCACAAGTCGTTTTATGTGAATTTTCACTTTGTTGATAAAATTACTTTTTCAAAACTAATATTGTCGGATGGAACAGTTTTACAGATTAGTCAGGATAGACAAAATATTATTCGGAAAAGGTATTTGGATATTTTGGGGGGTACACTGAATGAGTGAGGTTAGGCTAGTCGTTGCTATTTTGGTTCCGGCCATTTTTACATTGATATTGAAAGATTTTTTTGATCTTTTCATGACGAATAGGTATGAGGGAAAAGTAAAACAGTACACTATTTGGATGCTTTATTTTTTATTAGATACAGCGATAAGTATGAATTTTAAATTTGTAGGCGTAATTAGTATGTTATATAGTTTTATTATTCTAATAATATTTTGCGCTGTATTATATCGTGAAGATATAAAGTATATTACGCTTACGGTTCTCTTTATTATATGTATTGGGGCGGCTTCGGAGTTGATAGTTGCTTTGGGGATTAGAGCATTCTTGAATTCTTCACAGCTCCAACAGTTTTCTCTTTTTGGGTCTACATGTTCAAAACTAATTATTCTGATCATAGTCAGAATAGTGAAACTATTTCGCGTGTCTGGAATAAAAAGATTGGATTATATGAATTGGCTTGCTAATGTAAGTATGACAGCAGGGAGCCTATATATTGTATATAATCTTTATCTATTAAGTCTGAATGAAACAAAACTTTTGGGTTCAACCATGTCTTCAATTATTATCCTGCTTTTAAATGTTATATGTTTTAAGATGTTTGACAAGATTGCTGCAGATGCGGAAATCAAGCGTAAAAACGATATTTATAAACAAAGTATAGATATATATAAAAGGGAAATGGAAGAGCGTGAGGAACATAATGAAAAGTTGCGCCGTTTTCGACATGATATAAAAAACCATTTAATAGCAATAGAAAAATTAGCTCTTTCTAAAGAATACGTCAGATTACGAGATTATATTCATCAACTTACTGATGAAAAAGGTGTTCTGCAGGTAACCACTATAAGTGGAAATGCACTTATTGATGGACTATTGGCAGATAAATTTGATGTTGCGCGTAAATATGAAATTGCTGTTGAATATCATATTGAAATTCCGACGAAACTTCCATTTGATGATGCCGACTTATGTATTATAGTTGGAAATGCATTAGATAATGCAATTGATGGGACAAAAGATATTGAAGGAGCTAAGAAGATTGAAATAAGTATGGGAGTTAAACAAGGAAATTTTTTATTAAAGGTAAAAAACACTTTTAATCCAGAATTAATTAAATTCGACAACAATGGTAAACGCTTGCGTACAAGCAAAACAGATAAAAGTAACCATGGGATGGGAATTGGTCTCATTGAAGAAACTGCGCTGAAATATAATGGATTAATGGAAATAACTATGAATGAAAATATTTTTTGCCTGTCCGTCTTACTCTAGCAGAACTGATTTTTTACGAGTTGCTCAGGATTTTTTACGAGTATCCTCCATTTTCCTTTTTTTGTAGTATAATCCGTACTGTAAAAAATACATTTTTGGAGGTTGTGTTATGTTAAAAAAAACAGTTGCAGGTTATTTGGAAAATGTTGCAGATTTTACCGTAGACGTATTAAACGAAGGAATATGTTTCTTCCTGTTTCATCAGCCGCCATTTCCGGAAAATGCTCGTAAGATGAAAGAACATAAAGAAGAGGAAGAGAATGGAAAAAATAGCCGATTTACTAACTAAGTTTATGATTAGCGAGAGCAGTAGTGAAAATCTAGATTATGAAGTATGTAAATTTGGATTACTTATGGCTATTGAAGTGGCGATTAACACTGTTATTGCGTTATGTATATCGTTCTTGCTTGGAATGTTTAGATATGGAATTCTGTTTTTGACTTTTTTTTCATTGCTAAGAGCATTTGCAGGTGGAGTGCATTTGGAAAGATTTTGGAGTTGTACAGTGTTATCCGGTATGGTTTTGAGTATGGTTTTACTTATCGCAAAATATGCTGTTATACCGTCTATTTTTTCATTTGCTTTATGTGTTGTTATGGGAATTCTAATTTTTATTGTTGGCCCCATAGATGATAAAAATAGAAGGATATCCAGTGATGAGCGTTGCATATTTTATCGAAGGCTTGTATATGTGCTTCTATTTCTTGTTTTCACTTCTGCTTTGGGTGTTATATTGGATGCTAACCGTTTGGCTTTTATTGTATCCCTTACGATGGGGGTATTTCATATAGTACAAATTATCGGCAAAAATAAAAATATGAAATTATTGGAGCAATAGCAGGAGGTATTTCAGTGATTAATATAGCTGTTTGTGATGATGATCTAGAGATAACTAAGAGTATTAATAAACTGCTTATGAAATACCAGGATGAAAGAGATTTAGATTTTACCGTTGATCTTTTTAATGATGGAAGTGGCTTAAAGAGCAGTATACTAAAGGGTAAAAAATATGATCTGATTTATTTAGATATTGAAATGAGGCAGATGAATGGAATTGCTACTGCAAAATATATCAGAAGTATTGATACTACGGTACTGCTCATTTATGTGTCAAATTATGATAATTATTTGAAAGAATTGTTCGAAGTTGAACCTTTTAGATTTATGTCGAAGCCAATTAATGATAAACGGTTTTATATGTTTCTTGACTTGGCGATAGACCGAATAAGGAGTGCAAATGGCATTTACTGTTTCAGATTTAATAAGGACATTTTGACAGTTATACTTAGAGATGTTATTTATTTTGAAAGCTGTGGAAGTAGAGTACATATTGTATTAAAAGGTAAACTGTACAAGTTTTATAAAAAACTAGATGATGTCGAAAAAGAAATTTCAGTCAATTATAGTATTCCGTTTATTAGAATTCATAAATCGTATTTGGTCAATTTTCAACAAATTAGAAAGGTTGGATATACAGAGGTTGAAACAAAAGATGGAAGAATTTTAAATATTAGTGATACATATAAAAAAGATGTTCGAGCAAGATATAGTAAACTACTTTGGGATGGTGATGTATAATGGCAGGCATAAATATTTTGATTCAAATATTCACTTCTTTCATGTCTTGTTTGATAATCAAATCTTTTTTGGATGCTTTGTTTATAAGGAGGACAATTAAAAATAAAACAATTTTTTTGTGGATATTTTATTTTTTGTTAAGCTTGTATTGTGAAAATAATAATAATATTACACTGCCTAAATTATTTCTGAGTGCAGCGGGTGTACTGGTAATTTGCTTAATAGCCTATGACGGGAAGCTGCATAAAAAAATAGCTATGGTATTTCTGTATCACTTTATATGGATTGCAATAGAAATGCTTTTGGGATATACAATTATGAGTATTGTTAAAGGAAATGATTATGCAAATTTTGAATTGCTTTGTTCTATAATTTGCAAAATTATAATGTTAGCACTCGTAAAAATAATTCCATTAGTTATTGATCCAAGTATAGAATGTGATATGCCAAGCAAGTATTGCTTTATGCTTACAGTTTTGCCGGTAATAAGCACTGTTGTTGTATATAATATATTTCTTATAACGAGTAGAATTGATAGACTGGAATTGATTGCTTTTTCGACGGTTTCTTCTACTTTAATCCTTGCGTTGAACCTATTGGTTTATGATATATATATAAAGCTATTGGAACAAACAGAAATAAGAAGAGAAAATGCAATATACGAAAAACAAATTTCCTTATTTCAGGAGCAAATATATGTAAAAGAAACTGCCATGTTAAATGATAAAATGGTTAGAGATAAATTTTATCATCAGCTTTCTTTCATAAAAGAATTGGTTTATCAAAGAGAACTTTCTCAATTAAATGAGTTTATTGATGGTATTATGCAGAACAAAAAAATAGAAAAGGATGGACCTGCCAATTCTGGGAATGTTTTGCTTGATTACATTGTAAATAATAAATGCGAAATTGCTGTAAAACAAGGCATTGAGTGTACTGTAAAAATTGAAGTTCCTTATAAATTTCCTTTCTCGGATGGTGATATCTTTATTATTCTTTGAAACGCTTTAGATAATGCAATTGAGGGAGCTTTGAAGTGTGTATCTAGGCGATATATTCATATTAAGATTATTTATCGAAAAGAAAATCTATTTATAAAAATATCAAATTCATTTGATGGGAAGGTAAAAAAAGACAGGCATGGTCATCTGATAAGTATGAAATCCGATTTGACTCGGTATGGATTGGGGTTAGCTTTAATTGAAAAATCAGTGAATAAATACAATGGTTTATTGAACTTTGATATAGATGAGGAAAACTTTACGCTAACAGTTTTGTTATATTCATAAAATGTATATGGGGGTATTGTAAATCTATGAAAATATTGCTCATAAGTGAAAGTAGTACGGAAGACGATATTTATCGCATGATAGATCAGATTATAAAAATAGATAAAATTATTGAAACCCATGATATTAGTGAAGAACTGTCATATATAACGGATATTCGATATGATATTATAATTATAAATTATGATAAAGTGCGAATCCGACATGGGGATTTTAAGATGATTTTTGATATACGCTGTAAGACTCAGGCTCCATTGTTGGTTATTCTGGAAGGATGTGAAATACGAGATAAACTGCATGTACTGAATATGAAAGCAGATGATTACATTGAAAAACCAATAAACATAGATGAGTTGGAAGAAAAGATGTTACAGCTACTACATAAATTGTCATAAAACATACGATTTAGAATGTGAATTGAATCGATTAAATTATATAAACGTATTACTAAAGAGCTAAAGAAGGAGTAAGCTCCTTCTTTTTTTATGGATTTTATGCTTATGTGCTGATGATAGTTTTTGGTGTAGTGTAACGATAAAAGTAAAACTATGACGAAATATATATGTCAGAAAATAGTATAAAATCTGAACGGGAAATAAATAAAAAAAATGTCACCAGTGGTCACTATGCAGATGTATTTTTGATCTATATAATAAAGCACACCAGGAGGTAATGAGATGTACATTGGAGAACACGATATAGGCGAGACAATTAGAATATTGCGTACTGAACGTGGAATATCCCGGGAAGAACTGGCAGAAAGAGTATGAATCAGCCGTTCACATCTGAATAAGATCGAAGCGGATATTAAACGGCCGAGCATCATTACATATCAAAAGATCATGGATGTCCTTGATGCGGACATATCCATAAATGATGAAGCAACTGCCAATGTAGCCCCGGAGAATGAGGCGGATTTGATGAATGCAGTAGAGGAGCTGACAAAGGAAAAGACCATTATAATGATTGCCCACAGATTAAAGACTGTGCGTAAGGCAGACCAGATTCTTGTAATCGAAAAAGGAAGAATTGCAGAGCAGGGAACCCATGATGTACTGCTTCAGAAAAATGGTATCTACAGCAGCTTCATTTGCAGCAGGAAAGAAGCGGTTAGCTGGAAGGTGCAAAAGCATAGCTGATAGTGTTAAATGACTTATTAAAAAACTGGGTAAAAAGCGCAGATGAACCTTTTCTTTTTCGGGTAATTTTTAGATATTTTGATTGATAAAAGTAAAGTATGTGTAAAAAGGTAAATCCGTCGTGGAAAAGATAAGGTATGGAATGGTAAGCATTTGATTTATTTATATAAATCTGATGTGCAGAGAGGAAAACAATTACATATTGCCTACATGTAAAGGCGGTAAATTACTTAACACCTAAGACGCAGTGGAATGACCGATAGAGAGTATTCTATGGGTTTTCCTTTGCGTCTTTTCTCATGGAAATCTTTTTATGGTCATTCTCCGGAAAGGAATGATTATGGAAAGAAGAAAAATTGAAATTGGAGAGAGATTAAGACGTGAGAGGGAGAAGGCAGGGTATTCGCAGGAGGCATTTACAGAAATATTAGATTGCTGTGCGGTTACAATCAGTCGTTGTTGGTAAAAGAAACGGAACTGTCCAAAAGTGTAAGAAACAAGACGATTCCTTATTCCTAAGCTGCTGAGATAAAAACTCTGACAAAGACGATAGCAACCATGAAAAAGACATGGATGCTGCTTTATGAACAGTACACAGACGATAAATTATCCAGAGAGGATTTTTTGTTGAAAAGAAGAAGTACGATGAAGAAACAGCCCGACTGGAGAAAAGGTTAAAAGAACTTCAAAGCAGGCAGAGCATTCAGTAAGAGAATGACCAGCAGGCAGAAAAGAATATCAGCCAGTTACGATGCTTTGCTGATCAGATGGAGCTTATAGAGGAAATAAAGGAGAAGCTGATTGACAAAATGAAAGTTTATTCTGATAATAGAATAGAAATATGCTGGAAGTTTGAAAGCGTTTTTTTCGACACAAAGACAATGCACAAGTAGAATATGAATGACAGAAAAACATCGTACACTAGAAAAACTTATGGAAAAAACATAAGAAAACGCTGGAAGAAAAAGCAGCTGTTGCGAAACAAAAGAAGCAGCAGAGGCGAGCAAGACGGAAACAAGAAACAAGAGATAATCTGGCTAAAGAAGAAATCTTGCAAGATGACAGATTTTTCTTTATTGCCGGTCATACCTCCTGAGGTGCACCGTATGGTGTCAGCTGGGAGGAAATGGGCTGAAACCTTGGGATGATTTGGAAGAGAATAATTGGGTTGTCAGTGCAATTTCATTTATCTCTTGTGACAGAAACAGATTCCCGTTTTGCCTGAAGTAAGTCAGAACTGATCTCAGGAGCATCGAGCAGTGCAGTGAAATTTTGCTGAATGATCTCTAGGGTTTTCTGCTTTTTCTGCAATTCCTGTTTTTCCCGGACAGTAGCATCCTGTTCAGATTCAAGATTTTCAATCCGCTTCTGGATTTTGTCAGAGCTTGGGATTTTGGTAACGCCGAGATCCTGAAGCTCTTTTTTTAGTGAATCGTGGAGCTGATATTCTGCCTGATGCTTGGTACGGTAATCTTTTGGATTTTTAGCAGATTTGCAATCCTCAATCACTTTTCGGCAGAGCCGGTAAGAATCGCAGTGTTTCTGAATGACTTTCTGCGTGTTCAGATCACTGTTGATTTGTGCTATTTTTTGGTCGGCAACTTTCACAGAAACTTCAATGTCAGATACATGCTGCTTGAAATCCTCATAATTCAACAGGTTGTTTTCGGAAAGATAGTTAAAGGTGCGGGCTGCCTCTTTCAGATTATTGAGCTTTGCCCATCGTTCAAATCCTTCTCGATTGCCGGTCGTAACATAAGTGGAAATATTGATATACAGGCGAGCTTCTCTGGACAGATGCTTTGGAATTTTCACTTTGCTACGATTT
>OFMU01000225.1_pt1 | contig 43137 bp, 56 predicted proteins | sample 1541861 | NCBI WGS metagenome assembly OFMU01 (sample SAMN04209238, study PRJEB22552) | human gut metagenome | biome: gut; material: feces | host: Homo sapiens | place: USA: Oklahoma
TGTTCTGCGCCTTTTGTGGGCTTGTAGCCCTGCTTTTTCGCTTCGCGCAGGATGCGCCATCCTTCCAGCGAGTAGCTCATCAGGGTGCTTTTGCTCGTGGGGATGTTCAGATGCTCGTACAAAACACCGGCCGCGTCGCAGAGCAGGGGATAGGGCAGGGTGTTCGGCCCGATACTGCGGGAGAGCTTGTCCGCGCGGGAGCGCACCACCAGCGCGAATCCGCCGTCCCGCAGGGAACCGTATGTATTGGCGTAGCGGCTGGCAAAGGTGCGGGTGATGGGGTGGCCGAAGTTGGCCATAAACACCAGCACCAGCGGGCTTTTGCGCCGCAGCAGGTCCCGGAAGCGGTTTTGGGCACTGTAGGGGGTATCGTACACAAAGAAAGGGAGCTTGTCCCCAACCGCAATACGCTCGCCCACGGCGATGGCCCCCTTTCCCAAAAATCTAAAACAAAAAGCCGGACAGCAGGACTGTCCGACTGAAAAACACAAAACCCCCACGCGGCCGTCTGCAGCCAATCAAAACCTACCGGTACAGGCAGGTGGGTACCCTACAAGAGCGTTCATGCTCCCTTCTTCCGCCGAAGCGGGAGGTCTGCAATCCGGTCCTCGACCCGGGTTCCCAAAATTTGATTAGTAGGATTCTATAAGGCCGCAACAAATCGAACCGCGCAGGGTGAAAAAGCCGTTCGGCCTTTTACTGCAATTCAGAATCGTCGATGTCGTACATGGCGCGCAGGCGCTCCTCGAACACCTTGCCGACGGTGATCAATTCCTCATCATCGTCCACGATGTCCATATACTCGCCCTCATCATCGGTGCCGATGCGCATCAGGATCAGCTCAGCATCCTCCTGCAGGCTCTCGGGATCCTCCTGATAGGGGATAACAGCCAGATAACGGGTGCCGTTGACCTCGGTAGCGTCGATCACCTCAAAGGTGACCTCCTTGCCGTCCTCATCCTCCAGCGTCAGCAGATCGGGGGCAGCTTCTTCCAGCATTTCCGGGCTCAGTTCGTCAGACATAAGTGACCTCCTGTGGTCGTTCGTATTTGATGCTTATAGTGTACCCTTTTTTTCTTCAAACGTCAAGGGTGTTCAAGCGGGAAGTTCTGTGGTATAATAGAATAAATATGGGTGGGAAATGTCGTTATTACGATGTTTCCCACCTTTTTTGTTACTAATGTGTTATTAGTTCAATATTTTCCTTTAATTCCTGTACGGTTTTGTGTGTGTAAACTCGTTCACCGGTTTCTTTGGACTTATGTCCCATCATTAAATCAATGCACACCTTGTTTGCACCGGCAGAATCAAGCCGGGAACGGAATGTGTGTCTGCATTCATGCGGTGTATGCTGCACATTCAGCGTCTGCATCAGGCCTTCCCATATAATACGATATGTACCAATGCCAAACTTCTTTCCATCATTGGTTATGAGATACTTATTATTCACATCATAGTATTTCTGTACAATCGGCATAATCTTTGAATGAATGGGAACAATGCGGTTCTTACCGGCAGCGGTCTTCACACCGGCCATAATGGTTCCTTGCTGAAGGTCTACATTTGCCGTTTCAATGGTAAGGAATTCGCTGATTCTAAATCCAGTGTATAGAAGAATTAGCACCGTATCCATCCAAGGAACTTGCTGGTTATCCCAAACCCGCTGAACTTCTTCATCCGTGAAAGGTTTCTTTTTACTTTCAGGAATTGGGTCAGATGTAAGTAAGGTTGAATTCGCCTTGCTGATGATGTCCAGTTCCAAAGCGAATCGGTCAAGATGTCCCCAAAGATTCTTGATTATAGCTTGCGTGGAATAGCTTTTACCACAGCCATCAATGGTGTCCTGCATCTGATAAGACTTGATTTGGTTGTAAGGAACCTTCCCTAAAGGTTTCAAGTAATTCCATGCACAACGCATATTTTGCCCATTGGACTTTCCGAGTTTTGGAAGGCGCTTTTCTGTCCATAAGTCATACAGTTCATTTAGCGTGATTTTGTTGGTTTCAATATTCCATGGGTTTTTATTGAACTGTGCTAACAGGATAAGGGCTTCTTCCCGCGTCTTGGCATATCCAATGTTGATGTATACCGGATGTCCCTTTTCATTGAAGCCTTTTGTCTTTCTGGCCGCGTATGGGTTGCGCCGATTGCCTGACAGCTTCACAACTGTCCCATAGCCATTCGGATTTTTCATAGCATTTCACCTTTGATGCTTGTAAATCCATCGGCAAAATGGTACACTGATTATAGCATTCCATTTCACCTGATGGATTGCTTGTTACCTTTCTTTGTCCCTTGGCCTGTTGCAGAGGTCAAGGGGCTTTTTCTTTTCCTGTGCCTTATGTGCCTTGTGACGCATTACTTCTATTACTATATATTTTTATATTTTCATTGTAATTTGATGATTATTTAGACAAAAACATAAGAACATTGAAGTTTTGCGTCACAAGCGTCATTCTGTTGATATATCGTTAAAACTTGCGTCACAGTATGCGTCACGCATAAGACACAGAAGCGTCACCGCGCTTCATTAGACTGGTTTTCTTTTGTCTTAGATAGCTTATTCCACAAGCTAAATAGATAAAGACAGAACACGGCAAACAGGATGAAGGCAATGCCGATGGGTGGAAGTGTGAAAACCATCATCAAACCCATCAATCCTGTCAGGATGCCAAGAATCAGCATGATGATTGCACAAACCTTATAAGTCATCTTTGAAGGGGTCTTCTTCTGAACCGTCACAGGTTTGGGGGAAGGCTTCTTTTTGCTTTCAGTGGCAGTATATGAAATGCCCGTTCCCGGTATGCCTACACTGGCCGTCTTCCTGCCGGTACTGCTGACTGTGTATCTTGCACCCTTACCGCCAAAACTGATACTGGTACTTTTCTTACCAATGTTCACCCTGACACCCGGTGCAATCTTGATACTTTTCCTGAATCTGAATCCCATGTCAATCATCCTTTCTAAAATCTAAGTAAACCAATCGGCCTGTCAAGTGACAATTTATGCCAACTTCTGTTTTGCCCCCTCTCTCCCTTCTGTGTATTTGGCGTTGTCTGCCAAGTCAGAAAGGTATTCAATGGCCTTTGCTTGGCCAACATCATTCAATTTCAAAAAGGTTTGAACTAATTTATACGCATCCTTTCCAAAGCAAGCATCAATCAGGTCACAGTCTATTTCATGGTTTTCTTGTTTCGTTTCAGGCTGATTATCTTGTTCTTCATCAAAGCCCATCAGCCAAGTTGGACTTACCTTGAAGAACTTTGACAAAGCTGCTATCTTATTTCTTTTCATGTTCATGGTTTGCCCTGATTCGTATTTTTGAATAGCAGCCTTATTTACACCAATAACTTTTCCGAGTTCTTCTTGTGTCATGTGTGCCTGAAGACGAAGTTGCTTGATTCTCATACCCATTGTGTTTTCCATTTTTATACGCTCCCTTGTCTTTTGGTATCTTAATAGTAGCATAAACACAACCGTTCATCAAGTTTTTTTATAAAAGTATCGAAAATATTTTACAATAAGTATTGACAAAGTATCTGAAAACGATATAATAATAGTATCGGATTTAGATACCATATTTACACAAAGCGACTGCAACCCGCCAATCAGGTGAAAGGAACGATACATTATGACAACGGCAATCTTCAATAAGTGGTATGCAAAGGCTGCATCTTGCAATATAGAAACAAGTGACCTGTTCAACTGTGCAGCTTTCTTTTGGGTAAACTTGACTGATAAGCAGCTTGCCAAGATGAGCAAACTTCTTAAGATGCAGCATTGCAAGGTGGTTGATTTTCGTGGTGAAGAATGGTTTGAACTTAGAAACGGTAACAAAATCAAGGTAATTTGATTGCTAAACACTGACACCCTGAAAGGCCGCACAGTTCAAAGCGGCCTTATCCCATTTGAATTTTTGAAAAGAGAGGTAACAGACAGTGAAGCAGACTATTGAAAACTTCCAGCTTCTGAAAAGCGAAATCAGAAAGGTTGAGAAAGAGGCCAAACTCCGCACTGGTAAGACTTGCTTCCTTGCCGGTATGTCCTTCAGTGTTGACCCCAAGACCCCTGATTGGGTAGATGGGGTCTGTGAAATGGATAATGTCCATGATGGTTCATTCTGCTGTGATGTTTCCATTTCCTGCTACATGCTTGACAGACGGCGTTCATTTATTCTTAAAACCGCTGCCGAACTCTACTAAGCCGAAACACCCCGCAAAGGGTGTCCACCGGGAACAGCCGCCCGGTGCTGATGTGGCAGGCTATGAAAGGAGGGAAGAATTCATGTTGAATGAAAAACCGAAAGTTGGTGACATCCTTTGGGGTGTTTGGGAACATCGTTACTACAACGAAAAGCATCTTATTGAACTGGAATATGTTGTGTATCCTGTTAAGATTACACACTTTTTCACCGGAAGTTATGTAGATGCGCATTGTGTCGGTATTGATACCGATGGTCACACCGCTGTTCACTGGATTGCGGTAAAGAACATCGGTAAAACAGCTTTCACCAATCCTATTGATGCCGCCAAACGCGCCGAAATCATGTCGAACTTCTACGATAAGCATTACACTTTTGATGGAAAACCAATCAGGCGCACCCAATGGGAACATTATCTTAAAAAGCATGATATGAAAGAAGGTGGTACTGTATGATTAGGTTCGTGGTGGACGAACACCCTAAATCTTGTGGCAAATGCCCATTCATCTATTTTGATTGTCCACTTTCCCACAAGTGGACAAAAGCAGAGGACTGTTGTCTTTTTGTGACCCCTGAAGAACTTGCTGAAGAAAGGAAGTGTGAGGATGAATAAGAATCTATTTAGAAGCAAGATGGTTCTGTTTGGTGATACCAATGAAACCTTGGCAGCTGCATTGGGTATCAGTGCGCAGCGCCTGTCTGCCAAAATCAATACCACAGGTGGTGCAGAATTCACGCAAGGTGAAATTCACGCCATTAAGGCGCGATATAATTTGACGCTTCAGGAACTGGACGATATTTTTTTTGCCGAATAAGTATCGGATTTCGATACTTTAGAAAGAAGGTAACATCATGTTCAACGATTTATTGAAACAGGCCATGTCTGATGCTGGCATGAACCTGACAGCCCTTTCCGCTGCAACCGGAATCGGTAAGTCTTCTATCAGTCAGTATCTGTCCGGGAAGAACGAACCCACGGACAAGCGCAAAGCGGTCATTGCAAAGGCGCTGGGTCTTGCACCTAACCACTTCATGGCTTCTGAAGTCCGCATGGATTTCAAGCCGGGCAGATTCACCCCTGAACAGGCCGCAAAGCTGATGGGCAAGGGTAAAGAGTTTGTCAGGCAGGGTTTGCGTGATGGGGTCTTCCCTTGGGGATATGCCGTCAAGATGGGTTCCCGCTGGTCTTACTACATCAGCCCCATGAAGTTCACCGAATACACCGGTATTGCCGTTTAAGAAAGGAAGGTAACAAATGGAACAATTAACTGCACCCGTGAAGGGTTTCAAGGTCTTCAACCCTGACTGGACTTGCCGCGATAAACAGTACACTTGCCCCGGCGAGTTCAAAGAAGATGTCAAGCCGATGGCTTGCCGTGCCGGTATGCACTTCTGTCCTGACCTGAAGGATTGCTTTGAATATTATCAGAACAATCCGAACAACCACTGTGCTGAAGTCATCGCTCTTGGTGAAGTTGTGCAGGACAACAACAAATGTGCAACCAATCACCTTCAGATTATCCGTGAAATCCCTTGGGATGAAGTTCTGAAGCGTGTCAATCAGGGAAAGGGTTGTACAGGTATCTGCAACACCGGCGACTGGAACACCGGCAACCGGAACACCGGCGACTGCAACACCGGCAACCGGAACACCGGCGACTGGAACAGTGCTTCCTTCTCTAATGGTGTGTTCTGCACCAAAGAACCTGAAATCCTGATTTTTGATAAGCCTTCCGGGATGACCTTCAGACAGTGGCGCGATAGTACGGCTTGCCATCTGCTGAATCAGATTCAGTTCATGCCCAATGTTTGGGTGTGGGATGATGACATGACCGATGAAGAAAAGGAAGCCCATCCCGAATATAAGACTACGGGTGGCTTCCTGAAAGTTCTGGACACTTCTGACTGCTGTGTTCGTTGGTGGGAAAACCTTGACGAATATCAGCGCAGAATTATCCGCTCTATTCCCAACTTTGATGCGGCCATTTTCAAGCAGATTACAGGCATTGACGCATGATGTACGGCATTTGGAACAGCGTTGAAAAACGCTTTGTTTTTGGGATTTCAGAACCTACATCAAACGCAGCATGGAAATCCTTCAAGATGAAGGTTCCACAAGCGATTTGGCGCAAGTGGCGCTATGATGTGAAGCCAATTCCTGAAGGGTTCAGAAATGCCAAAAATCCGCGCTATGGAAGGCGATGATGGTATGACCCAAGTAAAGTTATTCCCGCATCAGGAACGCGCCCTGAAGGCTACAGAAGGGCTTCAGAGAGTGGCCTATTACTTAGACATGGGACTTGGAAAGACCTTTGTTGGTTCAGAAAAAGCGGTCACTTTCCAGCAGAAGATTCTTCTGGTTTGCCAACATAGCAAAATTCAAGACTGGATTGAACACTTCAATGACCACTATTCCTTGCCGGTCTTCAACTTGACTGTGAAGGAACAGCTTTCAGGGTTCGTGGCCGGTGATGGTCAGGCCGTGGGTGTCATCAACTATGAACTGATTTTCAGGCGCAATGCCCTGAAGCAGATGCAGGATTTCACCCTGATGCTGGATGAATCTTCCTTGATTCAGAATGAAACCGCCAAGCGGTCAAAGTTCATCCTTGGCTTGAAACCATCCAATGTGATTCTTCTTTCTGGTACGCCAACTGACGGTAAATATGAACGCTTATGGTCACAACTTCACCTTTTGGGGTGGCACATCACCAAAGAAACCTTTTGGCAGCACTACATTGAAACCGAATGGATTGACACCGGTGATGACAGCGGATTCAAGCGCAGGATTGTGACCGGCTATAAGAACACTGACCGTTTGAAAGCCAAAATGGCGCAATATGGTTGTGTTTTTATGAAGTCAGATGAAGCTTTCACCTTACCGCAACAACAGGAAATCCCCATCATGGTTCCCACATCCAAAGAGTATAGAACATTCATGTACAGTCACCTTATCACGGTCAATGTGCTGGATGTTGCTGTAACAGGCTGGAAAACCGGAATCCTGAAAGAATTGGTTGGCGATACATCATTGACTTCAAGGCTTTATGCGCGGCAGTTGTGCGGTATGTACAGCATTGCCAAATTGGAAGCCTTCAGGGATTTGATTGAAAGCACCAATGACCGCCTGATTGTTTTTTACAACTTCACCGGCGAACTGAAAGCGATGCTTCCTATCGCCCTTCAAAAGACATCGCACATTTCTTTTGTAAATGGCAGCACCAAAGACCTTCAGGATTACTTTCTGTATGAAGATTCAATCACTTTTGTTCAGTATCAAGCCGGTGCAATGGGTTTGAATCTTCAGAAGGCAAACAAGATAGTTTATTACACCCTTCCTGAAAAATCTGAATATCTGGAACAATCCAAAAAGCGCATTCACCGAATCGGCCAAGAAAAGACCTGTTTTTACTATTACTTACTGTGTCGGAACAGTGTTGAGCTTGACATCTTGGAAAATCTGAAAATGAGAAAGGACTATACTGATGAACTTTTCAAGAAAAAGTATCAGCCGCAAGGTTAAAGTGGCAAGATTCAGCGGCCTGTTTTGGGGCTTCCTGTTTGGCCTGACCTTTGGTTTGATGCCTTGGCTTTCCAGCGTTGCTACTGCGCAGCGTGGGTATCACGCCATTGGCGGTGAAGCCCTGATTTTGGTCTTCCCGCTGCTGGCCTACTGGGTGTGGGACAGCATCAAGACTTTTCTGAAGGGGGTGAAATCTGATGAAGAAATGCAGAGAAGTTACCGCTGAAACAACCCTTTGTGGCAAAGACATCTGCTGTTACTTTTGCGCAGACCGTGCGAACTGCAAATATGCCTGTGGTGAAGAAGAAAATCCCTGTTCTTCCTGCTATGACGATGAAGCACCAACGGAAGGCCTTGCCACGCTGGACGCTTTCAAAGTCACTACCGGCAACGCAATCAAAAAGATTGCCGACTTGGAACTTGCCAAGAAGAACATCGAAAACGATGAATCCGCTTTGCGTGAACAGCTGCTTCAGGCTATGGAAAAGTACGGTGTCAAGAAGTTTGAAACCGATGCAGTCACTTTCACTTATGTTGCACCTACTACGCGCAACACCATTGACAGCAAAGCCCTGAAGGCTGAACAGCCTGACATTGCCGCCCTGTACACTAAGACTTCCAATGTGAAGGCTTCTGTCAAAATCACGGTAAAGGACGGTGGTAAAAAATGACGCTTGCGGTGGTTGTCATCATGGATATTATTGCCGCACAGGCTGGCTTTCCACTTTGGGTCATCGTCAGTCTGTCTATCTTGTGCGTGTGCATTGGGAATTGAGGTGATGTGATGACAAAGAATGAGCGTGAAGCCAATCCGGGTGAATCCTTTGATGGCGGTTATCACCTTTACGCGCAGGAAAAGCACAAGGAGCGCGTTGCGAAAAACTCTGAACGCATCGCCTATGCAATCAAACAGTTTGAGTTGAACAACATTGAATTTACTTTGAAAAATGAACAAAGCGGCCATTTTCATTGTAGACGAAAATCGGATGACAAGTTGTTTCAGTTTTGGGCTGGAACTGGGAAAATTCTTGGTCATGACCATTTGAGAGGGATACACACCCTTATCAAGCTATTGTTGAGGTGACAGCATGGCAGCAGAAAAGAACTTTGAAAACCGCGTCAAGCGCTATCTTCAAAGCGTTGGTATCTACCCTTTGGGGTGTGCCGCTGACAGGATGACCGTTCAGCCCATTGGATACTATGAAAAGCGTTGGGGCGGTGGCTATAGCAAGGCCGGTCTTCCTGACCTTCATATTGTCTGCAACGCAATCAGCCTTGATGTGGAACTGAAAGCCCCAACAGGAAGACCGTCAGACCTTCAGAAGCACACAATCAGCCAAATCAATCACACGGGTTCAATCGGAATCATCCTTTGGCCTGACGGATTTGATGAATTTCAACAGATTATGGAAGGAGTGATTGAATGCAGTTCTCACATTCCCGCGTTGAGTGCTTTGAAGCGTGTCCACGGAAATACCAAATGCAGTATGTGGACAGGCTGAAAGCCTTGCATCCTGCCGAAGCAGATGACCCGCTTATCCTTGGTACAGCCCTTCATACAGGCCTTGAAAAGGGCTTGTCTGCCGCACTGGACTACTATTATTCCGCGTTCCCAATCGCCACGGACAGGCACATTGAAGAAGCCCTGAAGCTGTCTGGACTGATTACCAAAGCTGATGCCTTGATTCCTAAGGGACAAGATGAAGTTATGGTATCAATTTCAAACTTCATCGGATACCTTGACCGCATTGTTCCCGTTGAACTGTGTCTGACAGAACGCGACTTCATTTGTGAACATTGCACCCGGTACGAACAGTGCAGGTCATCAGGGTCAGGCCGTTGCCCCCTTGGCAAATATTCAGGCTGGTATGACCTGTATGACTTCAAGTATTCAAGTCACCCTGACCGCTACAAAACATCAAAACAGCTGCACCTTTACAAATATTATTTTGAAAAGGCAAACCCCAAAAAGCACATCCGCAATATGTTTTATTTGGTTGTTCCAAAGGTTGCATCCAAATACAAAACAGACCAATGCTGGCCTGTCTACATTGAACAACTTGAACAGAAAATTGAACAAGCTGTTCCACAACTGATTCCCATTGATTATGACCCTGATAAGGTCATTGATTATCTGGAAAAGACACAGGATGTTTTACAAGCAACCGAATATCCCAAGAATGAAGGTTTCTTGTGCAACTACTGTGACTATAAAGAACTTTGTTTGAAAGGACTTGATTACATGATTCTTCCGAAGAATGAGCGTCACGCACCCCATGTGACAACCAACCCCGCAATGTGGATTTATGCCCAAAGCTATGTTGGCAAGACCACCTTCATTGACAGCTTTGATGATGTGCTGTTCCTGAACACCGATGGCAACACCGATGCCCTTCAGAATCCGTTCATCCCCATCAAGACCGTCATCACCAAAGAAGGCCGCATGACCAAGCGGCAGATGGCGTGGGAGGTTTTTCTTGATGTTCTGGATGAACTGGAAAAGAAAGACAACACCTTCAAGATTGTCTGCCTTGACCTGATTGAAGACCTGTATGAAGACTGCCGCCTGTTCGTCTATGAAAAGAACGGCTGGAAGCATGAATCTGATGCTGGTTATGGTAAGGGATGGGACATTGTGAAAACTGAATTCCTGTCCAGCATCAAGCGCCTGAAGGCCATGGGTTATCAGGTCATCTACATCAGCAAGGAAATCAGCGGCGAGGTCAAAACCAAAGGTGGCGGTAGCGTGACCACCTACCGCCCCAACATCCCTGACAAGGTGGCGAATGTGCTTTCCGGCACTGTCAGTCTGACCGCCCGTGCCTTCAGTGATGAAAAAGGTCGCTGGTTGTCCTTCAAGTCCAATGAATACATTTTCGGCGGTTCCCGCTTCAACTTTGAAGATGATGTGATTCCGCTGGACAAGGGTGCTTTCCTGAAGGCGCTGACAGCCGCACAGAAGGGGCTTGCAAAGCCTGAAGCACCTAAGCAGGAAGTTACACCGGTGAAGGATGAAAGCCCTGCACAGGACGCACCGCAGGGGGATTGGACACCGGGTGGCGGTAAGGTGTCCGAGGATGTACCGCCGTCCGATGATGAACCGCCCTTTGATGTTCCTGAAGCACCCAAGCAGGAAGAAACCCCTGCATCGGCACAGCCTGAAGCACCTAAGCGCCGCACCCGCCGCGCTCGTAACTAACACATAACAGAAAGGAAAAACAACAATGGCTAATGTATGGGATGAATTCGATAAGGCTTATGACCTTGATGGTCTGAACAAAGACCTCAAAGATAACGAGAACAACAGCGGCAATTACCGCGAAGTTCCCCACGGCACTTATGAGGTTGCCGTCAACAAGATGGAACTGACCAAATCCAAGAAAGGGAAACCGATGGTTTCCATCTGGTTCAAAATCGCTGCTGGCGAGTTTGCCGGTTCCCTGATTTTTTACAATCAGGTCATTGACAACAGCTTTGGCATCCACAGCAACAATGACCTGTTGCGGTCTATGGACTTGGATTGCGTCAACAACCTTGGCGAACATGACCACGATGTTTTCCAGTCGTTCGGTCAGTACGGCAACCTTCTGATGGATGCTAAGGAAGAAATTGATGACGCTGGCCTGACCTTCCAGCTGGCCTATACGGAAGGAAAGAACGGCTTCCACAAGTACAAGATTGAAGAAGTCTTTGAAGCCTGATTTCTTCTGATTTTCAGAGCGGGGGGGTTGGTGGGAGATTTTATAGAAAGGATGGTGAAGGCAATGCTTTTTTATGACTTTGAAGTATTCAAATACAACTGGCTTGTGGTTGTCATGGATATGGCAGCGCGAAAGAAACATGTCATCATTGATGACCCTGATGCCCTTGAAAAGCTATACAAGGAAAAAATCAATGACATTTGGGTTGGCTACAACAGCCGGTCTTATGACCAATGGATTCTGAAGGCCATTCTGGCCGGGTTCAATCCTAAGAAGATGAATGACCACATCATCCTGAAAGGTCGTTCTGGTTATTCTTTCAGTTCGCTGTTGCGCTCTTTCCCATTGAACAACTTTGATGTGATGCCAAATCCCCCTATTGGTTTGAAGACCTTAGAAGGGTTCATGGGTTCCAATATCAAGGAAACGGATGTTCCATTTAACATTGATAGACCGCTTACCAAAGAAGAAATTGAACAAACGGTTTTCTATTGCACCCATGATGTGGAAGAAACCATCAAGGTTTTTATCCAGCGAAAAAGTCAGTTTGATGCAATGCTTACACTGGTAAAACAGTTCAAACTTCCCATTTCTGATATTGGTAAAACGGAAGCCGGTATCACTGCCAAAATTCTTGAATGCGAAATGACCAAGCGTGATGATGAATTTGATTTCATCATTGAAGATTATCAGCAAATCAGGAAATATACACAGGTCATGGATTGGTTCAAAGCACAGCAGGGCAACCCCGATTATTACAGCAATAAACTTGAAGTGATGATTGCCAATGTGCCACATAAGTTCGGCGCTGGCGGCATCCATGGTGCAAGACCTAAATACAGGTTCATGCCCGGTCAGGGAAGGCAGTGTTGGCACATTGATGTTACTTCCTATTATCCGTCTTACCTGATAGCACATGGCCGCATTACACGCAGCGCAAAACATCCTGAACGCTATTCATGGGCTTACTTCCATCAGATTGAATTGAAGCGCCAAGGTCGCAAGCCTGAACGCCTTCCCTATAAGAAGATGCTGAATGCCCTGTCAGGCGCTATGAAGGACAAGTATAATCCAGCTTATGACCCCTGCATGAATAATACAATGGTGGTCAACTGCCAAATCAGCGCCTTGATGCTGATTGAAATGTTGGAAGTCATTCCCGGCTTTGAACTGATTCAATCAAACACCGATGGCCTGATTGTTTCCATTCCTGATACAGATGAAGCCTTCAATCAGATGGATGATATTTGCTATGAATGGGAAACCCGGTGCAGTACAGAAAAGGCATCAATCAAGCTGGACTTTGATGAAATCGAATGGCTTTATCAGAAAGATGTAAACAATTACATTTTCAAGTTTGGTCATTCCAGCAAGATTGAACGGAAAGGCGCATGGCTGAAGGAACTGTCAAAGATTGATTTTGATATGCCCATCCTGAACATCGCCTTGACAGAATATTTTGTCCATGGGACACCGGTGGAAGATACCATCAATAATACCAAAGACCTGATTCAGTTTCAGAAGCTGGTCAAGTTGTCCAGCAAATTTGAATGGGTTGAACACAATGGCCACAAGTATCTGATGAAGTGTTATCGGGTATTTGCTTCAACCAATGTGTCTGATGGTCGCATCAATGCTTGCCGCATCAAAGGTGGTAAGACCGAAATCAAGAAATTCGGCAACACGCCTGAACATTGTTTCTTTGTGAATGACGATGTCACCACAGCCAAGACACCGCCCACACTTGACCGGCAGTGGTACATCAATGAAGCCAAAAAGCGTCTGGCCGAATTCGGGGAAGGAAGTGCAGCATGACAGACGATAACATTATTACCATTGAATGGTGGTATCACGATATTCACGGAAGGATTTTGAACACTTCCCGTCATGGAGCTATGGACATTGATTGCAATTTCTTCTTTCCGAATACTAAAGCCAATGTCACTAAACTGTTGACAATGAACGGAAGGGATTTTGACTTCAGCAAGCCCAACATTGAAAAAATGTTGAACTGCATTGAACAGCGCATCAACAGCCTGAATGGCGATATTGAAGCCGCCAAGGCTACATACGCCAAATTGTATGATGAATGGTGCAACCTTCATCCGCAAGCGGAAAGCGGCAAAACCCCTTCTGGAATCCGGTTGACGAAGGAGCAGCTGAAGGATGCCAAAAAACGCACCAAGGAGCTGAAGGTCACAATGAATGGGCTGGTTCGTAGTGTGCAGGATTGCCAACGCAAAGTTCACCGGTGTCAAGAAAATATGAAGCAAATTGAAAGTTGGGAAACCCATGAATGAACTGTACAAAGGTTATGTGGAAACCAAAGACAAAAAGTGCATAGAAAAATATAAAGGGCGCACTGATTTCAAAACCTATGAACAGGTTGAATCCCTTCCTGAATTTGCTGGTATCTTGGCTGAAAACACCATTCTGGTTGACCTTGACGATGGTAAACAGGCTGAAATCCTGATGAACATTGTTGAAAATCTTCAGCTTGATTGCAAGGTCATTGATACCACACGCGGCAAACACTTCCTGTTTCACAATACCAAAATCAAAAGCTGTTCAACCCATAGCACCCTTGCCGTGGGTCTTACTGCTGACATCAAGGTTGGATTCAAGTCATCCTATGAAGTTCTGAAGGTCAATGGCGAAGAACGCTTTATTGAATGGGATGCTGAAGAAGGTCACGACTATCAAGAAATCCCAAAGTGGTTGTTTCCAGTCAAGACCAAAGCGGACTTCCTGACAATGGATGCCGGTGATGGCCGCAATCAGGCATTGTTCAACTACATCCTGACCCTGCAAAGCAGCGGTTTCACTGTGGAAGAATGCCGCGAATGTATCACGCTGCTGAATCGCTATGTTCTGAAAGAATCCCTGTCTGATTCTGAACTTGAAGTGATTTTGCGTGATGATGCCTTCAAGAAGCCCATTTTCTTTGATGGAAACACACTGCTGCATGAAAAGTTTGCCGAATACCTGAAGAACGCCAAGCACATTGTCAGAATCAATGGACAGCTTCACATTTACAAAGATGGTATCTATGTTCCCGGTTATCGTGCCATTGAATCTGAAATGATTCAACTGATTCCACATCTGCGTGATGCACAGCGCAAGGAAGTTCTAAAGTATCTGGAACTGCTGGCCGATACTGTGAAAGCGGCAGATGCCAACTATATTGCTTTCAAAAATGGTATTTACGATATTGCAAATGATGTGATGGTTCCGCCAAGCGCTGACCTGATTCTAACCAACAGAATTGAACACAACTTCAATCCGGCAGCTTATTCAGAATTGATGGATTCCACCCTGAACAAGCTGGCCTGTCAGGATAAGGACATTCGGGCATTGTTGGAAGAATGTGTTGGATATTGTTTCTACCGCCGCAATGAACTTGGAAAAGCCTTCATCCTGACCGGTGATAAGTCCAACGGCAAATCAACTTTCTTGGATGTGGTGACGGCCATTTTAGGGGAAGACAATATCAGTACCCTTGACATCAAGGAACTTGGTGACAGATTCAGCACATCAATGATGTTCGGAAAGCTGGCCAACATTGCTGATGATATTGGTGATGATTTCCTTCAGGGAACACAGGTTTCAGTTTTTAAGAAGGTCGTGACCGGCAACCGCATCAAGGCAGAGCGCAAAGGCCAAGACCCCTTTGAATTTGCCCCCTATGTGAAGATTCTTGCTTCTGCCAATGAGATTCCCCGCATGAAGGATAAGACCGGCGCAGTCCTGCGCAGATTGGTCATCATCCCATTCAATGCGACATTCAGCAAAGATGACCCGGATTTTGACCCTTATATCAAAACCAAATTATCAAAACCTGAACCGCTGGAATATTTGATTGCCCTTGGAGTGAAAGGATTAGACCGTGTTCTTCATAACAAGGGCTTCACCGTTCCCACGCTGGTTCAGGAACAGCTTGACGAATATGAAGAATCCAACAATCCCATCATCGCTTTTCTGAAGGATGTTGAACTGTCTGAACTGGAAAATGAACCCACATCGGATGTATACCGGCGATACAACTTATTCTGCACAGAGAACAGTCTTCAGGCCATGTCTGCCATTGCTTTTACAAAGCAGCTGTGCAGACGCTGTGGATTTACATTGACCCGCAAGCGTGTTGATGGAGAAATCAAGCGTGTATATGAGAAAGAATAAGAGGTTTTGAACGATGATTGAAAATAGCCGCAAACTGAAATTTATGAGCATCATGAGCCAAGAAATCAGTGATGAATGGATTCCTGTCTGGATAGACCGATTGGATAAGATGGGCTTCTTCACCGCCCCTGCTTCTATCCACCATCACAGCGCTTATGAAGGTGGGCTGTTTGACCATTCTTATCAGGTGACTTTGAATTTACTTAACCTTACAAGATGGTTACACCTGACTTGGAAGCGTCCTGAAAGCCTCTACATTGTGGGTATGTTCCATGACCTGTGCAAGTGTGACAACTATAAGTGCAAGAAGCCTGATGGGATGCACCCTGAAGCATGGGTCTATTCTGATGGGCAGCTTCTGACCGGCCACGGTGAAAAATCTGTGATGATGCTTCAACAGTTCGTGTGCCTGACTGAAGAAGAAATGCTGTGCATCCGTTGGCACATGGGCGCTTTTGATTCTGAAAAGAACTGGAATGCCTATGGTCAGAGCATTACAGCCTATCCAAATGTTCTGTGGACACACACAGCGGATATGATGGCTGCACGAATTCAGGGGGTGTGAGTATGAAGGCGCGTATCCCGCCCAAGCACCGCCTGACCAAAGAAATTCTTGATGTGGCGGTTCGTGAAGCCAAACGCCAAGCAGATGAACAGATTGATGATGTCTGCAAGCGCTGCACCAATGAATTTTATGTGGCAATGCACCAAGCCGGTCTTTCACCGAAAACCATCAAGAAGGTCAGCACTGTTTTGAAAGAAGTTGTCATTCCGCGTTGCGATGAATTGCGTGAACAGAGCGTCAAAGACCGTGCAAAACTTCATGTCAGCTATATCCATGACGGTGATGATTTTCTTGAAATGTACTGTACCGAGCATGGCCTGCCGTATGAGCAGACAGAAAGGAAGATTTGAATGGATGCTGTAAATCATCCTGCACACTACAACCGCCCCGGTCAAAAGGAATGTATTGTGCAGATGGAAGAAAAGTTTGGTATTGAAGCCACGAGTTGGTTTTGTCTGCTGAACTGGTTCAAATACATGTACCGTTATGACCTGAAAAACGGTGTTCAGGACTTGCAGAAGGCCACATGGTACAAACACAAGTTTCTATCTTACGGCGGCAATCCTGACCTTCTGAAGAACATTCCTGATGACATTACTGACCATGGTAAGAAAGATGTGGTGGAACATGATTAAAATTGAACAGACTGAAATCAGCGGTTTTGGCGCTGCTATCCGTGGTATGCGGAATCCAATGAACAGTTGGGATAAGATGGACAGCCATGTTTGCAACTATGATGAATATGACTGTGATTGTCCTATGGTTGCTAACGGTGATGAACCCGGTGAAGAATGTAATGATGGCAAGTGGAAATTCTGTGTTGGTGAAAATGACTATGCACTGATGAAGCGTCTGGCCGATGGTGGTTCATGCCATGCGAAATACCGCCGCATGATGCTTGTGACCTGTGACATTACCGCGCCCCTGTATTGGTGGAAGGAATTTGACACCTATAAGGTCGGCACTGTAGCCAACAGCTGTTCCACGATGCACAAGATTCATGCCAAGGAATTCACGCTGGATGATTTCAGCCATGAACATCTAACCCCTGCGGCGGCAGCAACCCTTTCCACGGTGGTCGAAAGATTAAATTTTGCCCGAAGACAATTTCTGAATGGTAGAAATAATTCTGATATTGGAATGCCGTCTGCAAAAGAATACTGGTGGGATATGATTCAGCTTCTTCCTTCCAGCTACAATCAGAAGCGGACTGTGCTGCTGAATTATGAGGTGCTGGCCAATATCTACAAGTGGCGCAAAGACCACAAGTTGGATGAATGGCGTGACTTCTGCCGTTGGATTGAACAGCTTCCATATTCCAATGTGATTGTCAGGGGATGCGGGTGCATTGCCGATGAACAAGGAAGGTGAATAACATGAATACAGTAATTGATGAAGATGACAGCGGAAGGGTTCGCTATGCCGATTTGAACTTAAGCGATATGTTTCAATATGGTAAGATGGGCTACTATTACATGAAAACATCTGAAGGCCGTCTTAACCTTATGACTGGAATCATTGAGGACATGGATAATTGCATTTTGGTGATGCCTAAAAAGGCTTTACTGATAAGAAAAGACTAAGAAAGGTGATGGACATGGCGCGTAAGCTTTATAAAGTCAGTTTCACAGGATTTTCTTTGGTCTATGCTGACGATGCTAAGGAAGCTGCTGAAATAGCTGAAGATGGTTCTGAAATAACCTATTCCGAAGTTCAAAGGGATGCCCCGGAACTGATGGAAGATGGATGTACCGTTGATGACAATGGTTTCTGTGTATTCTTTGATGGTAAAGAATATGAATAACGAACATCGTTGCCATTTGTGTGGTCAGGTGATTGTCCGGCGTCATCACAATGCCCGGTATTGCCGGGAATGTGCAACTAACATGGTTGGAATGTCGGCATACGAAAGGGCAGCGTATAAAGAGAATGTCCGCAAGAATGCCATTAAAAGAAAGCCCAAGCGGTCTGATGGGTACACGATTGAACAGATTGTGGCGCTGGCCGCTGAAGCAAACATGACATACGGTGAGTATGTCCAAAAGATGGAAGAAGGTCTTGTATGATGTACATTGCAGTATTTGCCATATCCGTTCTGATTGGATGTGGCGTGTCTGTTTTCATACTGGCGCTGTTCAACGCTGATGCACCCACGCGGGAAGACTATAACGCTTTGAAGTTGGAGTGTGAGAGTTGGCACAGGTTGGCAGTGAAGTATCACGGTGAAATGTTGCAGGCACAGCAGCTTCAGGAAGTGTGGAAGTCCAGTGCCATGAAACGAGGTGAAACAGATGCAGAAGAACCCCCTGAACCCCAAGAATAATTCTGAAGGGTACGCTGACCCTACCGCTTACAATGGCACAAAACCCCCTGATTGATGCCGAAGCAGCCACAATGAAAAGCATTGGTGAACTGGTTCACATCATCAAATGGATGTGTGACTTATCCGGTTTTGAAATTGTGGGCAGAATCGTTCTGAAAGACAAAACCACCGGCAAAATCTATCGTTGACCGCCTTCCAAGGGCTGGTTGGTGGTAGTTGTGACGCAAGTGTGACGCAAGTGTGACGCATAATTTAATATATGCGTCACGCCTTTTCAATCGTTACAGCGTGTAAAAAGTTGCGCTGTGTCTTATGTGACGCAAAACTTCAATGTTCTTAGAATTTGACTTAATTTCATCGTCATTTAACGATGAAATATAAAAATATATAGTAATAGAAGTAATGCGTCACAAGACACAAGCGTCACACTTGCACAATTATTTTCGATATACCGTTACATTTACTGTGACGCATAAAAAATATCACGAAAGAATGTGATTTTATTGAATGATATAAACCCTAAGGAATATCTGTTGAAATTGCAGCGCCTGAACACCAACATCAATCAGAAGATTGCTGAACTTGATAGTCTGCGCCTGATGTGTACAAGCATCAAATCACCGTCTTTTGATTCTGATAAGGTGCAGACAGGCGGTTCAGGTGATGCCCCCTTTGTCAGGCAGATTGAAAAGATTATGATGTTGCAATCTGAAATCAATGCAGAGATTGACCGCTTTGTTGACGAGAAGCACACCATCATCAATCAGATTCAGCAGCTATCTGACAGCAGATACATTGAAATCCTGCACAAGCGCTATGTTGAGTTCAAACGGCTTGAGGTTGTGGCCGTTGAAATGAACTATTCCTATCAGTACACCATTGAGCTGCACGGCCACGCCCTGAAGGCTTTCAAAAACATCCTATTGAAAACCTATATGGAACAGATGTAAAATGGTATGGTAGAAATCATGCACAGAGGATAAAACCCCTGTGCATTTTTTATTTGCTGAAAGGAAGTGTGGCAGGATGACCGATAAACAGAAAAAGTTCGTGGATGAATACCTGATTGATTTGAACGCCACACAGGCGGCAATTCGGGCAGGATATTCCCCTAAGACGGCCAATGAACAAGGTGCAAGGCTGTTGACAAATGTTAGTGTTCAAACCTATCTTGAACAGAAACAGGCCGTCATTGCCCGGCGCACCGGAATCAACCAAGACCGTGTTGTTCGTGAACTTGCAAAGATTGCCTTTGTCAATATTACCGATGTCTGCACATCCAATGGCCGCATCAGAGAGGATGCCACGGATGATGACCTGTCCTGTATCGAATCCATCAAGGTCAAACAGTCCGAATCAGATACCGGCAGTTCTGAAGAACGCGAAGTCAAGCTGTGTTCCAAGTTGAAGGCGCTTGAACTGCTGGGCAAACACCTTGGCATGTGGAATGACAAGGTTGACTTGAACCTGAATGTTCCTGTTGTCTTCCAAGGGGAAGATGATTTGGAATGACAGATTCCGTCAATGTCTACCTTCCCGCCATTGTGGGCAAGGGATATGCTGAATTTTGGAAGTTCAAAGGCAGATACCGTGCTGTAAAGGGTTCCCGCGCATCAAAGAAATCCAAAACAACCGCATTGTGGTACATTTACAACATGATGAAGTATCCCGATGCAAACACGCTGGTTGTTCGTAAGACCTTCCGAACACTGAAGGATTCCTGCTTCACAGACCTGATGTGGGCGGCAAAACGCTTGAATGTATTACGATATTGGAAGTTCACAGAATCGCCTCTTGAAGCCGAATACATACCTACAGGGCAGAAGATTTACTTCCGTGGGCTGGATGACCCCTTAAAAATCACATCAATTACAGTGGCCGTGGGCTGTCTGTGCTGGATGTGGCTTGAAGAAGCCTATGAAATCACCAAAGAATCAGACTTTGACACGCTGGATGAAACCATTCGTGGTGAAGTTCCTGAAGGGCTGTTCAAACAGGTAACAATCACATTCAACCCATGGAATGAAAAGATTTGGCTGAAGAAGCGATTCTTTGATAATGCTGACCCTGATGTACTGGCGATAACAACCAACTACACCTGTAATGAATGGCTGGATGCTGCTGATAAGCGCCTGTTTGACCGCATGAAGGTGAACAACCCACGCCGTTACAAGGTTGCCGGTCTTGGTGAATGGGGCATTTCTGAAGGTTTGGTATATGAGAACTGGACAGAACAGGAATTCACCCTTGCTGATGTGCAGCAGCGCTATCATCTGGAAAGCGGTTTTGGTCTTGACTTTGGTTACACCAATGACCCAACTGCACTATGGGTGGGTTTCATTGACCGTGATGCTCGCAAAATCTTTGTTTGGGATGAACTGTACAAGAAAGGTCTGACCAACAGAGCCATTGCGGATGAAGTTCAGCGTATGGGATACCTGAAGGAAAGAATCACAGGTGATTCAGCCGAACCAAAAAGCATTGATGAACTGAAGGGCTTTGGACTGCACATCACCGGTGCGGCCAAGGGCAAAGACAGCATCAACAGCGGTATCCAGTTCATTCAGGATTTTGAAATAATCATTCATCCGCGCTGTGTGAATTTTCTGACGGAAATCAGTAATTACACATGGGATAAAGATAAATTTGGCAATGCCTTGAATCGCCCCATTGATGACTTCAACCATTTGATGGACGCGATGCGGTACGGCCTTGAAAAATACATCAACAAAGGTGGAAGGTGGGTCTTCTGATATGGAAATTGAAATCAAGGTAAATGATTTGAAGTTTAAGGTCTTCACAGCAGACCCGGAAACGCCTGAATTAACGCTTGATTCCCCGGATGGGAAAATATATTGCTTTGGGGTTACGAACCTTCAGAAGCAGACAATTTGCCTGTGTAAGCGTGGTCAGAAAGAAGCCTTCCGCAAAACGGTAGCGCACGAACTGACACACGCTTTTATTTTTGCCTTTGGCGCACACATTCCGATGGATTACGCTGAAGCAGAAGAATTCATCTGTGACTTCATCGGAGTTCATGGACAGACCATCAACACGCTTGCCGCGTGTATCACCGAAAGGCTGTGGGAAAATGCTGAAAATTGAAGAAATCACACAGCTTATGGAAGCAGACGCATCCAGCGAAAAGAAGCTGTTTGCCCGGAAGGGCTTGAAATACTATGAGGGTGAACACGACATCTTGAACACCCGCTTGTATTACTATGATTCTGATGGGCAGATTCAGGAAGACCATTTCAGAAGCAACATCAAAATCAGTCATCCGTTCTTCACAGAATTGGTTGACCAAGAAGCGCAGTATATGCTTTCAGGGGATGAATCCCTGATTTGTTCTGACATTCCTGAACTTCAGACCCGCCTTGATGAATACTTTGGGGATGACTTCAAGTCTGAACTGCTTGAGCTGCTGACCGGCACGGTTGCCAAGGGCTTTGAATACATGAACGCCTACACCAACGCGGAAGGTCGCACAGCCTTCAAATGCGCTGATTCTATTGGCGTGATTGAGGTCAGAGCCAAAGACACAGATGATGGCTGCGAATATGTCATCTTCTGGTATATTGACCGCATCGACAAAGGTCACAAGACCATCAAACGGATTCAGGTTTGGGACAAGGAAAACATTTACTTCTATGTTCAGGTTCAGGATGGCAAAATTGAACTTGACACATCTGTTGAACTGAATCCGCGTCCACACACCATTTACATTGACCCCCACGGAAAAAAATTTGGTAAAGGCCTTGGCTATATTCCGTTTTGGAGATTGGACAACAATCTGAAGCAGTTCAGCGGTCTGAAGACCATCAAAAGTCTGATTGATGATTATGACCTGATGGCCTGTTCACTGTCCAACAATCTTCAGGACTTCACTGATGCCCTGTATGTGGTTTCTGGTTTCCAAGGTGACAATCTGGATGAAATGATTCAGAACATCAAGGCCAAGAAACACATTGGCGTTGGCGATGGTGGCGGTGTAGACATCAAAACCATTGACATTCCATATCAGGCACGGCAGGCCAAGCTTGACCTTGATGAAAAGAACATTTACCGGTTTGGTATGGGCTTCAATTCTGCACAGTTGGGGGATGGCAACATCACCAACATTGTCATCAAGTCACGCTATGCCTTACTTGACCTGAAGTGTAACAAGCTGGAAATCCGTCTGAAACAGTTCCTGCGCAAGCTGGTTGGTGTGGTGCTGGATGAAATCAACAGCACCGATGACACCGATTATCAGCAGAAAGATGTTTATTTCAACTTTGTGCGTGAGGTCATGACCAATGCGCAGGATAACGCGCAAATTGCCCTGACTGATGCGCAGCGTCAGCAAGTACAAATCACCACCCTTCAAAATCTGATGGGTACACTGGATGATGAAACTATCATCCAAAACATCTGTGAAGTGATGGATATTGACTTTGAAGAAATCAAGGGTAAACTTCCTAAGCCTGATGACGGTGATGGGGTGGATGATGCGCAAGCCGCCCTGAATGGAGTGAAGACCAATGAACAGCAGACAGAAGGAAGTTCTTCAGGCACAGCTTGACGATGAAAAGACCGTTATCCGTAAACTGAAAGTGGCTTATGGCCGCGCAATGGCTGAAACTGAAGCAAAGATTCAGACTTTCACCGCTGATATTCAGTTGAAGAAAGAATCCCTTCAGAGCGTCACAGACGCTTCACAAAGGGTGCTTCTTGAATCTGAAATACAATCCAAGGTATATCAGAAACAGTATCAGGAAGCCTTAAAAGGGCAGATTTCAGCTATATTTGACAACCTTCAGTCAAAACAGTATGATACAATCAAAGAATACCTTGATGACAGCTATACAAAGGGCTTCACCGGCACGATGTATGACCTTCATGGGCAGGGAATACCGCTGATTCTCCCCATTGACCAAACGCAAGTTGTAGATGCTTTGACCATGAAAACAAAGCTATCAAAGCCCCTGTATCAGCGTTTGGGCGTGGACATCGACAGTCTGAAGAAGATTGTCAACAGCGAGATTTCACGCGGCATAGCAACTGGCCGCACATGGGCAGAGATTGCCAAAATCATTGACCGGCGCAAAAACATCAATCTGTATCGTGCTTCCCGCATCGCACGAACTGAAGGGCATAGGGTGCAGCAGTCTGCCGCATTTGATGCCATGAAGAAAGCCAAGGGCAAGGGTGCTGATTTGGTCAAACAGTGGGATGCCACGCTTGATGACAGAACCCGCCCTGACCATGCCTTACTTGATGGGCAGATTCGGGAAGTAGATGAACCCTTTGAAGTATCAGGCTATCAAGCCATGATGCCCGGTCAGTTCGGCATTGCGAGTGAAGATATTCATTGTCGGTGTGTTGCCTTGCAGCGTGCGCGGTGGGCGCTGGATGATGAAGAACTTCAAACCCTGAAAGACCGCGCTGCATACTTTGGATTGGATAAATCCAAGGATTTTGACGATTTTACAGCAAAATACTTGAAAGCTGCTGAAAAAATCGCTAAGATGGAAATAGACGATACTCTTTTGAAACCGATACAAACCACTGACGAACACTATAAGAAACTGCTGGATAGTTTGGAAATTTTAAGTAAACAGGCAAGTTGCAAATATAATCCGGTGCTGAAAAACAAATCACTTTTGACATCTGAAGAAATCATTGCTGCATTGGCTGGCGGTGATAAAACGAAAGGTTCCTGTGCATCTGCTGCCCTTTCCTATGTTGGACAGCGTCAAGGTTGGCATGTGCTTGATTTTAGAGGTGGTGAAAGTCAACGCTTCTTTTCAAGTCCAGAAACTTTGCGGGAATTGTCAATGGCTAACGGTATCAAGACCATCCGTGAAAAAGGTGCTTGTTCTATCACAGTGGGTAATAGACTTTTGAAGCACTGTGAAGCCGGGAAAGAATATTACTTGTGTGTTGGGAGACACGCGGCCATTGTACGAAGAACAGACGAAAATGTTTTACAGTTTCTTGAATTGCAATCTGCAAGAAACAGCGGATGGACAGATTTTAACGGCAACCCAAGATATACGCTGAAAAGCAGATTTGGGTGTTCCAGTTCTTCTGACTATGGCATTTCACAGCTTTACGATTTTATGATTGATTTGGATGAAAGCAATTTTGATACTGATGAATTCAAATCCATTTTAGGATACATCAATACTGCAAAAGATGAACAAAAGAAGGGTACAAATGGCACAATCAAATAAGCTATTTAAGAATAACCCCGATGATGTTATTTGGTGGGTTGATAACGCTGCTGATGCTAAGGGCGAATGGATATTTACATTTGACCAAAAAACATATTTCAACATGTTCCGTGATTACCCCTATGCCCTGACCCCTGAACAAAAGACAATTTTCGACAAAGAGAATCCATTTTGGGCAGATTTCTTCAGTGACAGAAATTGAACAAGTTCAAAACCGCCTGAAATATGGCGGTTTTTCTATTGCCATTTTCTTTTCCTCTCTTTTCATATTTCTCCTATTCATAGCTGACAGCCGGGAAAGACCGGCATTTTTATATGCTTTTGTGGCGCAATAGGTAGCGCAGCGGTTTTGTAATCCGAAGGTTGCAGGTTCGATTCCTGTCAGAAGCACCACATCAGGGATGATGGAAAACATCTAAATCCACAACATGACCGCAACCATGTAAAAAGCGTAAGAAAGGATTTGACCGAAATGACACTTTCCGAAATCTTGAAAGCAAAGGGCATTGCAGATGATGTGGCACAGAGTGTGCTTGATGACATGAAGGCCAACAAAATCTTCACTGCATCTGAAGAAAACCTTGACATCCGGTATGGCAAACTGAAAACTGACCATGACAGCCTGACAAGCCAATATCAGGAAGCAACTTCCCTGATTGAGCAGCTGAAAAAGGGTACAAAAGGTCAGGAAGACCTTCAGGGTAAAATCACCACCTATGAAGGCAAGATTGCTGAACTGGAAAAGCAGCTGAATCAGGAACGCCTTGACAATGCTGTGAAGCTGGGTCTGCTTTCGGAGAACGCGCAGGATGTTGATTACCTTGCCTACAAACTGCGTGAGAAGGGCGAACTGGAACTTGATGATTCCGGCAACATCAAGGGTTGGGATGATAAAGTTGCAGGGCTGAAGACACAGTTCCCGCAGCAGTTCGGCAGCAACGGTAAAAACGGTAAGGGCGCTTATGAAGGTTACAAGCCCATTGATGATGACGCGCATCATCCGAATGATGGCTTGACCAAAGAAAGCATCTTAAAGATGCCCTATGCACAGCGTGCGCAGCTTATGCAGGACAATCCTGAAGGCTACAATGCCGCTATGCACGGGTAAAACCTGTAAAGGAGTAAAGTTCTATGTCTGAAGTAACTAAGAAGGCCAATATCATCATCCCTGAAGTCATGGGTGATATGATTAACGCCAAAATCGACAAACTGTGCAAGATTACACCTTATGCCAAGGTGGACACCACCCTTCAGGGCGTTCCCGGTGACACCAAGACCGTTCCTTGCTGGAACTTCATTGGCAATGCCGTTGATGTTGCCGAGGGTGGCGAGGTTGGCACCACAAAGCTGACCGCTTCCACCGTCAAGTTCGGCATCAAGAAGGCCATGAAGTCTGTTGGTATCACAGAGGAGAGCATCAACAGCGGCCTTGGCAACCCCGTTGGTCAGGCCGAGACACAGCTTGCCAAGGCCATTGCTGGTAAGGTTGATGATGACCTGATGGATGCCGCGCTGGGTTGTGCCAATGTCTTTGATGGTTCTGCCGCTGTCATCGGCTACAAGCCTATTGTCGATGCTGTCACCAAGTTTGAGGATGAGGAAGACGGCATTGATAAGGTCATGTTCATCCACCCCAAGCAGGAAGCAACCCTGCTGAAAGATGCTGATTTCCTGTCTGCTGACAAGTTCACCGGTGGTGTGGCCGTCAATGGCGCTATCGGCAAAATTGCCGGTTGCTGGGTGAAGAAGTCCAAGAAGGTTCAGCTGGTTTCCTATGCCAAGGACAACAGCGCCGGTACGATTGACATCGTGGTTGATTCCACCAATGAGACTTCTACCAAGAAGCACCTGTCCACCGTTCAGCCGAATTGTGCCGATGTTCTGGCCGTTGGCGATAAGGTCAAGGCCGTTGATGCCTTCTATCGCTGCCCCATCATCAAGATGGAGCCTGATAGCCCTGAAACCGAGTACACCGAGGATGAACTGCCCGCCCTGACCATCTTCCTGAAGGCTGATACCAAGGTTGATGCCGAGTGGTTCCCCAAGAAGCAGCAGCACGATGTCACCGCCTGCAAGTATTACGGTGTTGCCCTGACAAACGCTGCCAAGGTCATCGTTGCAAGCTTCAAGGCCTGATTTTGGGAAGGGGTGTTCTGAATGATTGTCGATGTCATGCAGCTGATGAAGTTGCCTGAATTTCAGAACACCGATGAAGGTGTTGTGAAGCAGCGCCTTGAAGGGCTGGAAAACCTTATCAGGGCATACACGAACAACAATTTTCAGAATCGTGCCATTCGCTTTGAAGCATCATCTTTGGATGACCGCTTGTTTGGGGCTTGCCCCTACATCAAGGTTGGTGACACGGTGGAAATCACCAAATCCCAAGTCAATGATGGTCTGTATGTAGTCAAAGAGTTGGACACCAACATTGTTCGGCTTGATAGACCCATGTTTCAGGCCACATATAACCTTGTGACAAAGGTTCAATATTCTGCTGATATTGTTCAGGGCATCATCAATCTGATGAAATGGGAACAGACCAACAGGGATAAGGTGGGAATCAAGTCAGAGACACTTTCCCGCTATTCTGTAGCCTACTTTGACCAAGACGCAAGCAATCAAGTTATGGGCTATCCTGTGTCCCTGATGGGCTTCCTAAAGCCCTATATGAAGGCGAGGTTTTAAGCATGATTGGCGGCAACACTTATGCGTTGCTTCAGGTCAAGGATGCTGGAACCGTCAACGCGATTGGTGAGCGTGAACACATCTGGACAGATGTGACTTCCCTGAAAGGATGGCTTGACCTGTCCACAGGTGAAGCAACCTATCTGAACAATGCGAAAATGCAGGAATCCACCCACATTTTTCTTGCAGACTTCACTTCCCTGAAGTCACTGTCTGCCCGGTGGGTCTGGAATCCCTTCAATTTTCTTTCGGGTGCAATCAAGCAGGATGCAGAAAATCCCGAAATCGTAGATTTCACCGGTGAAAATGGCCGCATGGTCATCAATGGCGAGGTCTACAACATCCTTCTGATTGATAATCCCATGGGGATGAATCGTCAGTTGGAAATCTATCTGAAGTATCTTGGTGGGCAAAATGGCTGAACATGATGTGGAATTTGACTTTATAGACAACCGTGTCAAGGTCAACGCGACATTCAACACGGCCATTGAAGCTTTCTTGCTGGAAGTTGGCGCAGAACTTGTATCACAAACCGCACGAAGAACCCCTGTTGACACTGGTCAATTAAAGGGTTCATGGGCGGCAGATGTTGACCCCGTAAAGCATGAAGTGACAATAGGAAGTCCGCTTGAAAACTCTATCTGGACAGAGTTTGGCACGGGTGAATATGCCCTTCATGGTGACGGCAGAAAAACGGCTTGGTGGTACAAAGATAAAAAAGGCAAATGGCGGCGCACAAAAGGAAAGCGCCCAAAACGGATGCTTTATACTGCTTTCAATTCTAGCAAAGACAAGATAAAACGCGCAGCGCAAGAAAGGATTGGTGCAGCCTTCAATGATTGAAACACTGAACTTTATTCAGCAAGAATTGAACAATGCTTCAATTCCTTATGAGTTTGAACGCTGGACAGCGCCGGTCACATATCCTTATTTTGTGGGTGAGACTTCCACAGTCGAACCTATGAACGAGGATGGGCAGGAAGAAATGACTGTCATCTTGACCGGCTGGAACAGACCGAATCTGTATCCTTTGTATCTGATGGCTGAAAAGGTCAGAAAGATATTCCCGCCCATCGGTGGAAAAACCGCAATCCTTGAATCTGGTTCAGGGGTTGCGGTTTTCTATTCCGATGCTTTCCCGATTGATTCAGGGGAAGAAGATTTAAGAAAAATCCAAATCAATCTTACAGTGAAAACATGGAAGGTGAACTAAATGTCTAAAACTGAAGGTCTGGTTCACAGCGGTATTACCGAGAAAACCCCCGGTAATATCCTGCTGGGTGCTGGTACTATCCACAAAGGTCTGAAGTTCAGCGGTGGCAAGTGGAACTTTGCTGAATCCCTTGTTGGTGCAACTTCTGGCGGTAACAGCCTGAAGATTATTCCCGAACTGAAGGACATCGAAGTTGATGGTGCGCTTGTCAAGATGAAGGGTCTGACCGTCAAGCAGGGCGAGACTGCAAGCCTTGAAGTCAACCTGATTGAGACTACCCCCGACATCATCAAGTCCGCGCTGATTGCGCAGGATGGCAACCCTGCCGCCGATATGACCGGTTATTCCGTCATCGAATCCAAGTCGCAGATTGCCGAGGGTGACTATTGGGAGAACATCGCCTATGTTGGTACTACCATCAACGGCACACCCATCATCGCCATTCTGGACAACGCGCTTTGCACATCCGGTCTGTCCCTTGATGGTAAAAATAAGGATGGCACGGTTGGCAAGTACACCTTTGAGAGTTCTCAGGCGCTTACCGGTGATTCCACCATCCTGCCTTACCACATCTACTACCCCACGGCGGGTTGATTCCTGCCGAATCTGTCAAATGAAAGGATGAAATAGAACAATGTCTGAAGCAACTTACACTCTGCGCAGCCTTCAGGGCGCGGACATTTTTCCCATGTCCGCAATCATCAAGAAAATTGGCGTGAAAGAGTTCAAAAACGCCTTTCAGGATGAAGAAATCAAAGACCTTGTGAAAAGCATCAACAGTGGTGAAATTCCCAAGGATGCCGCCGCCAATCAGGCGGGTATGGCCGTCATCCTGAACATCGTGGATGTTGTGCTGGGCAATCTGCCCCGCGCTGAAAAAGACATCTACAAGTTTCTTGCAAGCCTGTCCGGCATGAAGCCTGATGAGGTTGCAGCCCTTCCGATGGCAACATTCACCGGCATGGTGATTGATGTGATTCAGAAGGATGAATTCAAGGATTTTATCAAGGTTGTTTCAAGATTGTTCAAATCGGCCAACTAAGGGTTTTTGATGACCTGTTCAAACGGTATTCTGACCCTTTACGGTTGATTGACAACCTGATTTTGACAGAAGATTTTTCCCATTTCATTTCCTTCTTCAGCGAACAGCAAGAAAAGGACATGGAATGGGAATATTTTTTGCATAAGGTCTTTGATATGTCCTTCAATGAATTTAAGGAAAGTATCACGATAGATGCAAAAACTGTTGGAATGTCAAAGTCTGACCTTGAAACAACCATTCAAAATTCAATGTCCATGACTATGAATTTCATTCCACCTGATTCAAAGGAGTGAAATCAACTTGGAACTTTTCAAATTGTTTGGCACAATCGCAATCCACAACGATGAAGCCAATCAGGCCATTGATGACACGGTTGGAAAGGCCAAAGATTCTGAAAGTTCATTATCGTCCACCTTCAAAAAGGTTGGAACCGCTGTTGCCGCTGCATTTTCTGCACAGAAAATCATTGACTTTGGTGTTCAGTCTGTCAACACCCTGAAGGGTTTTGAAGATTCGATGCTAAAGGTTCAGTCGCTGTCCGGTGCAACTGCTGACCAATATCAGCAGCTGTCTGATGCGGCGTTGCATTATGGCAGCACAACAGCATGGACTTCACAGAATGTGGCAGACGCTATGGGGTATATGGCGCTTGCTGGATTTGACACAAATGAAATCCTGTCAGCAACCCCCGGCGTTCTGTCTTTGGCTTCTGCTTCCGGTGAAGATTTAGCCACGGTTTCTGACATCCTGACAGATGCCATGACCGGTTTCGGTGATAGCGCTTCCGATGCCACACGGTATGCGGATGTGCTTGCCACAACACAGGCAAAGTCCAACACCACAGTTGGTATGTTGGGTGAAGCCTTCACTTATGTTTCTTCTTTGGCTGGAACTTATTCTTACAGCCTTGAAGATGTTTCAACTGCCCTTGGTGTCATGGCGAATGCCGGTGTCAAGGGTTCCATGGCTGGTACATCGCTTTCCAGCGTGATTACCCGCCTTGGTACAAATACATCCGGTGCGCGGGATGCCATAGAAGCGCTGGGTGTCCAGTTCTACAACACAGACGGCACAGCCCGCCCCCTTGGTGATGTGATTGTTGATTTGTGCGATGCCACAGCCAACATGACCACGGAACAGAAAGCAAGTCTTGCTTCCACCGTTGCCGGTGCTGAAGCACAGAAGGGCTTGCTTGCCATTCTGAATCAGGGTTCTTCCGCTTACACTGACTTGAATCAGAAGCTGAAGGAATCCAGCGGCAACGCTGATGAAATGGCCGGCACACTGGAAAGCGGTCTTGGTGGTGCTATTCGTTCGTTGTCTTCCGCGTGGGAAGGCTTCAAAATCAAGTTGGCACAGAAGTTTGAAGTTCCGTTGTCTGACCTGATTCACAAATTCGCTAATTTCATTACAGATTCTGCCATTCCTGCCCTTGATAATTTTGTCAGCGCTATCACACCGGTTGTGACCGCCCTTGGCAACTTTGGGAAGTGGATGCAGGAAGGCAGTGCCGGTGCGGAACTGCTGAAGGGTGTCATTGTAGCAGTCACAGCAGCGTTCACAGCGTGGCACACCGTGGCCGCAGCGCAGTCTATTTGGACTAAGCTGGTAAATGGTCTTAAAGGTGCAAAAGCCGCTTTCATGGCCTTAAATGGGGCTATGGCGGCAAACCCTATCGGCGTTGTCATTGCAGTAATTACAGCATTGGTTGCCGCGTTTGTTTATCTTTGGAACACAAGCGAGGGTTTCCGCAATTTCTGGATTGGACTTTGGGAAACAATCAAGACATTCGCAAGCAATGCGGTTGAAGCTGTGACCACAGGTATTCAAAACTTCATCGCAAGTGTTGAAGAATTTATCGGTAATCTGAAGCAGGGAATCCAAGATAAGCTTGATGAAATTCATCAGGGCTGGGATGATGCGTGGAATGCCATTCAGACCACCGCACAGACCGTTTTTGACGGAATTTCCCAAACAGTAAATAACTTTGTCGCTGGCGTTCAGGGCTTCTTCCAGAGCCTGTATGAGGGCGCACAGGCGGCATGGGATACTATCTGCAATGTGGTTCAGGTTGGCATCTTGTTTGTGCAGGAATTGTTGAACGTTGCTGTTGAAATCCTGATGATTCCTTGGAACTTCATTTGGACGAACTTTGGTGAAGCTATTACATCCGCGTGGGAAGGCTTCAAACAGATTATCAGCAATGCACTTGATACCATTTCCAGCACCATTCAAAACATCTGGAATGCCATTGTAGCATTCCTGACACCTATCCTTCAGGGCATTGCAGACACCTTCACAAGCATTTGGAACAGCATCCTGACAGCGGTACAAACTGCCACAAACACCATTTCCAATGTGCTTCAGACGGTGTGGAACGCCATTGTAGGATTCTTGACACCGATTCTTCAAGGGATTCGTGATACCTTCACAAATAGCTGGAACGCGATTCAGAACACCGTTAAAACCATTGTGACGGCTATTCAGACCTTCCTTCAGACAACATGGAACACCATCACAAGTTTGATTCGGACGGCCATGAACACCATCCATAATGTGATTCAGACAGTTTGGAACACCATCAAGTCTGTTGTTCAATCTGTATTGAACACAATTCAATCTATTGTTTCCAGTGTTTGGAACACCGTTAAAGGTGTGACAACATCTGTTTGGAACGGTATCAGTTCGGCAGTATCCAACGCAATCAACACCGTGAAGAATGTCATTTCCGGTGGCTTAAACGCTGCACACAGCACAGTTAGCAACATCTTCAACAGCATTCGCAACACCATTTCCAACATCATGAACGGTGCGGCCAATGTGGTCAGTGGCGCAATCAACAGAATCAAGGGATTCTTCAACTTCAGTTGGAGCTTGCCGCATCTTGCTATGCCGCATCCCTACATCAGCGGTTCCTTCAGCCTGAACCCGCCTTCTGTACCGTCTTTTGGTATTAACTGGTATGCAAAGGGTGGTATTCTGACTGAACCCACGCTATTCAGCCTGAATCCCAAGACAGGACGCGCTTCTGTTGGCGGTGAAGCCGGTGATGAAGCTGTTGCCCCCATTGACACACTTCTGACCTACATCCGCACAGCGGTTGGTGAACAGAACAGTGACCTTGCCGGGAAGCTGGATGCCCTGATTGAACTGCTTCAGCAGTATTTCAGCACCATGCTGGACAATATGCAGCGCGGCATTGTGCTTGATTCCGGTGTGCTTGTGGGTGAACTTGCCCCGGCAATGGATGAAGCCCTTGGCGAAATTTATTACAGGAAAGGAAGGGAATAAATGATTGGCGTAAGATTTGGCACAAAACACAGCTATGATGATTTTGGGCTGATTCTTTCCAAGAAAGAAATCACCCTTCCTGACCCCAAAACGGAAACTGTAAATGTGTTTGGCCGTGATGGCTTGCTTGACCTGTCTGAAGGTCTGACCGATGACATCAAATTCAAAAATAGAAAGCTGACCTTCACATTCACCGTTCCCAACGGCCTTACCTACTGGACATCAGCCCTGTCCAGCATCTCCAACTATCTGCATGGGCGCAAGATGCAGATAATTCTTGACGCTGATAAAACATTCTATTATTACGGCAGATGTACCATTGACCAATTCAAGTCAGACAAACGCCTTGCAACCATCGTGGTTGTTTGTGATGTTGAACCCTACAAAATTGAAGTCAATGGCGCTGGTATGCCGTGGATGTGGGACACCTTCAGTTTTGTCAATGGTATCATTCATGTGAATACCGTCACACTGAAGAACAATGAAAGCATCACACTGAACCTGATTAACCTGAAGAAAAAGGTTTCCCCCACGGTGACAACCACCGGGAAAATCAAGTTCACATTCAATGATTTTTCGGAAACCTTCACCGGGAAGAAAACCTTGGTGGATGTTCGTCTGACAGAGGGTGACAACAATGTAACAATTACTTGTTTAGATGCCAATGGCGCAAGCGTGAACATCGCTTATAAAGGGGGTTCGTTGTAATGTACCAAGTATTTTGCGATGATACCTTGATTTACGATTTGCGCGATGAAGAATTGACCCTGCTTGAACCGAAGGTCACGCTTGAAATGAATAAGGCAGGGTCTTTTTCTTTTAAGTTCCCGCCTGACCATCCGCACATTGACCTTCCGCAAAAGATGAAGTCCCTGATTGTTGTGAAACAGGACGGGGAAGAAATCTTCAGCGGCAGACCAACAAAGTCTTATACTGACTTCTATAAACGCCGGTATGTTTACTGTGAAGGGGAGCTGGCCTATCTGAATGATAGTATCCAGCGCCCGGCAGAGTATCACAACATAACCGTTCGTGGATACCTTGAAGCATTGATTCAGGCACACAATGAACAGGTCACTGAAGATAAGCGCTTTGAAGTCGGCATTGTCACGGTCACTGACCCCAATGATTCCCTGTACCGCTACACCAATTACAACAGTACCATGAAGGAACTGAAGGAAGATTTGGTGGATGACCTTGGTGGTTATTTGCGTGTCAGAAATCATCTTGGACACAAGTATCTTGATTATGTGACAGACTTTGGGAACACCTGTACACAGGTCATCGAATTCGGTGAAAATCTTCTGGATTTTACACAGAACTTTGATGCCACAAACATCGCCACAGCAATCATTCCGCTTGGTGCAAAGCTGGAAACAAGCCAATTCACAGCCATTGACGAACGGCAGACCATCAAGGAAGTCAACGATGGTAAAGATTATGTCTATTCCGAAGATGCTGTAAAGCAGTATGGTTGGATATTCAAAACCATGACATGGGATGCGGTAAACAACCCCAAAATCTTAATGTCTAAGGGAAAGAAATATCTGACAGACACACAGTTTGAAAATGTCACGATTGAAGCGAAAGCCATTGACCTTCACTTGACTGATGCTGAAATTGAACAGTTCAAACTTGGTGATTCTGTCAGGGTTCTTTCTTCACCACATGGGCTTGACCGTTATTTTCCGTTGACCAAAATGACAGTGAATTTGGACAAACCCGCCAACAACACTGTCACGCTGGGCATCACTGAAAAGAAGTCATTGACTGCCGTTTCCAGTACCATCAACGACAAAACCAACAACGCTGCAAACAACATCCTGAATAAGTCCGCTATCCTGAAGGAAGCACAAGACCAAGCAACCGCCCTGATTACTGCTGCCACGCATGGCCATGTTGTCACGACTGCCAATGAACAGTTGATTATGGACACAGACGATGTAAAGACAGCAACCAAGGTTTGGCGCTGGAACCTGAATGGTCTTGGATACTCTAAGACCGGCTATAACGGCACTTATGAGACAGCAATCACAATGGACGGCAGTATTGTTGGCGAACGCTTAACGGCTGGTTCTGTGGCCGCTGATAAGCTGTCAGTGGCATATAAGCAGAGTGTGGAAAAGTCCATCAGTGACAGCGCCACAAAGGCCACAAATGCTGCCAATGAAAACACCGCCAACAGCTTGAAATTCTACTACACCAAGCAGGAAACCGAAACAGTCATTCAGAATAGTGCGCAACAGATTCTTCTTGCTGCACAGAAAAATTCTGAAAATTATGTTGATAATCAGCTTACCAACTACATCACATCGGCACAGTTGACCGTGGCAACAAACAACATCATGCTTCAGGTTTCCGAAAAATACGCCACACAAGATTCCCTTGGCAACTACACCAAAACTTCTGAAATCCGTTCCAAATTTGCCCTTGACCCTTCCAGCGTCACCATTGAAAGCGGTCTTGTAACCTTTAAGTCTGATACACTGGTTATTGACAGCACCAATTTCAAACTGTCTAAAGGTGGTGCTGTAAATGCCACTGGCAGTTTCAGAACCCCCGGCGCAGTTTCGTCAGGCATGGGCGCTTATGGACGCATGGACATGAGTGGATTCCAGCTGTACAAATGGCCGAGTGATAAAACTGAAGCAGATAAAACACAGGCCGCAACCATCACTTCTGTTTATGGTGAATTGAAAGGCTGGATAGAAGTTGATGAAGCCGGTGTAAAATCTGCTAGTATGATTGCCGGTGTTGGCGCTGGATTTCGTGTTTATGCTGCTGATGGAGCAAAATCCGTGTTTTATGCGAATCGTGACAATGCTGGTAACGGTGCTATGGGTATTCTCAATTCTGAAGGACGCCGCAAAGTATCCGTTAGCTGTGATGTAAATGGGAATGGGTTATTCAGCTTATATAATAAGTTGGATAAGCAATTTATTTCCTTATGGGCTAATAGCGATGGTGAGCCATGGCTTAGCATATACGGCACAAATAGCAATTTGCTTTTTACCGCCCATCCTGATTCAAATGGACATGAACAGTTGTCGCTTTACAGCAGTAGTCAAAAGAACTACTTTACAACGCAACTTACTTCTAACGGAGACCCGAACATCATTATTGCTGCAGCAGATGGTTCAAACAGAATCACTATGTACAGCTTTGGGGATAGAAGTTTCTTAACTTTGTGGAATCCGGGAAGCACAACAGGAAGTCCAATTATCGAAAACTGGGGAGGTTCACGAGTTGGATATTTTGAAAAATTAGGCATTGCCGGTGGCGCTGCACAGAATGTCGAATGGGTTTGGGATGGCGCAATCGCCCGATGGGTTCTTTGTTCCAAACAATAAAGTGAGGTAACACAATGAATAAAGGTATCAATTTTGCAAGCGCTGAACTGAAGGAAACTTTGGTTCAGAAAATCAATGAAAGTGGGGTTCCTGCTGTGAATGTGCGCGGCATCCTGTGTGAGCTGCTGGAACAGGTTACTGATGCCGAAAAGCGTCTGATTGCACAGGAACGCGCTGAATATGAAGCAGCCGTTAAGGCTGAAGCAGAAGCAAAGAAAGAAGGTTCTAAAGATGGCAAACATTGACCCGTATATTGAACAGATTCAGAATGCGGTCTATGGTGAAGAAGTCCGTTCTTCCATCATCAATTCCTTAAAAAAGGTCAATGATGATAATGAAAGCTATGCCGCCTTGAAGAAGGATGTCATTGCCGCCAAAGATACCGTGGTTGAACAGGTATCTGAATTTGATGCCAAAGTATCTGCCGCCAAGGCCACTATCACAGCGCTGGAACAGGCTACATCCACAGCAAATACGGCAAAGACAAATCTGGCCAATGCAACTGATACGGCCAACACGGCAAAAGACAATTTGGTCAAAGCCACATCCACCGCAAACACAACCAAGACCAATCTTGAAGCTGCCACGAAGAAGGCAGGCGCGGCAATCACCGATGCCGGTACAGCCAAGACCAATCTTGAAAAGACCATCACCGATGCTGGCACGGCGAAAACACAGCTTCAGAATGTGATTGACAGCGCAAACACCCTGAAAACCGCCCTGTCTAACACGATTGACACGGCCAACACCACAAAGACCAACCTTGACACGGCGATTAAAAACGCCACTACCGCGAAAAGTCAGCTTCAGACCGTCATCGACAATGCCGGTACTGTTAAAGAATCGCTTTCCAGCGTGATTGCACAGGCCGCAACAGCCAAACAGAATCTTGATAATTCTGTTGCCACGGCCAACGCAATTCTTCAGAGTTTGACAGCAGAAAACACTTCCGCAAAGTCGAACCTGTCTGAACTGCGCAGCGAAAACTTCAACAGTCAGGAAATCCTTGCCGGTGTTGCTGACCTGCGTGCTTACCTTGGCTTGTCTGATGCCGACATTCTTGGTCTTCAGGTAGACTACAAGAATAAGACATTTACCCGCATCGCCGGTGCAACCAACCTGACTGCCGGTGCAGACTTTGACGCATTCCCGATGTACGGTGGTCGCAAGCGCTGCAATGTTGCCGATGATGGTACAATCAACGCTTGGTTTGGTGACGACGGTTACACAGAGGATGGCAGCAATGGTCAGGTCATGGTTTATCAGCCCAAGTTCTATTATTTGGTCTGTCCGGTGGTCTATGACCCCATCACCACGACTGGTATTGGCTATCATCTGCGCAAAGCCAACTACTATGTGAGCGCCAAACCCCGCCCCGGCTTCCGTCTGCATCCTGCCTTCTATGATGCCAACGGCAATGAAGTTGAATATGTCATGGAATCTGCCTTTGAAGGCAGTATCTTTGATGCGTCTGCTTCTGCCTATCTGCTGAACAATGAACAGGTGATGGATGCCAACGCAGACAAGTTCTGTTCCATTGCTGGCGCAAGACCGGCAACCGGCCACAGTCAGAACCTGACCCGCGATATGGTCGAAAAGCTGGCCGCAAACCGTGGCACTGGTTGGCACGGTGACACCATCAAGGTCGAATCTGCATCACAGCTTCTGATGATTATCGAACTTGGTCTGATGAACGCACAGAACGCCATTGGGCAGGGTGTTGTCAATCTGCCTTGGACTACAGGCAGCGACACCACAACGCCTTATGCGGCAAAAACCGGCAGCACATCCGCGCTGGGCAACGGCACTGGCCGCGCAACATCTACAACCACCTATCCCGGCAATGTGGAAACCACAGACACCGCCAATGGTAAAACTTCCGTTTCTTGGCGCGGCAAAGAAAATCCTTGGGGCAACCTTTGGAAGTTTGTTGGCGGCATGAACATCTATGGCAACGGCAAAATGGATGGTGGTCAGCCTTACATCTGCAATGATTTCAACTTCAACGAATCGAAGCACGATGGCAACTATGAAGCCGCTGGCTTCACCGTCACCCCCAAAGAAGGTTACATTTCCGCAATGGGCTATTCCACAGCCTGTGATTGGCTGTTTGTTGCTTCTGAAACGAACGGCAACAGCAACCTTCCTGTTGGTGATTACACCTATGTCACGCAGAACCTGAACGGTTCCCGGATTGCTCTATTGGGCGGTGGTTGGAATAATGGCACTGTTGCTGGGCCTTTCTATTGGATTCTGGATGGCGGCGTGGGTCGTCGGAATCGGTATGTCGGCGGTCGGCTCGTGTATGTTCCCAATGCTGAAAATCAGCAGACTGTGACCTTCTAAGCACCGTTTACATCATGGGTTAAGTAAGGCTGATATTGTTTCACACACTGTTTACAGCATCAGACCAAGCCACAAAATTGAGGAAAAAAGATTACTCAATTAGGCAGTAATTGGAATAATGGCACTAATGCTGAGCCTTTCTATTGGAATCTGAATAACAGCGTAGGTAATCGGAATCGGAATATCAGCGGTCAGCTCGAATATGCAATAAAATTAGTTGATTATCAGCCTTGAAAGCAAAACTTCAAGGCTGATTTTCATATAAATCTTTGACCTGCTTGACCCCGCCCCTTGGCGAAACACAGAAAACAATCTGCAAGATTGACCCACCCCGACAAAGCCGGGTTGGGAAAAAAGGCTGTGCCGGTAGGTGGATAACATAACACCATTTGAAGGCTTGGCTGATTGCATACAAAAACAAACAGTATGAAAAGATACGGCGATTTATACGAAAAAATCTGTTCACTTGACAATTTGAGACTTGCCCACCAAAACGCCAAGAAAGGCAAGGGCTGGTATCAAGAAGTCAAGATGATAGACAAAGACCCTGACCGATGGCTGAAGGAAGTGCAGACAATGCTTGTACTACACACCTTCAGAACATCGGAATATCAGGTGTTTTACAAGCGTGAAGGCAAGAAAAACCGCAAAATCTATAAACTACCATATTTCCCTGACAGAATTGTTCAATGGGCTGTCCTTCAGGTAATTGATGAATACCTTATCAAGAATCTGACAGATGACACCTATTCAGCAATTCCCGGTAGGGGAATCAATCTAGCATTGACCCGGCTTCAAAATGCCATGTGGTACGATGTGGAAAATTGCCAATTCTGCCTGAAGATTGATGCGCGGCATTATTACCAAAGCATTGACCACGATATTCTGAAGCAAAAATACCGGCGCTTGTTCAAAGATGCCGAACTGCTGTCTGTGCTGGATGAAATCATTGACAGCATTGATACCGCTGACCTTGATGATTTGTTGAGATTGGAAGCAACACCCATTGACCACAAAGGGCTTCCAATCGGTAACTATCATTCACAGTATGGCGGCAACTTCTATTTTTCCAGCTTTGACCACTGGATTAAGGAAGTCAAGCACATCAAGCACTATTTCAGGTACATGGATGATATAGTCATCTTTGCCAAAACCAAAGAAGAACTTCACGGCTTGTTCAACGAAGTTCAGGAATATTTCAAAGTGAACCTGAAATTGACCATCAAAGACAACTGGCAGATTTTTCCTTCCTATGAACGCGGTATAGATTTTCTTGGGTACAGAACCTTTCTTGGCTATTCCATCCTTAGAAAATCAACTTGTGAAGAAATGAAGCGCAAAATGACCCACATCCGCAAAAAATGTGAATCCGGTCAAATGATGAACTATTCTGAATACTGCGCTGTCAATTCCTATTCTGGATGGATGAAACCTTGCAGCAGCTTCAGACTGAAACAGAAGTATATTGAACCGTTACTTCCATACTGTGAAAGATACTATGAAACCAATATCAAACGAAAGGCGGCTTGACCATGACTGACTTTGGAAAAACAAGAAGCACCGTGAAGCCTGAAGAACTGGAAATCACTGAATCTTTGGTTTTTGTTGCTTCCAACATCCAGCCCATCAAAGAAGATGGAACGGATGAAAATCCCGGCTTTGAAGGCTATGAATATGACCTGACTTCTTATGGCAAGGATGAGTATATCAGACTTCAGGCTGAAGCAAACGCATCCTTGTCTGAACAGATGACACAGACACAGCTTGCCCTGTGTGATGTGTATGAAATGATGGTGTAAAGGGGTGAACCATTATGGCTGCTATCTATGCAAACCTTATTCGCAAGGGTTTGAAAACGCTGGACGATGTACCGGACAAGCTGAAGAACAGCGTGAAAGCGCTGCTTGATGCCGCATGATTCGGCGCATCTTCAAATTTATCAGAAAGGAAGTGTTTTACATGGCTGTCATCTATGCAACCCTGATTGTGAAGGGTAAGAAGACCATCAACGATGTCCCGGCAACGCTGGTGGAACAGGTGAAGGAAATTCTGGTTGACCTTGACCTTCCTGAACTGGCGCAGTAAGCGCCTGAAAGAAGCCCTGTAAAGGGCTTGTGTCCGCAAGAAACAAGTTATCTGCAAATAGTAAATAAACCCGCTGGACAGCCTGAATGAAGGGCTGACAGCGGGTTTTGTATTTGCCAAAGAAAGGACAACTACAATGAACGAAACTAAGACTGCTATCTGTTCCATCATCGGTGTGATTGGCGGCATGATTGCTTCTGCTTTTGGGGGTTGGGATGCTGCTTTGACCACGCTGGTTCTTTTCATGGTGATTGACTATATTTCCGGTCTGACTGTGGCCGGTGTCTTTCACGCATCCCGAAAAACCGAAAGCGGCACACTGGAAAGCCGTGCCGGTTGGAAGGGGCTGTGCCGCAAGGGGATGACCCTGTTATTCGTATTGATTGCACACCGGCTTGACCTTGCCATTGGGGTCAGCTATATCCGTGATACCGTCATTATTGGCTTCATTGCGAATGAATTGATTTCCATTGTCGAAAACGCCGGTCTGATGGGCATTCCGCTTCCGTCTGTGATTACTAAGGCTATTGATGTTCTGACCAAGAAGGGGGATGAGCTGAATGGCGGCAGTGACTAACGGCATCTTCAAGGGACGGTCTGAAGTCCGTTACAATTATGGGCGGTATGGTAAAGTTCGTGGTCTTGGCACGGTCTGGCACTATGGCCTTGACATTGTGGGTATTGATGATGATGTCATCTATATGCCCGGTTACAATGGCAAGGGCATCATGGGCAAGGTCACACGCGCCCGCATCGTAACAAATCGCTCAAACAGAACATGGGAATGGGGCTGGTACATCTGTGTACAACTTCTGTCCAATCAAACCCCCGACAACATCAACTTCCTGTATTTCTGCCATTGCAAGTCGCTGTTGGTGAAGGTTGGTCAGATTGTGAAGACAGGCGATGCGCTGGCCGTCATGGGCAACACCGGCAATGCTGCACTGAATGACCCGCCTTATTGCCACTGCCATTTTGAGGCACGCGCAACGGCAACAGGTAGGGGGCTTGACCCCACAGCTTATGCCGGTATCCCGAACCGCATCGGCATTTACGGTGTGGAGCCTTCCAGCACGACACAGACCCCCACCAAAGCACCGGTGGCAGGAACAAAAGAGGATTGGACAACTGCCAAATCCAAAGATGATTCTGCCAAGTATGGTGTGCGGTACAGGGTGTATCCCTATGCGCTGCATCTGCGCAAGGGTGCTGGTACAGACCAACCCATTGTAAAGACCCTGAGGGCAGGAACAACGCTGGCCTATTATGGTTTGTACACTGTGCGTGATGGCGTGAAGTGGATGTATGTAATGTTGTCCGATAAGACAACAGGTTTCGTGTCGGAACAGTACATTAAAAAGGCCTGATGTGCTACTAACTTGTTACTAACCGAACAAGTTTAGTCAGGCTTTTACACGCCGCAAATATTGAACTATCGCAAAAATAGCGTAGTGACAGCTATTAAAATTTATGGTATAATAGCTTTAATTGGATTTTTACGGAGGTTGCCGCCATGCACAAAAAACTCTGTCTGCTGCCCGCGCTGGCGCTGGCCCTGCTGTGTGCCTGCAGCAGCGGCGAGAAGAAGACCCCGCCCACCCGTCCGACTGATTTCGTCAGCAGTGAGCGGCAATTCACCACGCCCACCAGCGGCGATATCATCGCCATTTTTGATACCTCTCTGGGCGAGGTGCGCGCCGTGCTTTACCCTGATGCCGCACCGATGGCCGTCTACAACTTTGTGGGGCTGGCCCGCAGCGGATATTACGATAACACGACGATCTGGCGCAGCGAGTACGGCTTTGCCGTGCAGGGCGGCGATGCGACCGGCACCGGCACGGGCGGCTCCACGATCTGGAGCAATAACCCCTACCCGCTGGAGACTGACGCGGGCCTCAAGCACTACGCCGGGGCGCTCTGCGCTGCGTTTGCGGCGGGCGGCGATGCGACCGGCGGCAACAGTCAGTTTTATTTCGTGACCGCCCTGCCGGACAGTGTAAGCAGCAGCGATCTGCAGGCCGAGCTGACTGCCAACGGCTACACCGACGCGCAGGTCGCGGCCTACGCTGCCGTGGGCGGCTTACCGTATCTCGACAACACCGACACGGTGTTCGGTCAGGTATATGCGGGCATGGAGGTCGTGGACGCCATGGCCTGCGTTGACACGGTGAAGGATGATGACGGAAACGACACCTTCCGCCCCACCGGGGAAGCCGCCATCACGATCAACCATGTAACGATCACGACCTACACAGCCGAGGCGGACAACGGCCTTGATACGGTCGGCTGATACCAACAGTATATGCAAACCCGCCCCCGCAGAGCGTTGGCAGAACTGCCAAACTTTGCGGGGGCGGGTTGTCTATTATGCTATTTTCAAAGGCTTCCCCCGAGGGGCTGCGCCCGCAGGCGCGT
>OFMU01000236.1_pt1 | contig 41378 bp, 40 predicted proteins | sample 1541861 | NCBI WGS metagenome assembly OFMU01 (sample SAMN04209238, study PRJEB22552) | human gut metagenome | biome: gut; material: feces | host: Homo sapiens | place: USA: Oklahoma
GAGCAGGCGAAATGCCTTGCAAAATCAATGGTTTTAGGAATTTTGAGTTTTTAATTACAATTGCTAGTTAGTTCTATAAATGCGCTTATTGGATATCGTAGCATTGTGTCACTCCTATTTAATTAAATCTAAGAAGCAGGCCTTGTCTTTTGCGCCAAACCCCTTAGTATAGGCATAACTAAAACTTTTGCATCCGCCTCGACATTTTTCTGCAAATTTGCAGTCCTTGCATTCATAGGGGATATCTTTATGAATTTGTTTATACTCATCTGCGATTCTGCTCCAAATATTTGGGAGTCCATCTGATAGATTTCCTATCCTTTTAGATATGTAATTACAAGTGGAAATTTCGCCATCGCAAGATATAATAAATTTGGATTTACCAGCGCTACACTCTGTATCATTAATCTCGTTTTCATCTATTAAAAACGAAAAAAAGGACAATGGTTCAAATGTAATATAAAACTTATCACTTCCGCCACTATAATTATTTTCTTTTTTGCGGTTCATTAGAACCTTTGTAACCTCATATAACTGTTCTGGAGACAATTCAAGATAGTCACCATTTTCGTGGTACGGCATATATCTAAAGAAATTAATGACATGTACATTTCTTGCTTTAGCATATTCTATAAAAGAATCAATTTCTTTATAATTTAATGAATTGATTGTATATCCTATTCTTACACCAATACCAGCATCTTGGAGCATGTTAATTTTTTCAAAAATTCCTTCAAATGTTCCTTTTCCACGAATTAATTCGTGTGTTAGTTTAAGACCATCAACGCTAATCTGGATAATTTTTGTTCCTACTGCTTTTAGGCGGCATATATAATCTGGAGACAATAAGACAGCGTTAGTACTAATACTAACATTCATTCCTTTATGATTAATGTACTCGATCAAATCACACAAAAATGGCAACAATAAAGGTTCTCCACCTCCGATTCCGATAGCATATATGCCCTCGTCATGCAACTCATCTACTAATTTCTTTGCTGCTGTATAGTCTACTGTAAGTTTTTTATCTGGTCCAGAATTTGTATAACAATGTCTACATTGTAGATTACAGAATTCCGTGGGTTCCCAAAAAACACTAATGGGTTTTTTAAGTGTCGATAGAATATCATTATTCACAAGTAAGGTCCGCCCTTCTTAGATAGTTTATAAAAGCAATTATCTCATCTCTTTTGTCACAATAAAATGATGATTTATTACAACATAATAACAATATATCTTCTATTGTGACATCCGATCTCATATAGTCGATTATTTCTTTAGCCATTGTATTGATTCTAAAGAAAGAAGGGTATCCTTTTAAAATGCTTTCTTCATTTAGATTAATTAATAAGAAAAAACCATCTTCTTCTCGAATCTTTATGTTTTCTTTGAGTTTCATTGTATCCTCCTATGTGATCGTTTTCTCTTATGTATGCGCTTTATTAGAAGCTGATCTTAATTCAATGTGAACAGTGTAGGGGAATTGCGCAAAATAGTTCCCCTACACTGTTTTCGTTTTCAATCTTTTTGCATTAATGAGTTGCATCAAGATTAATACTCTAATAGGCAACTCGATAATGCCGTATTAAGATTGATTCGCATTAAGCGTAGTTCAGAAACTCGCTAAAATGCCAGGGTTGTTTTAGTTCCATGCGTCCAGTCTGGGGTGTTCTGGCAAACCAGTTCAACAACTTCGATTGCCGGCAACTCGCATTCAGCCACTTCAATCTTTTCATTAATATTCTCTTGCATAGCGATTCCTCCTTTCTCTAGTATTATAATCTTGATTTTACACACTTTAAATTCTAATGCGGGATCAAACCAGTTTGTAGGTTATCATTTTGTCGCATTTTATTGTGTGTGAAATCACGATTACTGCCTTAGACGATAGCTCTGTTTCAAGCAAATGAATAAACCTCTCTTCATTTTCTCGATCCAATGCTGATGTCGGTTCATCAAACAACAATAGTTGCGAACCCTGAACGATTGCTCTTGCTATCGCAAGCCGTTGCATTTGTCCTTGTGAAAAATTATTGCAAACAACGGTGTTGTAACCTTCTTTTATATCAGTTATAAACTCATCACACCCAGTAATATTGCAAATACGTAAAATCTCCTCATCCGTCGCATTCGCATTTGCAAGCCTCAAATTATCCATGACACTTATTTTGAAAAAATAGCTATTCTGTCGAACTACACTTCGTATTTTTGCAAGTGTATCGTAACCCAGTTTGCCCATAGAATGTCCACGAATAGTGACAGATCCTTCTGTTGGGGTGTAGACTCCTGCAATAAGATTTAACAATGTTGTTTTTCCTACACCGCTTTCTCCATTAATCAAGATGTGTTTACAATGGTCAACTTGCAAATCGAAATTGTGGATAATCATCTCGTTATCAAATGCAAACGATACATTATCTAATGTAATAGAGTCGCCGACGCATGTTTCAACATGCTCTTCACGAATCTCTTGGGCAGTCTCGAGTTCATCCACCATGTCTATATATGGTTTATATGAAGCATTGGTAACATTTAACTCGTTGATTTTAGTATTTGCAAAAATACACTTCTCGTAATACTTCATAAATGCAAGCAATATTCCAACGGTTATATAACCCTTTGAGATAAAAAAGAATCCTATTAAATATAAATTAAGCTTAATTAAATAGGTGTCTTTAAATTCATTTAGACAATACTGAACAATAAAATATATCTGTTTTTTCATGTATAGTTTAGCCAGTTGGGTCCAATGCTTGTCAAATATAGTTTTAAAAAAACCCACACTATTATTTGCTTTTATGTGTTCGCGAACAGTAACACATTCTGTTAGCCAACTTTCATAAAGTACATATTTGTTTCTATACTCTTGGGAACATCTTACTAATTTTTTGTGAACCGTCTTTAAGATTAGCTTTGCAAATGGTATAGAAACCATTGCAATTAACGCGAACCACACATTCAAAGAAATCATCATCACAAGACATCCCGTTAACAGCAAATAGATGTATATTTTTTCAACTATAACTTTTGACAACACCTGCCAATATATATCGCTCTCAACTCTGTCTTTAATATCCGAACTCGAAAAAGCACTGCTGGCATGTAACCCTTTGTTAAATAACGACTCAGATATCCTAATTCTTAGGTTCACGTATTTGTTCTTTTCAATATTATTTCGTACAACCAGCACAATAGATTCAAAGAGCCATAACATTAAGTACGCAACAGCCATGATCCCCATCAAAGAATACTCATTCCGTATTAAACAATCATCTATGAATTTCTCATAAATCAACGGAGATAAATATGTGGGCACCAAAGATAAAAGAATGAGTATTACATCAACAATAATAAACCCCAAAATTCTTTCATCATACTGTTTGATTCGCTTAATAATCTTTATCATGGCGTCACCTGCATAGTTTTTCTGATTGTGATTAACTTATCAGATATTTCTTTAAGGCACTTCCGGTGAGATGTTACTATTACCAATTTATCTTGTTTAATCTCATTCAATACATTGCAAATCACTTTTTCATTCTCTTCATCTATTGCAGCGGTTGGTTCGTCAAAGATATATACATCAGCAACTTTTAATAACGTTCTAGCCAACAAAAGTCTTTGTTTTTGCCCTCCAGACATCCCCAGAGATTCATTTGAATAAACGGTATCCAAACCGCTTTGTTGATTGATGACATAGTTTTCAATATTTAACTTTTTAAGGATTTGCATGATTGTTTTTTCGTCAATCATTTCACCCATACACAGATTGTCCCTAATCGTTTCTCCCTCAATCAGTTCATCCCCTTGTAAACATACGGATATGCGATTTCTCAAAGATAGCTTATCTGCATTTTTTAACTCCGTGTTGTTAAAGAAAATCTTGCCAGAATAATCATCATGAAGTCCTAAAACACATTTTAGAAGCGTTGTTTTACCAGTTCCGCTTTCACCATCGATAAACAGGAGTTCACTCTTATATACTTCCGTAGTAATGGGTTCTGCTATATTTGTATCATCATACGAGAACAGTAAATCCCTTAGAGATATTACTTCTACAGAATCTATAGATTCTGTTCCGTTTTTTTCTTCTTCAAGTTCAATAAAATCCGCAACCCGACTAATTGAAGCTTTCGATTCTGGAATTGCATGAGCAAGAAATCCATAGAAATTCATCATCGCTAATGCAGTCTCAAAATATAACGTACACGAAATAAAATTTCCCATCGTCATGCGATTATTTGCAATAAGGACACAAGATAGCCCCATTAACCCAACATTGCATATTGTAATGATTAATGCGTTCGCTCTTTCAATGATGGTATTCCTCATTTTAATGCGATATTCGATCTTCAATTGTTTCATTCTGTGATTAACGTAAAGGTTGCTTATTGAGGAAAACGCATTCATAAAGATAATCTCTTGCCTTCCCTCAAGGACATCAATAACAAAAGATAATGTATCGGATTTATTTTGCCTGTAGAGATCATAAAGCTTTTGTACGATTTTCCCAATGTTATGCGATATCAAAAAAGAAACTGCAACAGAAAGAACAATATAAAGGGCTACAAGTGGATTGATTACTATAGTAAACACCACAATTGCAAGCAGCTCAATTGACATTGATATAAAATTAATTAAACAATTACTAATAAACTCTAAGATTTTATCAACATCTTCATTAATTATAGTGATTATCTCGCCGACTGTTTTCTCGTTGACATTCTTTCTTGATGCGTTCAAAAAGCTGGAGAAGCATTGTCTTCTAATCGAAACAAGCATATTGTTGAATAAATCTGCATGTGTAATGTTCTCAATGACATGCAGTAACTGGGCACACACAAATAAACTCGAATAGCACAAAACAATGCCCGTCGCTTTTTTTAAATTAAATCCATCTGAGATGCTTTGAATCAAGTTACCAAAGAGAAATGGAAACAACTGCCGTATTAAGCCAATTACCAATATACATATGGCTATAGACAGCAGACTCCATTTATTATTCTTAATCGTTTTAACAATCAACTTTTTCATGCGTCCCTCCAACAAGCTTCTAAAGTCCCGCGTGCTAAAACAAGTTGAAACGCAAACAGATTCCCAAAGTCAATAGCGAAAAAATAACAATAGTCAGGATCGTAAAAACTGGGGTTCTAACCATTATCTTATAAATTTTTGTTCGCATTTTAATCCTCCAAATATAATACATCATAGCCTTGCCCTCGCTTTTCTCCGTTTCGTCACCTCGGTGTTTCCGGAAAAATGGGTATGGCAAACCCTCAGATAATATACCTGTGTAAAGTATAGCACAGTATTCAGCTTTTTTCAAGAGGTTGAGGCACCTTTTTCGAGCTTTCCGATGATTTTTAGAGTATTTTCGTGCTTTTTTCTGACTTTCTCGGTCTTTTGCGGGGTTTTCTCAGAAATATGTAACAGACGCCGCCCGTTTTGGGCGGCATCTTATGCGGTCAATACTGTGGTACTCCGTACCCAAGCACCTCATAATGTCCTATGCTGTACTGATTGACACGGCAACTATCGCCGGAGTTGCCCTCCACGGCGTAGACGATACCGTTTTCAACCTTCTGCACAATGCCCACATGGTCGGACTGCCCGTCTTGCGAACCGGAGCTGCCCTTGTTGTCCCAATCGAAGAAGATAATCATTCCGGGGACAGGCTCGGCAGAGCCGTCTATCCATTGACCTCTGTCCTTGAACCACTGCACTCCGTTTACGCAGCCTGCGAATTTCGGAATCACGCCGGTTTCAATATAGCCGCACTCGTTGGCGCACCAGCTCACGAAGCAGGCACACCACTCCACACGGCTGCCGAAGCCGTACCAAGACCAGTAAGGCTCGCCGCCTACATTGCCCACCTGCGACAAGGCAACGGTCACGATCTGATCCTCGCTATAACGGATGCCGTAAAGGACTGCCGCCCAAAGGGAATTGTTCTCATCCTTAAGCAGCTCGGCAAGGTATTCCCGCTGTCCTGCGTCAAAGCCGTATAGGTCAGCCATCTCATCCACCGTCAAATGAGAAACGGTAATATAAAGCGTTGTTTTTGTGACTGTCGTTTCCGTCTGAACGATGTTGCCGTTTCCATCGTCCGTTTCGGTAATTTCCGTTTCCGAGTGGCTTTCACTGCGGGAGGATATGGAGTTCATCTCCCAAAAGATGTCCGAGAGGATCTGCTTCTTGCTCTCGTCCATCGTGGCAACCTCCTGCGGGTTGTCCTTGTCTGTATTCGTCTTGACTGCATAGACCGCAAGCACATCCTTCCACACAGCTCGACCGCCGCTGATCTCCATATTATCATAAGCTACCGAGTTTTTCTCCGCTTCCATCTTGGCATCGTAATCAGCGTTGATTTCCTGCACGGCTGTCTGCATCGACATTCCTGTGCCGGAATCCTCACCGGAAAAGAATATCCCGAAAACCGAGCCGCAAATCAGGGCAATCAGGCAAATCACGACAATGACCGCAACGGCAACCCAGCCGCCTGCGGCGATAGCAGCGACCAATGCTTTTGTCGCCGCTATGATTGCTTTGACTGCGGCAATCGTTGCTTTAACGGCAGCTTTTACACCGGCAACCGCTGCCTTGGCTGTGGCTTTGGCGGCATGTGCAGCTTTTTGCGATGCTTTCACCGTAGCCTGTGCGGTTTTCTGCGCCGTCTTTGCCGCCTGCTGCGTGGTCTTGATTGCCGTTTTCGTGGTCTTAACCGACCTCTGTGCGGCTTTGGCTGCACCTTTCCCGGCAGTCTTGATGGTTTTCTTACCGGCAGACCTGGCAGACTGTTTGATCGTCTTTTCCGTTTGCTCGACAGCCTTGATGGTCTTATTCCCGGAGGTGCGGACAGTCTGCCTTTTCATTGACTCAGCCGCCCGCTTTTCCCGGAACCTCTGAACACCGTCCTTTGCTTTGGACACATTCCGTTTCGTTTCTTCCAGTCCCTTGCGCCCCTGCTTATCAAACTGGTGCGACGCTTCGTGCGTGATACGGTCAACGCCGCCTTCCACTCGGTCGGAGGCGTACTCCTCGGCATTATGCTCATCCGGGTGCGTTGTGTGTTCTGCCTTTTCCTTCGTCTGCACATAGGCGGAGCGCATACGGTCTGCGGCGATTGCCGCCTTGTCTATCTTCTTGATCGTGCCTTTCACCACATCTCTTGTTTTGATTTTAGGCATTTTCCCTCCTTTCCGGGGCGCACCATAACGCCCCTGAATTGAATAAGAGGGGCAAAGGTATCAACCCCTTGCCCCTCAAAGTGCGGGAGCTGAAAAGTCTTGATATTGCTGGCTTTTTCAGCGCCTATTTTTCGACTCTGCCCGTTTTCTTCTTGCGTACTCTGCCTGCTGAGCTTTGTAAGCTCTTTGAGCGCACTTCTCGCAATATTTCTTTCGGTTGCCCTTCTTGATAATCGGCGCACCGCAGGACACGCACTTTTCAAAGCGTGTGCCAAGAATATCCGCTTCCAGCAAAGGCTCTGCCGGCAAAACAGCTTTGCGGAAATACTTGCAGAGAAGTGAGTATGAGATGCTCTGCACACAGGCGCAGGGTTCTCCGTCATCCAGCGCAAGGCAGTTGCCGTTGTCATAATTGGCACAAAGGCGCTTAATTAGGGCGTTCGCCCTCTGCCGTTGCTTCGGCGTGAGTCTTGGCAGCATCCGCACCACCGTCCTCCGTTATGCGCTTCGCCACGACCACAAGACGGCTGTTGTTGCGGCTGTACTCACAGGTAGACAGCGTAATGAGCTTATCGCCGTATTCGGCGGTCACGCCGGTATCATAGCAAGACAACTCCTTGCACTTGGCAATGAAGTCGTCAAACTCATTGGCACTCTCTGCGTCTATAAAGCGATAAAACTTGAATGCTTCGGGACTGTCGGTGTAGACCACCGTGCGGAATACGGCAACGATCTCATACTCCTGCTTATCCGTCAGTGTGTTGAAGGTGATCATCCGATGCTCGCTCCAAAAGTCTTTGCTCTTGAACTTTTCAAGGTGGGCAAACATCGAACCGTTGGACATATGGTGTCCATAGATGACAAGATTGTCGGACGGCTCCTGCACATCGCAATCCTCCTGCACATAGGGACAGCCATAGTCGGAGTATTCCTTATCAAAGCCGTGCTTTAGATAGAAATTCGGCTCATTCACCGACTGCATCACGGGATAATTGATGTTGGTATCTGCAATGCTGATCCAGCCCACCAAATCGCCGTTCTGCTGATAAAGCTCTGCAAGCTCCGGCAGAAGCATCTTTTCCTCGGAGTATGGAATCTGCTCCGCCGGTTCCGTTGCAGCATCCGTCTGTGCCGCAGCGTCTACAAGTTCAGCCAGCTCGCCATAAAGCGCAGCTTGCTTATTCGACTCCTTGTAGTGATCGATAATAAAAAAGGTGCTCGTGCCGAGGACGGCTACAAGCACTGCAATAAGAATTACACAGATTTTCTTTTTCATTGAATTTCCTTTCTTGACACCAAAGGTGAGGGTTAAGCACCCTCGCCCGGTTTGGTAGTCATCAGCTTATAGAGCTTTGTGTTCTTGGGAAACTTATTGGCAAACGGAACAAGGCTGGAGCCGACCTTGATAAGCCCGTGACCGGCATCCACATTGGTGATATAGGAAAGCTGGGTGTCCGAAATGTTCAACAGCTTCGCAAGCTCCAATCTGTCCGTGGATGCCTGATTAAGCATCACGATGAACTCGGAGTTTGCCAGCATCGTTCTTGCCGTGTGGGACTGAAGCAGGTCGTCCACATTCTGCGTGATGCCCGTGGCATAAGCACCGTACTTTCGCACACGCTTCCAAAGGGTGAACAGGAAGTTTGCACTGTACTCGTGCTGGAACAGAAGGTAGATTTCATCAATGAAGATGAAGGTGTTCTTGCCCTTAGCTCGGTTCTGCGTAATACGGTTCAGAATAGAGTCGAGGACGACCAGCATACCGATGGGCATAAGCTGCTTGCCGAGGTCAAGGATGTCATAGCAGATCAGGCGGTTATCCGTGTCCACATTGGTTTTCTTGGCGAAGGTGTTCAGAGAACCGTTGGTAAACAGCTCGATGGCAAGAGCAATCTCCTGCGCTTCTGGTTCAGACTGCTTCAAAAGCTCTGCTCTGAAATCCTGCAAGGTCGGCACTTCGCCGGTATAGTTGTTCTGCTGATAGGTGCGGTAGACGCTTGCCGTACAGCGGTCAATGATGGACTTCTGCACTGCACCAAGGTTGTTGCCTCCAATGAGCTGCTCGCACAGGGACATAATGAACTCGGATTTCAGAATAACGGGGTTTGCACCGTCACCGTATTCCCGATTCATATCCATCGCATTGATATGGGTGGGAGAAGTGGCAGAGATGTTGATGATCTCGCCGCCAAGTGCTCGAACAAGGGGCGAATACTCTCGCTCCGGGTCAATGATAATAATGTCTGCGTTGCCGGCAAGCACCTGATTGATGACCTCGCCTTTTGCGGTAAAGGACTTACCACCGCCCGAAACACCGAGAATAAACTCGTTGCCGTTGAGGAGCTGTCTGCGGTCTGCGATAATCATATTTTTGGAAATGACATTCTGACCGTAGTAAACGCCATTGGTATGGCAAATGTCCTGCACACGGAACGGGATAAAGACCGCAAGGCTCTCTGTGGTCAGGGTACGGAACGACTCGATCTTGCGTACACCGAAGGGCATCGCCGTATTCAGTCCGTCAAGCTGCTGGAACTTGAGAATACCGAACTGGCAAAGGTGCTTTCTCGCTGTGGTAAGCAGAGCTTCTGTGTCATTGTCAAGCTGCTCCTTGGTGTCCGCCGTGTGAACCATCGTCAGAACGGCAAACATCATTCGCTGGTCACGGGTCGTCAGGTCGTCAAGGAACTCTTTCATTTCCTTGCGCTGTTGTTCAATGTCGTAGGGGAGCTGTGCGGAGAAGTTGTTGTTGGCATTCTGCCTACGCTGCCAGTTAGTCGCATTGGTTTCAACACCGAGCAGACGACTTTCGGCTTCCCGAACGGCTTCATCCGTGGGTACGGGGATAACATCAATGGACATCATCAGATTGCGGTTGAGATCGGTCATTTCCGCAACCATACTGTCCTTGATATAAGAAGCGTATTCTCGCAGAAACAGCACTCTGCCGTAACGCTCACCGATCTTGAAATAGTCGCCCGTGAACTCCATCGAGTCCGGGCAGATAAAATCCTTGAAGTCGTGACCCTTTCTGCGGGTTTCCTTGATGTCGAAGCGGAACTCCGTTTCTTCACCGGCACGGTAAAAATCGTGGAAAATGCGGAGCCGTTCATCCGGCTCCAGCTCCACGCACTTACTGCCGAGCCGCCCAAAGTGGGCGATCAGGTCAGCACCCACACGGGCAAAGTAGTTTCTCGCTTCCTCCACATTCTTCTTGCACACCGAAATGGTGATGTACTTTTCCTGAATGATAGCGTTTGCGCCGGTTGCTTTATCAAGGAGCATCCGATTGTACTCCTCACGGTACTCGTCAAGAGCATCGCCCTTCAGGGGGAGAAGAATGGTTTTCTCAAAGTTTGCACGGTTCAAACGGCGGTTGTTAATGGTGATCTTGGTGGTTGCGCCGCTGTCAAGGCTGTTGAGCAGCTCCGAATATTCAAGGAACATAGCTTCCTTATCCTCACGACTGGCGACAGCATAGTTGATGTCGCTGAACTTATAGGTCTTGGAAAACTTATCTCTGCCCACCTGAAAAATGCCGTCGTCGTAAATCGCCTTGATGGGGATCACATCCTGGACGCCCCTCGGCACAACAAATCGTTCTTTATCCTGTTTGAGCAGGTTGCGAAGCGTTTTAATCATTGGCTTTTGATACCTCCTTCTGCTTGTGTTCCATTCCCGGCTTCATCATCTCGTAGTAGGTGTTGGTAGAACGGAAGGTCAGTTTCTTTGGCATCAGAAACTCGGATTTGAACCAAGCCCATACGAACTTCTCCGCTGTCATTCCGTTGTACTTAATGAAGCCGAGAGCCGCAAAGGGTGCGGCTCCCAAAATGCACATCCAAGATACGGTTTCCGTGCCGACATAGGGCTTGAGCAGGAAATAGAGTCCCACTGCCACCACGCAGGCGCAGGCAGAAAAAATGAACTGCCGCATAGACAGTCCAAAGAACATTGCCTCCGTATAGTTGCGGATTTCCCTGTTAATCTTTACTTCCATACTTATGTCCCTCCACTACATCGCCGGTTGCGATATAAACGATGCTGCGCTTGGGAATATACGCAGAACCCAAAAGCAGATCGTTGACGGTCAGAATATCCGTTTCCTTCATTCGCTCGAACATACCAACCAAGCCCTTTTCAGCGGGGAGATCGTAGTCCTCCGATGACTGGATGACTTCTCCGTTCAGAAGATGGATATTATAAATCTGGTAAAACATTAGTTGCTCCTTTCTCTGCGATAGTTTTCCTTTGCCTGACGGATTTCCTCGACACAGACGCATTCATCCGCAAGGCAGTTCACCTTGCCTTTGCGTCTGCCGCCGTAGTACAGACAATATCGGCAATCGCAGTCCTCAAGGGTAAACCCCTTGAAGCGGTTATAGATTTTGGTGTTGTTTTTCATAGTGCGCTCCTTACAGTCCCATCATCTCTCGGATAATGCGGTCGCTCATCTTGACCGAACCAACGAGAACGAGCATATTAAAGAGCAGTTCGCCTACATAACTCCATACCTGCGTGACCGCCGCCGCATCGGGGTTTACTACGGGCGGTGAGGACGCAAAGAGTGAGAAGATGATGCAGGACAGCACGATCACTGCCCCCTCCAAGCAAACGGCGCAGTAGCTTTTGATGAAGGACTTGCCCACATTCTGACTCGGTTCACCGGCGAAGGTGGAAAGCGGAATGGGCGCAAGTGCCGTATACATATAGAGCTTAAAAAATCTCCCGTACACGGTCATTATCAGGATGAAAGACATTACGGTGATGAACAGCCCTCCGATGAGCGTAACAGCCCATAGCGGTATGCTTTCAAAGAATCCGCATTCCTCAACGCTGGTAATCAATTCAGGCGGCAAGACTGTTTGCTGTGGTGTTGAGAAACCCGCCGAACCCATTATCGTCGAGATCGTGCCTTGGACGATATTAAACAGGGCAAGCATAAGCTCCATACCGTAGGTGATGGCACCCTTGGCGATGGCAAAACGAACGAACAGCTTCAGAGCGTGTTCCGGTTTCTTGACTTCTGTGAAGTTCCATTAGAGAACACAAAGCAAATACCCTCATATCCAAAGATACAAGGGTATGCTTAACGGTCATGCGTTTAGGTATTTCTTCATCTCCGCCTTTATCTTTTCTCTGGCGGCAGTTACAGCACGACCTACGGATTGTTGGCTGCAATGCTCGATTTTCCCTATCTCTTTATAAGTCATTTCATACTCATAGTGGAGCAGGAAACGCCGCCTTTGCATTTCTGGCAGCTTGCTGATAATCCTCTGGAGCAGTTCTGCCCGTTCTTCCTCAAGAATAACCTCCTCAATGCTTTTAGGCTGTCTTACCGCCCGCCAGTTCAGAGTTTCCTCCATAATTTCCGAAAACTCCCTGTGACGGTAATCCCAACCCTCAATTTTCCTTTCGTCAAGTTCCAGTCTCCGAAACGCCATATAGAAGTCATAAGATACGCACAGCTTTTGGATTTTTCCCTGCCCGTCACGAAAACTGATATGATAGCTTGTTCCTGCCTCTGTCACTACTTCCCGAAGCCAGTATGACCGTTTAGGTATCGCCATTGCCTTGTCCTCCTGCTAAAAAATGGGTGAGAGGGGTTGTCCTCTCACCCAGTAGCCCGCAGGAAACAGCAGGGCTTTAGATACTATAAGAGTTTTCTCAGCTTTTTCCGCAGATGGTCTAACCTCGCATAGACAGCACCCGCCGATAAATCAACCATCGGCGCAATCTCCTTTAGGGAATATCCCTGCATTTTCAGCAGGACAATTTGCAGGGTACGCTTGTCCACCGTAAGCAATGCACGGTATAGGTTTTCGTCCTCGATTTCATTCAGCATATCCCAGACTGTATTGACCTCCATGGGCGGCTCCTGCATGGCAGTTTCCGCTATGTATTCCCCAACATCATTCAGGCGTGTGTAAAACCGTCTGTCAGAATTAAATTCTTCTCTATCAAAAGTGCGAATTTCCTCAATCGTTTCTTCATCAACTCCGCACTCCCGTAAAATCTTTTCTTCTTTTTCTTTCCAGAGCCGCCATCTGCGCTCTGCCTTTCCGTGGTTGTATGCCACTGTTCTTTACCTCCAATCTGAATTTTTTTGAAAATCCAGATTGGCAGGCGGTGAGCGACACCCAACGCCAGAAGCGGGCTTATCCTGTCTCTTGACAAAAAGCGACAAAAGAAAAACCGCAAAGGCTGTCAGACCATTGCGGCTATGAGAAGTAAAAGCTCTTTTATGTAGATATTTGTCCTCTGCTTTTAGTGCATAAAAGAGCCATATCAAAACAAGGAATTTTTTAACAGATTATCCTCGTTTCTGTCTGGTAATATGTAGAACGCCGCACGGATCAGCGGCAGGATAGAAAGTGAAGAAAGACGCAAAAAATCCCTCCAAACTCAAAACGGGTTTAGAGGGAGCATTAGGGCATAACAATACAGTCCGTCAAAACTCCGTTTTTTTATATGGCGGACTGGGCGGACTGATAAACACTATCCGAAAAAGAAAGAGCCGATGATCTGTGAAATATCTCACAAGTTCATCGGCTCTGCGTCTGTGCGTCTGGCTCTTTGATGACAGTTATATGTAATTTTTTCGCATTGATTAAAGTTTCTCGTTTGCATTTCGGGCAATAAAGAGGATAATGCACCAAAACAGTATCCTTCCGTATTTTGTCACGAGTTTTATTTCCACAAACAGGGCAACATACCCATTCAGAATTTATTTTTTCCATATTGTCCCCTCACTATTTCCACGGTTTACCGCCATCGAGCCAACCTTGCTCCGCCCAATACTTCCCATCAAGGTGTTCGGGGTCGGATTTATGTATGGATTTCTGTATCATACGGCAGAAGAAAAACTTAATTTTCGTAATCAAATTCGTGTGTGCGGATTTTGTGTAATCCATATGTGCAAACTTCTTGGATAGTTTTTGAACTTTTCCTGTGAGTTTAGCTTGTTTCTTTTTAGAAAGTTTTTCCCAAACAATATCGCTCATCAACGCCCCAGTAAATATCCCGATCTCGGAAATCCCCCACCAAGATAAACTGTGCTTTATATCTTTCGCTGCAGATTTTGCTCCGCTACCCAAGCACTGTGTTATGATGACTGCCCGCTTCCCAAACATTTCAGGAGCAGGGCGGTGTGGCATCCATCGGTAAGCAAAATGGTCAAGCAATGCTTTCATTGCTCCCGTAACATGAAACACATATGCAGGAGAAGTCATTACAATCAAATCCGCTTTTAAAAGCGATTCATCCATTTTTCTAATGTATTCAGCGTCCTTGCAAGTTTTTTCGCCCTTTAATGTGCAGTTCAAGCAACCAACACAGAAGTTTGGACAATCTTTTGGAAGATAATATTCTGTAATATTCGCTTCATCCCTAAACTCAGTTAAAAACGTCTCTTTCAAGCGGTAGGTAACACCGTGTTTCTCTGTTCCGTTTATCACTGTGATATTCAATCTTTATACCTCCAAAATGTCGTGTAAAACTTGTGTATGAAAGTTCTTGCGGTTTTCTTTCTGTCTAAGGTCAATCCCCAATATTTGTGATATGATTTCATATCGCAGGAACATTTGCTGCATAACGGTAATCAAATACAGTGTTTTTCTCTTTATTGCCGCTTCATCAAGGTCAGGACGGCAGGCGGCAACAATCGGAAGATACGCCTCATAAGTTCTGTAAGTATTGTCACCTTCTTTCGGTGACTGCATGTCGGTAAGAATGGAAATTTTGGAAACAGCATAATGTTCAAACAGAAAATCAAGTGTCATATTGCTGAGATATTCCAACTTTTCAAAGGGGGTAAAACTGTCCGTTTTCTCCCGTATATTCTGAAATCGCTTAACCGTTCCGTTTATCATACGCTCAATACATTGCTCAATAAGTTTCTCTTTATTTCCAAAATGATAATTCACAAGACCTAAGCCAACGCTGGCTCTTTTGCATATTTCACGCACTGTAATTTCATCTAAACGCTCGCCTTTTTCTTCGATAAGTTTAATCGTTTCCTGTATGATTGCTTCTTTATTATCCACGCTACGCCTCCTGCTGAACAATGTTCAAAAGCATTATACTGAACATCGTTCAAAAAGTCAAGGGATTACGATAACTGAATAGCGAATGTATTGGTGTCAAAATGCCGTATTCAAGCAGCTTACAGCGAATAGAAAATGACGGATAAGGAATTTATCCCTATCCGCCACAGTTTTACAATTATATGCGTTACATTTTTTAAGTATAAATAATCTCCCTCTCCACAATCCCCCTTGCACACGCCCGTATGTTATACATTCTCTGCACCCATTCTAAAGCGTTTTCCGCCTTTAGCTGCTCTGTGATACCTTGCGCCCGTTTCATCTGCTCCGTGAGCCTTTCCATGCGCTCCTGCGCCTGCCTGTCGATGTCGGCAAGGTAGGCGTTCAGCCTGCCGCTTGTGAGCAGGGTTATGTAGGTGGCTCTGCGGTACTCTTTCAGACACCGCAAGTGCCGCTGCCCCCATACGCCTATCGGCTGTTCTTTTTCGTCTGGCACGGTAAGGCAGGGGAGAAGATAATCCCCCTGCTGTTCATAAGCGCCGCCCAACTGTTCAAAGATTGATTTCGTCATTGTCATTCCCTCCATTACCGTATTTTTATCTTTTTCGTCTTTGCGTACATGACCTTTATCAGCAGCTCGTCCACGCAGTCCGTATATCTGCCCGCCGCAAGTAACTTATTGCGGAAGTCAATCAGAGCGTGGAGTACAAGCTGCCTTTCTTCCTCACTAAGATACAAGTGATATTTTCCCATAGCCTTTCCTTTCTTTGAGAGGGCAGGCGTTTTTCCTGCAAGGGTGTTTCAGTACCTTTGCGGAAAATACCCGTTCCCCTATGTAGCCGCCGAAGCGGTAACAGATTTTAATCATCTGTTCTGCCCCGGCATTGGTTTCCGTGCGGTCATAGACCTCAATCCTCTCCACAAGAAGATTAAGATTTTCAGCAGTCAACTCCTGTATTCCCACATACTGCGCCATCAGTTCCGCCCAGCTGACAGCGTTCTGCTGATTGTCCTTAACCTCCTGCATGGCGGTTTCTAAAGCCTGTATCTGCCCTAAAAGCTGTTCCTGCTCGGTCTGGTACTTATCCATCAGACGGTTAAAATTCTCATGGGAGATACGCCCCGATACACTGTCCTCATACAGACGGTCAAACAGTCTCGTCACTTCCTCGTACCGTTTCTTTGCCGCTTTCAGTCTGTCGGCATTGTTTTTCCCCTTGCTACCGTCTGCTTTAGCGTTCATCTTGATTGCCAGAGCCACCGCTTTCTCTCTGTCCTCATAGGCAAGACGGGCGTGGTATTGAATATCCGCAAGCACCGCCTTGTATAAATCCTCATAGAAAATACGGTGGTCTGTGCAGGCTTTGGTGTCGTGGGCGTAAGTGGTACAAATATAGATACGGTGTTTTTCCCTGCCCCAAAAGCGTAATCCTAACGCCTTTCCGCAGGTGCCGCACTTCACAAGCCCCGCAAAGGGAGAGACAAAGTTATCGGTGGTATCCCGCCTGCGGCTCAAAATCTTCTCGTTTGCCCCGTCAAAAACCTCTTGCGCCACAAGCGGCTCATGGGTGTTCTCCACGGTAATCCAGTCCTCCTGCGGTACTTTTTTTGAGGCGTTGACCTTGAAGATACTCTCGGTCTTGCACATCACGCAATGTCCCAGATAGAGGGGATTGGAGATGATATTGCGTATGACGGTGTGCGACCACTCATACTTGTTCTCTGGATTTTCAAACCGCTTGGAGTAGTCTTTTTCGCCCCGGCTGTGCAGCCACCATGACGGACAGGGTACTTGTTCCTTGCGGAACACGGTAGCAATTTTATGCGCTCCCATGCCTGCGTTTGCAAGTTCAAATATCCGTTTTACAATCCACGCTGTTTCTTCGTCCACGATCAGCTTGTTGTGGTTGTCGGGGGATTTGCGGTAGCCGATCGGGTTAAAGGACGAACGGTACAGCCCCGCCTTTGCCCTCGCACGGATAGAGGAACGGATTTTGCGGGAATTATCCCGGCTGTAAAATTCGTTCATCACATTTTTCAGAGCCGCTATATCGTTGTTCTTGTTGGCGGTGTCCACACCGTCATTGACTGCGATATACCGCACATTCTTCATCGGGAAGTAAATCTCCGTAAAGTGTCCTACTTTCAGATGGTCACGCCCCAGACGGGATAAGTCTTTCGTAATGACCACATCAATCTTGCCCGCCTCGATGTCATCAAGCATACGGTTAAAGCTCGGACGGTCAAAATTTAAGCCGCTATACCCATCGTCCACATAGATTTCCACCACCAGAAAGCCATGTTCCTTTGCGTACTGCGTCAACATGGCTTTCTGCGTTTTGATACTCTCGCTGTCGCCCTGCAGCATATCGTCCTTTGATAAGCGGCAGTACAGAGCCGCCCTTAACATTGCCATTCAGCTCGTCTCCTTTGTATCTGTACTGCCCTCATTGTATTGCGGAAGTTTGATTATCTCAAAGGTGCGGGGAGAGGATTTTCCCCTCCGCACCTCGTTTACAAGCAGGGAAATAAATAATTCCCGCATATCTGCGCCGCCCGTATAAGCCGCCTGCACGATGATTTTCGGGCGCACCGCTGTCTTTGCCATAGGCATACCTCCCTTCAAAATCTCACTGTTCCAGTTCTTTTTTCAGAGCCGCAAGGAGTTTCTCCGTCTCCGCCCTTGTCAGCGTAATGCCCTTGCCGCATTTCTCACGGGCAGGGGAAAAGCTGCGGATGTCGTACTTCGGCTCGTTCCCGTTCCACGCAATCAGGTTGATTTCTTTTGTATAGCTGCTGTCACTTGTGGAGAGGACAGCGATTTCTCTCACGATTTCATACTGGATTTCTTTCATCAAAGACCTGTCCTTTCTGTCTGTTACCCGCCGAAAAAAGAAGATTATCGGCTGTCACGGTTTCGTTTTCTCTGCAATTCACGCTCTAATAAGCGGATAATAAAATCCTCCATCTGCTTTGGCGTTGTGCCTCTGGGGAAATATTTCCGCAGCTTGTCCATACCGATTTTCACGGTTTCCCTCTGGTTTGCCTTTTCCTCGGTCATAATCGCAAAGATGGTATCCATATCAAGCCGCCCCATCTGACTTAACTTTTTCATGCGCTGCGCCTGCGAAAGAGAGGGAGTAGCGTCCTCACTTTCCATCGTAATCCGCAGGTTTTCCTGCTCGTCTTTCTTCAAAAAAGACAGTTCCACCGCGGGGGTAAGGGCAATCTGCCCCTCGTCCACCATCTGCAAAATCGGCGGGATTAACTCGGTCAGACGGATATATCGCTGTACGGTGGTCTTTCCAATACCAAAGCCCTGCGCCACCGTTTCGTCCATCCGCAACTTCGTCCCAACTTGGGACGAAGTTAAATCCGTGCGGTATCCCTGCCTTTTCATCGCCTCCAACTTCATCTTATAAGCGAAAGCCCTCTCGCTCGGCAGGATATTTTCTCTCTGGATATTGCTGTCCACAAGGGTAATAATCGCCCGGTCACGGTCTAAGGGCAAAACAAAAGCAGGGATTGTCTCTATCCCTGCAAGCTGTGAGGCACGGACACGCCGCTGCCCTGCGATGACTTCGTACCCGTTCCCGTCCTCCTTCGGGCGGGTTATGATGGGCGTTACCACACCAAACTCTTTGATACTCTCCGCCATTTCCATCAGCAGTCCGTCCTCCACCAGACGGAACGGGTTATCGGGGAACGGGTGTAAATCCTCAATCTTCAACACGGTAAAATCCTGTTTTTTCAATGGCTTTCCTACCTTTCTCTTGACCTATTTCTATTCGATTTCTGCAATTCTTCCAACACTTCGGGCGGGATTTTCCTGAGCAGGCGTTCCAACTGCTGATTGGTGCGCTGCAACTCAAATATCTTCTGATTGGCTTTCTGCACCTTTAATTCCTCTGCGTATTTCTCGTCACGCAGCTGCCCCGCATAGTCGCTTTCCTGCCCGATTTTCTTTTTGAGGCTGTCGATATAGGCGCTCTGTTTCCCGATCTCCCGTGAAAACTTTTCCGCCTCCGGCAGCCATGCGGAAAGCAGGGAGAGCGCCTTATCCCGTTTCTTTCCTGCGTTAAAGGCGTTAATATCGGACAGCGCCGCCACGATTTCCTCATACTGTTTATCCAGCCTGCCGCCCAGCTTAAAGAGCCATGTGGGGATATGCTTTCGCCCCGTAATCATTGAGGACTGCCCCCGTTCCAACTCATTCCACCGTGCGGACATACGCTCATGGTAGGCGGTCTGCCACTCGGATAAAGACTTCTGGTTGCCTAAAAAGTATTTGGCAGACAGCTTTCCCTCTGGCGTAATCGGCACAAAGCAAAGGTGCATATGGGGTGTTTTCTCGTCCATATGCACCACAGCAGAGAGGATATTTTGCTTTCCCACACGCTCCGCTATGAAGTCCAAAGCCATAGCAAAGTAGGCTTTCTGTTCCTCTGGCGGTAAGCTGTTCATAAATTCAGGAGAGGCGGTAATGAGGGTTTCCACCATCATCACGCTGTCTTTGCGCACCTTGCAGCCTGCCTCCTGCACCATACGGTTAATCTCTTTTTTGTAGGTGTAGCGTGGCGGCGGCACAAGATGATAGTTGTACTTGGAGCATTCCATATCAATATCGGGATTGCTCTTGTACGCCTCCTTCTTCCGTTCATTGTGGCGTTCACAGGCAGCCACAGAGCCTGCCTTGCGTTTCTGGAAACGCAGGATTGCGTAAGGCATAAGCGTTCAACTCCTTTCTTTTTTCGGCGGGTGTTCTTTGGGCGGTGACGGTGGTGACAGTGATGACGGTGGTAATGGGATACCCTCCCAGATGGCACAGCACTGTCACCGGCACCGCCTTTTCCCGCAGCCGTAGGCGACGGGGAGCAGGGCGCAAGCCCTGCCGAAAGGGAGTCCAGAGGGAAAGTCTGGCACACGACCTTGCCTGCAAGGTGTAGTGTGTTACACCCTGCAAAAGCGTGCTGTAAAAACCGGGGCGGTTTTTTCAGCCGCAGGGGTGGCTTTACGAGCCGAGGGAAGCGAGAAAAGCCCACGCCTGCACGGAGCGTTTGCGGGGTGTTCTCCCGCAGGGTGGCAGGGCGCATATCGAAAAAGCATTGTCATCTCCGCCACGCCTGCCACCCGTAGGGCAAGAGCGATAGATTTCACTTTGCTGTGGTGTCAGTGACAGACGCAAGGGGTATCCCGACATCGCCGTCACCACCGTCATCACTGTCACCCGACTGCTTTGTGAGCGCAATCAGCCTGCCCTCTTTCTTCCTGCGGTACGCATACCCGATATGGTTGTCCGCTAAGAAAGTCGTGCGATACTCATTGAGCCACTTGGTAATGACGGTGGGTGGGGTGTCTGTTTCTTTCATCGCCGCCAGAAGCTCCGTGGCTGTGCCGCACCAGTTTTCTTTGTCCTGCATGAACTCTACGAGCCGAAAAAGGACAGGCGGTATGCTTTCCCTCGCAAGCTGCTCCTGACCTTTTCGCTCCACCATCTCCCAACTGCACTCCCTGAAACGCAGGACAAACTCCTGATACTCAATATCCCTGCCCACACAGTAGAGCCTTGCGGTGTCGGACGCACGGGTTTCCTTTTCCAGTACAAAGGTAGCGTCTGCGCTCCCCGTCAGCCCTGTTGTCCCCGATACCTTGTTGAACACATCGCTGTCGTTCTGCTTGCGGATATGGTGGACAACGATGACCGCAAGGGAATGCCGGTCGGCAAACTCCTTAATCTGGGAAATATCCCCGTAATCACTGGCATAGGCGTTGTCTTTTGAGGCGGTGCGTACCTTCTGCAAGGTGTCAATCACAATGAGCCTGCTGTCGGGGTACTCCTTCAGATAGTCCTCCAACTGCACGATCAGCCCGTCCGTCAGCTTGCAGCTCGCCACAGCGAAGTGCAGGCGGCTGTCCGCCTCGTCTGTCAGACGAAAAAGCCTGTCCTGTATGCGGAAAAAGGTATCCTCCAGACAGAGGTACAGCACATCGCCTGCCCGTGTCTCCATCTCCCAGAAAGGCAGCCCCGCCGACACGCATAAGCAGAGTTTCAGCATGAGCCAGCTTTTGCCGATTTTCTGTGAGCCGCAGAACAGGATCAGCCCCGTGGGGATAAGACCGTCCACCACAAAGCGTGGCTTGTCAAGCGGCTGATAGAGCAAGGTATCTGCGTCCACCATGTTCAGCTTTTGCATGGGTTTCCTCCTTCCACTTTCGTCTGGTTTTGGCATACTTGTCCATAGGCAATAGACCTCCTTAAAATTTTTATATCCCTGCCACAAGGACGGGGATATGTAAACACAGCCATTCCATACAGTTCCACGCTTTCCCAAAGCGGCGTTATCACTGCCTATGCTGTGCATGGATTAAGCAATGGGCAGGCTCATATCATCGCCTGCTGTCCATTGCGGCAGGTATCCCTCTGGCGGCTGCTGTGAAGTTTTCAAGGTACAGACGGGCAGACCTGCCCCCTACCTTACAGCCCGTGCGGATAGCCGATTTTGGACACTGTGTTCTGATTTTTTGAAAAAGAAAAGCACCTGCATATATCCGTTCTTTTCTCGGATAGTTGCAAGTGCTTGCCATCGGATAAATCCGTATTCAGTTGTATATGTTCTCTAACAGAAATTCACATCTGTGAACGAGCCGCAGGTTTTGACCATACCGGCGACGAAGAACAGCACAAGGAGTGCAAGTCCGATAGACTGCACTGCGCCGTTGATGTTGACGATCACGCCCCATATTCCACCGCCTTTGAAGTCCTGCGGCGTTGTCGTGATAAGCTGCCAAATCTCAGCCAGCTTCTCGTTCCAAGTTTCCAGTGCGTTTTGAAGATTTTGTACGACCCAGTTGTCGCTCACGAAAAGCACCTCCTTTCAAAGAATAAGGGGTGCTCCCGATTTTTCGGGAACACCCCTTGGTGTGAAATTTTTTAGCCGACAATCAGGTCGAGGATTTCCTTTGCAAAGGTGATGATGACGCCGCCTGCAAGGGTCAGGAAACCGTTCGCTCTCTGAGAGGGGTCGTGGGACTTCAGGGACAGACCGACCTGCACAACGCCGAAGCCCAACAGGATAAGACCAATGGCACGGATCAGCCCAAAGATAAAGGTAGACAGGTTGTTGATAACGGTAATGGGGTCGTTGGCGGCAAACGCCGTAACCGAAGTGCCGAGGACGAGTGCTGCACCCATAATGGCGGTGCAGTAAATGCGGAAGCCCTTCTTGACCTTGCCGGTCATAGGCAGCTTTTCGGTATGCTTCTCGGTGTTCTTCTTAAAGATGTTCATATTAGTTACCTCCGTAATTTTGTTGTTGTATTGTTGTTGGTTTCCGAGTTGAAATCCTCATCGGACAGCAGCTCATAGGTGGTTTCCGATACCTCCGTGTCCGGCAGAGTATCGGGATCGAGGTACTGCACCTCGATGGTTGCAACATTTCTCGTAACCTTACCGTGCTGATAGACGCCGCCTTTTCCGTCGGCAGTCAGGTCAACGGCAGGATGTTTGAGAATGTCATATTTTAAGTCCATCACGGGGAGTTCCCCTCGGATGAACAGGATAGCGTAGCGGTTGTCGAGCATACGAACCTCATCGGGAGTCAGAAGCTCACGACCGCTGATCTGATAGTTGGTGGAATAGTTTCCGCTTCGCCCGGAACTCTTTCCGTAAGTGTTCGTGTCGATGGTTTCCTTGCCCAGCAATTCGCTCACATATTTATGGGTGGACTGCTCGTTGCCACCCAAGTAGAGGAACTCATCGCAGTTGCCGACGATGGATTCCCACTGCTTTTCAAACAGTGCCTTGAGCTGTGCCAAGTTCTGAAGAATGATGGACACAAACACGCTACGGGAACGCATAACGGAAAGGATCTTATCGAAGTCGTCCGGCAGGCTGACATTGGCGAACTCATCCATCAGGAAGTGAACGGGAATTGGCAATGCGCCGCCGTGAATATGGTCAGCGGAAAAGAAAAGCTGCTGAAATAGCTGGGTATAAAGGATGCTGACCAAGAAATTGAAGCTCGAATCGTTGTCCGGGATAATAGCGAACAATGCCACTTTCTTTTCGCCCATAGAAGCAAGGTCAAGCTCATCGGTACAGGTCAGTGCCGCCAAGCTCTCCAAGTTGAACTTTTCAAGCCTTGCGGCAAGGGTGATCTGAATGGATTTCAGCGTCTTTGCCGAACCGGTGTGGTAAGACCGATAGTATTTCAGAGCGATATGGTCGGGTCTGTCCAACTCCAAATCGGCAAACAGACAGTCCAGCGGTGAAGGTCGTGGATCTTCCTCATTGTCGATGGCAGCCGCTTGTAGCATCTCCATTACCATTGCAAAGTTCTGCTCATCCTCCGGCGCTTCGTAGTGAAGATAATAGACGAGAGCAGACAGCAGCATTGAAGCTGAGGTATCCCAAAAAGGGTCGTTACTTTGTGACCCCTTTGGCGTTGTGCTCTTGAACAGATTTGTCACAAGCCGTTGCACATCGTTGTCTGAATGGAGATAGACAAACGGGTTATAGCAGTGGCTCTTTTCCATTGAGATCAGATCGAGAACTCTGATCTCATAGCCCTTTTTCTCCAGCAAATTTCCCACATCCCGGACGATTTCGCCCTTCGGGTCAAGAATCACGAAGCTGGTATTTGCCTGCATAAGATTCGGCTTACAGTAAAAGCGGGTCTTACCGGCACCGGAACCGCCGCAGACAAGGGTGTTTAGATTGCGGCGGTGTTTCTTTCCGTTGAGTCCGATACGGACTGCCTGCGTCATCAGCTTGTTTTCGGACGGTGGGTTCTGCCGGTATTTCTTGTCCACGGCTTTGGCATTGCCCCATTTTGCGCTACCGTGTTCCTCTCGGCGTCGGTAGTTCCTGCGTGTAGAGAAGTAGATCCCGATGCCCATTCCATAGCAGAGAAGCAAAACGAGGACAGTTTTTACACTGTCCTCGCAAAGCACTATATGAAACGGGTCGCTCATCACACTCATCAAGCTCGGCAGTATCTCCGGCAAGCCACCCTTAACGGATGGTGCAATGAGAAGTCCGAGCCACACAATCGGCAGGATGCCGAGTACGGCGAGAATGATGGAGGTCTGTCTGTCGTTATCTCGATTCACGACAGGAGCATTCCTTTCTTTCCACTACCTTGAACTTTTTCTTTGGGGCATACCCGACCTTGATGATAAGATCGTCCACGGCATCGGTGGATTTACCCTCATTCATCAGTTCGGTTTTGGTATCGTTCAAAGCTCGAATCACTACGCCGTGTTCATAATCGTCCAAGGCGATGTGATAGCGTTCCTCTTTCATCGCTCACACCTCATCTTTCCTGTTCCTTGTTTCTGTCAGCACGGCGACGGTAGATTTCCTCCGACACACGGGAGCCGATCTCGCTCATTGCAGAACGGGTCTTGGAAAGCTCCGCACGGATTTCCTTGGGGGACTTGCCCGCCAGCTCCTCCGGGATACGGTCAATGGCGAAGTTCTTCACATCCACTCCGAACTTGCGGCAGAGCATATAGCCAACGCATACGGCAGAGAAGCCCATATCCCTGCGGCTGTATGCTTCGCAGTTCATTGCAAGCTGAGCGTGACCCAACTCCTGTGCCACGCACTGGCAGAGCGCAACGCTGTTCCCAATGTCCCTCTTGATATAAAGGGTCTGATCCTCGTTCTTATAGAACGCCCCCATATTGGGAGAAGGCAGCTCTTCCACAGTGCTTACATCAATGGGAGCCGTGTCGAGCATAATCGCCACAAGTTTTCGGGGGTCACGGTCAAGGGTGGGTGCAGCAGGCTTCTTGCCGCTGGTCTGCGCCACATCGAATACCTTCTTGACATTGTAGGCAATACCGGTAGAGCCATCGTTCTTGGTGTACTCTACGGGTTCGAGGATGGACAGACTCTTAGCACCCTTGTTGACCTTCACGCCGTCCTCCTGCCAATCACGAAAATCCTTGAGCTGCGTCGCCTGCGGCTGCTGCTTATAAATGAGCAGGGCGTTGGCGGCAGAGTAGCGATCCATTCGTGCCTGCGTATCGAGATATGCCCTGAACTTGTCGGGGTCACGGACGATCTCAGTAGCGGTATCGTCGATCATCTGATACACGGCATCCTTCTCCGCCTTTTTCTTGGCGGCGTATTCCTCCGGGGAGAGCTGCGGACGAGCCGCAGTCCCGGACTTCTTGGGAGTGAAATTGTTCGTCATAGCTGATTACCTCTCTTTCGATTTCTTATGCTTTTTCGGCTGGGTGTGAACCGTCTGACGGTTCGGTTCGGGAGTCTTGCTTTTCTCCTTGGAAAGCGCAGACTCGGCACGGTCTGCTTCTTTGTCAGCTTTTGCAGCAACCTTGTAGCGCTCCAACTTTTCTCTCACGGAAGGCTTCTTGTCTGCCTGCTTTGCTGTACCCCGGTCAGTAACCGTACCGCTGATCTCGGAGCTTCGCTCGGACGGAGGGCTTTTTTCCGTCTTTGCGACCGTAGGGTTTTCGTGGGACTGACCTTCTTTCTGCAAAGGCTTTCCCATTGCTTCCTCCACGATGATCTCGCCCTTGGTTTTGGTCGGCACTTCCCGTGCCACTGCTTCACGGTCAGCCTTGTCCTGCTCCGCCTGCGTGATAACGCCTGCCTTATCGACCTTGCCGATCTCGAAGCGTTCCACAATGCGCTGGATTTTGGAAGCGTCCTCTGCACGGGCGATAATATCCACGGGTACATCATCTCCTTTGGCGCTCTTATCTCTCAGGACACAGTAGAGAACGCCATAGCGCTTCGCCTGTTTGGTGAACTGTGCCAAGTCCTTGTTTGGGATAGAAAAGACCTTCAGTTCCTTGCCGGACTTGATCATATTGGTGAGCCGTGCTTTGCCTTTGGTCTGCTGTTCCTGCTTCAGCACGGACACGAGAAGCAGGGCGACATTCTTTGCCGCCGAGCCTGTAAGTTTTGCGGCAACTTCAAAGCCTTCAAGCGAGAGCCTGACGACCTGCTCAGCCGCATCACCGCCGTTGTTCATAGTTGCGGTTCTCCTTTCGTTTTGATTTTTCTTCCTCTGCTCGGACTGCACCCACCTTTTCCTCGATAACCTTGGAACGGACAGCGATGTCCTGACAGAGTTTGACCTCCTTGCGGAGTTCTTTCAACTTCTCGCCGAGAAGCGAGATACTTGCCTTTGCCTGTGACAGCTCTGCATCTGTGATGTTCACTTTTCGTATTTCATTTCGGAGGTGCGTTCTGTCGGCAGTTAAGGTCTTGATTTGCTCCTCGACCGAGTGCTGATATGAAAAAAGCTGCTCGTCTGTACCGATGTGGTGCTTGCCGAGCAGCGTGACTTGTTTGGTGAGTTCATCTATCTTCATCAAGTCCTCTTTGAAAAGATAGTGAACTCGTGCTTGATTCTGTTGTCCTGCCTTGTACTTCGGCAAATAGCCGAGCCGGTAGCAGTAGTAAAGGTACAGCCCATACAGACCGCCGACTTTTCCAATTCTGTCGCTCCGTGTTCTGAGCCGGTATTGATTCGGTCGGTAGGTTTTAGGCTGAAACGGCTCGAAGTCGATGTTATCACGGTTTTCAATGAGCCGCTGTGTAATGCGCTCTTTGGTGTATTCTTCACCGAGCCTGTGCAATCGGATGGGGCGTTCATCGCCCTTGCCCTTGATCGTCCAATACTTCCGCTTGGGATTGGAACCGAGGGTGTATCCCATCTCAGACAGATGATATTCAAGCTGTCGAAGGTTGTGGCTCATTGCGATGGCTTCATCCAAGGCGGCACGGGCGAGGTTGTAGCGTGTGGGCATACCTGCTTTATCCTTTTGCGTCAGAATGCGGGGCGACTGGTAGGCTTCCGGGTTTTGCACCACGGACAGTCCGTGTTCCAAACAGACTTCATCGGCAATGTGGCGGAAGTACCACCACGCCTTTTCCTTGTTCTGCAATCGCTTGCCGTCCCTGAACGAAACGGAGTTCACAACGAAATGGCAGTGAAGATGCTCCGTGTTCAGATGAGTGGTCACAAGGACTTGAAAACGGTCGCCCCACATTCTTTCTGCGAACGCCATACCGACCTGCTGTGCAAGCTCCGGCGTGATGTCGGTTTCCTCAAAGCTGAGATAACCGTGATATGCTTGGATGCCATCCGGCTTGTCAAATTGCTCTTTCACCGTGATGAACTGTTCACGGGCAGTTTGCGGATTACAGTGGATGGCCTCACAGAACAACTCCCGTTCTGTTTTCTCTCCGTCTTTTGCATAAGCGACTACATCACGGAGTGCCTGATAATCGGCGTCGCTGTATTTCGACTTTGACTTTGTGGTTTTCTCAGGATTGGAAGCGTAGTCGAGAACGGTCGCAAGGCGAACCGTGACCGGCCACAGCTTACTTACTGCCATTTCAGGTTGCTCTCATCGGGTCGAAGAAACTGACGCTCCATATCTGCCTGAAACTTGTGCAGGCGATCCAACTCACTGTTCAGCTTCTGCGTGTCGATAAAGCCGAGTGCGTTTGCCTTAACGGAGATCTGATGGATGTTATTGCCGATGGCGGAGAACTCCCGCATCGCATCGTAGAAACGGTCATCGGGCTTCTCCTTCGGTTCATAACCACGGAGCAACAGACGGACGAGCGCCGCTTCAGACAGGCAGGTTTTCTTTGCTTTCTTCTGCAAGTCCTGCGCTTCGTCACGAGAAAACCAAAACTGCTTCTTGATCGTTCTTTTCATAAATGGATTTCATCCTTTCTTTTGAAATGTGTGGTGCTTCTTGCACGGGGTATTAGGGGGTTCCCCTAACGAGCGATTTACTGTTTTTGCCCGGTAGGAGTAAAAACAGTCTGCTCGTTAAGATAATACAGAGCGTTCGGGGAACCCCGTTCTCATTGAGATCAGCGTTCTTTGTCAGCCCTGACGGGCTTAAAAGGCACAGCTACGATCTCATTGTTGACTCTCATAAAGCGTTCGGGGTATTTGAATTTCTCTCGGTATTTCTCCGCAAGGTCAGGCGGGAGGGACTGGAACCTCTCTGCATCGAAAGGTGCGTAAGTAATGAAAAACTTCCCGCAGATAATGTCCAGCATCTCACGTGAAGGCTCCATCATATAGCACTTTTCAATTTTCCAAGCGTTCTCGCCAAACATATAACCGTCCAGTCTGACGCACGGGTCAGTTCCGTCAAGGCACGACCCGAAGATGGAATAGCCACCCATTCCAGCCTGAAACGCCTTGTTGTTGGAGCTGACGCCATAGGTTCTTGACCTCTCATCGTATGGCTTGTCGAAGCTGTCCTGCGTGAAAACGATATAGCCGGAGAGGTGTTCTTTGCCCTCATTTTCTGCTTCACAAAAGCGGCTCCGCATCTCGGCAAAGGTCATTTCAACGGCTTGTGGCTCTCCATAAACCGCCCGGTTCGGGGTCAGACCGTTAACCTTGCCCTCCTCATTGCAGATGATGGCGACCTCATCCTCAAAGGGCATATATTCCTCGATGTCGCCGCCGACCACCCCCTGCATCGCTTCCAAGGTGTCGTCGATCTCGATCATCTTGGGGTACTTGTTCGGCTCCACAAGCAGGACGGAAATCTTTCCGCTGCCTGCTTCTACCGGCTCCTTGCAGAGCGATTTGTCGAAAGAAATCGACTTGAACCCGATGCTGTCCACGAAGTAGAAGCCGGGATTCAGGGTATCACTTTCCCTGATTTCGACTACATCCGATACGGAAAGAGAGCGTCCCTTGTAGTCGGCAGGATGGTCAACATTGAATTTCTGATAGATGCTTTCGAGGGAGATGCAGTCCATTTTGCCGTCATAAACTCTGTCGTAAGCGGCTGCGTTGACTTCCTTAGTGCCTTTGATTCTTTTGAGGGATTCCATTCCGATGAAGCACACATTGGCGGCATCCCTGTCCACATTGATCTGATAAATGCTAAACTCAGTCATCGTTCATTCGTCCTTTCTTTGGTTTTGTTGCGGTGGATACCGAGCTGGAAACAAAGAAAGTCATTGTAGTCCTTGCCGCAGGGCGGAGGGCTGTCAATGACTTCATACTTGCTCGGCAATATGGTTTTTAGCGCAAGGCTGGCTTTTCTCCCGGCATTGTCGTTGTCGAAGTGCAGGAAGATTTTTTGAATCTGCGGCTTCTCATCAAGGAATTTCACAAGAGCCGCAGGGGTTGTACTGTCCTCGATTTTCTCCTTGGGCAGATACACCCCGGCGAGGGAAACAAGGTTGTCTGTACGCCAATCCCTGCCTGCCATCCTTTCAAGTGTCGCAAAGGAAAGCAGGTCAATGGCACACTCAAAAAGATGCACCGTGCTGCTGTCGCTGTCTGCGACCCGAAAAGAATAGTGCTTATCGCTGCCGGAGCAGTCACCCAAAACTCGGCGGTCATTGGTCGCTCGGAAGGACGCATAACGAGGGGAATTTTTCTCATCAAAGCCCACGCACACAAGGTTGTGATACGGCAGGCTCTCGAAAATCAGCCCCTTGTCAATGCAGTATTGGATGATGGTATAGTCGATTCCTCTGCCGAAAAGATACTCTGTAATTTTATCTGTGGTAGCACTTTTATCCGGCAGAAGTAAGACCTTCGGTTCCGCTTTCTGCTTTGACTTGATCGCCACTGACGGCATCACCGCCGCCTTTCCCATCAGTGTTTCAACTGCCTCTGCAAAAGAACAGCCCTTGACTTTTACAAGATAGTCAAGGGCATTGTAGCCACCGATGCGTTGTGACCACCACATCCACTTACCGTTAGAAATCTTCAAGCTGTCGTGGGTGCGGGTGGTATAATTGTTGCCGGAAATGCGGACAAGCTCCTGCGGCTCACAGCTTTGCAGATAGGTCAGCAGATCGATTTGCCGTGCCTGTTCCACCACCTCCGGCGGGATATACGGCATAAAATCACCTGCTTTCCCGTTGCTGTTTCTTCTCCTGCCGTTGCAGGCTCTTATCCGCTTCCGTTTCGATGGAGTCCCGAATGGTATCCATATGCTCGGTTTCTCTGTCCCGGAACTCCTTATACACATCACTCAGAGGACAAGGGGAACGAAGCAAAGCCCTTGCCTTTTCCGGCTCAAGCTCCAGCTCCTCCATACACATTACGATGTCCTCCCGCATCGTGTATTCGTAGGTATGATTGAGAATTTCGGACGGCTCCTGACGCACAAGCCAGTCCCGGTATTTGTCCTGCTCGGCTTTCATTTTCTCGTAAAGTCGAGCGTTGTAATCTGTTTCGTTCATAACGAACACCTCCTTCAAAATAGAAATAGCCGCCTGATTTCTTTTGAAAACCAAGCGGCTATGTGTCGGCAGTATGAGATTATTCCCATACCGCATTAGTCAGCGTTCCAAGTCCCTCGGTTTCTTTTCGGGCGGTTCTTCACCCTCATCGGGTTCACCGCCGACGATCTCGTTCTCACGCTTATCCACATTGAGCAGGGCGTTGAGTTCGTTCAGCCGGTCGGTCTTGGCTTTCAATTCTTCCTCCTGCGGGAACGGTCTTTCCACATCGACCTTCGCAGTTTCAAACTGCTTTTTGAGGTTATCAAACTCCATTTCGTTCATCTCCAAACGCTTTGGAAGTCCCTCCAGCGCATTATCCAAGCGAGTGATGTTGCCGAAGGTGTCCGTGCCGAGGGTTACGGGATAACCAAGCTCGCCTTTGAGTCGCACCTTGTATTCTCTTGCTTCAAAGTACAGCTCCATCGTAAAGCCACGGTACTCACCGAGGGGAATAGGGTCAGGATTTGTCATTGCCTTACACGCCTCCAAGATGGCGTTGCCGGCATCCGCTTTCTCTGAATAGAAAGCACCCTTGACCGTCATACCAATAAAGGTTTCATCAGACGGCTTCGGGTACTCTGCCACTCTTTCCATATCGGATTTTAGTCCCGCAATTACATCAGAGCGCCGTGCGATCTCCTGCGGATAGAACTTGATGATCTTGTCCTCCAAAGCATATTTTTCGGAAAGGAAGCTGGACTTTAAGAGCCGCAATTTCTGAACCTGAATATCCAAGTCCATCTTCTCCTTGATGTGGGGATTGCCGGTCGCCAGCATCTTGATCTCGGCATAGGACAGTGCGGTTTCGTCAATATCCTCGCAGGATCGCACCGGCGATTTGCTGGTCATTATCTGCGAAGCGAACTTCTGCTTGCCTTCCACAAGCTGATACAAGTAGGCATCAAAGGTTTCTTCCGTCACGAAACGGTAGATGTGAACCTCTGCATTTTCGTTGCCTTGCCGGATACTTCTGCCGAGCCGCTGTTCCAAGTCAGAGGGACGCCACGGGCAGTCGAGATCGGAGGATGCGGCAAGTTTGTTCTGCACATTCGTACCGGCTCCCATCTTCTGCGTACTGCCCATCAGGATGCGGACATCCCCTCGGCGTACCTTCTTGAACAGCTCCAGCTTCTTTGCCTCGGTATCTGCTTCGTGGATGAACCTTATCTCATCGGCGGGTACGCCACGGGCAATCAGCTTCTGTCGAATGTCGTCATAGACATTGAAGGAGCCGTCGTTTTTCGGCGTAGACAGATCGCAGAAAAATAGCTGGGTCAACCGCTTCTCGCTGCCACGCTCCCAAGTTTCAAACATAGCGTCCACGCAGGCGTTGAGCTTGCTGTCCTCAAAATCAGGGAGCAACGGATTGATAAGCCGCTGATCAAGAGCCAGCTTTCTGCCGTCGTTGGTGATCTTGAGCATATTATCCACTCTTGCATCAACCATACCGTTCCGCACCCTTTCGGCTCTTTCCGCAAGCCCCGCAACCATATCCCTTTGGATTTCAGAGGGCTTCACCGAGATGTTGTGAAAGACCGCTTTCGGCACTGGCAGGTCAAGCATATCCGCTGTTTTGATGTCTGCGATTTCCTTAAACATCGCCATCAGCTCCGGTAAATTGTAGAAGCGGGCAAAGCGTGTTTTGGCTCGGTATCCCGTTCCTTCGGGTGTTAGTTCTACTGCCGTAATGGTTTCTCCGAAAGTGGAAGCCCAGGCATCGAAGTGCTGCAAGTTGTTCTGAACAAGGGTATTGTACTGCAAGTATCGCTGAATGGTGTAAAGCTCGACCATCGAATTGGAGATCGGCGTTCCTGTCGCAAACACTGTCCCACGCCCTCCGGTCAGTTCGTCCAAATACCTGCATTTCATAAAAAGGTCACTGGACTTCATTGCTTCGGTTTGAGCAATGCCGCCTACATTCCTCATTTTTGTAAAGAGAAACAGGTTCTTGTAGTAGTGACTTTCATCGATAAAGAGTCTATCAACACCCAACTCCTCAAAGGTCACTGTATCATCCTTTTTGGATTGGTCGTTGAGCTTATCGAGCTTCTGCTTGACAGATTTCTTTGTGCGTTCCAGTTGTTTTACGGAGAAGTTATCTCCACGGTTCTTTTTCAGTTCCGTAATGCCCTCGGTAACTTCATCAAGCTGCTGTTCGAGGATCGCCCGCTGCCGTTCAATGGACATCGGTATTTTCTCGAACTGCGAATGCCCGATAATGATGGCATCGTAATCGCCGGTGGCAATTCTTCCGCAGAACTTTTTGCGGTTCTTGGTTTCAAAGTCTTTCTTCGTTGCCACCAAAATGTTGGCTGAGGGATAGAGCTGTAAGAACTCCGATGCCCACTGCTCAGTGAGGTGGTTGGGTACGACAAACAGGGATTTACTGCACAATCCAAGCCGTTTGGACTCCATCGCCGCCGAAACCATCTCGAAGGTTTTCCCTGCGCCCACGGCGTGTGCAAGCAGCGTATTCCCGCCGTATAGGATGTGCGCCACCGCATTTCTTTGGTGTTCCCGAAGCTCGATTTCCGGGTTCATACCACTGAAAACGATGTGGCTTCCATCGTACTCACGGGGACGCAGGCTGTTGAATTTATCGTTGTAAAGGCGGCAGAGCCGTTCTCTGCGCTCAGGGTCAGACCAGACCCAATCCTGAAAGCCCTGCTTGATAAGCTCCTGCTTTGCCTGTGCGATTGCCGTTTCCTTTTTGTTCAGGACGGCTTTCTTTTTGCCGTCTGCGTCCTCTACATAGTCGAAGATGCGGACATCTTTAAGGTTCAGCGTTTCCTCGATGATCTTATAGGCATTGATGCGCCCCGTACCGTAGGTACTGTATGCCTTCACATTGCTGCGGTCATAGGACTTACCCTCAATATTCCACTCACCGGTATAGGCAGAGAAATGAACCTTGATGTTCCACTGTGCGTACCTCGGTGTTCCCAAGAACTCAAACATAAACTGTTCGACAATTTCGGTCGGCAGCCAAGTAGCACCAAGCCGAACGGCGATCTCGCTGGCGGTCAGGTCTTTCGGCTGTACCCGTTCCAGTGCTTCCACATTGACGGTGTAATCTTCGGGGTAAAGCTCCGCCGACTTTCGGGCGAGTACCAGCTTTTCCCGGACATTGCCGGAGAGGTATTCGTCTGCCATCAGGTACTTTGCCTGCGTGGAATTGCCGTACCCGTGCATCGGGTTCAGAAAGATAACGCCCTTCAAGTCCGCAAAGATTTCTTCCTCGGTCTTGCCGGTCAGCTCGCACATATACTCCATATCCACACGGGCTTTTTCGCCCATAGAAACGGCAAGCGCTTCGCTGGCGGTATCTACGGAAGTAACCGGGGTATGTGGTTTGATGGTTCGCTTGTAGAATATATCCGCCTTGCGTTCAAGCTGCCCTTCATCGCCCAAGACCTCAAGAGCCGAGAGCAGAGAAAAGGAGCTGTCCTGTGAAAAGGCGGAGATGTTGGCACGGCTGTTGATAAGTCCGTACTGCTTGGAAAAGGTATCATAAAGAGCGTTTAATCGCTCCTGCTCCGCTTTAATTTCCGAGTCGGGGTAGTCCTCTGTCTGCAATTCAATCAGCTTTCTGACTGAATCACGGATGCGGATCATACCCTTTATGCGGTTCTCTGCGGTAGCGGATACCTCCACCGGAGCCATACGGCTGTTTTCTCGGAAGTAGATTTTATCGTCCAGCACCGTATAGGAGAAGTTGCGGACGGTGGGATCTGCGGGAATGGAATTGTCCTCCTCTGCAAGCTCATCCTCCACCTCATATACGGTCAGCTCACCGTGAATATTGGAAACGGCTTCGCTGAGTTGCTCGGCAAGGTCTGCCCCCTCGTAAGGGACGCAGGTGGCTTCGGGACCGAAACGCCCCGACACCATTTTCATCTCTCCGAGTATCATTTCGGGATGCTCAACAAAGTACCTGTTCATCAGGATACCGTTTTCATCCGTGCCGAGCTGTACCCAATCCGGCTCTATATCCACAATGCGGTCACGCTTTTGCAGAATTAGAATGTCCGAAACGACCTCCGTTCCGGCATTGCCCTTAAAGGTGTTGTTCGGCAAACGGATAGCACCAAGCAGGTCAGCTCGCTGAGCAATATACTTTCGGACAGCGGAGTTTTCCTTATCCATCGTTCCCTTGCTGGTGATGAGAGCCATCACGCCGCCCGGACGGAGTTTGTCCAAGGACTTGGCAAAAAAGTAGTCGTGAATGAAAAACTTGTGCTTATCGTAACGCTTATCAGGAACCTTGAAATCCCCGAAGGGTACATTTCCCACAACGGCATCAAAGAAGCTGTCGGGGAGGTTGGTTTTCTCAAAGCCCTGTGCGGCGATAGAGGACTTTTGATATAACTGCTGTGCGATACCGGCAGAAACCGTATCAAGCTCCACACCGTAGATCTTGCTTTCCTTCATTTCTTCGGGAAGCATACCGATAAAATGCCCGATGCCGCAAGACGGCTCCAAGATGTTGCCCTCACGGAATCCAAGCTGTTTCATCACCTTATACACGGCATTGATAACCGTTGGTGGCGTGTAGAAAGCGGTCAGAGTGCTTTCTCTTGCGGAAGCGTATTCCTCCGGTGTCAGGATGTTTTTCAGCATCCCGAACTCTGTCTGCCAAGAACCTGCTCTCTCGTCAAAGGCTTCGGGAATACCGCCCCAGCCCACATATTTAGAGAGGATGATCTGCTCGTCCGGTGTGGCGAAGCGGTTTTCTTCCTGACACCTTTTCAGAACGGTGATTGCCGCATAGTTGCGGTGGAAGCGTTCTTTCTTGTTGACCTCCTCGACCTCGTGAGAAGCAAGGTCAAAGGTATGACGGTCTGCCATTGGGATTTCTGGATGAATATCAAAGGTCTGCACCCGGCTTTTCTTCGGATGCTCCCAAACAGGGGTAAGAGGTGCTTCCACCTGTGCAAGTTCTTCCTCGGAGAGATAAACAAGGTCGTCAAAGGACAGTGCTTGCAGTCCTTTTTCGGTCAGTTCTTCAAGGGACACATACTGCTCACTGCGGATGACCTTGCCGTCTGCAAGAGTTTCGATGCGGAAATCCACAAGATTGACCCTTGCCTGTATTTCGTGCTTGTCGTCCTCAGTCGTGGTGTAGGCAACGCCGACATCAGCAAGGTTGGTATAGTCCGCACCGTCCTCACGCTGATACTCCTCACGGCAAAAATTATCAATGAGACGCTTCGCCTTGTCCAGAGGATTTTCCGGCAAATACGGGCTGTCGATGATCTCAAAGCCCTTGGGCGGTGGGTCAAGCTGGGTGATAAAACTGTACGGAATGGTGTTGCCGTCCTTGTCCTTATACAGAACAATACTCATCGGCACACCGTAGTAGTTTTCCTCCTTGATGTCCTTCTCAAACTGATAAGGACTTGTGTACTCGATGCTTTCACCGACCTTGCCGTCCGTGCCGAGATAGTCGATCCTGCCGATAGGTTTGGACTCGATGGGCGCTTCCTTCGTGGTGGAAACCACGGTGCGGGTAATGCGTTTACCGTCCTCTAAGGCGTTGACCTCTATATCGTACCCTCTGTCGGTCAGCATTGTAAGGTAGGTTTCCAAGCGGTGCTGCGGAAATCCTACCATTGGGACACGGGTGTTGTGATCGACGGCACGGGTCGTCTGCGTCAAGTCAAGAGCAGTCCCGACGACCTCTGCATCATCGGCATAGGCTTCAAAGAAGTCGCCCACCTGATAGAGCAAAAGGCTACTCGGATTGTCTGCTTTGGTTTTAAGATACGCCAGATAGGACTCCGGCAAAGCAGCATCCTTTGGCTTTTCTCTTTCTGCTGCCTGCTCGATACGCTCCACAACGCTCTGCGGCAAGTCCTGCACATAGAAGGTGATCTCACCTTCGGGGGAGATATGAGCAATGTTCTGATAGTCCCCATTGACCTCCACGGCACGGTTCCAAACGGTCAGTCCGTTGCCGAGATAGCCCATCCCGATGTCATACTCGACCTCTTTTTCTTCGGGCTGTTTTTTAGCGACCTTCAAATGGTCATTCAGCGGGTTCTCCTGCACCCTGCGGTCGAACTCAGTTCTCGTCATTTCCTTGTGGAAAAGCGGAAACTGCGTATCATAGAGCATTACACGCTCATCATCAAAGGACAGGATTTCATACTCGTTTGCGCCGAGATAGATGGTGCTGCCGAGGTGGTACTCATATCGCTCATTTTTCGGCTCTTCCTTTTCGGAAGGTGCGGTAGACAAGATTTCTCTGTTCCTTCGTTCCTCGGCAAGTGCTGCACGGCGTTCCTCCTGCCTTTGCAGCCACTCAGGGTACTGTGCCTTTTCCTTGGGGTTCAGGTAACGGTCGAGTTTTATCAGCTCGGCAATACGCTTCTCCACCTGACTCCATTTCAGGTCGATATGGGGTTTATCGCTTCCGATGCCTTTAGAAATACGGATACCCTTACCGTCGTGCTGCTCATCAATACCGGCTCCGACGATTACGGGATAAGCACCGCCCCAGCCGTATTCATTTTTCAGAAAGTCGGCATTTTCCTTTGCAGACAAGCTCTTTTGGAACTGCTCATAGATTCGCATTTTTCCCTCAGAGATGCCGCTGCCACGGGTGAGAACAGCGTCGATTATCTCCTGAGAGAAAGTAAAAGCAGAGGGCTTTCGTTCCTCTGCTCCTGCTGTCATCAAGCTCAACTGCCCGTCGATGGACGGCAATGGCTTCATCGTGTCCTGCAACTCCCCAAGCAGCCGCATCGCTTCAAAATGCTGGGCGATCACGCCCCAATCATAGAAACTCTGTGCCGTGCGGGAAAGATAACTGCCCTCCCAAAGCTGCAACACATTCTGATAGGTCTTGTAGCCCACACGCCGTCCATCGCTCAGAATGACCTCGGTGTAGTCGTTGTTGAAAATGCGCTTTATATAAGGAATACGGGCGTTCTCATCAGCGGTAGCTTCAAAGAATGCCCGTATCTCGTCCTTGCTTGCCTTTAGGTGCGGCGTGATGCCGAGGATTTCACGAATCGTATCATCGCCGCCAAAGAACGGCAGGCTTTTATCCTCGTGACTTCGGTCGTAATAGTCTAAGCGAAGATTACCTCCGCCATCACGATCTCCTGAACCCGGCTCCGGATGCTGTTCATCTTCCGAACCCAACTCATCATATCCGTCGCTTTCAGGCTCTCCGTCACGCCCTCCGACGCTGCCATCTGCTCCGTCAGCATCTGTTCCATCTCGTTCGCTCTGCGCTCCGTGTCGTTCAGATGCTCGTTCAGGGCGCAGCTCGTCAGCAGGTTGTAGTAGCGTACCTTGTGATGCTCCTTCAGGAACTTCTTCCGCATCCGGGCGTACCTGCCCATCGACAGCTCCGGTTGCTCCGACATTGTCAGATCGGGGAGCAGATAATCCCCCTGCCTCGTGTAAGTGATCTCGTTCATCGTCAGGACTCCTTTCGGTTTTTTCTTTGCCTACATTGTAATCGGCTTTGGTTTTCTCTGCAATTATGCGATTTTGACGGTCGAGGGCAAGAATGGTGCGAGAAATCTCCGCAAGTCCCATCTCCGCAATATCACTGGTAGCATAGCCGAGGGCGTTCAGCGTGGCAGGGGTCGTAAAATTCACCACATCCCGAAGATCATCTGGTTCAAAGTATTCTCCGGCTTCAATGCCCAGGCGGGTCATCGTCATATAGGCGACGCTGTTTCGCACCGCTGTTTTGAAAATGTGGGTGATTTCTTCTTCGGATACGCCGTCTAAGAAGCTGTCCTTCACGCTGTAAAGAAGGTCGGTAAGATAGTCGGGGATGTTGTCCTCTACGGCATTTCTTGCCGCCGACTCGATGGCAACGGCGAGGGTTTCCTTGTCGTTCAACTCTCCGAAGGTGCTTTCCAGCGTATCGATCACCTCTGCCGTGTATTCGTCCCGCATTTGCCAAATGGGAACTCTGCGGGAAAAGCGGCTGGGATGCGTGTCGGAAATATCGAAGTAGTGGACAAGCCGCTGGCGGCGTTGGTCGGCATCCTCAAAAACGGCAATGCCGTGTGCTCCACGATTGACCCAACGCCCGAACTTCTGGTTCCAGTCGTCGATCTGAAGAACAGCGGTGGCGTCCGGTCGCTGTGCGTGAACCAAAAGTTGCTCATCAAAACGCAGACGGTAGTTGTAGCAGGCAGAGCGCAGAAACGCTTCCCAGCTTGCGGGATTTGCAACGACCGTTTTACAGGTTCGGTTATACAGCTCCGAGATGAAGTCGTATTTTCGTGCCATCGGCAGACACCTCCTTATCGTTCATAGTCTTTGGGTTTGATGGCTTTGCCGTTCTCGTCATAGCTCTTGGGCTTGGCGGCAATGGAGTCCCACCGGATCATAGAACCGGCGAGCATTGCCTGCTCCTGCGCCTTGCTGACACCCAGCTTTTCATTGAACTTATCCTTAATCGCTTCGTTCTCCGCACGATTCCCGTCGTTAAAACTTGTGGCGGTATAGCCCTTTTGCCAGCGGTCGATTTGAATGACTTCGCCGGTAGACGGGAGTATGGAATAGCACATCGGAGGCAAGGGCGGCTCCATTGGTGCGTAGGTACAGCCGCCTTGCTCCATACGCTCGGCAAACTCGCAAATGTGAAAGAGATTGCGTCCGACCTCTGTGTGATAGTTGTCAATATAGCGGCAGGGATAGCTTTCCGTCTTACCGTCACGGTCGGTCACAATGATGCGCTCTCCGTCCGGGATACGGAACAACTCTTTATAGTGGCTGTCAATAAAGCGAATGTCCCGGTTGGCTTCTTCGATGTGCTTGTCCAGCCATTCCTTTACATAGCAGAGGCAGTAGAAGTTATAGTCGCCCCTCGTTGGATTACAGCGAAGCACGAACGCATATTTCTCGGTATCTGCTCGGAAGCCGAACTCAGTGGTATAAGCACCCTGCATTTCGCTTTCCTTGTTCTCACGCCCATAACGCACCATCTGAGAACGGCTTTGAAGCAGTCCGTACTCCTCGGAGCGCAGGGCATTGATTACATCATCCAAGTCCCGCTTGAACTCATCGCTTTTCCATTGCGGTCGGGTATCAAACCAAGTGGTATAAAACTGATTGCCGCTTGAGCCGAAGTCCCCACGCAGATAACCGATATTGCCTGTCTGCCCTTGAAGCTGCGAGCTTTGAGCGTAGGTGTATTTGCGTTCGGGAACGGTCAGCGGTCGCAGTGTGAAATCTGTCATTATCGTTCACTCCTCTCTTGAGATACTCTTTGTTTCGGGATGTCAAAGCCGTAAACGGCGGCGATCTCATCCCCAAGTCGCCGGGTCAGCCGGGTAATATCGGCTCGTGTGGCTTTGCCGTGATAGATTTTATCTCTCAGGTTCTCCATCTGCGTTTCGGAAACGCCGTCTTTGAACACACGGTAGAGATAGTGATTTGTGCCGTCGTGGTGAGTAGCATCGGCACGAAGATCGCCGTGCTTATCTACATACCATTCGGTATAGTCGGTGTCGGCATACAGACAATCTCGGATGTTGCCGGAGGGGATGTCCTTGTAGCCCATCACTCTGCCGTTCCATCTGCCAATGTCGCCAATGACAATGATTGGCTGGGAAAGCTGAACATTCAGGTTGACTCGCTCATCGGAGAGGTAGTCGTAATTCGTTTCCTCCATCCACTCATAGAGTGCCTGCTCATCATTCGGGTCGTCGTCCAGTTCATTCGCTTCAAGGAACTCCTTGTAGTCCTCTCGCCAGTCGTCCACATCAAGGTTTTGGTTGCTCCAAATGATGTGGCGGTCATTCGGTCGTGTCGCTTGGCTCATCTGTTCCACCTCCCAAGTATGAGAAAAGGCGGTTCTTTGCAACCTGCTCCTGAAGCTCGGTGATGACCGCCATATCCGGAACGGTCACATCGGGGATTTTCAGGATCGTCGGCAAGGTCAGCGCCTTCAAATCCTTTTCGGTTTTGCAGCCTGCGTCAAAGAGCTTTGCCAGCACCTTCATTTTCTGCTGCAAGCCCTGCTCGGCTACGGTTTTCTTTGTTGCCATAGAAATCTGCCTCCTTATCGTTCATAGTCTTTGTTGCGGCTTGGTTTCGCCTTTGTTTTTCCATCAAAGTCCGCTTTCCCGACTTCGCCGCGCCATTCAAACATCTCTTTTTCGCCCGGACAGTAGAGTTTCCCGTTGTCCACGCAAATGAAAAGGTCGCAGTTTTTTATGCTCGACCTTTCATAGAACGCCGAATGGTCATAGTGGCTTTTGTCCCCGGCATTGGGTTTGTCCGTTAGTCCGAGATCGTTATCTCTTGCCGTGTGCCTTGAAATGAAGTCCAGAGTGTCCTCCGCTTTTGTAAACAGGCGATAGGGGCAGAAATGCTTGCCGCCGTATTCGAAGATCAGCTTATTGCCCTGAATGTGTTTGAGTACGGTTGCCTTATTGACCGCCCAGTGCGGCATACATTCCGTTTTTACTTCACCCATCACATCCATTCGCTCATACCGGGTATTCTTGCCGTCATAGAGATTTTTGCAAAATACGGCGCTGCCACGGGCATTTGCTGAAGCGCCGAAGCCACCGGTCACAAGGAAAAGCTGTCGATCTGCTCTTTGATACTCCGGCTTGAGGATTGCCGGGTTGATGGCGATGATTTTGCCGTTGATGTCGTTCTTATAGTGGTCGGGGATGCAGTCCGCTTGGGTGATAACCGTCACGGGAATATCCAGCTTTTCAACCTCTGCCCGAAACCTCTCGGCGTCTTGCTTGATGCGCTCTGCAAAGAACAGCGCTGCATCAATATAGTCGTCGCCAACGGCACATTCGGTAAACTTCTCAAATATGTCGTTGCGCTCTCCGTAACAGCAGAGGAAGCGTTCTCCGTTGGTACTCTGCTCATTCTCGGCAAGGATGATTT
>OFMU01000238.1_pt1 | contig 41269 bp, 45 predicted proteins | sample 1541861 | NCBI WGS metagenome assembly OFMU01 (sample SAMN04209238, study PRJEB22552) | human gut metagenome | biome: gut; material: feces | host: Homo sapiens | place: USA: Oklahoma
GGGGCGGGGCTGTTCATCATCTTACTGATATAGAGGACGACACATGGATGTGGATCTGATTTTCAAAATAGCCGCCGTGGGCATTCTGGTGGCGGTGCTGAACCAGCTGCTGGTGCGCAGCGGCCGGGAGGAGCAGGCCATGATGACCACCCTGGCGGGGCTGGTGGTGGTCATGATGATGCTGGTGCGGCAGATCAGCGACCTGTTCCAGCTGGTGAAGTCCCTGTTCGGACTGTAGCCATGGAGACGGTGGTGCAGATAGCCGCCGTGTGCCTGGCGGCGGCGATACTGGGAGCGGTGCTGCGGCAGCACAGCCCGGAAACGGCGGCGGTGCTGGGACTGGCGGTGTGCGCGGTGGTGGGGGTCCTGCTGCTGCGGGGGCTGGCGGAGGTGCTGGACATGCTGGAGGAGCTGGCTGCCGCCGGAGGACTGCCGGAGGGGCTGTTCACGCCCCTGGTAAAGACCCTGGGCATCGCCCTGGTGTCCCGGCTGGGCGGCGAAATATGCCGGGACGCGGGCCAGGGGGCCATGGCGGCGGTGCTGGATACGGCGGGGGCCTTCGGGGCGGTGCTGGTGTCCCTGCCGCTGGTCCGGGCGGCATGGGAGCTGTTGAGGACGCTGGTATGAGGAAGAGTATGGTGATTTTGCTGCTGGCATGGTGGCTGGTGGCGCCGGCCTGGGGGGCGGAGCTTCCCCGGGAGGTGCGGGACGCCCTGCCGGCTGCGGCGGAGGAGATCACGGAGGAGCTGGAGGACCCGGCGTCCCTGTCGGAGGGGCTGTCCCGTCTGTGGGACCGGGCCTTGGGCTATGTGGAGGAGGCGGTCCGGCAGAGCATCGGCGGCGGGGTGGTGCTGCTGGCGGCGGCGGTGCTGTGCGCCCTGACGGAGGAGTGCATGGACGCCGCCGGGGGCAAGGTGCACTTTGTGCCCATGGCCGGGGCGCTGGCCATTACCCTGGCGGCGGCGGGCAGCGTGAAAACCATGATGGGTCTGGGCCAGGAGACGGTGGAGGAGCTGAACACCTTTTCCAAGGCGCTGCTGCCCACCCTGTCCGCCGCCGTGGCCGCCAGCGGGGGCATCGTCTCCGCCAGCGTCCGGCAGGTGGCTACCATTTTCTTTGTGGACCTGCTGCTGTCGCTGATCCGGGGGCTGCTGCTGCCGCTGGTGTATTTCTATGTGGCCGCGGCGGCGGCGGACGCCATGCTGCCGGGGCGGCGGCTGGCGGGGATCAGCCGGGCCATCCGCAAGGGCACCGTGTGGCTGCTGACCGGGGCGCTGGCCCTGTTCACCCTGTATCTGACGGTGTCCGGGGCGGCGGCAGGCTCCGCCGACACCGTGACGGCCCGATTGGCCCGCAGCGCCGTGGGGGTGCTGCCGGTGGTGGGCAGCATCCTGGCCGACGCGGCGGACAGCGTTCTGGCCGGGGCCGGGGCGGTGAAAAATACCGTGGGCGCGGCGGGACTGCTGGCGGTGCTGGCGGTGTGCCTGCTGCCGCTGGTGCGGCTGGGGGTGCAATATCTGGTGTATAAGGCGGCGGCGTTTTTAGCGGGTATTTTAGGGGCGGAGCAGCTGACGGGGCTTATTGACGCCTTAGGCGGGGCCTTTGGCCTGATCTTCGGCATGACCGGGGCCTGCGGCCTGCTGCTGCTGATCTCCATTTCGTCGGCACTGGGGGTGGTTACCGGATGATGGACGGGATCCGGCAGTGGCTGCTGGGGATTCTGGCGGCGGCTATGGGGCTGAGCCTTCTGTATGCGCTTTTGCCCAAGGGGGCGGTGCGGGCCGCCGCCAAGGCCACCGGGGGGCTGATTCTGCTGCTGGCGGTGCTGGGTCCGGCGGCGGGGCTGGACCTGTCAGACCTGGCGGTGCGGTATGAGGACCTGAGCCGGGACATGGAGCAGCAAGCCGAAACCTACCGCCGGGAGGGCCAGGCCCAGCTGGAGCTTGGCATACGGCAGCGGACGGCTGCATATATATCGGAAAAAGCGGCGCAGCTGGGGCTGAGCTGCCATCCCCGGGTGGAGGTCACCTGGCGCGACGGCGTCCCGTATCCCGGCAGCGTGACGTTGGACATGGCGGAAAACCGGGCCTTGTCCGCCATCCTGGAGGAGGACCTGGGCATTCCGCCGTCAGAGCAGCACTGGCTGGGGTAAGGAGCGTATGAAAAAGTGGAACATTGGAAATTTATGGAAGAAGTACAAATATGTGGGGCTGGTGGTGCTGGCGGGGATTCTGCTGATACTGCTGCCGGGGAAGAAAACCGACGCCCAGACCCAGGAGAGCGGCGGGAGCTTTTCCCTGGAGGACACGGAACGTCGGATGGAGGAGCTGCTGGGCCGGATGGACGGCGTGGGCCGGGTGCAGGTGATGCTGACGTTGAAAAACAGCTCGGCCCTGGAGCTGGCGGAGGACGCGGACGACACGGACCGGGACGGCGAGCTGCGCCGCCAGCGGGAGCCGGTGACGCTGAACCGGGGCAGCGGGTATCAGGACGTGGTGGTGACCCGGGAGACGTATCCGGTGTATCTGGGGGCCGTGGTGGTGTGCCAGGGGGCAGGCAGCGGCGGCGTCCGGCTGGCGGTGACGGAGGCGGTGGCGGCGCTGACGGGCCTTCCCGCCGACCGCATCACGGTGGTGCAATGGGATTCATGACAGGAGGGACGGACATGAAGAAACGATGGAAGAAGCCTGCGGTGGCGGCGGCTGTGCTGCTGCTGGTGTGCGCGGCGGTGTACATGAACTGGCGCTACACTGACAATATCCAAAAAAATGCCGGAAAGACCCTGGGTCAGACCACTCTGGTCAGCTCCCAGGACGGGGAGAAGGGAACGGAGCCAACCGCCGCCCCGGCGGAGGACGACTATTTCGCCACGGCCCGGCTCAGCCGCAAGCAGGCCCGGGACAACGCCATCAGCATGCTCAAGGAGGCGGAGAGTGATGAAAACGCCCAGCAGAGCGTCCTCAACGAGGCATCCCAGACCCTGCAGGTGCTGGCGGCCTACACCGTGGCGGAGTCCCAGATCGAGAGCCTGGTGACGGCCAAGGGCTATGCCGACTGCGTGGTGTTCATGGGGGCCGAAAGCGTCAGCGTGGTGGTGGCCCCGCCGGAAGGCGGCCTGACTGCCACCGACGCCGCCCGCATCAAGGACATCGTCATCAGCGAGACGGACTATACTGCCGAACAGATCAAGATCATGGAGGCAAATTAACAGTTGTAATTCCCGGGGAGAAATGGTATACTACTCTTATATTGGGACTCTATTGAGAATACAAATGAGGAGTTTTGCAAGCTATGGCTGATAATAAAGAATACATGACCCATCAGGAGAGCATGGGTACCATCCAGATCTCTGAGGACGTGGTGGCCTCCATCGCCACCTCCGCCTGCCTGGAGGTGGAGGGCGTGGGCGGCCTGATGAACGCCAACGTCACCGACTATGTCACCGGCAAGAAGATGACCGCCAAGGGCATCCGGGTGGAGATGGACGGCGAGGGCATCGTGGTGAATCTGTTCATCCTGCTGCGGTACGGCTGCGCCGTGTCCGAGGTGGCACAGAAGGTTCAGAGCAGCGTGTTCGCCGCCCTGGAGGGCATGACCGGCTTCCAGGTCAACGCGGTGAACGTTCACGTGGGCGGCATCAGCTTCGACTGAGCCGGCCAAATCCAGAGAGAAAAAAGGAATTTACGACTATGACGCGGAATACGGCACGGGAGATCGCCACCCATCTGGCGTATGAGCTGAGCTTTACGGACCTGCCCATCCAGGAATTCCTGGATCAGCAGCTTTCCCGGGAGAATTTTGCCGCCCGGGCGGAGGAGTGCGGCCTGTATGCCGATACCCCCAACGACAAGCAGGAGAAATACATCCGCCGCCTGGTGTCCGGCGTGGCCGAGCACGCGGCGGAGCTGGATGCCTACATCGAGCAGTACGCCAAGGGCTGGCGCTTTGAGCGCATCTCCCTGGTGGCCTCCGCCATCATGCGTGTGGCCATGTTCGAGATCCTCTATATGCCCGATATCCCCCACGGGGTGGCCATCAGCGAGGCGGTGAACATCGCCAAGGGCTATGAGTCCCCGGAGGTGGTGAAGTTCATCAACGGCATCTTGGGCAGCTTTCTGCGGGCGGAAGTAAAGGAATGACCCACACCAGGCAGGGCGCGGCAGCCCTGCCTTGTTTTTGATGCCGTGCGAAAGGAGGAGAGCCGCCGGTGGATCATATTTACGCCGTGTCCGAGGTCAACGGACTGATCAAGGACCTGATCGACGGCACGCCCCAGCTGTCGGGACTTTACATCCGGGGCGAGCTGTCCAACTATAAGATCTATCCCTCCGGCCACCACTACTTCACCCTGAAGGACGGACAGAGCGCCCTGCGGTGCGTGATGTTCAAAAGCAGCGCCATGAAGCTGCGGTTCCGGCCGGAAAACGGCATGCAGGCGGTGGTGTTCGGCCGGATCAGCGTGTTCCCCCGGGACGGCGCGTATCAGCTGTACTGCACCCAGCTGTCCCCGGACGGGGTGGGGGACCTGTATGTGGCCTTTGAGCAGCTGAAGCAGAAGCTCCAGCAGGAGGGACTGTTTGACCCCGCCCATAAAAAGCCCCTGCCGCCGTATCCTCAGCGGATCGCCATTGTTACCAGCGGCGCCGGGGCGGCGGTCCATGACATGATCCGCATCCTGCGGCGGCGCTATCCCATCGCCAAGGTGCTGCTGCTGCCGGTGCGGGTCCAGGGGGCGGAGGCCCCGCCGGAGATCGTGGGGGCCATCCGGTACGCCAACCGCTGGAAGCTGGGGGACGTGCTCATTACCGGCCGGGGCGGCGGCTCCATGGAGGACCTGTGGGCCTTCAACGACGAGCGGGTGGCCCGGGCCATCTATGACTCGGAGATCCCGGTGATCTCCGCCGTGGGCCACGAGCCGGACGTGACCATCTCCGACTATGTGGCCGACCGGCGGGCGTCCACCCCCAGCAACGCCGCGGAGATCGCCGTGCCGGATATGTCGGAGCTGCTGCGGTATCTGCGGGGGACGGAGAACGGCATGGCCCAGAGCGTGCTGCACCGCCTGGAGCGGGAGGAGAGGCGGCTGAAGGCCCTGGCGGAAAAGCGGGTGCTGACGGACCCCCTGGCCTTTGTTCAGGACCGGCGGCTCCAGCTGGATTATATGCAGGACAAGATGACATCGGCGGCCCGGACCCACTGGGACCGGGAGGCCCGGCGGTTTGCCGGGACCGTGGCCAAGCTGGACGCCCTGAGCCCCCTGAAGGTGCTGGGCCGGGGCTATGCCATGGCCCGGACGGAGGAGGGCGGCATTCTGCGCAGCAGCGCGCAGGTGCGGCCCGGCGACAGAATCGAGCTTCGCCTGGCCCAGGGGTCCCTGGGCTGCCGGGTGGAGGAAGTAGAAGGGGAGGAGACCCATGGCAAAGAAAACCTTTGAGGAGAACATGGCCCGGCTGGAGGAGATCGTGGCGCTGCTGGAAAAGGGCGACGCCCAGCTGAGCCAGTCCCTGTCCCTGTTCGAGGAGGGGACCAAGCTGGCGGCGGCCTGCCGCACGGAGCTGGACAAGGCCGAGCAGCAGGTGGTGCGGCTGATGAAGGGTCCCGACGGCGCGCCCATCGAAAACGAATTTGCAAGCGAGGAATGACCATGGAGTTCAAGCAGCAATATGCGGCCTATCAGCAGGCCATTGAGCAGTATCTGGAGGGGCTTTTCAGCCAGGACAAGCCCTATGGCCGCCTGCAGGAGGCCATGCGGTACAGCATTCTGGGCGGCGGCAAGCGCATCCGCCCGGTGCTGACCCTGGAGTTTGCCCGGCTGGGGGGCATCGACTGGCACCTGGCTCTGCCCTATGCCTGCGCCCTGGAGCTGGTACACAACTATTCCCTGATCCACGACGATCTGCCCTGTATGGACGACGACGACCTGCGCCGGGGCCAGCCCACCACCCATAAGAAGTTCGGCGAGACCCTGGCGGTGCTGGCAGGCGACGCTTTGCAGCCGGAGGCCTTCCGGCTGATTGCGGAGGCTCCCTGTATGTCCGACGGCAGCCGGGTGGAGGCGGTGCGGGTGCTGGCCAGGGCCTGCGGCGCCGACGGCATGGTGGCCGGTCAGGTGCTGGACACCCTGTACGGCATCCAGACGGAGGAGCAGCTGAAGGCCATGTACCGGCTGAAAACCGGGGTGATGATCTCCGGTGCGGCGGAGCTTGGCTGCGTGGCGGCGGATATGCCTGCGGATATGCGGGCTCAGGCGGTGGAATTTGCCGACCGGCTGGGCCTGGCCTTCCAGATCCGGGACGATATGCTGGACGTGGTAGGCGATGAGCAGGTGTTCGGCAAGCCCATCGGCTCCGACAAGGAGGAGGGCAAGATCACCTATGTGGACGTAGACGGCCTGGAGGGCTGCGCCCGGGCGGTGGAAGCCTGCACCCGGAAGGCCAAGGACGCCGTGGCCCAGTGGCCGGACCATGATTTCCTGTTCGCCCTGGCGGACCAGCTGGTGGACCGGAACAAGTGAGGAAAGACAAATAGAAAAACTCAGGAGCACGGTGAAAGCCGTGCTCCTGGGTTTTTATGCGGGCCTGTTTAATCGCAGCTTATTCCGCCCGGATGCGCTTTTGCTTTCTGCCGCAGACGGCCATTCCCAGCATGGCTGCGCCGGTGGTGAGGATCACCGCAGTCCACAGCACGGGACTGGCTTCATCGCCGGTTTTCGGCGAAGCGGGTTCATCCTGATTCGGCGCATCCCCGGAGGGCTGAGACGGCTCGTCCTTGGGAGGCTGCGGCTGGTCGGGATCGTCCTCCGCCGGGGCGTCCATATCCAGGGCGGTTACGCTGACCGTGCCGGAAACCTCGTTGGAGGCGATGACAAGCGGCGCTCCGGAGATGTTCTGCTCCGCCGCCACGAAGATCACGCCCTCGGGGGATACGTCGTCATAGATATCCGCCGAATAATTGCGGCTGTTCACATAGTTCCGGAATGCGACGGAGGAGGGATCGGTGATGTCGCAGATCATCACGCCGCCGATGCGCTCCAGGCCGGCAAAAGCATAGGTGCGGCCGTTTACCGTTCCCACGGTGACGTTCTCCGGCTCCGGTCCCTTTGTAGGGAAGGAATGTAAAGTCAGCCAGCAGGATTGCGTGAAATGTGTGTGAAGCGGGGCGCGTGAATTCCCCAATGCAGCACAAAACCTCCGGCCCCGCCGGAGGTTTTGCGTGATGCGTTCGTTTTTACTTGACCAGGTCGCAGAACAGGTCGATCTCGTCGGCCAGGGACTGCAGGCCCTGACGCCAGAAGGCCTTGTCGGTCAGGTCGATGCCGGCGATCTTAGCGGTGTCCTCCACGTCGTTGACGGAGGTGGCGTGGAGCATCTCCTTATACAGAGGCACGAACTTTTCGCCCTCCTGCTGGTACTTGGCGTACAGGCCCCGGGCGAACAGGCCGCCGAAGGCATAGGGGAAGTTGTAGAAGCTCAGGCTGCCGCTGTAGTAGTGGCCCTTGCACAGCCACATATAGGGGTGCAGGCAGGTCTGGTCCAGACCATCGCCATAGGCCTTCTTCTGGGCCTCCAGCATCAGCTGGCACAGGCGGTCGGCGTCCAGGAACTCCTGGGGACGGGCCTCAAACACCGAGGACTCGAACAGGAACCGGGAGTAGATGTCGCAGATGATCTGGCAGGCGTCGGACAGCTGGCTTTCGATCAGGGCCAGCTTCTCGTCCTTGTCCTGGGCGGCCTGGATGGCGGCGGTGACGGTGAGGACCTCGTTGAAGGTGGAAGCGGTCTCCGCCACGGGCATGGAGTACTCCTGGCAGATCAGGGGGTGGGTGAACACCTGCTGATCGTGGAAGGCGTGGCCCAGCTCGTGGGCCAGGGTGACGATGTCGCCGAAGGCGCCGTCGAAATTGGTGAGGACGCGGCTCTGTCTGGCGCTGGGCACGCCGCAGTCGAAGGCACCGCCCACCTTGCCGTCACGGGGATAGAAGTCGATCCACGCCTCGTCAAAGGCACGCTCCACCATGTCGTGCAGCTGGCTGTCGAAGCCGCCGAAGATGTTCAGCAGATAGTCCTTGGCGTCCTGGGTGGTGTACTTCTTGTCGCTCTTGCCCATGGGGGCAAACAGCTCGTACCAGGGCAGACCGTTTTCATAGCCCAGGGCCTTGGCCTTGGCCCGCAGATACTGCCAGAACTTGGGCATATACTCGTCCATGGCGCCCAGCAGGGCCTCCAGGGTCTCCCGCTTCATGCGGCTCTGGTACAGGGCCTTGTCCAGGGGGGAGGCGTAGCCCCGGACCTGGCACTCGTTGATGACCTGCAGCTTGATGCTGTTGAGGGCGAAGGCCACGGAGTCCTTGACCTTGTCATAGCAGGCCAGCTCCGCCTCATAGGCGCTCTTGCGCACGGCGGGATCGGGGTCGTAGGCCAGGTTCCGGATGGCGGACAGGTTGGTGACGCCGCCGTTATACTCCACCTTCACGCTGCTGGTGAGGTTATCCCGCAGGCTCTCCCAGGCGGAAGCGCCGGAAATGTTCATCCGGGCGAACAGCTCCTCCTCCTTGTCGGACAGGAGGTACTTGCTGTCCCGGCGGATGTTCCGCAGCAGATAGCGATACTCCGCCAGGGCGGGGTCGGCGTCGATGATGGCGTCCAGATCGTCGAAGGCGGCCAGGGTGTGGCGCAGGGAGGCGTCGGCGGCGGCGCAGCCGCTGATCTTGGCGCTGATCTGGTCGGACAGGCTGTTGGCCTGGTTGTCGGCGGTGTTGGCGCTGGTGCGCAGGCTGCAGAAGATGAACAGCTTGCTGATCAGGGTAGTCAGCTGCAGCTGGCCGTCCACATAGCGGTGCACCAGGTCGGCGTGGGGCAGGGCGGCGGCCTGGGCCGCCAGGTCGTTCATACTCCGGATGGCCGCGTCCAGAGCCGCCATGTCGCCGGTAAAGGCGGGGTCGTCAAACCCCTTATAGAGAATACTCAGATCCCAGGTATCGTTCATGGTTCCTTCCTCCTGTTGTTGAATTCTTTTCCCATCATACCACGTTTTACCGGGGGGCACAATAGGGAAATCTCATTTTGGTTCAGGGACTTTAATTGCCGGAGGCTGCTTCAGAAGGGCGATGCGCTGCCGGTAGTCCGGCAGGGTTTTCTCCACGAAGCGGTAGAAGTCCGGGCCGTGGTTTTTGTGGCGGATATGGGCCAGCTCATGGACCACCACGGCGTCGATGGCCTCCGGGGGATAGCGCATGAGAAACAGGGAAAAGCAGAGGCTGTTTTTCCCGGAGCAGCTGCCCCAGCGGGTCCGGGCGGCGGTGATCCGCAGGCCGGTGGGCATCACGTCCATCCGGGCGGCCCAATAGGCCACCCGGCGGGGCAGATATTCCCGGCCCTGCCGGGCCAGCTCCTGCATTTCCTGGGCCGTGGGCTCCGGAAGGGAGGCTGCCAGCTGCTCCTGCTGGCGGCGGACGGTTTTCTCCACCCAGTCCCGGTGGCTGTCCACCACCCGGCGGATATCCTCCGCCGTGGCGGCATAGGGGGCACGGACCACCACCCGGCCGTCCCGCTGGATCTGGATGGCGATGGTCCGGCGGCCGGAGTGCACCACGGTATAGTCCATGGCTCAGTCCCCGATCCGCACGAAGCGGGGGCCGCGGTACCCGTCCCGGTCCACGGCTTCCAGCCACATGGAGGCGGGCCGCACCCACAGGCCGCCGTCACCGTACAGGGCGCGGTATACCACCATGTCCTCCAGCGTCTCCGAGTGCCGGGCCAGGCCCAGCACCTGATATTCATTGCCCTTGAAATGCCGCCACCGGCCGGGGCGGATGGTTTCCTGCGTCATAGGGGTCGCCTCCTTGTGTGATGGGTCCAGTATACAGGAAATTCGGCGAAAAGGGAAGTCCCTGAGACTGTCAAAAAAACCGGAAATCTTCCGCCATCGGAAAGGAAGATCGTTACGAAAGAAACCCATCAGGGGTGTCATTCGTTTGCAATCACAGGTTTTTCAGAATTTTCTAAGTTCTGAAAAACCTCACTCAGCTTGTCAAAATTACTTTTTTGACAAGCTGATTCCCTGTGGAAAAATGCGGCGGCGTGTGATAAAATGGAAAAAACGCAACGGGAGGGCACTATGATGCAGCATGAGATCACCACCTCGTCGCCCCTGCTGGACGGCAGCGGCAATCTGCGGGAGCCGGGCTATGCCAAGCGGCTCCTGCCCATCTATCGCCGGGCGGATATCAAGGCCCCGGCGTCCCGGATCAAGGAGTGGGACTATTACCTGGTGGCCAACGACCACTTCGCCGTGGCCCTGACCATCGACGACAACGGGTACATGGGCCTGGACTCCATTTCGTTCCTGCACTTCAATGAGGGCTGGGAACGCACCAAAAGCCCCATGCGGGCCTTTCCCATGGGGAAAACCGGCCTGCCGGAGTCGTCGGACAGGGGCACCACCGCTATCTCCGGAAGGGGCTATGCCCTGGTGTTCCGGCATGTGCCGGAGGGCCGGGAGCTGACCTTTCACATGGAGAAATTTCTGGACGGCCAGACCATAGACGGGTCCATTGTCCTGACGGAGGAGCCGGAGGAGTCCATGGTCATCTGCACGCCCTTTGACAGGCCCGGGTGCTTCTACTTCAACCAGAAGATCAACTGTATGCGGGCCCGGGGCCAGGTGCAGCTGGGGGAGAAAACCTACGTCTTTGACCCGGCGGACTCCTTCGGCGTGCTGGACTGGGGCCGGGGGGTGTGGACCTATCACAACACCTGGTATTGGGGCAGCGCCTCCGGTCAGGTGGAGGGCGTGCCCTTCGGGTGGAACATCGGCTATGGCTTCGGCGATACCTCCGCCGCCAGCGAGAATATGCTGTTTTACGGCGGCAAGGCCCACAAGCTCAGCCAGGTGCGGTTCCATATCCCCCAGCGGGAGGGGAGGGACGACTTCCTGTCCCCCTGGCGCTTTACCTCCGATGACGGGCGGTTCGAGATGAAATTTGACCCCATTCTGGACCGGGCCGCCTGCACGGACGTGAAGCTCATCAAATCCGACCAGCACCAGGTGTTCGGCCGCTTCACCGGAACGGCCACACTGGACGACGGAACCGTGATCCGGGTCCGGGATATGATTGGATTTGCGGAAAAAGTGGAGAACAAGTGGTGAAAAACAGCGCCCGCTCCGGAACGGAGTGGGCGCTGTGGTTATTATGGATTATTTGTCCTTGGAGAAAATCCGGAAGATATCCTCATAGGCCCGGTCGATGCTTTCCCGGGCGGCTCTGGCCTCCTGGTCCACGGACTCGTTGAGCTGCTGGGCCTGCTGGGAGACGGCGGGCTGCTGGGGAGCAGGCTGGGCTGCTGCGGGCTGGGCCGCCGGGGCGGCAGTCTGCTGGACGGCAGCGGGCTGGGCCTCCTCAGGCTTGTTCTCCGCGAAGCCGGTGGCGATGACGGTGACGCGGATCTCGTCCTCCAGGCTTTCGTCGAAGGTGGCACCGAAGATGGTGACGGCATCGGGGTGGACAGCATCCTGGACCAGGCTGGCGGCCTGCTCCACCTCCTCCAGGCCGATGTCCATGGAGCCGGTGACGTTAATCAGAACGCCGTGAGCGCCGTTGATGGAGGTTTCCAGCAGGGGGCTGGAGATGGCCATCTTGGCGGCCTCCTCGGCCTTGCCCTTGCCGGCGGCGCGGCCCACGCCCATGTGGGCCAGGCCCGCGTCCTTCATCACGGTGGTGACGTCGGCAAAGTCCAGGTTGATGAAGCCGGTATCACGGATCAGGTCGGAGATGGACTGCACCGCCTGGCGCAGCACATCATCGGCGATTTCGAAGGCATTGGCGAAGGTGATCTTCTGGTCGGTGGCGTATTTCAGACGCTCGTTGGGGATGATGACCAGGGAGTCCACCCGCTTGCGCAGCTCCTCGATGCCCTTTTCCGCCTGCATCATCCGGCGGCGGCCCTCGAAGGAGAAGGGCTTGGTGACCACGCCCACGGTGAGAACGCCCAGCTCGCGGGCGATCTCCGCCACCACGGGGGCAGCGCCGGTGCCGGTGCCGCCGCCCATACCGGCGGTGATGAACACCATGTCGGTGCCCTCCAGGGACTTGGTCAGCTGGTTGCGGCTTTCCTCGGCGGCCTTCTGGCCCACCTCAGGATTGGAGCCGGCCCCCTTGCCGTGGGTCAGCTTCTCGCCGATCTGGATTTTATAGGTGGCGCTGGAGGCGTTCAGCACCTGCTTGTCCGTGTTGACGGCCACAAAGTCCACGCCCTTGGTGCCGGAGCGTACCATGCGGTTGACCACGTTGTTGCCGCCGCCGCCGACGCCGACGACCTTGATATTGACCACATTCTCGGGGCCGGTTTCCATTTCAAATGCCATGATGGTTCCTCCTGCCAGTATATATCGAAAGATAGCTGTATGCAATATAACGCGCTTTTTCTATTGTATAACGGTTTTGGTGAACCGTCAAGGGGCGGGGGATGATTTCCCGGGAAAAGTTGCGGTTTAGCCGGGAATGAACCGGGCCTTGCCGTCCTTGTCCCACTGAATGGTGCCCTGATCGCTGCCGTCCAGCCGCTGGATCACCGCCGCCAGATAGTTCAGGCGATAGTCCAGATCATCATCGGATTTCAGGACCACGTCAAACCGGTCCAGATAGCGCAGGGTGATGCGGCCGGTGTCCGTCAGGTCGATGGACTGGACATCCCCGGCCATGTCCTTGCCGCGCAGCAGCCGCCAAAGCTGCTGCAGCAGGTCCCACTTGTCCTGGTTTTCCGGGACGGCCAGCTGGCCCAGCTGGGGGGAGGTTAAGGTCAGGCCCGTGACCAGGGGGCAGGACTCCCCCTGGCCGGGCTGGAGCTTGTCAATGAGCTTACCGTTGCCGTTGAGCAGCCACAGGGCCCCATCCTGCTCCAGGGCCAGGGGATGGGTGCACTCGGTGATCTCGATGCGCAGAGCGTTGGGCAGCTGGCGGCGGATGCGGACGGACTCCACATAGGGCAGCTGGTCGGTGATGGCGGCGGCGGCCTGGTGCTTGTTCAGCAGGAACAGGTTCCCGCCCTGGCGGATGCCGCTGGCCTGGAGCACCTGCTGCTGGGAATAGCGGGAGGCGCCGGTGACGAAAATCTGGTCCGCCTTGAAAAACAGGGACAGGGCCGCCACAATGGCGCCGCATATCATCACGAAGGTGAGCAATCTATAAAGAAACGCAAAGTTGCCCTGCCGTTTCCGGCGGCTGCGTCTGTGTCTGCGGGGTTGGGTCATCGGAAGCGCCTCCCTCTGTGTTCTCTGTGTGTATGTGGGCCCCCAGAAGGGCCAGGTCCCCGGGCAGGTCGCTGTAGCCCCGGCGGATGTGGTGGAGGTGCTCCACCGTGGTGACGCCGTGGGCCTGAAGCCCGGCGATCACAAGAGCGGCTCCGCCCCGAAGGTCCATGGCCCGGACCCGGGCGGCCTGGAGCCGGTCGACGCCGCAGACCACCGCCACCCGGCCCTCCAGCCGGATGTCGGCCCCCATGCGCACCAGCTCCGGCACATGGTGATAGCGGCTCTCGAAAATGTTTTCCACGAATACGGTGGTTCCGCTGCTGCGCAGCAGGGCGGACATGACCACCGCCTGGGCGTCGGTAGGGAAGCCCGGATAGGGGGCGGTGCGAATGGGGCTGACGGCCCGCAGGCATCCGTCGGACACCAGGCGGATGCCGTCCTCCTGACAGGACAGGGTACACCCGGCCTGACGCAGGACGCCGGTGACGGTGGACAGGTGGCGGTAGTCGATGTCCCGGAGGAACACGTCTCCGCCGGCGACGGCTGCTGCCGCCAGGTATGTAGCCGCCGCGATGCGGTCCCCTAAAATCCGGTGTCGGCAGCCGTGAAGGGGCTGCTCCGCACCCTCCACCACCACGGTGGAGGTGCCTGCGCCGTGAATGCTGGCCCCCAGCTTTTGCAGGAAGGCCTGCAGGTCCACAATCTCCGGCTCCCGGGCGGCGTTGGAGATGGTGGTGACGCCCTTGGCACCGATGGCGGCCAGCATGGCGTTTTCCGTGGCCCCCACGCTGGGGATGCTCAGGACGATCTCGGCCCCGGTGAGGCCTGGGGCGGTGCAGCCTAGGCTGCCGCCCTCCTCCCGGATGCAGGCTCCCAGAGTCCGCAGAGCGGACAGGTGCAGGTCGATGGGCCGGGCCCCGATGGCGCAGCCGCCGGGGTACGACAGCTCCGCCTGGCCGCAGCGGGCCAGAATGGCCCCCAGAAACACCACGGACGAGCGCATGCGGCGCATGAGCCGGTCCGGAATGTCCCAGCGGGTCAGAGTGGAGGAATCCACCTCCAGGTCCGGGCCGTTCCAGCGAACGGCGCAGCCCAGGTGCCGCAGGATGTCGATGGATGTGTCCACGTCCTCCAGATGGGGACAGCGCTGCAAAACACAGACGTCCCCGCTGAGAATACACGCTGCCAGAATGGGCAGCACACTGTTTTTTGCCCCCTGTACCGTCAGATCGCCGGACAGGCGGCGTCCCCCTTCTATCATCAGGCTCATATGCCCCCGCCTTTCATAGCTTTTTCCCGCTATCCTATGCAGGGGGTGGGGCAGGGGGTTACTTGCGGATGCTCATGACGGTGTCATAGAGACGCCTTGTGGCGTCCCGGATGCCCAGCTCCGCCATGCCGCGGCTCATATCCGCCTGGCGCTGGGGGTCACGGAGAATACCGGAGGCGGCCCGGTACAGAGCCTCGCCGGAGGCGTCCGCCTCCAGCAGCACCACGGCTCCGCCGTGCTGCTCCAGGATGCGGGCGTTCTTCTCCTGGTGGTTGTTGGTGACATAAGGAGAGGGGACCAGGATGGCCGGAGTGGCCAGAGCCGTGATCTCGCTGATGGTGGAGGCACCGGCCCGGCAGATCACCAGGTCCGCCGCCCGCATGACGGGAGCCATGTCATAGATGTACTCCCGCACATCCAGACCGGCCAGGTTCTCCAGGCCGTCCTGCCGCAGACGCTGGGTCATGGCGGGATAGCCGCTTTTGCCCACGCCGTGGATGTGGTGGAAGGGCATACCCTCCGCCGCCTCCAGGCGGAAGAAATCCTCCATGTGGGCGTTCATGTGGCTGGCCCCCAGGCTGCCCCAGAAGGACACGATCAGGGGACGGCCGTCGGTGAGGCCCAGCTTTTCCCGGGCCTGGGAACGGGTCAGGTCAAAGAAGTCGCCCCGCACCGGGGTGCCGGTGACGACGATCTTGTCGGGATGGCGATAGTGCCGGCGGCATTCCTCGAAGCCCACCATGATGCGGTCGGCGCTGCCCTCCAGCATTTTGGTGGTGAGACCGGGGACCATGTTGGACTCGTGGACTGCCGTGGGGATGCCCATACCGGCGGCGCACTTGACCACCGGATAGCTGGCATAGCCGCCGGTGCCCACCACCAGATCGGGGCGGAAGTCCCGGAGGATGGCCCGGGCCCGGCTGTGGGATTTGGTCAGCATGGACAGGGAGCGCAGGTTGTGGGCCAGGCCCCCGTGGCCCAGGGAGCGCTGGAAGCCTCCCATGGGGATGCCCCGGAAGGCGTAGCCGGCCTTTTCCACCAGATCCCGCTCCATGCCGTCGGGGGTGCCCACAAACAGCACCTGCACCTGGGGATCCTGCTTCTGCATATAGCCTGCCAGGGCCAGGGCGGGGTTCACATGGCCCGCCGTGCCGCCGCAGGTAAAAATCACATTCATGAGAGGGCCTCCTATCCGTTTTCCGGGGCAGGCATCTGCCGCGAGACGCTGAGTACAATGCCCATTTCCGCCAGCTGGCACAGCAGAGCCGTGCCGCCATAGCTGAAGAAGGGCAGGGAAATGCCGGTGGCGGGCACCAGGCCCGTGACCACGGCGATGTTCAGGAAGGTCTGGAGCCCGGTGAGGGTCATGAAGCCCACCACCAGCAGGGCGCCGAACCGGTCCCGGGCGTGGAGGGCGATCCAGAAGCCCCGGAGAATCAGCAGGGCGAACACCAGCATGATGACGCAGGCTCCCACCAGGCCCAGCTCCTCGCAGATCACGGCGAAGATGCAGTCGTTGTGCTCCTCGGGCAGGTACAGGAACTTCTGGCGGCCCTTGCCCAGGCCCACGCCCAGCAGGCCGCCGGAGCCGATGGCAATGAGGCACTGGGCGATCTGCCAGCCGTCGCCCCGATACCACTCGGCGTTGAAGGGGTCCCGCCAGGTGTTGATGCGGTTTTCCCCGTAGTGCAGGATGCCCTTTTGCACCAGGATCACATACAGGGTGCCCACCAGGCCTACGCCGCCGATGCCCAGGGGGATCAGCCAGCCCTTGATGCCGCCCACGATCATCAGCACGATGCCCGTGCAGACGATGAGGATGGTGCCGGACAGGTGGGGCTCCCGCATCATCAGAAGGGCGATAACGCCCAGAATCAGCACATAGGGCCAGATGCCCTGGCTCCAGGTCTGCATTTTTTCGCGTTTTTTGGAAATGGTAGCGGAGAAATAGATGACCACGGCCATTTTGGCCAGCTCCGAGGGCTGGAACCGCAGGAAGGTGCCCCGGATGCCCAGCCAGCGGGTGGCGTTGTTTTCCGTGATGGCGATGGGGTTGCCGGGGACGATGACCAGCACCAGCAGCAGGATGGAGCCCCACAGCAGCAGACGGCCCACGCCCCGCAGGCGCTGATAGTTCATTTTGCTGAGGCCGAACATGGCGGCCAGGCCCAGCACGGCGAAAATGCCCTGGCGGACGAAGTAGTACGCGCCGTTGCCGTTGTTTTCATAGTAGGCGGAGGGGAAGCTGGCGGACAGCACCATGACCATGCCCATAGCCGTCAGCAGCAGGGTCAGCAGCAGAAACGGCAGGTCCACAGGGCCCCGGGCCGCTTCCCTGGATTGCTCCATGGCCTCCCGGCGCTGCTGGGTGCTCCAGGTGCCTACCAGGCGTTTTTTACTCTTGGTGCGGGCCATACGGTTCCCTCCTTTCCAGCAGGTTTCAGGTTATGCGCCGAAGCGGTCCATGACGCCCAGATAGGCCAGGACGCAGAAAATGGTGCTGACGGCGGCGAACACCGCCACCACCTTGGTCTCCTTCCAGCCGCACATTTCGAAGTGGTGGTGGAGGGGGGCCATTTTGAAGATACGCTTGCCGTGGGTCAGCTTGAAATAGGTCACCTGGATGATGTCGGACAGGGTCTCGCACAGGTAGATGAAGCCCACCAGCAGCAGGATCAGGGGCATGTCATAGGCAAAGGCCAGGGCCGCCACCGCGCCGCCCAGAAACAGGGAGCCGGTGTCGCCCATGAACACCTTGGCAGGATAGTGGTTATAGAACAGGAAGCCCAGCAGACCGCCCACCAGAGCCCCGGCGAACACGCCCAGCTGGCCGAAGCCCTGCCACAGGCCGCCCAGCACCGCGAAGAACACGGCCACAGGCACCGTGACGCTGGAGGACAGGCCGTCCACGCCGTCGGTGATGTTCACGGCGTTGACGGTGCCGATGATGACGAAGGCGGCGAAGATCATATACACCACCCACGGCAGCACCAGATGGGTGTTGAAGAAGGGGATATACAGGTTGGGACTCAGCATACCCTCGTAGCGCATCAGGCACAGGAAGGCCACGGCGGCCGCCAGCTGCAGCAGGAACTTCTGGGGAGCGGTGAGGCCGGTGTTCTGGTGGTGCTTCACCTTCTGATAGTCGTCGATATAGCCGATGACGCCGAACACCAGGGCGAACACATAGACATACAGGTGGGTGAAGTTCCCCTCCAGCATGCCCTTCCAGCCCAGGATCAGAATGGCAATGCCGATGCCGATGATGAACATCAGGCCGCCCATGGTGGGGGTGCCCTGCTTGCCCTTGTGCCAGGTGGGGCCCACCTCTTTGATGCTCTGCCCGGCCTTCAGCCGGATCAGTGCGGGGATCAGCAGCTTGCCTGCTGCCAGGGTGATGACCAGGCTCACAACGCCTGCCAGAATGATTTCCATCATGTTCTCTCCTTCCCGTCCCGCAGGGGACGCGGGTCAGCTTCCGTTTATATATTCTGCAATGATCTGTCTTTCATCCATAGGCAGCCGGTGGTCGCCTGTCTCCTGGGTGATCTCGTGGCCCTTGCCGCAGAGGATCACCGTGTCGCCGGGGCGGGCCAGGTCCAGAGCCCGGAAAATGGCCTCCCGGCGGTCCGGGATCACCAGATGGGGGCCGCTGAGGCCCGGGAGAATGTCCCGGATGATGGCCAGAGGGTCCTCGGTGCGGGGATTGTCGGAGGTGAGCACCGTCAGGTCGGCGTATTGCCCGGCGGCGGCCCCCATCAGGGGGCGCTTGCCCTTATCCCGGCAGCCGCCGCAGCCGAACACCGCGATGATGCGGCCCGGGGTCATAGGCCGGAGGGCCTCCAGGGCCTTGGCCAGGGCCTCCGGCGTGTGGGCAAAGTCGATGAAGATGCGGCAGCCCAGCCCCGGGGCCGATACCGGCTCCATGCGGCCGGGAACGGCGGGCACCTTGGCCAGAGCACCGGCGGCGTCCGGCAGGGAAATGCCGGACAGGCGGGCCATGGACAGCGCTGCCAGGGCGTTGTACACGGTGAAAAGTCCGGGGATGGACACGGACACGGGACAGGAGACTTCGCCCTCCCGGGCGGTGAACCGGACGCCGGTAGGGGAGAGGTCCATGTCCTCTGCCAGCAGGCGGCCTCCGTGAAGCCCGTAGTCATATACGGGACAGGCGCAGTCCCGGAGAATGCGCTCCGTCCAGGGATCGTCGCGGTTTACCGCGGCGGCGCGGCACTGGCGGAACAGGGCCGCCTTGGCGGCGGCGTAGTCCTCCATGGCGCCGTGAAAATCCAGGTGGTCCCGGCTGAGATTGGTGAAAGCGGCTATAGTATACGCCAAGCCGTGGACCCGGTCAAGTGCCAATGCGTGGGAGGAGACCTCCATCACGGCGTGGGTGCAGCCGGAATCGGCCATCTGCCGCAGCAGGCCCTGCACCTCCCAGGACTCCGGGGTGGTGCGGCGGCTGGGCAGGACCGCGCCGCCTATGCGGCAGCCGTTGGTGCCCATCAGGCCCGTAGGGATGCCCAGGGCCTGAAACAGCCCCGCCGTCAGCCAGGCCACGGAGGTTTTGCCGTTGGTGCCGGTGACGCCGATCAGGGACAGCTCCCGGTCCGGGTGGCGGAAGAAATTTCCTGCCATAAGGGCTAAGGCCCTGCGGGGGTCCGGAACAAGGACATAGGGCAGCCCCTCCACCGGGTGGGCGGACACGGCGCATGCCGCGCCCCGCTGCCGGGCCTGGGCCGTGTAATCGTGGCCGTCGGCGTTGGCTCCGTGGATGGCCACGAACACCTGGCCGGGCCGTATCGTGTGTGAATCATAGCCTGCGCCGGTGACGTCCCGGGGCAGGTCCGCCGAGGCGTACCGGATGGGCACGCCGGTCAGCAGGTCCCACAGATTCACAAAAGGGCGCTCCTTTCCGCGTCAGTCTGTCATGTTGGCGTCGCCCAGCTGGACGGTGATCACCGTACCGGCAGGCACCTGCTGCCCGGCCTCCAGGCTCTGGCTGAGGACCCGGATGTTGCCGGAGGTGGTCTGCGTGGCGCCGCTGAACCGCACCAGGAGCCCGGCGTTGGTGGCGGCCACGTTGGCCTCCGCCGCCGTCTTGCCCACCAGCTGGGGAACGGTGTACATGGTGTTGGGCTTTTCGGCCCCGGCGTAGAGGATGACTGTGGACTTGCCGGGGATCACTGCGCCGCCTGCGGGGGTCTGGTCCGTGACGGTGCCGCCGGAGCCTACCACCTTGCAGGTGAAGCCCCGGGATTCCATGCGGCTCTTGGCGTCGGCCACGGAGCTGCCGATGACATAGGGAACGGTGGTATCCGCGCCCAGCAGCTCCTCGGCGCTGTAGCTGGGCTCAATGCCCAGATAGGGCAGGATATCCGCCATGATCTTGCTGTTGACCGGGGCCACCATGCTGCCGCCGGACACGGAGGTGCCGGCGCTGCGGCTGGGGGTGTCCATGGTCACCAGGATGATGACCTGGGGATCGTCCGCCGGGGCGAAGCTGACAAAGGAGACCACCAGGTCGCCGGTCTGGCCCTTGTCGGCGGTGCCGGTTTTGCCGCCCACGCGGTAGCCCTTCACCTGGCCGTTGCGGCCGGTGCCGTCGGACACCACGTATTCCAGGCATTCCCGGACGTGGGCGCTGGTTTCCTCGCTGACCACCTGGCGCACGGGGGTGTTGTCGTGCTGATAGGTGATGTTGCCGTCGCTGTCCACGATCTGCTCCACCAGATAGGGGGTGTGCAGATAGCCGCCGTTGACGCAGGCGGCCTGGGCCGCGATCAGGGCCAGAGGCGTGACGTTGAAGTTCTGGCCGAAGGCGTAGCAGGCCAGGTCCAGCTGGGTGAAGTTCTCGGGGCTGGCGAAAACGCCGGTGGCCTCGCCGTCCAGGTCCACGCCGGTGCCGTTCATCAGGCCGAAGTCGTTCATGTATTCATAGAACTTCTCGTTGCCCAATTGCAGGCCGAAGGTGATGAAGGCGGGGTTGCAGGAGTGGGCCGCCGCCTCCTTCAGAGTCTGGGTGCCGTGGGTGCCGGTGCAGTGGATGGTGGCGTCGGACACGTGGATGCCGCCGGTGCAGGTGTAGGTGGTGTTCATATTGATGAGCCCCTCCTCCATGGCGGCGGACATGGTGAGGATCTTGAAGGTGGAGCCGGGTTCGTAGGTATCGTTCAGGGCCTTGTTGCGCCACTGCTTGAGCAGCTGGTCGGAGGTGTCGGTGAGGTTCTTCTTGAACAGGTCGTTCTGAACGGTGAAGGCGTCGTTGACATCGTAGGTGGGATAGGACACCATGCCCAGGATGCCGCCGGTCTTCACGTCCATGACGATGCCGGTGGCGCCGTATTCCGCGCCGTATTTGTCAGCCATCTCGCCCACATATTTCTCCAGATAATACTGGACGTTGGCGTCCAGGGTCAGGACCAGGTCCTGGCCGTTTTCGGCGGCGAAATACTGCTCATACTCATAGGGCAGGGGATTGCCCCGCTCGTCCTTGGCGGTGACCACCAGGCCGGTCTGGCCCTGAAGGTACTTGTCGTAGCGGGATTCCAGGCCATACAGGCCGGTGTTGTCGGTGCCCACAAAGCCCAGAACGTGGGAGGCCAGGGAGCCGTAGGGGTACACCCGCTTGGCGTCGGCCACCATGTAAACGCCGTGGACATCGGTGTCGTTGATGAGCTGGCGGATCTGGTCCGCCACGTCCTCGTCCACCTTCTTGGCCAGGACCTCATACTGGGAGTCCGTGCGGTCCATGCAGGAGCGGATGGTGTCCTGGGACACGCCCAGAATCCCGGAGAGACTGGCGGCCAGGGAATCATAGGTCCAGTGGACCTGGGATTCCTCGGACAGGGGCGTTTCCCCCTCCGCCAGGGAGGCATTCTTCTGACGAATCTCCGCCAGGCGCTCCTCCTCGGCGTCCAGCTGCTCCTTCAGGTCCTTGGGGGACAGGAACACCGTCTCCGTGGACACGGACACCGCCAGCTGGCTGCCGTTGCGGTCGTAGATGGTGCCGCGGAAGGCGGAGACCACCGTCTGGCGGGTCTGCTGGTCCAAGGCCCGGGTCTGCATCTCCTGGTGCCGGGTGATCTGAAGGTGGTACAGCTGGAAAAACAGGATCACGAACAGCAGGATGCCCATGACCAGCATCAGCCAGAAGGTGCGGCTGCGGACGGTGCGGGTGGCCTGCCGGGCATAAAATTCCGGTGAACGCTGCTTTTTTTCGCTGGGTTTTCTCTTTCTGGGTCTGAACATGGGCTGCTCCTTTCGCCGGAATACCAAGGCAAGGAGCAAGAAGTATTCCTTCTCACTCCTTGCGCGTCTTAACTATATGGCGGCGCTCAGCGGAAATATTCCACCACTGCGTCCACGCCGTTCTTTACCCAGTTCCAGGCCTGGGCCAGGGGCCCCGTGGACTCGGGACGACAGATCTCGGCCATGTCCGCCCCGCCCAGCTCGATGTACTCAATCTGGTCGGTGGTGGGCTTGGTCATGCCCGCGGCCTGGGCCGCCGCCTTGACGGCGGACTGGTCAAAGGCCTTTTCGTATGCCACGCCCAGGGCCACGTTGTCCTCCTGGGCCTGCTGCAGCTGGGCCTGCTTGACGGTGACGTCGTGGCTGGCCTGCATCAGGCGGATATAGCCCATCATCAGCACCACGACCATCATCAGCAGCACGGCCACACCGGCCAGCATAACCGGGGAGGCATGCTCCCGGGGACGGGCTGCCGGACGGCGGCGGGGCTCCTGCCGGGGACGCTCCCGGCGCTCCGGACGGCGCAGAGGCTCCTGGGGCTGTTCCTGGGGTTGGCGGACGGCATTGCCGTCGAACTCGCCCCAGTTCAGGGTATTCAGATCATAGGCGAGGCTGCCGAAAACCGGCTCGTTGTTCATCCTTCTCGTATTCTCCGCCATGGTCGGGCAGCTCCTTTCGTATGTTGAAATCGTTTCCAAAAACAGGAAAATTTACAGCTTTTCCGCCACACGCAGCTTGGCGCTGCGGGCGCGGGGGTTATAGGTCAGCTCTGCAGGGCCGCAGACGATGGGCTTGCGGTTCACCAGGCGCACCGTGGGCTTTTTGCCGCAGACGCAGACCGGGAAATTGGGGGGACAGGTGCAGCCGGTGGCCAGCTCCTGCATGGTTTTTTTGACGATGCGGTCCTCCAGCGAGTGGAAGGTGATCACCGCCAGGCGTCCGCCGGGGGCCAGACGGCTGGCCGCGCCCCGCAGCATGGCGGTGAGCTCCTCCAGCTCGCCGTTGACGGCGATGCGCAGGGCCTGGAAGCTCCGCTTGGCCGGGTGCTGCTTTTCCCGCAGGGCCTGGGGCGGCATGGCGCTTTTGATGAGCTCCACCAGCTGGCCGGTGGTTTCGATGGGAGCTTCCTCCCGGGCGGCGACAATGCGCCGGGCAATGGCGGGGGCGTAGCGCTCCTCGCCGTATTCATACAGGATCCGCCGCAGCTCCTCATAGGACCATTCGTTGACCACGGTGCGGGCGGTAAGGCCGGCGGTGCGGTCCATGCGCATGTCCAGGGGGGCGTCGTGCATATAGGAGAAGCCCCGCTGGGCGTCGTCCAGCTGCGGGGAGGACACCCCCAGGTCAAAGAGCATGCCGTCCACCGCCGGAATCCCCAGCTCATCCAGCACCTCCGCCACCCGGCTGAAGTTGCTGTGGACCAGGGTGACACGATCAGCGTAGGGGGCCAGCCGCTGACGGGCGGCCTCCAGGGCGGTTTCGTCCCGGTCCAGGCCGATCAGGCGGCCGCCGGCGTTCAGGCGGCGGACGATCTCCCAGGAGTGGCCCGCCCGGCCCAGAGTGCCGTCCAGGTATATGCCGCCGGGGCGGATGGCCAGGCCCTCCATGCACTCGTCCAGCAGAACGGGGCGGTGGCCGAAGGCCACATCGGCGGCTTCGTTTCTGTCAAATGCCATGGCTCACATCCCCATTTCTTCCATCGCCTTCTCCAGCTCACCGGAGCTGAAGGCCTCGTCCTCCATTTTTTGCCAAAGAGCGGCGTTCCAGATCTCGGCCCGGTCGAAGATGCCGATGATGACCACCTCTTTTTCCAGGTTGGCATACTGCCGCAGCTTGGCGGGCAGGAGAATGCGGCCCTGGGCATCGGGGGCACAGTCAGTCATATAGGCGTACATCATCCGCAGGCGCTTGATCTCGGTGAAGCTCTTGCCCTTCAGACTTTCGTTGAACCGGGCCCAGCCCTCGTCGGAGTAGACGGACAGGCAGTGATCCTGGCCAATGGTGACGTGGAGGGTGCCGCCCAGCTCGTCCCGGAGCTTGGTGGGGATAAACAGACGGCCCTTGGCGTCAATGTTGTGCGCATATTGACCGTTCATGCCTGCTCCCCCTCCCCTCGGCGCTGTTTTGTGGGAAAACCGTGGGCTATCGCCACACAATCATGGGTTTTGCCACCATTTTGTCCCACATCGAAATCAAAAAAAAGACACCATCAGATATGTGTCTTTATTATATAACGCTATATAAAATTTTTCAAGGGGTATTTTAACCTGCTTTTTCGCTCAAAATCCCGGAATTATGGGTTTTTCCAGGGATTTCCTGCACTTTTTCAAACGGCTGTTCTATTTTGCCGCCAAAAACCCGCATCCCGGAGGCTGACAAGACACCAGCATGCGGGCTTTTGGCAGAATAACCAGTAAATTTCAGCGAAAAGCACAAAAATGAACAGGAAAATTTGTCACTCCTCGGAGGAGGGCTTGACGGGGTCGGCCTTGAGCTTCTCCTGGCAGGCCTGCATCTGTTCGGCGGAGGCGCTGCGATAGCGGACGCGGGACTCCCGCACCTCGTCCAGGGCGGCCTGGATGGCTTCCTCCGTCCGGCGCAGGGCGTCCTCGGTGTAGGTGTTGGCCACCTGGTACAGCTGGCGGCTGCGGTCCTCGGCCTGGCGGATGATCTCGCTGCTGCGGCGCTGGGCCCGCTGGATGGTCTCGCTTTCGGAGACGATGGTCTTGGCGTCCTCCTGGGCCTTTTCCAGCATGCGCTTGGCCTCGGCCTGGGCCTGCTCCCGAAGGCGCTTGGCCTCATCCTGGGCCTGGTCCAGCATGCGGCGGACCTCGTGATTGGCCTTGTCCACATACTGCTCCTTGGACTTCATCAGCTCCTGAGCCTTGGTGAGCTCGCCGGGCAGCTTGTTGCGGATCTCGTCCAGCAGGTCCAGCGCCTCATCGCGGTTGATGACGCACTTTTCGGAGCTGAAGGTGGCGCCCTTGGCCTCGTCGATCATGCCGAACAGCATGTCCAGAAGCTTCTGCACATTTTTGTCTTCCATTTATGACCGTCCTTTCCACTGCTCGGCCACCGGGGCCGGCACATATTGTTCCATAGGCTGTCCGTAGCGGATCATTTCCCGGACCATGGTGCTGCTGAAATGCTGATAGGCGGGACTGGCCGGAAGGAAAACCGTTTCCAGCCCCGGGCAGATGCCCCGGTTGATGCTGGCCATCTGATACTCCTGGTCGAAATCCGTGGCGTTGCGCAGGCCCTTCACCAGGACGCAGGCCCCCTTTTCCCGGGCATAGGCGGCCAGCAGGCCGCTGTAGTGCTCCGCCGTCACATTGGGCAGGTCCGCCACGGAGCGGCGGATCATGTCCACCCGCTCGTCGGCGGAGAACATGGGCTTTTTGTCGCAGTTGACCAGCACGCAGACATACACCTGGTCAAAGCACTGGGCCGCCCGATGGATGATATCCATATGCCCCAGGGTGATGGGGTCGAAGCTGCCGGGGTAGATCGCAATTTTCATGGGGTTATTCCTCGTTTCCCTGGCGGTGGTAGACAGTCAGCTTGATCCGGCCGTAGCGGTACTCCCGATAAAGGTGGTAAGGGGCCGCCAAGGGGGGCAAAACGGCGTCTGCCGGACTTTCCGCCATTATTATACCATGCTCGCGGCAAATGTCAAACCCTGCGATATCCTGCAGAGCCTGCTCCAGCAGACCGGTGTCATAGGGGGGATCCAGGAACACCAGGTCGAACTTCTCGCCGCTGCGCAGATAGGCCAGGGAGTCGCCGTTCCGGACCCGGGCCCGGTCCGAAAGTCCGCACAGCTCCAGGTTCTCCCGGATCAGCTTCAGGGCGGCGGCGCTTTTGTCCACAAAAACCACCTCCGACGCGCCCCGGCTCAGGGCTTCGATGCCCAGCTGGCCGGTGCCGCCGAACAGGTCCAGTACCCGGCGGCCCTCGATGTCGAATTGCAGGATGGAGAACATGCTCTCCTTGACCTTGTCGGTGGTGGGACGGATGTCCATGCCCTGGGGCTCCTTCAGGCGGCGGCCCCGGGCGGTTCCGGTGATGACTCTCATATCGTTATCCCTTCGGATCGAAGCACTCGAAGATCACCAGGTTCCCCTGGGCCTCGGCGGCTTCCATCTCTTCTTTCGTTCGGATGGTCCAGTTGATCTCCTGGACATGGTAGAATTTCCGGCACCAGCGCAGACACAGGTTGTCCCGGTCGGAGAACCGGTAGGCGATGAAGTCGGGCTTGGCGGCAATATTGGAGAACAGATTTCCCAGCAGCCACATGGTGGCCTTGCCGTGACCGGCGGTCTCCCCGTGGCGCAGGAACTGCTCGGACAGCTGGCCCCGGACGATCTCCGGGCGGTTTTTCTTCAGCCAGATCAGGCAGCGGGGATCAAAGGACTCAATGCAGTAGTGGACCCGATAGCGGTCCAGCATGCGGCAGGTGGCCTCGGCCAGGGCGGCATGGTTGCCCCGCTCGGCCTTCAGCTCGATGATCAGGGGCGTGCGATCCTGAAACAGCTCCAGCACCTCCTCCAGCAGGGGGATCTGCTCATCGGTGCCCTCCAGGCGGTAGGTTTTCAGCTCCTCCGCTGTCAGGTCCTCCACCAGCACGTCGGCCCCGGCGGTGCGCTTCAGGCTGGCGTCGTGGATCACGGCCAGGCGGCCGTCCTTCATCAGGTGAACGTCCAGCTCCGCGCCGAAGCCGTTTTCGATGGCTCGGCGGAAGGCGGCCATGGAGTTTTCGGGAATGCGGGGCTTGTCGTGATAGCCCCGGTGGGCGTAGCGGAACAGCCGCAGCAGGCCCCAGGCGCTGTGGCCCCGGCGGCACTGGAGCATCAGGGTGAACAGCTCCCCCAGGATCAGCAGCACCAGCAGAATGATAACAGCAACCATCCGGCGTCAGTCCTCCATTTCGTCCAGGGCCTCCAGGCCCCGCTTGGCCTGGGGCTTGCTGTCGCCGTGGCGGACGAACAGCATGGTGACGAAGGCCAGAGCCGTGAACACGGCGGCGTAGGGGAACAGCACATGCATACCGAAGCGGTCCATCAGCAGGCCGGACAGCATGGGCGTGGCCACCTGGGCGGCCATGGAGGCGGTGTAGTAAAACCCGGTGTATTTGCCCACGTCGCCGCCGGAGCACATCTCCACCACCATGGGGAAGGAGTTGACGTTGATGGTGGCCCAGGCGATACCGGCCAGGGCGAACATGGCGTTCATGAGCATGGTGGGGCTTTCGGCGTTGAGGAAGGCGGCCACGGTGAAGGCGGTGGTCAGCATGACCACACCGGCCAGAATGGTCTTTTTCCGGCCTGCCTTGGAGGCGATGAAGCCTACCGGCAGATAGGAGACGATGGCCGCCGCCTGGGCGATGATCAGGGTCAGGTTATAGTCCTTGTGCAGGATGTTGCTGGCATATACGGAATACTTGGAGGTGACGGCGTTGTAGCCGAAGAACCACAGGACGATGGACAGAAGAAGGAGAATCAGGGACCTTACCTCGTCCACGGACAGCTTGCGGCCGCCTGCGGCCTCCTCCTGCTCCTGAGTTTCCTCCTCAATGCCCAGGGCCACGGCCTGCTGCTGCATCTCATAGGCCCACTCCTTCTCCCGGACGGTGAGCATGAAGATTACCAGCGCCACCAGCATGATGGCGGCGATGACGGCGAAATAGCCGGTGTAGCTCATCAGGGAGTTGCGGACGGCGGAGGTGGCGAACACCATGCCCAGGGCCAGCACCAGAATGCCTCCGGCGGAGCCCATCAGGTTGATGACGGCGTTGGCCTTGGAGCGCAGAGGCTTCAGGGTCACGTCCGGCATCAGGGCCACCGCCGGGGACCGGAACACGGCCATGGACACCAGCACGATCAGTAGCAGTAGGATGAAGAACACCAGGGTCACCGGACTTTTGGCGGTGGCGTCCCAGGCGCAGGCCTGGCGGGCGGGGACCACATAGTTGGTATAATCGGGGTTGGTGACGGTGCTGCCGTTCTGCTCCACCTGGCTGCGGATCTGGCAGAACTCCTCCTGGGTGAACTTTTGGCTCAGAACGAACTTGTCGCCGCCGGGGGTCAGCAGGGTCTCATCAGCCTGGCGGTCATAGATCTGCTCCAGGGCGGCGGGATCGTCAATGGCGGAGACATCGGACAGGTGCTTCAGTTGGGCATTGTCCACGAAGGACAGGGCGATGAGCATCACGGCGGCCACCAGCGTACCCACCACGATGAAGGGAGTCCGGCGGCCCCACTTGCTGTGGTGCTTGTCGGAGATGGCGCCGAACAGGGGCAGCATGAACAGGGCCAGCACATTGTCCAGGGCCATGATGACGCCGGACCAGGCCTGGCTCATGCCGAACTTGTTGGTCAGGATCAGGGGAATGGTGTTGTCATAGGCCTGCCAGAACGAGCAGATCAGGAAGAAGGCAAAGCCCACGAAAACGGTCCGCTTGTAGTTGAGTTTCATACGGTTTCCTCCAGTTCACGGTACAGAGTACCGATATCGGGATACACCCAGGTGGGATGGATCTGATAGGTGTCGATGTCCGCCATGGTGCCCTCGCCGGACAGGACGAACACGGTGTCGATGCCGGCGTTGACGCCGCAGGCCACGTCGGTGTACAGCCGGTCCCCCAGCAGCACCGTCTGCTCCGGGGAAAAGCCTGTGCGCTCCATGGCCAGCAGGGCCATCTCCGGCTGGGGCTTGCCGATGACCGTAGGCTTCCGGCCGGTGGCTGTGGTGAGCATACGGCAGACGCTGCCGCAGTCGGGCACGGAGCCGTACCAGGTGGGGCACACCCAGTCGGGATTGGTGGCCACAAAGGGGACGCCCCGGTTCAGCAGGATGCAGGCGTCCTCCAGCTTCTGGAAGGTCAGCTCCGTGTCGAAGCCGCACAGCAGCACCTCCGCCTGCTCCCGGTCCCGGGTGACGGGGATCCCGGCCCGGTCCAGCTGGGACAGGAAGGAGTCCGTCCCGAATACATAGCAGGTTTTCCCGGGCAGGGCCGCCTTCAGATACCGGATGGTGGCGTCCACGGAGGTGAGATAGTCGCCGGGGGCGGACTCGATGCCCAGGCGGCGGAGCTTTTCGATGTACCCCTCCACGCCCCGGGAGGAGTTGTTGGTGAGAAACAGGTAACGGCCGCCCATGGAGCGCACATGGCGCAGAAACCCCGGCACGCCGTCAAACAGGCGGTCGCCGATGTAGAGGGTGCCGTCCATATCCAGAAGAAACAGCCGCTTGTCCCGCAGCTTGGTCACGGAATCGTCTCCTTTATACAAAAAATACAGCATAAGGATACCACAAAGCGGCGGGGCTTTCAAGCACGTTATGCCTGGTTCTCCTGCTCCTGGTGAAGCTCGTCCTTGGCCTGCTGCAGGACCTTGCGGTCGTGCTTGGTGGTCAGCTGGGTCTCGTCAAACCGGGCGAACATATCCGGGCGGCGGACCATGGTGCGCTTGTAGCTCTCCTTTTTCCGCCAGTCGTCCACGTTGCCGTGGTGGCCGGACAGCAGCACCGGCGGCACGGCCCGGCCGTGCCACACCTCGGGGCGGGAATACTGGGGATATTCCAGCAGGCCGTTCCAGTGGCTCTCGTCGGTGTAGCAGCTTTCCTCCGGCAGAACGCCCGGCACCATGCGGCACAGGCAGTCTGCCACGGCCATGGCGGGAATCTCGCCGCCGGTGAGCACGAAGTCTCCCATGGAGATCTCCTCGTCCACGCACTCGTCCAGAAAGCGCTGGTCCACCCCCTCATAGTGGCCGCAGACCAGGATCAGGCGGTCATACCGGGCCTTCAGCTCCTTGGCTACCTCCTGGTTGAATACCCGGCCGCAGGGAGAGAGGTAGATGGTGTGGACCCGCTGGCCCGCCTCCTGGCAGATGTGGTCCCAGCAGCGGTACAGGGGGTCCGCCTGCATAACGGCCCCCCGGCCTCCGCCATAGGGGTAGTCGTCCACCTGCATCTGCTTATTGGTGGTGTAATCTCGGATCTGGTGGGCGGTGATCCGGATATAGCCCCGCTCCTGGGCCCGGCCCATGATGGACTGGCCCATCATGGCGTCGATGGCGTCGGGGAACAGGGTCATGATGTCAATTTTCATCGGTGGCCAATCCTTTCATCAGGTGCACCCACATTTCACCGGCGTCGGGGTCCGTGCTCTCGATGAACACGCCGGGAACGGCGGGGATGAGATACTCCCGCTGGCCCTTGACCTGATAGATCCGGTGGGCGGGGTAGATCAGGACCCGGTCGATGACACCGATCTCGCCGCCGGTGACGCAGTCGATGACCCGCAGGCCCACCAGCTCCTGGTCGAAATACTGCCCCTGGGGCAGATGGGCGTCGGTGCGGCGGATGGACACGGTTTTGCCCTTCAGGGCCAGGGCGGCGTCCATGTCATCCACCCCGGGCAGGGCCATCAGCACCGTGGACTTGTGGACCCGGGCGCTGCGGACCCGGACGGGCTGGCCGTCTATATAAATGGTGTCAAATTCCGTGAGAAACTCCGGGTCAAAGCCGTGGGGGTTCACCTTGACCTCCCCCCGGATGCCGTGGGCGTTGACGATCTGCCCCACGGGGATAAATGCAGGACGCATGGCGGTTCTCCTTTATGATACAAGTTCTTTCAGCATACCACATTTGTCTGCCATTTTCAACGGTCCGATTTTGTTTCTATTCGTAACTTTTTGTAACCGAATTTCCCAATTGACAGCTGACCCGGGCGTATCATATGGAGCAAAAATGGCGGCTTTGTGGTGAACGAAATCCGGGAAATGGCATAAAACTTGACAAAAGTGGGTATAAGTGCTATACTCCTACCATATTTTAAAAAAGTAACAAAAGTTACAAACCGGTACACATGCCGGAAATCTACCTCTTGGGAGGGCATATGAAAGACATGAAAGACAGAGTCCGGCGGGCCATTTCCGCCGTGGCCGTGCGGGAGCACTGGCGGATGCGCCGGGTGCTGCTGCTGGTCATGGTGGCGGTGACCGTGCTGGGCATGGTGACGGTGAGCAGTATGGCCGACGCGGTGCAGCCGCGGCGGGTGTATGTGGTGCTCACCGCAGACGGCGGAACGGAGATCATCTCCGGCCGTCCCAGCCGGAGCATGAGCTTCGGCATTCTGGAGACCCGGGTGGACTACAACGCCAAGGAGGCCCAGCTGCTGCTGCAGCATGGTCACAACGTCACCGTGACCGGCGAGGAGGAGACCCGCACCGTGCAGACCCGCAGCGAAACGGTGGACCATCTGCTCCACCGGCTGCACATGGAGCCCGCCGAGGATGAGATGGTGTTCATCGACCTGACGGGGGATCAGCCATCCATCTATTTCCGGGCGGAGATGACCCGCCAGCGGACGGTGCAGCTGTCCGTGGGCTACAGCAGCCGCCGGGTGGTGAACTACTCCCTGGCCAAGGGCACCGAGCGGGTGATGCAGCAGGGTGTGCCCGGCACCATCACCAACACCTACACCGATACCTATCGCATGGGCCGCGTGGTGTCCACGGAACTGACGGACACCGTTACCGACGGCGCCGTGGAGGAGGTCGTGGAATACGGCACCCGGGTGTCCTCGGTGGAGCGGTCCGACCGGCTGGTGTCCGTGCACAGCAACGGCGACGGCTCCGGCTATCTGCTGTTCGCCTCCGGCGACACCATGACCTTCTCCCGGACCCTGGTGTGCAGCGCCACCGCATACTCCATCGGCACCCGCACGGCCTCCGGCCGTCCCACGGCGGTGGGCAACATCGCGGTGGATACGTCCGTGTTCCCCTACGGCACCCGGATGTACGTCCAGACGGTGAAGGGCTCCTGGCACTATGGCATGGCCACCGCCGCCGACTGCGGCACGGCCATCAAGGGCAACAAGATCGACCTCTGGTTCAGGACCTATTCCGAGGCCTGCGATTGGGGCCGGCGGGACTGCACCGTGTACGTTCTGGACTGACGGCGTGAAAGCTGGAGAAAAGCATCAATATCGTGTTTGCGCAAAAACGGCTGTGCCCGAAGGGGCACAGCCGTTCAGCTTGTCGGAGAAAATAAAGTCAGAAAAACAGCCGTCTGCAGTATGCGCACCTGCTGCTGCCTTGTATGGCACGGCTGTGAATGAGAATGACATCCTCTGCTGATATCCAGATCATTCTGCCATCCTCTTATAGTCGGAAGCAAATTCCGCCAGCATTTGCTCGCGGGAAATTTTTGCGGGCTCCTCCGCGATCTGCGGCTTCGCCTGGGAATCCATGGGAAAAGTCATATCTGTATCCATCGTGCTCTCCTCGTTGCAGCTGGAATTATAGTGCATGTCATGTGCAAAGTCAACGGGCTCCGCAGGGGAAACGCCACGCCTTATGGATGCTCCCTTGTCTCCGCATATTCATCCAGAATATACCCCGCATATCTGGCGGCCTGTCTTTCCTCTCCGATCGGAGTCAGCTGCAGGGAATTGATCCATTGAAAATAATGCGTCAATTCATGCGCTATGGTGCTTAGTGTCGCCGCCAGAGCGTTGTCCCTTCCCCGTTTCCGGCACAGGTCGTCATAGTCGCCGGCTGCAATGCGTATATACGGCTCGACTGTATAATCATCCTCTATGCTCCAGAAGGTACCGGCCACTTTTTCTCCATCCATGGCAGTGAGGCGAACAGCATTTTTTACGTAAACGGTAACTCTTAACGGAAAGAAATATTCTTTCCTCAAAAATACGGCGAACTCCTTACAGGCCCTCCGCACCTCGTCGTCTGTGCCTTTATCAAACCGCAGTCTCAGCCCGCTTCTATGGCCTTCTCTTGTTAAATCTATGTTCTTTTCCCAATTATCTAACGTCCATATATGATACATTGTCAATTTATCCCATCCTGATCAAAGTGATGCTTAAAGGCGATGCCTGCTGATACGAATCAGCCGGTCATACGCCTCCTGGACAGCCGCACACATATCCCGGTCTGCAAGCTCCTGGCAGAATCGCCGGATTCTCTCTTGTGATGAACGGCTGATTTCCGGATACACGTCCGACAGGCTGTTCAGGATGGCACATTGGTTCCGGTAATTGCACCGGCCGAACATACGGATCAACCCGGCCGCCGGCGTTTCATCTCCCAGATGGATCAGGCTTTCAAGCAGGCAGATTTTCGCGAATGTATCGGTTTCCCGTATGGCAGACAGCCGGTTTCGCAGGCCTGCGCGCACTTCATCGCCCAACAAACGCCCTGCCATTCCCGCGCAGATATAGGCATACCCCCGCACCAACGGGTGCCTCGAGGCGGACAGCCGCATGGCCGCCGCCCGTGTATCGTCTCCCGGAAATGCGGACAGAGAATCTATGGCGCTGGTCTGTACCAGATAGGAGGCGTCCTCCCGTAGCGCGTCCCGTTTCGCGTCCCATGGCATGATTATAACTTATCCGCAGGCAAATGACAACGCATATCCGCCTACAACGGCGGAATTTTGCCATGGGCCCGAAAAAAACAGCCGTTTTCTTATCGAAAACGGCTGTTTTGGTGGTTGCGGAGGGAGGACTTGAACCTCCGACCTCCGGGTTATGAGCCCGACGAGCTACCAACTGCTCTACTCCGCGATATTGAATTGGGTCCGGTTGGTGCCGGTGACCGGACTCGAACCGGTACGGTATTGCTACCGGGAGATTTTAAGTCTCCTGTGTCTACCATTCCACCACACCGGCGGATATCGGCAAGAAGTATAATACCACACCCCTCCCTCCCTGTCAACCCCCTTTTTTGAAATTTTTAGTCATGGTCGGGACAGGCACGTTTTCCGGAAGGGACACATATATTGGGCTATGCAGCAACGGATGGAGGTTTTTCTATGGATCAGAAGGAAATGATGGAGCGGCTGAAGCGGGACCCGGCGGCCCTGCAGGCGGTGATGGGGTCCCGGGACGGCCAGATGCTGCTGGGACTGCTGTCCGGCAGCGACGGGGGCCGCACCCTGCAGCAGGCCGTCCGCCAGGCGGCGGCGGGGGACGCCTCCGCCATCAGCGGGATGCTTCAGGGCATCATGAGCACGCCCCAGGGGGCGGCCCTGGTGCAGCGGATCGGCGAAAGCCTGCAAAAATAGGGAGGAGGGGCGGCAGTGTCGGAGCTGGAGGAAAAACTGAACGCGCTGCTGTCCGATCCTAACAGCATGGCCCAGGTCATGCAGATGGCCCAGCAGCTGTCCGGAGCCATGGGGGAGCAGAAGGCGGCCCCGCCGCCCCCTGCCCCGCCGCCGGGGCCTGACCTGGGAGCGGCCCTGGGCGGACTGGACCCGAAGCTCCTGGGGAAGCTGCTGCCCCTGGCCGGTGAGCTGGGTACGGAGAACAGCGCCGCTTTGCAGCTGCTCCAGGCCCTGCGCCCGTTCCTGAAGGAAGAAAAGCAAGGGAAGATCGAGCGGGCGGCCCGGCTGGCGCGGCTGATCCATGTGGGGAAAAAGCTGCTGGCGGATTGGGAGGGGTAGTCATGTATAACCGCTATATCCGCAACGACAACGGGGTATATGACCGGGTGCCCCAGCAGGAGACGGCTCCGCCGTCTCCGCCCCGTCCCCAGCCGCCCCCGCCCAGGCCGGAGCCTCCTCCGCCCGGGCCGGAACCGGCACCGCCTCCGGCACCTGCCCCGGAGCGGCAGTTTCTGAACCGGCTGCTGGCGAAGCTGCACCTGGGGGACATGGACGCCGGGGATCTGCTGCTGCTTCTGATCCTGTTTTTCCTGTTCTATCAGAAGGCGGACGAGGAGGTCCTCATCGCCATCGGCCTGCTGCTGATTCTGTAAGAAACTGTCCCAAAAGGGCAAAGTCCTTTTGGGACAAAAGGCTTGCAGTCTGCTGCGCGCATAATTGGTTCGCTGATGGCGAACCAATTCCACACTTGCAGCCTGAGAAGTATTTTCGGTCAGGTACACGCCCTGGCCGAAAATGATCTCATTTGCTTTGCCGCCTGCGGGCGGCAAACTCTGCGAGGCTTTTTTAGCACTCAAAAACTGCGCTGCCGTGAGGCAGCGCAGTTTTTTATGGGGCGTTTTACGCGTTATAGACGGCCATGCAGCCCAGATAGTTCATGTAGCAATCCAGCTTGCCCACGGTTTCAAAGGGGGAGTGCATGCTCAGAACCGGCACACCGGCGTCGATGGTGGTGATGTTGCGGTTGGCCATGTACTGGGCCACGGTGCCGCCGCCGCCGGCGTCGATCTTGCCCATCTCGCCGATCTGCCACACCACACCGGCGTTGTCCAGCACGCGGCGGACATAGGCCACAGTTTCGGCATCGGCGTCGGAGGAGCCGTTCTTGCCCCGGGCGCCGGTATACTTGCAGATGCCCAGACCATAGTTCACCCGGGACTCGTTGCGCTTCTCATACACCTCGGCAAAGTTGGGGTCATAGGCGGCGGTGACGTCGGAGGACAGGCAGAAGGAGCTTTCATAGCACACCCGCAGGCTGACGCCCTGGCTCTGGCACAGGTCCTCCATGAAGGTGTCGAAGAAGGCGGACTGCATACCGGTGACGCCCATGGAGCCAACCTCTTCCTTGTCGGCCAGCATGCACACGGCAGTCTTTTCGGGAACGTCGATGTCGAACAGGCCCTTCAGGGCGGCGTAGCCGCACACCCGGTCGTCGTGGCCGTATGCGCCGATGAGACTGCGGTCCAGGCCCAGGTCCGTGGCGTTGAAGGCGGGGACCACCTCCAGCTCGGCGGAGGTGAAGTCATCCTCGCAGATGCCGTACTTCTCGTGGAGCAGGTCCATGACCCGCAGCTTCACGCGGTCGCTGTCGCCCTCCTCGCCCAGGGGGCGGCTGCCCATGAGAATGTTCAGATTTTCGCCGGGAATGGCCTCGTTAAGGGGCTTCTTGCCCTGCTCCGCGCCCAGGTGGGGCAGCAGGTCGGTGATGACGAACTTGGGCTCGCTGCCCTGGCCCAGGACCACCTTCACCACGGTGCCGTCCCGCAGGACCACCACGCCCCGCAGCTCCAGGGGGATGGCCACCCACTGATACTTGCGGATGCCGCCGTAATAGTGAGTCTTGCCATAGGCAAAGTCGCTGTCCTCATACAGGGGATGGGGCTTGAAGTCCAGACGGGGGGAGTCAATGTGGCAGGCCACGATCTGCGCGCCGTGGGACAGGTCCTGGCGGCCGATCTTGGCCAGCATCACGCTCTTGCCCCGGTTCACGCGGTACACCTTGTCGCCGGGCTTCAGGCTCATGCCCCGCTGATAGGGGACATAGCCCTGGGCCTGGGCCAGCTGGATGGTGTAGTCGGTGCACTCCCGCTCGGTCTTACCGTTGTCCAGATACTGCTTGTAGCTTTCGCAATAGGTCTCCATGGCGTCCAGGGCCGCCTGGTCCACCAGGTCATAGCCGTTTTTGGGGCTGGAGAACAGCTTTTCGCGCTTGGCCTTCATTTCGTCTGTCATGGTTCTGATTCCTCCTCAAATATGTTCGATTTCCCGGAGCATTTTCCGGAAGAAAATCCGTGCCTGATCCCGGAACTGCGCCGGACCGGCGCAGGTGTTTTCCAGGATATGGGAGCAGTGCTCCCGGTAAAAGCCGTCGGACGGCTGGGCGGATATCCGCAGCCGGGCATAGTCCTCGCTGATGCCGTCCCGGGCCATGATGCGGCGGACCCGATCCTCCGCCGGGGCCAGCACCGCCACGGTGCAGGCGCACAACCGGTCCAGGCCGCTTTCCACCAGGTTGATGGCGTCCAGCCCCACCAGGGACTGTCCCGCCGCCCGGCGCATCAGCTCCGGCGGCAGGTAATCGTACACGATGGCGTTGAGCCGCTCCAGGGCGGCGGGGTCGGAGAACACGATGTTCCCCAGCTTCTGCCGGTCCAGGGCCCCGTCGGGGCCGAACACCGGGCCGAAGGCCCCTTCGATGGCCCCCCGCAGGGCGGGGTCTGTGCGGAGCATCTCGTGATACACGGCGTCGCAGTCCAGCACCGTGCCGCCCAGGTCCTCCAGGGCCGCCAGAGCGCTGGTTTTTCCCGCGCCGGTGCCGCCGGTGAGGCCGATGAGAATGGGCCGGTCGGCGTCCACCAGGTGGAAGCCTGCCGCCTTTTTCAGGCGGTTGGCCACCGCCAGACCCAGGCCCCCGTCATCGGGGCACTGGGCAAAGATTTCTGTGACGTCCGTGCCGTCGAAGGTGCGCAGGGCGTCGAATACATGCCGGGCCTGGGCGGATTTGTCTGCCGCCGGGCCCAGACGATGGATGATGTGCCCGGCATACAGCGGGGCATACTCATCGAAGCAGATGACCCCCGCCTGGTCCGACAGCAGGCCCAGGATGCGGCGGGCGCTGCGGTCCGGCGTGCCGGTAGCCACAGTGACCGGCGCGTGGGGGGCATAGTGCCGGTATTTCATCCCCGGGGCCCTGGGATGCTCTCCGGCGGCCAGCAGGCCGGTGACGGCCTTGTCCACGGATACCTCCCCCAGCACCTCCTCCAGGGCCTCCAGAGGCAGGCCGCCGGGGCGCAGCAGCCGGGGCGGCGTCACCGTCAGGTCGATGATGGTGGACTCCACCCCCACGGTGCAGGGGCCGCCGTCCACGATCCCCTCAATGTGCCCGTCAAAATAGTCCAGCACCTCCTGGGCGGTTTTGGGGCTGGGCTGGTCCGAGGGGTTGGCGGAGGGGGCCGCCAGGGCCACGCCGGCCTGGCGGAGAATGGCCTGGGTCAGCGGGTGGTCCGGGCAGCGGACCCCCAGGGTCCCCGACCCGTCATTGACCAGGGCAGAGACCACCCCTTTGTCCTCTAAAATCATGGTCAGGGGCCCCGGCCAGTAGTGCTCCGCCAGGGCATAAGCCTGGGGCGGGATGTTCTGGCAGTAATTCTCCACCATCTCCATACCCGTCACCAGGACCGAGAGGGCCTTTTCCCGCTCCCGCTGCTTGACCTCATAGAGAACCCACACCGCGGCGCTGTTCTCCGCGTTCACGGCCAGGCCGTACACCGTCTCCGTGGGCAGGGCCACCAGCCCGCCCTTCTGCAGCATGGCCACCGCTGGGGCCACATCCTCCATGGTGTAACGTATGGTTTTCCGGCTGTTCATCCGTCTTCACTCCTTTTCAGTCTCTCCCTCTGCTCGGCCAGGCTCAGGCCCTCCACCAGCTCCTCCAGCTCGCCATTCATCACCGCGTCCAGCTTATAGAGGGTCAGGCCGATTCGATGGTCTGTCACCCGGCCCTGGGGGAAATTGTAGGTCCGAATCCGCTCATTCCGCATGCCGGACCCCACCTGGCTCCGGCGCTGGCCAGCCACAGCCTGGGCCTGCTCCTGGATCGCCTGCTCATACAGGCGGGCCCGGAGGATGGACAGGGCCCGGTCCTTGTTCTTATACTGGCTCCGCTGGTCCTGGCACTCCACCACGGTTCCGGTGGGCAGGTGGGTCACCCGGATGGCGGACTCCGTCTTGTTGATGTGCTGCCCCCCGGCCCCGGAGGCCCGGAAGGTGTCAATCCGCAGGTCCGCCGGGTTCAGCTGAAACTCCACCTCGTCCACCTGAGGAAGGACCGCCACAGTGCAGGTGGAGGTGTGGATGCGTCCCCCGGACTCGGTTTCCGGCACCCGCTGGACCCGGTGGACGCCGCTCTCATGCTTGAGCTTGGCATAGGCGCTCTCCCCCTCCACCAGGCAGGACAGTTCCTTGATGCCCCCCAGTTCCGTTTGGCTGACGTTGTCCAGCTCCAGCTTCCAGCCCTGCTTCTCCCCGTACATGGCGTACATTCGGTAGAGGTCCGCCGCAAAAAGGGCCGCCTCCTCTCCCCCCACCCCCGCACGGATCTCCAGAAAGACGTTCTTTCCGTCCATAGGGTCCTTGGGCAGAAGCATCTGGCGGAGGGTCTGCTCCAGCTGGTCCAGCTGCGCCTTCACCTGGTCGTACTCCGCCCGGGCCAGCTGGCGGCACTCCGGGTCGGAGAGCAGGTCTGTAAGCCCCGCCAGCTCCCGCTGGGCCCCTTGGTAATGATGGAAGGTCTCCACCAGAGGGGTCAGCTCCTTTTGCTCCCGGTTCAGGGCCGCCACCAGGTCCGGGTTCTCATAGGTCTCCGGCTGGGCCAGCTGGGTCTCCAGCTCCTCCAGCCGAAGGGCGGCCTGGTTCAGCTGTTCCCACATTACGACCCCTGCTCCCGCGCTTCCTGCTCCGCCTTTTTCTGGGCCTGTTCCTCTGCCTCCCGGCGCTGATAATCCAGGAGCATGGCCTCATACTGCATCATCATCATGTTGTACTCAAAGGCCGCGGTCTCACTCTCAGACAGCGGGGTGGTATCCACCTTCTCCTTCTGGGCAGAGACATCCTCCTCGGTCTCCACCAGGGTTCCCTGGGCCGCTTTCTCGTCCATCAGGCGGAAGAGCTCCTGCATCTTGTCCTCGGTGGACGCCTCGGGACGGCGGTTGGTTTCTTTCTCAGACATACTGTGTTTTCTCCTTTCTATCGTTCATCGGGTGCAGGGGTCATGTCCCTTCCTCTGCCGCAATGGCCTCGGACAGGGTTTCCCAGGTCTCCATCAGGGCATCGTACTCCGCGTTGTACGCCGCCTCCTGCTGGAGCAGCTCCTGGAGCTTTTGGTAGTCGGAGGCCGCAGCCTCCTTTTGGACATTGAGGGCCTCCAGCAACTGATCCAGCTTTTCCATCCGCTTCTCCGCGGCGGCCAGCTCCTTTTTCAGCTGTTTGGTGCCCCCGGACCGTTTGGGTTTCTCCTTTTTTGCTTTCTCCTCTTTCTTGGGGGACGGAGTCAGCGCCTTTTGCCGCTCCCGATAGGCCTGATAGGCCGTGTAATCCCCCCGGAAATCCTGGATTTTCCCCCCTTCCAGGGTCCAAATCCGGTTGGCAAACCGGTCAATGAAGTACCGGTCGTGGGAGACAAAGAGAAGGGTCCCGGAGAATTCCTCCACCGCCTCCTCGATCCACTCCCGGGAGTCCAGGTCCAGATGGTTGGTGGGCTCGTCCAAAATCAGGAAGTTCACCTTCTCATCCATGAGCATGCACAGCCGCAGACGGCTCTGCTCCCCGCCGGAGAGCACGGAGACGGGCTTAAACACATCCTCCCCCTGGAACAGGAATTTCCCCAGACGGTCCCGGGCCTGCTGGGCATTGCACCCCGCCTCGTAGAGCATGGTGTCGTAGAGGCTGCGCTCCGGGTGGGAAAATCGAATCTGCTGGGGCAGGTAACCCACCTTTACGGTGAGCCCCTGCTTCACCGTGCCACCGTCCTGGGGCTCCTCCCCCAGGATGATCTTCAGCAGGGTGGACTTTCCCGCCCCATTGTCCCCCAGCAGGGCGATGCGGTCCCCATCCTCCACCCGGAGGGTCACATGGTCAAAGAGAACCTGGCTGCCGAAGGCCTTATTCACCTCCCGCAGGGAAAGAAGATCGTCGGCGTGAAACTCCGCCTGGCCAAACTTGGCCTTTAATTTCTTCCGCTCCTCTGGACGGGCGGTCTGGTTCAGCCGGGCAATCCGTTTTTCAATGGAAAAGGCCCGCTTGTTCAAGTGCTCGGTGTTGTGCTCGTGCATGATCCGCGCCGTCTCCGACAGGCGTTGGATCTCTGCCTGCTCTTTTTTGTACTGGCGCAGCTGCTCTAAGTACCGCCGTTCCTTCTCCACCGCGTAGAAGGAGTAGTTGCCGGCGTAAAACTCCGCCCGGCCGTTCTTCAGCTCCACCACCCGGGAGATGGTTCTGTCCAAAAAATACCGGTCGTGGGAGATCACCAAAACGGTCCCCTTATAATGGCTGATGTAGTCCTCCAGCCAAACCGTGGCATTCAGGTCCAGGTGGTTGGTGGGCTCGTCCAGCAGCAGGATCTCCGTGTCCACCAGGATCAAACGGGCCAGGTTGATCCGGGTTTTCTCTCCCCCGGAGAGATCGGCAAAGTTTTTGTCCCGGAAGGCCCGCTCAATGCCCAGACCGGCGCAGATTTTCTCCAGCCGGGTCTCGATCTCATAGCCGCCCCCCGCCTCATAGGCCGCCTGCAGCCGGTCATACCGGGCCAGCAGGTCCTTGTCCCCGCTGCCCAGCTGGTCTGAAATCTGATGGAGCTCGGCCTCCATGGCCTTCAGGTCATCAAAGGCTGTGCGCAGCACATCCTCCACCGTATACCCGGCGGGATAGACGGGAATCTGGGAGATCAGCCCCAGGCGTTTGCCCGGGGAGAGGATCACCTCGCCGCTGTCGGCTTCCTCCTGGCCGGTGAGGATACGGAAAAGGGTGGTCTTTCCCGCCCCGTTTCTGCCCAGGATGCCCACCCGCTCGCCGGTGTCCACCTGAAAGGTGAGCCCATCCAGCACCGGCTGGCCCACCTCATATTCTTTCTTTAGGTCTCGTACCGCAATGTCAATCATGAATCCTGTTCCTCTGTTTTCGGGCCCAATCAGCCCCATCCCCCAAGTTTTTTCCATTGGGAGTGGCGCTGTGCCCGGAAGTATGATATGATAACGCCAAGCAGCCGGTGTTTCCCGCTCTGGCGGGGAACACCCAGAATAGGAGGCATTACGTATGATT
>OFMU01000266.1_pt1 | contig 38907 bp, 49 predicted proteins | sample 1541861 | NCBI WGS metagenome assembly OFMU01 (sample SAMN04209238, study PRJEB22552) | human gut metagenome | biome: gut; material: feces | host: Homo sapiens | place: USA: Oklahoma
TTATAGAGGGACATTTCAGAATACTTTTGATGAATTTCACAACATCAGAATTGATATTTCTATGCAAATCAAAGAGCAAAAAGGGTTTCATGTTCTCACCTCTGCTTGTTTCTGTAATTTTACCGGAATCCTTGTTATTGTTATTATATCATGTTCTTGCGGAAAAAGCAACTGGATTTGCGGCTTTTTTGAATGTGGGGGATTGATAGGGCATATTTTAAAAGCATTGTGCAAAGACACATCACTTTTCTCACTGGCTGTTATTAGATAGCAAAAGCTGTTCATTCAAAAATATTTCCCGTGTTTGTAGAAACACTTTTCAAGAAACAGCGGAAAGTGTGTGCCTCATTTTGTCATTGCACTGCTTAAGTCGACATCTGCGTCGTCATCTCGTCGGCAAAAGCGGTATATGAAGTCTGAAAATGATTGTGTTGCATGGGATTTTTCACTTGCGTTAGAGCTGCTCATAACCCGAAGGTCGTCAGTTCAAATCTGGCTCCCGCAACCATTTATATGTACGCCTACTTCAAGGTCACAGTCACCATTGGAGTGGGCGTAAATTTTTACCATGGACTTGCACACCTGTTTGGTGTCGGTGTCCAGACGCTCCATGGCGTTCTGGAACAGCTGCACCAGCTTTTCCACGCTGACCGGATTATGCTCTGTACCACGCTGGATTATGTCCTCCAGATCCGACTTCCGCACACGCAGCCGGAACATTTCCTCCTGCAATTCCGGATAGTCAATGCCTTTGAGGATCGCCTTGGTGCCGTTGTTTAGCTGGAAGATGATGTCTGCCAGCTCCTTCCGTTCCGCTTTCAGATCAGCTGTAGCACCGTTGATCTCGTCGGCGATCTGCTGTGCCATCTGCGAAAAATCCACGTTTGCAAGGTAGTGCTTCAGATTCTGTACCACGAATTTCTCCAGTTCCTCCGCATTGATGTTCTTGGCATGGCAGGTGTGGTTCCGGTACTTGTTGCCGCAGCAGTAGTACCGTGTGGAATAGCCACGCTTGTTGGTGGACGTATGCCCCACATAGCTGGCACCGCACTCCGTACATTCGATCAGACCGGAGAGCAGATAGTTCCGCTTTGCCTTGTTGCACGCCCGCTGTTTCTTGTCATTCATACGCATCTGAACCGCCTCCCATGTGTCCTTGTCGATGATTGCCGGAATGCTGTCCTCGATGCGGACGGCGTTCTCGTTGGGGATATTTCCGGCATACTTGCCCATGATCTTGTGGTGATACTTGCACCAGCTGTACACGCCGATGTACCGCTCGCTCCGCAGAAGATAGTGCAGGCTGTTCTTGCCCATGACCTTGCCACGCCGACCCCGTACTTCGCCGATGGTGTCTAAGATTTCGCCGTAGCTTTTGCCGGCGGCGTACATCTGGTATATTGTCCGGACGATCTTCGCCTCTGCCGGCTGGATCACATATCTGCCGTTCTCGTCAATGGTGTAACCGAAGTTGGGCGTACCGCCCAGAAACTGTCCGGTCTTTGCCTTGGTGGCGATGCTGTCCATGGACTTCTGGCGGCTGGTGAGGACGTGATGCTGCCCCAGTCCTACGGTGATCAGCTCCGTCAGATAGTCCGCCGGATTGAGAATGTCGCCGATATGGTCCTCTACGGAAATGACCTGAATGTGAAGCAGAGCCATCTGTTTCCGGAAACTGAACCAGTCGGAAACGTCACGGCTGCCACGGCTGATGTCGTAGATCACAACGGCATCGAATTTCCGCTGTGCAGCATCTCGGCAGAGGGACTGGAACGCCGGTCGCTGTGTGTTGGTGCCGCTCATTGCCTCGTCGGCGTAGCGGGCGGATACGGTGATGCCGTGGGCATCGCAGTACTCCTCAATTTTTCGCATCTGATAGGCGATGCTGCTGTCGGTCTGATGCTCTGTGCTGTATCGTGCATATGCTGCTGCCTGCATGATATTTTTTCCTCCTTGTACTTGCAATTTCAGAGGAAATATGCTATAATAGACCTTGTTTGGGGGACTATTATCGCAATAGTTTTTCCTCTTGCCGCTTCACGGTTGCCGCCGTGGGGCGGTTTTTTTGTGCTATGCCGCCGGTTGATACTCCACAATGGCGACTTCGGTCATGGCTGCCTTGCACTTCTCCAGAATTTGTTCAATCTTTTGCAGTGTTGTGCCGGTGTAGACCACCTCGCCGCACTGGGAGCATTTCAGGCAGGGGACGTGCTTGATAATGACGATGCAGTTTTCCAGTTCTGCCACGTGGGTGGTGAAGTCGGGAATCATGTCACCTTTGCAGTAAAAACAATTCATGCTTTTTCCTTCTGTTCTATATTGTGTTAGCCCTGCCGGTTTCGGTAGGGCTTTTCCACGTACCTATTATTACCGAAATCCAGTTTCTTTCACTTCTTTTAGATACCTTTTTACAACGATCTTTTCAGCATAAGAATACGAAATATCCATACCCGCTGAACTAGCTTTTTTGGAAAGTTCGCTAAAATTCTTTGTATCTTCATTTTTCATACGTTTAAATCCAGAAAAGGACCTTGGAGCATCTTCTGGCAGTATAATTTTTAATTGCTGATATGCTACCTTATCTTTTTGATTCAGAAGTGTGTAGATTCGACGATCAACAAAATGAATATAATTTGTTTTTTCTTTTTTGGTGCGAGTATCCAAAAAAGGTCTATTACTAAAAGAAATTAGATCTCGCCCTTTTGCAGCTGAAATTTTTGTAATTCCCTCAAAATACGCTCCGATACTGACACCAGAACAAGTACAGATGTATTGCGGAATCGTAGGAAAACGACGGTCTTTTCCATCTGCACTGTAAATTCTATCTCTGTATTTTGCACATCCAGAGCAACAACTGCCATTGCCGCCCCACAGATGCAAAGAGTATCCAGCAAATAATAGTTCTTTTGTTTGTTGTACCCTTCTTCTAGCCACCGTAATAGGAGAAGGGTACACTTCGGATTGCATCATGAGGTTAGTGATTTCTTTTGCCCCCTCAACAACCTTTTTTCCGCAGTGCATACAGAAATGATCTGATTCACCAATTTGTTCCCAACAATAAATACAATATATCATAGTAAATTCTTTCTATAAATAAGTCAAATCTCATAGCTCCCGCATCAGCGTTACCGCTTTTCCCAGAATGCGGATATAATTCAGTTCCTCGCCCGTATACACCAGCGGTGCATACCTTGGGTTCTCTGCGATCAGCTGCAGGCGGTTGTTTTCACGGTCGTAGTAGACACGTTTCAGCGTAGCCTCATCTTCAATGATAACGGCAGCGATCTCACCGTTTTCCACCATAGACTGGCTGCGGATAAAGACCACATCGCCGTCGTGAATGTCAGCGTTTATCATGCTGTCGCCCTTGGCTTTCAAGCAGAAATCCGCACGAATATCCGCATCTGCGGAAACATAGCTTTCGTGATCTTCTTCGGCGTAGATCGGTTCGCCGCAGGCAATCTCGCCCAGCAACGGGAAACGCTTTAGCTTGACGGGGTGGAGGTTGTCGAATCGGTCGTAAAGGCTCTGCTCCGGCTTTGGTTCATCTTCCCAACCCATAAGATAAGCAGGGGTGACATCAAGGGCTTTTGCAAATTTGATAACGCTGCTTCTCGGAATATCTCGCCCTTCTACTTCAATTTTGTTAATAGACGATCTCGACTTATATCCAAGAAGTTCCGCCAATTCTGTTTGTGTATAGCCTTTTTTTAGCCTTGCTTCTCTAATTTTTTCACCAACTGTCATGTTGTCACCTCCCTTTTCTCGGTTAAATTCATTATATCATGCTGTAGCCGCATATGTCAACATTTATTTACACGAGTAAAAAATATTTGTCATTGTAGACAAAAACGACTACAAAAAGTTGTGCATCTTTTTCGTAAAAATATGTTGACAAAGCTGCCTACATCGTGTATAATAAAATTACGGTAGACGAAATGGTCTACACCAAGAAAGGAGGTGGCAGGATTGAACAACGAGTTGCTTTGTGAGAAGATTTCCTGTAGTCATTTGTCTAAAAGCTTCATTGCAGAGTATCTTGGACTTACCCGTCAAGGATTATACAATAAATTGAGTGGAGAACGGGAGTTTAAGGGGTCAGAAATCAAAAAGCTTTCAGTTTTGCTCAAACTATCAGATAGCGAAAGAGAAGCTATTTTTTTTGCTGACTATGTAGACAAAAAGCCAACATCGAATTTTCAAAGAACAAGACTATAAGAGAAAAGGTGTGTGGATAACGAAACGAGGCAAAGCACAATTGCCTCACCTCGTTTCGTCGCAAAAAGAATTGTAAGTAACTGTTTACTTACCCTTCTTTGTCTGAGAAAGTGCACTGCCTGCCACAGACTTCGAGGTTTTGCTATATCTTCCATCACGAAGAACCTTCGAAGCCTTGGAAGCAACCGACTTACTCGTCTGCTTGGTATTCGCCATTATATCACCTCCTTCCGTGTAAGGTGATACTTATAGAATACCACAAATTATTACAAAAGTCAAATGCAAATCAGACAGAAAGGAAACAAATGAAACAAAAGGATTACAATTACCCGTTTCTCGAATACGAGATCAAACGCAAAGGCATTAAGAAAAAGACAATGGCACAGGTACTCGGCGTAGACGAAGGGACACTCTGGCACAAAACGTGCGGAAAACGTTCATTCACCGTAGAGCAGGCAATCTTCATTCAGAAAACGTGGTTTCCGGAAACGCCGATCGAAGTGTTGTTTCAACACAGAAAGGAAGATGAAACATGAACACAAGTCTACAAGTTGTAGAAACCAACAACCAACGAGTGCTGACTACTGCACAAATTGCGGAGTGGTACGAAACAGGCACAGATTTGATCCAAAGAAATTTCAACCGAAACAAGGAGCGGTATACAGAGGGCAAGCATTACTATTGTTTGACCGGTGATACATTGAGAGAATTTAAGGCGACCGGACAAATTGACGTGTCGCCAAATCTTAATAAGTTTTACCTCTGGACGGAAAAAGGTGCACTGCTCCATGCAAAGAGCCTGAACACCGACAAGGCATGGGAAGCGTATGAAATGTTGGTGGATACCTATTTCAGCGTACATGAACTTTCCCAGCGTGACAGCTACATGATTGAAGATCCTGTGCTTCGTGCACAACGCTGGATCGAAGAACAGAAAGAGAAACAGCAACTTCTGACCACCGTTGCCGTGCAGAACCAGCAGATCGCAGAGTTACAACCCAAGGCAAGCTACTATGACGTGGTGCTGAACTGCAAGGACCTGATTTCGATCGGCAAGATTGCAAAGGACTACGGGTGGAGTGCCCAGAAGCTGAACGAATATCTCCACAAACACGGTGTGCAGTATAAGCAGGGCAAGACGTGGCTGTTGTATCAGAAGTACGCAGGCATGGGCTATACTAGCACCAAGACGCACACCTACCACGGCGACGACGGCAGGGAACACGCTGCGGAACCGCATACCTACTGGACACAAAAGGGACGGTTGTTCATCTATGACCTGCTAAAGTCAGACGGCATCTATCCGCTGATCGAACGGGAAGTGGCGTAAACGCTGAAAATCTTGTATTTCCCCTTAGGGGAAAACGAAACTGAGGAGGTGAAAATGGCGTGGAAGATTGGTTTCAATACACTTTGTTTATCAGTTGGCTAATCACCATTGCACTTTGTGCTCGGCGTGGCAATTGCAGCAGGAGAGCCTTGTTCTTGCAGGGAGTTCTTTTCGGTTTCTTTTTTTGTTTGCTCATTCTCAAAATAATAATCTATTTTAGGAGCGGAACCGTCGTAAACATCTATAATCACGTGATTTCCATTTCCGGCAATAGAAATAGCAACTTCGTCTTTTGAGCCAACAAAACGGTCAGCAATGGAAAGTGTAGCGTCGATTGTCGGTATCACTGTGGTTATTACTGCAAAAGCGATACCGAGCATCTTTTTCACAGACGGACGGTGAACTTCTTTTTTAGGGACGGAGTTCGCTGCCGCTATGGCGGATGCTTTTACTGTTTCTAACTCGGCGTGGCTCATATTTTCAAGCCGATCTTTCAACTGTTCTCTTGTGATTTCCGGTTGAATTACTGGAAAGTCCAGCGTTTGCATCAGCGAGGTCATGTTTTTTGCAAATTCAAGCATTTCAAGACGGAAACTTTCTTGAAAACACCGAATATTTGGGATTGTATCCTGAATTGCTTGCATTGTGTAATTGAGTTGTTCCATGACCGGCGAGATTTGTACAGTAATATCTTGTGCGAATTTTACCATTCTCTGTGACATCTCTTCCAACTGTTTGGAAATCATGCGAACAGATTCCACGACTTCAGGATCAAGTTCTATTTCATACATATCATTCACCCCCTTCCCGAATCCCATTATACCACACCGGAGCAGGGAATACAACAGAAAGGAGCATCACATGACCCCGAACATACGAGAAGTCCGGGTGAATCCGGAGATGCAGTTCAACACCGATGAGCTGTGCCGGATGCTGTTCGGCAAGGGCGTACACGCCTTTGTGGCAGAGGTGCGAAACGACACCACCGGAAAATACGACTTCCTGCGGGAAGATAACAAGAACGACAAGGAGGAAACCTAAATGCTGCAATCCGAATTTGACCGTCTGACCAGCCGCCCGTACACAGAGGCGGAGTTTTCCGAGATCCACTACGTCTACTGCTACCACCCGGCAGTCCAGAGCAAGAAGGACATCGCCGACCTGTGGACCATCGGCGGCATCTGTCTTATCAAGGACATGTGGCCAACCGCCAGACGTGTGGAGGAAGCAGAGCACAAGCGGAACGCCGCCAGAACGGCATACGAGCACGCCAGAGATGCGTATGACGAGCTGCTGCGGGAACTGACGAAGTAACATGAGGAGGACTGACATATGACCATCAAGCAAAAGCACATCAACACCAACGGCGACACAGAGTACACCGTGGAGCATCGCCCGTCGCTGCAGTGCTGCGGGGCGTATAAGAACGAGCATGGCGATCTGGAGCTGACAATGCACTGGCAGGACGTGCTGTTCCTGCCGATCGGAGGCAGCCATGGCAAGACCAACCACTGAGAAGATCTGCATCACGTGCGGCAAGCCGTTTCTGCCCAGCGGCGGACGGCAAAAGCGGTGTCCGGACTGCAAAGGCGACAAGCCCAGAGCAGGACGGAACACGCTGACCGCAGCGGCACGGGCAGCCGCAGAACTGGGGATTTCCTACGGGAAGTATGTCGCAATGAGCGAAGAAGAACGTAACAGAGCCAGGGAGGAAAAGACAATGGCAGAACAGGAAAAGCAGACCACAGAGCCGGAGCAGGCACAGGACACACTACAGGAGTACATCCGCTATCTGAATCAGCAGGGAACGGAGCTGACCGCCCGTCTGAAGCATATCCGCATCGCGCTGGAAGAGGCTGCGGCGTATGACGGCGTGCGGCACAGCGGCTGGCGGCAGCACAAAGAAAACCCCTGCACCGGCGGCAACCGGTAACGGGGGCATGGAAAAAAATTAACCACAACTATCATATCACACTTAGGAGGAAATGTCAAATGGAAACGAAACTGAAAGACAGCGAGATCGTTGCTGAACTGATCGAGAGCGTCCGGCACGACATGGAGATGCCGAAAGAAATCTGGAATCGGGGAATGGGACTGCTGCAAAAGTTCCAGCAGCTCGAACGGGACGAGGAAGCTGCACAGGACAAAGCAGCATTCGAGGAGGCGTGCCGCCGTGGATAACCAGAACGAGAAAGACCGCTGCGTCAACTGCGGCATCAGAAGCGTACCCTTGTACTTAGGACTAGACAACCGGCTGCACTGTGCCGATCACATCGGCCTGCTGCTGCCGCCGGACAAGCCGGAACAGCCGGCAGAGGAGGAACATCATGGATAAACTGAGAATGCAGAAGAAAGAGCCTGCCGGCAGGAAGAACGGCGAACGGCGGCTGTTCACCAGCGTGAACCTGCGTCTGGAACACGCCGCACTGGTGGAGGAGATCGCACTGGAAACCGGACGCACCAAAACACAGGTGCTGGGGGATATGGTCCAGTTCGCCTACGACCACATCGAGCTGTACGAGGAGGGAGAAGCATGAGCGTGAAGATCAACAGTCTGGAAATCGAAAACGTCAAGCGGATCAAGGCGGTAAAGCTGGAACCGTCCGCCAATGGTCTGACTATCATCGGCGGCAACAACAATCAGGGGAAAACCTCTGTGCTGGATGCCATTGCGTGGGCACTGGGCGGCGACAAGTACAAGCCTACCGCTGCGGCAAGGGACGGAGCATACACCGATCCCATTCTCCATGTGGAGCTGTCCAACGGTCTGATCGTAGAGCGAAAGGGCAAGAACAGCAGCCTGAAAGTCATTGACCCCAACGGCAACAAGGCAGGGCAGCAGCTGCTGAACTCGTTCCTGTCTGCACTGGCACTGGATCTGCCCAAGTTCATGAACGCATCGGACAAGGAAAAAGCGGCGATCCTGCTGCAGATCATCGGCGTGGGTGAGCAGCTGACACAAATCGAATCCGAGGAAAGCCGGCTGTACAACCAGCGTACCGCCATCGGCAGAATCGCCGACCAGAAGCAGAAGTACGCATCAGAGCTGCAGTGCTGGGAGAACGTGCCGAACACGCCGGTTTCCGCATCGGAACTGATCGCACGGCAGCAGGAGATTCTGGCACGCAACGGCGAGAACCAGCGGAAACGGGAAAACGCTGCCCGGTATGCACAGGAACTCACCGCCGCACAGGCTGCCTATGACGCTGCCAAACAGCGTCTGGAACTGGCAGAGCAGAACGCTGTGACTGCCCAGATGTCCGCACGGGATCTGCAGGACGAATCCACCACCGAACTGGAAAAGAGCATTGCGGAGATCGATGCTATCAACATGAAGATTCGGGACAATCTGAACAAGGAACACGCCGAGGAAGAGGCAAAGACCTACCGGCAGGACTATGAGGCACTGACGGAGCAGATCCACGCACTGCGGCAGGAGAAACAGGACTTGCTGCATGCCGCCGACCTGCCGCTGGAAGGGCTGACGGTAGAAAACGGAACACTACAGTACCACGGCAAGCAATGGGACAGCATGAGCGGCTCAGAGCAGCTGCGAGTGGCGGCTGCCATTGTGCGAAAGCTGAATCCGGACTGCGGCTTTGTGCTGCTGGACAAGCTGGAACAGATGGACAGCGTCACCCTGCAGGAGTTCGGGCAGTGGCTGGAACAGGAGGGCCTGCAGGCGATCGCCACCCGTGTGTCTACCGGAGACGAGTGCAGCGTCATCATTGAGGACGGCTATTCTGTGGACACCCGTCCGGCACAGCCGGTGCAGACCGAGCCGCTGACACCGCCGATCATTCAAAAAGCATGGACGAAAGGAGCGTTCTAAATGGATAAACCGACTCGTTGCATAGATCCCGTCATGAAGTATTGTCAAGGGTGTCAGTATGGCTGGATTAAATATCCGGATTGGATAGAAACATACGACGACTTGTGCGACTGTAGCTTTGAAAGTGGATGTATGTACGGCTTAGAAAATGATGAACCTACCGAAGAAGAACTCAGAGAATTTGAAGAATGGTGCACGAAAGTGAGGAAAAAGCAACATGAATTTTGAAGAAACAAACGGCATTCAGACCGGTGCCGGCGTGAAACTGGTCATCTACGGACAGGAGGGCGTGGGCAAGACCTCTCTGGCGGCACAGCTGCCGGGAGCGGTATTTCTGGACTGCGAGGGCAGCACCTCGAAGATGAACGTCCGGCGGCTGCCAAAGCCCACCAGCTGGGAGATGCTCCAGCAGGAAGTGGACTTCGTGCTGGAATCCCATGTGCAGCGGCAGTATCAGACCTTGTGCATCGACACCTTCGACTGGGCGGAACGCCTTGCCATTACCCAGCTGTGCAGCAAGCATCAGGTCAACGGCATCGAGGGGTTTGACTACGGCAAGGGCTGGGAATACGAAGCGGAGGAGATCGGGCGGTTTCTGGATAAAACGGAACGGCTCATTCAGGCAGGAATCAACGTGGCACTGCTCTGTCATGCCATCACCCGAAAAACGTCCCTGCCGGAGATCAATTCGGATTTTGACCACTGGGAACTGAAACTGGGGAACAAGACCACCAACAAGATCGCACCGTTGCTGAAAGAGTGGTCAGACATCACCCTGTTTCTGGCGTTCCAGACCCACGTCATCGCCACCGACGACAAGGGCAAAAAGCACAAGGCGACTGCCTGCAACCGTGTGATGTACACCACGAAAACGGCGTGGTGGGATGCGAAAAACCGGTTCGGGCTGCCGGAAATGCTGCCCCTGGAATATGCGTCCATTGCGTCCGTCTTCGCTGCTCCTGCACCAGCTGCCGCACCTGTTCCGAAAGCACGGCAGGTCATAGAAAAGGCACAGGCTGCCGGACTGCCCACGGAAAAGGATCTGGCGGAATCGGAGCTGCTGATTACCGCAGACGGGCAGCTGCCAGAGCCCCGGCAGACCGCCGAAGATGTCCAGACGCAGCACATTCTGGACGGCATCGCACCCCAGCTGGCACAGCTTATGGCAGCCGCACAGGTGCAGCCGTCAGAATTACAGGCAGTGGTGGGCAGCAAGGGCTATTTTCCGGCAGATATGCCCGTGCAGAACTATCCGCAGGACTTCGTGGAAGGCTGGTGCATTCCGTGGTGGCAGAATATCATGGGCATGATCCAGCAGAACCGGAGATAACCACAAAAAACGAAACCCCAGAAAGGCAGGTCAAACATGAACGAATACAACACAACCGCAAATCCGCAGGGACACGAACTGGGCTGGGACGATGAGATCCAGCAGGAGAGCAGCTTTATTCTGCTGCCGGAGGGCGACTACCGCTTTACCGTGGAGAAGTTCGACCGTGCCAGACATGCCGGCTCGAAAAACATTCCGCCCTGCAACAAGGCGATCGTCCACTTCCGGGTGTTCAGCCCAGACGGCAGCAGCATCCTCCTGCAGGAGAACCTGTTTCTGCACACAAAAATGGAATGGAAGCTGTCCGAGTTTTTCGCCAGCATCGGCATGAAACAGAAGGGGCAGGCGGCACAGATGAACTGGTCACAGGTGTGCGGCAAGTCCGGCGTGTGCCATGTGAAAATCCGCACCTATGACAAAAAGGACGGCAGCGGAACCGGACAGGCAAACCAGATCGACAAACTGTACCCGTCCTACGATCAGCCCCAGATCACCCAGAATGCCCCACAGCAGCCCTACACCGCACCCCAGTCCTCGTATTCACAGAACAACGCACAGCCGTGGCAGCAGCCCCAGAACGCCCCTCAGGGCGGCTGGAACAGGGGACAGTTTTAAGGAGTGAAACCCCTCAGTCACCTACGGTGACAGCTCCCCTGTTAGGGGAGCCAGTATGGAAAGGAGTACGATCATCATGCAAATGCGACCTTATCAGCAGGCGGCGAGAGAAGCCGTGCACCGGGAGTGGGACGAGGGCAGAAACCGGACGCTGCTGGTGCTGCCAACCGGGTGCGGCAAGACCATTGTCTTTGCCAAGATCACCGAGGACGAAGTCCGCAGCGGCAGCCGGGTGCTGATCCTGGCACACCGGGGCGAACTGCTCCAGCAGGCGGCGGACAAGCTGGAACGCACCAGCGGTCTGAAATGTGCCGTGGAAAAGGCAGAGCAGACCTGTCTGGGAGAGTGGTATCGTGTCACGGTGGGCAGCGTTCAGACCCTCATGCGGCAGAAACGCCTTGCCCAGTTCCCGCCGGACTATTTTCAGACCATTATCATCGACGAGGCACACCACGCTATTTCCGGCAGCTATCAGGTGATACTGGATTACTTTTCCGATGCCCATGTGCTGGGCGTGACGGCAACGCCCGATCGGGGCGATAAGCAGAATCTGGGCAAGGTGTTCGACAGTCTGGCGTATGAATACACCCTGCCCCAGGCCATTCACGAGGGATACCTAACGCCGATCCGGGCATTGACTGTGCCGGTGCAGATCGATTTCACCCATGTGGGGACGGCTGCCGGAGATTACAAGCCCGGAGATATTGCCACGGCGTTAGACCCCTATCTCGACCAGATCGCTGCCGAAATGGCAAAGCACTGTGCCGACCGGAAGACGGTGGTGTTCCTGCCGCTGGTCAAAACCTCCCAGAAGTTCCGGGACATTCTCTGTCAGCACGGATTCCGGGCGGCAGAGGTCAACGGCGAATCTGACGACCGGGAACAGGTCTTACAGGACTTCGCTGACGGCAAATACAACGTGCTGTGCAACAGTATGCTGCTCACCGAGGGCTGGGACTGCCCGGAGGTAGACTGCGTGGTGGTGCTGCGTTCGACGAAAGTCCGTGCCCTGTACTGTCAGATGGTGGGACGCGGCACACGGCTGGCAGAGGGAAAAGACCATCTTCTGCTGCTGGATTTCCTGTGGAACACGGAAAAGCACGAGCTGTGCCGTCCGGCGTGCCTCATCTGCGAGGACGAGGAAGTGCAGCAGAAAATGACACAGCAGCTGGAACAGCAGCCCGGCGTGCCGGTGGACATCGAGGAAGCCGAAAGCAAAGCGTCCGAGGACGTGGTGGCAGACCGGGAGTCCAAGCTGGCGGAACAGCTGGAATCCATGAAAAAGCGGAAGTCCAAGCTGGTAGACCCCTTGCAGTATGAGATGTCGATCCAGTCCCAGGATCTGACCGGCTATGTGCCGGCGTTCGGGTGGGAATCCAGTCCGCCGACGGACAAGCAGAAGAAAGACCTGGAGAAACGGGGCATCAACCCCGATGCGGTGGAGAGTGCCGGCAAGGCGGAACAGATTCTCCGCACAGTGGCACAGCGGCAGATCAGCGGACTGGCTACCCCGAAGCAGATACGCTGTCTGGAAAAGTACGGCTTTTTGCACGTTGGCGGCTGGTCGTTCGATGCGGCAAAGAATCTCATCAACCGCATTGCCGCAAACGGCTGGCGTGTGCCGAGGTCAATCACAGCGGCGGAGTATGTGCCGGAGGTGCATGGATAAATGGATTACAAAGACGACAACTTAGACGAACTGCTGGACTACATCGACCCGGCAGCCCTGACCTATCAGGAGTGGTGCGGTGTGGGCATGGCACTGAAAGATTCCGGCTATGACTGTTTCCTCTGGGACAGCTGGTCACAGCGTGACACTGCCCGGTATCACAGCGGCGAGTGCGAAAAGAAGTGGCGGTCTTTCGCCGGTTCAGAGCACCCGGTCACTGCCGGAACAATTGTACACATGGCACTGGAAAACGGCTATCGTCCCCAGAGTGCCCCGAAAGAATCCAGAGCTCTCAGCTGGGACGATTACATCGGGGAAGACTATGCCATTACAGGCCCGTGCCAGACACAGGCACTTCCGGTAAAGCCGCTGTTTGCACAGTGGAATCCAGTGAAAGAAATCAGCACATATCTCAGCACTTTGTTTCAGGCAGAGGAGAACGTGGGCTATGTGGTACACAGTTGGAAAAATCAAGACGGAAAGTATCTTCCAGATGCCGGCTGCTGTGACCGGACTGCCGGAAAACTGCTGGAAGATCTGACGTATTGCGAAAATGATCTTGGTGCAGTTTTTGGCGACTACGATCCGAATATCGGAGCATGGATCCGATTCAATCCATTGGATGGAAAAGGCGGTAAAAATGAAAATGTCACAGATTTTCGTTATGCTCTGGTAGAATCTGACGGAATCCCGATTGAACAGCAAAACGGAATTATGCGTGATCTGCAATTGCCCATTGCCTGCCTTGTCTACAGCGGCGGAAAAAGCCTGCACGCAATTGTGCGAGTGGAAGCCGGCAACGCAAAAGAATACCGGGAACGAGTGGCATTTCTGTATCAGATCTGCGATAAGAACGGGCTGCAGGTAGACCGTGCTTGTAAAAATCCTTCACGGCTCTCCCGAATGCCCGGCGTTGTGCGTGGAGAAAAGAAACAGTATTTGGTTGCGGTAAATATCGGCATGGGCAGCTGGGACGAGTGGAAGGACTACATCGACAGCGTCACCGATGATCTGCCGGAGTTCGAGAGCATGGCGGAGGCGTGGGAGCATATGCCGGAGCTGTCGCCGCCGCTGATCGAGAACGTGCTGCGGCAGGGACACAAGATGCTCATTGCCGGACCGTCCAAAGCCGGAAAGTCCTATGCCCTCATTGAGATGTCCATTGCCATTGCCGAAGGACGGCAGTGGCTGGGCTGGCAGTGTGCCAAAGGGCGTGTGCTGTACGTCAATCTGGAACTGGATCGGGCGAGCTGTCTGCACCGGTTTCGGGACGTGTATCAGGCAATGGAACTGCCGGCGGCGAATCTCCGGAGCATTGACATCTGGAATCTCCGCGGCGTGACAGAACCCATGGACAGGCTTGCCCCGAAGCTTATCCGGCGAGCCAAGAAAAAGCAGTACATCGCCGTCATCATCGACCCCATTTACAAGGTCATCACCGGCGACGAGAACAGTGCCGACCAGATGGCACATTTCTGCAACCAGTTTGACAAGGTGTGCACCCAGCTGGGCTGTGCGGTGATCTACTGCCACCACCACAGCAAGGGGGCACAGGGCGGAAAGCGAAGCATGGATCGTGCCTCCGGCAGCGGCGTGTTTGCCCGTGATCCGGATGCACTCATTGACATGACGGAGCTGGAGCTGACCGACGAGATCCTCAAACAGGAGACCAACACGGCAATCTGCGAAGCCTGCATCGAGAAGCTGCGGCAGCACGCTCCCGCAGTGCTGGCAGATGCCTCGCCGGACGAACTGCTGAGCCATGTGGAATCCCTGAAGCTGTGCCGGGACAATCTGCCGCCGGCGGTGTACGAGGGCTTTCTCGGCGAGATCGAGGCGGTCAAGCGGACGGTGCGGCAGCGGACTGCATGGCGGCTGGACGGCACGCTCCGGGAGTTCCCGAAGTTCGAGCCGAAGAACCTGTGGTTCCGGTATCCGATCCATGTGGAGGACACCGTGGGCGTGCTGAAAGACCTGCAGGCAGAGAGCGAGATGCCGCCGCATCAGCGTGGGAACAAGAAACGCGGAGAGAAAACCAGGGAGACCTATGCGGCACAGAAAGCCGACAAGAAAGCGGCTCTGCTCAATGCGTTTCACGCCTGCAATATGGACGGGGTGGTGACGCTGAAAGACATGGCGGAGTATCTGGGCATCAGTGAAAAAACCGTCCGCCGCCGTGTCAAGGACTGCGGAGAACTGACCATTGCGGACAACAGCATTCAGCTGTTAAAAGTGGAAAATAATGGTGGGACAAAATGAGGGACAACAGTGTATATATAAATATATACTTGTCCCTGTCCCTGTGTGACAGTCAATGACAACAAGTAACAAGAGTGCGAATGCACGGCACTCTTGTAACACTTGTCGTCTGACATTGACAAAAGCGAACCCGAAAAAACCAGAAATGGAGGTACGAACATGACAACATTTTTCCTGCCCATGCTGCCGCCGACCAGTACGCACCAGCAGGTGGGGCATACCATCGACAAGCAGGGACGGCACCGGTTCTATCAGCGTGGAAACGGCGAGGCAGAGGCAAAGCTGACCGCCCATCTCATGAAGCACATTCCGGAGCAGCCGTACAGCGGTGCGGTTCGTGTGGTGGTGAAGTGGTGCTATCCCAGAAAGGCAAAGCACCAGAACGGCGAACCCTATACCAACAAGCCGGACGTGGACAACCTGTGCAAGGCACTGTTCGACATCATGACCCGGCTGCACTACTGGAACGATGACAAGCAGATCTACAGTGCGGTGGTGGAGAAGTTCTGGTCAGATGTGCCGGGGGTGTTTGTGGAGATCGAGGAGGCAGAGGAACATGAGTGAGATCAAATTGAAAAACTGTCCGTTTTGTGGCGGCGAGGCGGAAATGGGATTCCGTGACGCTAGTGCTTTTGTGATGTGTACAAAATGCCTTGCAAGAAGCAGAACGGTTGTGGCGTGTGTTGACTATACTGCGAGAGAAGTTGCTGCTGATGAATGGAATCAGCGGGCAAACCAGCCACCAAAAGCCCACTGGACACGAGAAGATGTCACGAGTTACGACGGTGAAACGATCAAGAATGGGGCTGCTGTCTGTGGTAGATGCAAAAAGGCGTTTTTTATGCCGACGGACACGTTTGATTATTGCCCGAACTGCGGAGCAAGAATGGACTTGATTGAAACAGATGATGACCTTTTACGGTTGATTCAGAAAAAAACGGAGGGAGAGAAATGAGTGAGGTTAAAAGCTGCCCGTTTCGCAAAAGCGGAACGTATATCAGCATCGATGATTACCGCAAGAAAAACGGTTGCTTAGGCTGCGATCTGGAATCAACTGAGTGCTGTGCGGACTGCATTGTGCCGGAGACCTGGGAGGCAGATGTAGCACCTGTGATACACGCACATTGGATTGAGAAATGCAGTAAGGTATATTGCTCTGCGTGCAGAAAAAGCAATAAGGCGTATCGGTCACCGTACTGTCCACATTGTGGTGCGAGAATGCACGAGGAGGCACAGCCATGACCACCAAGCACTGCGAAACCTGCGGCAAGCTGCTGATCGGCGTGAAAGGTGACCGGAGATTCTGCAACGCCTGTGCCATACGCCGGCGGAAAGCATATCAGAAACAGTATCGGGAGAACCGGAAGAAACGCTAACGCACGCCGAGCGTAAGCCTAACGCACGCGAGCGTTGACCGAGCATAACCGAGCATGAAATCCAAAAGGAGTGGATCTACATGGAAAACAAGCAAATCAAGAAAGCCACGCTCTGCTGGCGGTGCAGGCACGCCGTTCCCAGTGCGTCAACCGGATGCAGCTGGTCACGCCGCTTTGTGCCGGTCGAGGGCTGGACTGCGGAAAAGCATCAGCAGAAACAGAGCGGCAGCGTTTACGAAACCTACTGTGTGATCAGCTGCCCGCTGTTCCAGAAGGACGGCGGGAACAGTGCTGACAGCTGCAAGGACGACACCGGCTGCGTCCGCATCGCAGAGCATATCCTGCGAGGGCAGATGAACCGGTACCGCACTGCACTGAAACGCTACGCCAGAACCGGGAGCGACAACGATCTGGCACAGTTCCGGTCGATCGAGCGTGACCTGCTCACGCCGTACTATGCGGCACTGACGCTGCACAGCATTGAACTGCGGCAGGTGTGCAATGAACTGCGGCAGAAGGCAGGGCTGCCGGAACTGGAGGAGATGCAATGACCATCGAAGAAAAGATCACACGCTATCGTGGTATCCCCAAACTGATAAAAGATCTCCAGATCGACAAAGAGATCTGCACGTCTGTAAAGTCGGTGCAGTTCGACAGCATCGGTGAGGCAAAGGGAACCCACGGGAACAGCACAGAGAAAAAGCTGATCGATGCCGCAGAGATCAGCGAGAAGATCGCCGCACTCCAGCAGGAGCGTGACCGGCTGGAGCTGAGCATCATGCAGCATATCAACACAATACTCTGCGGCAGCGATGAAGAAACCGTAGATATGCGGATTGCACTGAAAAAGTACTTGCTGCAAGGGCTGTCCCTGAAACAGATCGCAACACGGCATCTGCATCGGGACTATAAGAAAACCAAAGAATTGTACAGCACCGGATTCGAAAAGATAAAAAACACCCCGTCACTAACCGAAACTAACCGAGAATAACCGCCAAACCACTTGCAGTAATCCACATTCCATGCTATACTTATACTGACGAAAAAAGCAAAACGTCGTGAGGATTTCCTTGCGGCGTTTTTTGTATGCTATTGAAAGGAGCGTGATCGCGTGGGACGACCAAGAAAATTCAAAACGCCGGACGAATTGCACAGTGCATGGGAAACTTACAAAGCGTACTGCGACAGCAAGCCTGTGCTGACTCATGCGTTCAACTCCAAAACCGGCGAGTTTGTTTCGGCGGAGCTAAAGCACAGCGTGACTTACACCATTGAGGGGTTCTGCGTATACGTCGGCATCTCCCGACAGTCGTTTTATGAAAACTACGGAGAGAGCAAGCGGTTTACTGACATCGTTACGCGTATGCGTGAAGAATGCGAAACGGACGCACGGGAAAAATTTGAAGTGGGGGCGATTCCGACACAGCTTGCAGGGCTGTGGATGTCGAAGTACGGGTACACCACCAAGCAGGAAGCCGATGTGGAAGTCAAGCCCTCCGAAAAACTCTCCGATATTCTTTCCCAGCTGGGCGGTGATGACCTTGACAGCACATAAATTCCCTCTGTCCCAAAAGTACATGGATTTTATCCGTTCTGTCCAAGGCGTGACCGCAGAATTTCTGGAGGGGACAACTGCCTCCGGAAAGACCACCGTCGGTGCCGGCGTGAAGTTCATGTACATGGTTTCCGCCAGTCCGAAACGGCTGCACATTATCGCTGCCAAGACCACCGGCATCGCCGAGAAGAACATCATTCAGCAGGAAAACGGGATCCTCGACCTGCACCGGAACGCCATCTACTGCGGCAACGGTGACCGGAACAACAAGCTGCCCCACATCAAGTTTGAGGGCAAGCTGATCTATGTGCTGGGCTATGACAACAAGGACAAGTGGGAAAACGTCCTCGGTTCGCAGTTCGGCTGCGTGTACATTGACGAGATCAACACCGCCGACATCGACTTTGTGCGGGAGATCTCTACCCGAAACGATTACCTGCTGGCAACGCTGAACCCTGACGATCCGTCTTTGCCGGTGTATCGGGAGTTCGTGAATCGTTCCCGTCCCTGTGCCAAGTACGCCGCCGATGTGCCGGAGGAAATTCTTCGGGAACTGACGGAAGAACCGGTCACCGGCTGGCGGTACTGGTTCTTTTCGTTTCGGGACAACCTCAGTCTGACAGAGGCGGACATTCAGCGGAAAATGGACGCTGCTCCCAAGGGTACCAAGCTGTACAAGAACAAGATTCTGGGGCTGCGTGGACGTGCCACGGGGCTTGTCTTTGACTTGCAGCAGCGGCATATTATCACGGCATCACAGGCGGCAGGGCATCGCTTTCTGTACTACTCCATCGGCTGTGATACGTCCTATTCCCGAAAGTCCCATGACCGGCTGACCTTTGAGGCGGTGGGCATTACCGCAGACCGGAAGTGTATCCTGCTCATGGAGGAAACCCACAACAATCGGGACAAGTCAAACCCCTTTGCACCGTCTGACGTGATACCGCTGCTGAACCGGTTCGCCGAACAGGTGAAGTGCCGGTACGGCTTTGCAAGAACGATCTACATCGATTCCGCAGATGCCGGCACCATACAAGAGGCACAGAAGTTCAAACGCAAGACCGGCTGCATCTACGACTTTGCAGGGGCGTGGAAAAAGACGAAGATCATCACTCGGATCCAGCTGCAGCAGAGCTGGCTGAAAACGGGGGACTTTCTGGTGGTGGGCACCTGCAGGGACTACATCGCAGAGATGAACACCTACAGTTATGACGAAAAGGGGCAGCCGGAGGACGGACACGACCACAGCATCAACGGGTGTCAGTATGCGTGGCTGCCGTACAAGCAGTACATTGGAAACTATAAGGCAATACAGGAGGTGATTTCAGATGCTTGACCGATTCCGTTCGTTTCTGGCAGGCAAACTGTCAGGGCTGTTAAAACTATATCCGGCGGCAAGACGGGAGATCGCCATAGAAGAATCCCTCAGCTTTGAAACTAACATTGCTGTCAACCGGCTCTGGTATCGGGGCGACAGCTGGGAACTGGCACAGGCGTACCGGCAGATCGGCGGTGCGTCCCATTCTTTCTGGGGCAGCGTTCCCACCTACGGCATGGAAATCCGGAAGATACACACCGGCTTGCCCCAGACCATGGTGAATATGCTTTCCGGTCTGATCGCCGCCGACTTGCAGGAGGTGCAGTTCCCGTCCGAATCGCAAAAGCTGCTCTGGCAGCAGATCGCACAGGAAAACGATTTCTGCGAACTGGTAAAGCGGTCGATCACGGAAACGCTGGTCACTGGTGACGGGGCGTTTAAGATCAGCCTGCACCCCCAGGTGAGCCGCTTTCCCATTCTGGAATTTTACGGGGCAGATCGTGTGGAACTCCGGCGGCAGTCCGGCAGAGTACACGAGATCATCTTCCACACGCCATACGCCGACGACAGCGGCAGGAACTACACGCTGCACGAACACTACGGCAGGGGCTATGTGACGTATGCACTCTTTGACGCATACGGCAATCCCCGTGATCTCCACGCCATTCCCCAGACAGCCGGCTTGCAGCCTGTCCGGTGGGACGGAGATTTTATGCTGGCAGAGTATCTCAGTTTCTACCATTCCAACCGGCACGAAGGCAGAGGGCAGAGCATCTTCGATGCCAAACGGGACAACTTCGACGCACTGGACGAGGCGTGGAGCCAGTGGGTGGACGCACTCCGCAGCGGCCGTTCCCGTACATACATTCCGGAGTGCCTGATTCCACGGGACGAAAACGGCGTGCTGCAAAAGTCCAACGCCTTTGACAACCGTTTTCTCATGACCGGAAACGACATTGCCGAATCCGCACAGAACAAGATCACTGTGGAACAGGCGGAAATTCCCCACGACAGCTATCTTGCCACCTACATCACCGCACTGGACCTTTGTCTGCAAGGTATCGTCAGTCCGTCTACGCTGGGCATTGACGTGAAGAAGCTGGACAACGCCGAGGCACAGCGGGAGAAAGAGAAAACCACGCTGTACACACGGCAGGACATTGTGAACGCCTTGCAGCGAGTGCTGCCGAAACTGATTACAGACGTATTCTATGCGTATCAGACGGCAAACGGACAGCCTGCCGAGGAAGTTCGTGCGGCGGTCACTTTCGGCGAGTATGCCAACCCGTCCTTTGAATCACAGGTGGAAACCGTGGCGAAAGCCAAGCAGGGCGGCATCATGAGCATTGAAGCAGGTCTGGACGAATTGTACGGCAGCACCAAGTCCGACACGTGGAAAGTGGCAGAGGCGGAGCGTATCCGGACAGAACAGGGCATTGTGGACGTAGAAGAACCGGCGGTGTCCTCTGACGACTGGGCGGGCATCGCATGAACTATGACATTGCAGAAGCACTCCGGAAAATGGAAGAAGAACTGATCCAGTCCATGAAACGGAACTTGCAGCGGCATCTGAAAGAGGAAGATGCCGAGGGCTTTGACTGGACACAGTGGCAGGCGGAAAAGCTGAACAGCATTGCCCGATACCGTGCCCAGAACCGGCATATCATCGGCAGTTATATCAGCACCATTCCCCAGCAGATCGAGGACATGATCCGCCAGTCCTACGAAACCGGAAAGCAGCAGGAGGAGATCCGCATTCTGAAAGCGATCCGGCAGGGCTACCTTGCCGCAGCCGGCACTGCCGGGGAGGTCAGCACCGGCTTTTTCACCGTCAACGAACGCAAGCTGAACGCTCTCGTGAAAGCCACACAGGGCGAGATGCACAAGGCGGTCAGCAGCATTCTCCGGTATCAGGACGACATCTACCGGCAGACCATTTTCCGGTCGGCGGCACAGTTCAACATGGGCGGCAAGACGCTGGGGCAGGCGGTCGATGCGGCAGTACAGGACTTTCTGGCACAGGGCATCCGGAATATCCGGTACAAGGACGGGCGGTATGTGAATATCGCCAGCTATGCGGAAATGGCACTGCGGACGGCAAACCTCCGGGCAAACATCCAGGGAGAAGCTGCCAAGCGTGATGCGTGGGGCATCTGTACCGTGAAACTGTCCGCACATGGTTCTGCCTGTCCCAAGTGCATTCCGTGGCAGGGCAAGGTGTACTACGATGATGTGTACGGCTCCGTGCCGGTACCCAAAGACGGGAAGTATCCGCTGCTCAGCACTGCCATTGCCGGCGGCGCACTGCACCCCAACTGCAAGAACGGCGTGCATACATGGTTCGAGGGCATCAACCAGCCGCCCAGGGAAATGACACAGGAGGAGATCGACGAGGCAAACCGGCGGTACGATCTGGAACAGCAGCAGCGGTACTGCGAACGGAATGTGCGGAAGTACAAGCGGCTGAAACTGGGTGCAATCGATCCGGAGAACGCCGCCAAGTATGCTGCACAGGAACAGGCATGGCGAAAGCGGCTGAACAGCCTGGTTAAGGAAAACAAAGACGTGCTGCGGATGGATTACCGCCGGCTGAAAGTGTACGATGCACCTGCACCGCCGGCAGGAAAGCCCGCCGCTGTGCCGCCAGCACCGAAACCGAAAGCGGCTAAGGCAAAGGCACACACGGAGAGTGTTTCTTCGGGGCACGCTGTGGAAGTCACACCGCCTGCAACAAAGGACAACGGCGGTACGGGAAAGACGTATTCGCCGGAGAAAATCACTCCGGATTATATGTCACGATTTACACCGAAGTATTCAGACCAAGCAACACTGACTTCCGGAAATATCCATATGAACGTCAAAAAGGTTGCAAATAGTCGGTATCAGATGTATGCAGATGCCGATGCAGACCGTAAGAACAAAGCGGTGCGACTTACAGAAAAAACGCTGTCGGCTATTCAGCCAGAGCTGCCGGAAGGCTTCCAGATTCCAAAGGTTGCAGTAGTTGATTTTCAGAAGCACCGTTTGAATCCAAACGCAATTGCCGGGTATGACAAAACCACCGACACTATGTACATGAACAGCATCTATGATTCTTCTGAGAAGATTCTGGAATATGTAAACCTTATACCGGGACAGTTTGCAAATAATACGGAATATGCACCGATTTTGCACGAACTCGGACATAAATTTTACGAGGATTGCATCGAAAGGCTTGCAATTTCTGAAAATATCGGTTATAATGAAAGTAGGAAAAAGATTGACCGCCGAATTTTCGATTATATCAAAAAGCAAGATAATCCGGATTATCTTCTGTGTTTCGTAAGCGGATACGCGTCAGACGGTGAATCATCTGGAAAGTTTACTGAAATTATAGCAGAGTGTTTTTCTGTAAGAAAGAAAAATGCTGCTGCTGACGCGATTTTAGCACTATTGGAGTGATGTTTTATGATGTTGCAGCCGACAAGGGAACAAGTTGAATTGAGAAATAAATTGCTTTCTTCCACAAACGAAAAAGAAAAAGAAACGATTCGAGAAAGACTGAAAGAAATCGCAATCCAACGTGATGAAGCATTAAAAGATTGCCCATTTGCACATTGACTGAAAAACCTCTCAAAATATGCGTTGTTTTGAGAAGTAAAACTGAATACCACAAAAAGCATCTCAAAATGAGGTGCTTTTTTCATGCCAGAAAGGAGAAAAAAACATGGGAAAATTAGAAAACAGACTGACATTCGGCGGTGCTTTGGAGGCACTGAAAGCCGGAAAGAAAGTTGCAAGAAACGGCTGGAACGGCAAAGGAATGTACTTGTACCTTGCTGACGGCAAATTACTGACACAGGAAATCGGTGACGGAAGTTATCCGTTTACGGACAGCATTGTCATGAAAACCGCAGATAACCGATTCTGTATTGGCTGGCTGGCTAGTCAGACCGATATGCTGGCAGAGGACTGGCACATTGTAGAGTAACCACTGCCCCGACCACGGGCATAAACTGGCGGAGGGCGGAAAACAAGAACAATTCAGCCTGTGGGTACGGCGTTCTTATTTGTAAAATCAGCATCTGAGCGATCAGGTGCTATTTTTATACCCAAATCACGAAAGGACTGATTCAAATGGCAGACGAAACAGGCAGCCAGAACACGCCGCAGGGTGGTACACAGCCGCCGGCTATCGACTACGGCAAGATCGAGGACATGATCCACAAAGGCACCCAGCAGCGGGAATCCGCAATTCTGGAGGGCTACTTCAAGCAGCTGGGCATGAGCGGTGAGGAACTCCAGACCGCTGTGCAGGATTTCAAGACCAAGCGTGCCACACAGGCAAAGGAAAAGGAAACCAGCTACCAGAACGCCCAGCAGGAGATCACCCGGCTGAAAGCACAGGTACTGGAAAATGACATTCGCAGCAAGGCAAGCGACATTGCCGCCGATCTGGGCGTAGACCGCAAGTCGCTGCCGTACCTGCTCCGTATGGCAGATATGACCAGTGCCGCCGACAGCAAGGGCGTAATCTCCGAAGAGAACATCAAGAAGGCTCTGGAAAAGGTGCTGACTGATGTGCCGGCACTGAAAGGCAGTACCCAGCAGAACAGCGGCTTTATGCAGATCGGCGGCTCCGGCGGCAGCAATGACCCCACCGCCGCACAGAATGAAATGCTCTCCAACATCTTCGGCACGAACCGAAAGAAAGGCAGGAACTAACTATGGCAGAACTGAAATACGCTGACATTTTCAGTCAGCACATCATTGATATGTACGCTGTAGAACTGAAATCCAACGGGCTGTTCCAGTCCAACAGTGATATTCAGATCGTAAACGGCAAGCAGCTGAAACTCCCGAAACTGACCGTCAGCGGCTATCAGGACCACAACCGCACCACTGCCGGTTTCAACGCCGGCTCCTATGACAACGACTACGAAGTCAAGGTGCTGGATCACGACCGTGACATTGAATTTGCCGTTGATCCCATGGACGTGGACGAAACCAACATGACCGTTTCCATCGCCAACATTCAGAAGCGGTTTGAGATCACGCAGGCGATTCCGGAGCTGGACTGCTACACATTCAGCAAGATCTTCACCGAGGCACAGCGTGTGAGTGCATCGGTAGAAACCACTGCACTGACCGCAGACAACGTGCTGGAGGACTTCGACAACAAGGTACAGCTGCTGGAAGATGCCGGCGTACCTATGGATCGCATGGAGATGTATGTGACGCCGGCATACAACAAGCTGCTGAAACAGGCATTCCAGCGGCAGTATCCCAACGGCACCGGCGTGATCGACCGCCGTGTTCACTCCATTGACGACATCGGCACGATCATTGTTGTGCCGTCTGCACGGCTAAAAACCAAGTTCAACTTTACCAACGGCTGTGCGGCAGATGAAACCGCCGGACAGATCAACTACATTCTCATTGATCCGGAGGCACAGGTTTCCCGTGTGAAGTACAGCTACATCAATGTATTCACACCGGGACACGATTCCAGAACGGCAGACAACTACATCTACCAGAACCGCCGGTTCAACGGCACTTTTGCACTGGACGCACTGCTGAAAGCCGGCTGTGCCATCAACTATACCGCCCATGAGTGAGGTGATACCCGATGAAAGCAAGCAAGGACAACAAGGTCTATACCATTACTGAGGCGGAGAAAGCCGCCTATCTGGACAGAGGCTATACCGTGCTGCTGGACGACGGCACTGTAGAAGTGCCGGCATCTGCTACGGTACCGGAAGCGGACTATCGCCGTCTGGCAGCGGAAAATGCCAGCCTGAAAGCCAAGCTCCGGAAGGCACAGACGGCACAGACGGCAGAAAAGGACGGCAAGTGATGTATGCGAATTACGAGTACTACAGCGGCACCTATGGCGGAACAGTACCGGAACCGGACATTCTGCCACGGCTGCGGCAGGCTGCCCGTGACGTGGATACGCTGACCTTTGGCAGAATCCACGCTGTGGGACTGGAAAACCTGTCCGCATACCAGCAGGAGATCATACAGGAGTGCTGCTGTCAGCTGGCGGAGTTTGCCCACGAGAACGCCGACGTGCTGGAAAGCATCGTGTCCGGCTATTCTATCAACGGGGCAAGTCTGACGCTCAGCGGCAGCAGTACTGCAGTGGAAACCGTCAGCGGCATTTGCCTGCCACGGGCGGTGTACCGGAATCTCTGTCAGACAGGGCTTTGCTGCCGTAGCGAAACGAGGTGGCGTGATGCGATACCCTAAACTGGTACGCTGTGCGAAAACGCCCGTTCACGTGACCATAGCAGCCGAGGAGATCAACGCTTTCGGCGAACGGGAAACCATTCTGGACGGGGACTTCCTGTGCAACTGGCAGGACAAATCCCAGGTGAAGTACACCAGCAAGGACACCGCTGTCACGGTATCCGGCAGTGCCTACATTGACGGGGATATTCAGCCGGCAGCGGGGAATCTCACAGGCGGTACGGTGACGATATTCGGCGAACAGCGGAGCATCTATGCCGTCAGCAAGTGCCGGAATCCGGACGGCACGGTGAACTACACGAGGGTTGATGTGCTATGAGCAAGATCAAAGTTAACTGGAATTTCGGGGCAGTACGGCAGGTGGAACAGGCAGTGGCAACGGCTCTGGAACAGACCGCACAGGCGGTGATTACCGATGTGGTAGACGAGCAGGTCATGCCGATGGACACCGGTACGCTGCAAAACAGTTCTACTTTTGTAGAAACTTCGGAGAGCAGCACTGGGGTAGTCGGAATCATTTCTGACACGCCCTACGCACGCCGTTTGTACTACCACCCAGAATACAACTTCCGGACATCGGAGAACAAAAACGCCGGTGGCAAGTGGTTTCAGCCGTGGATCGACGGCGACAAGAAAGAGTTTGTCGCCGATGCTTTCGCAAAGCTGCTCCGGCAGAATCTCAAATAGGAGGTGAAGCGACATGATGACCAGCGAATCCGTGCTGGCATGGCTGCAAACGCTGCCGGTCAGAGCGGACAACTATTACTGCGGCATCTTAGACCGCAAAAAGGAAAAGTCTTTCGGTGTGTATCAGCTGTCACGCCGGAAGAATGAAACCGCTGTCGGCGGACGGGATCCCACCAAGACCCGTACCCACGGCGTATCCCTGCTGGTGCATTGGAACCACAGCACACGCCAGACGCAGAACGCTGCGATTGCCCTGTATGAGGCGATCGCAGCGGCAGGAACGGCACAGGTGGGCAGCTGCCGTGCCGTGTATTTCCAGATGCAGCAGAACGAACCCATTGACGTGGGAACGGACGACAACGGCATCTGCGAATATGTGATCGAATTTGTTATCTACTATGAGGAGGAAACAGCATGAGCACTGTAACAGGGGTATATCCCGTTTTCAACAACGTATTCAAGCTGGGTGCAGACAAGAGTTCTGCCAAAACTGTTGCCGACATGGAATCGTTCAGCATTGCCATTGACGGCAACGTGGAGGAGTGGACGCCTATGGAGCAGGAGGGCTGGAAACGCCGTCTGAAAACCGGCTGCGGCATCACCATTTCCCTGAAAGGCAAGCGGAACGTAGGCGATACCGGCAACGACTTTGCGGCAGGTCTGGCATACAAGACCGGACAGGAATCTGAGGCGTATTTCGAGTGGGTGATGCCGGACGGCACGACGATCGCCATGGAAAATGCTGTTGTGAATGTGACTGCCGGCGGCGGAGATTCCACCAACGTAGAGCCGCTGGAATTTTCCGTTATGAGTAACGGCAAGCCCAACATCACTACCACCGGAGAATAAGGAGGAAACAACAATGGCAACCGTACTGGATATTACAAGCAAATTGCAGAAGGAAGAAAAGGTGTTGAAGATCGGGGAACAGGAGTTCCATATCGACGACACCAAGAACACCGTCATGAAAGCCATGGCGGCAATAGAATCCACGGAGGAAGGCGGCACAGCCGGATTCTCGGCGATCGACAAGGCACTGGAGATCCTCATCGGCAAAGAGGGCGTGGAAAAGCTGGACGGCATGGACTTGAACTTTAAGGGCTATCAGAATGTGTTTATCGCAGTGATGTCCCTTGCCTCCGGCACGTCCTACGAGGAAGCGGAGCAGCGATTTCAGAACGCCGGTGCATGATGATCCGTACTATGATCTGATCTATGACTACGAACTGATCGAGGCATCTTTCGCCCAGCAGTACGGCATACGGCTGCGGCTGGAAACGGAAATGTGCTGGTCGGAGTTTCTGACGCTGCTGTCCGGACTGAACGGAGAAACGCCCCTGGGAAACGTGGTGCGTATCCGGTCAGAAACGGACATGGAAGTGCTGAAAGCGTTCACGCCGGAGCAGAACCATATCCGTTCCGACTGGCAGCGGCGGCAGGCAGCAGAAACACTGCGGCACTTCGATCGGGAATCCTACGAGAAGTCCATGCAGCAGCTGTCGGCAATGTTCCGGACAATGGCGAAGATAGAGTGAGGTGACAGAAGAAAAAAATGAACACAAATGAAGAAGCAATTGTGTTTAAGCTGGAAGCAGACGAGACCGAACTAAAAAAGACGGTCATTGATGCGGAAACATTAGCAAAAAAGGCGGCAGAATCTGCGAAGGAGGCTGTCAAAAAAGCATCTGATAAGGCAAGCGATGACGTTTCGGCAGCGACTGAAAAAATCCATTCTGATATTGCCAAGAATAATGAAAAAATCAAATCAATATTAAGTGACACCGAATCTTCTGTCAGAAGCAAAGCTGCCTCTATTGCAGGCATTTACAAATCCGAGGGCATGAGCCAGAGCGATGCTATGAAAAAGGCGTGGGCACAAGTGGACAGAAGTAGTTCTGGTACTGCCTCAAAGGTGAAAAAGCACAGTTCTGATACCTCAAAAAAAGTAAAGAACGATGTACAAGGTGTAACAAGGACAGTGGAAACTTCGTCATCAAAGATGAAAAGTTCTGCATCTGGAACAGCATCTTCGGTTGGCTCTGCATTTTCTTCTATGGCGAAAAAAGTTGGTGGTGCAATTGCCGCCGCTTTCGCCGTGTCCAAAATCACGGCATTCGGCAAAGAGTGCTTGTCCCTCGGCTCTGATCTGGCAGAGGTGCAGAACGTCGTAGACGTGACCTTCGGCGGTTTATCCGACAGTGTGGACAAGTTCGCCAAGAATGCCGCTAAGCAGTTTGGCTTGTCGGAAACTATGGCAAAGAAATATGCCGGAACTTACGGCTCTATGGCGGAGGCATTCGGCTTTACACAAAAGCAGGCACTGGATATGTCTGAGGCACTGACAGGGCTGGCAGGGGATGTGGCGTCGTTCTACAACATCTCACAGGACGAGGCATACACCAAGATCAAGTCTGTCTTTTCCGGAGAAACCGAAACGCTGAAAGATCTGGGCGTGGTCATGACGCAGAGTGCACTGGACGCATACGCTCTGTCCAAAGGCTTTGGCAAGACGACTGCGGAGATGTCCGAGGCAGAGAAGGTATCGCTCCGGTACGCATTTGTGCAGGAGAAGCTTGCCAACGCCCAAGGGGACTACGCCCGTACCTCTGACGGCTGGGCAAACAGTACCCGAACACTGGCACTGCAATTCGATACACTGAAAGCAGAGCTGGGACAGGGGCTTATCAACGTGTTCTCACCAATCGTACAGTGGCTGAACATCATCGTGGAACGGCTTACCGCCGCAGCGACCAAGTTCAAGGAATTCACCGCAGCGATCATGGGTGTATCCTCAGACACGTCCTCCGGCGTGGGCAGCACGGCAGCCAGCACGGAGGCTCTGAACGACAGCCTCAGCACCACTGAAAGCAACGCCAAAAGTGCTGCAAAGGCGATGCGGGACCTTATGGGGTTTGACGAGATCAACCGGCTCAGCGACAAGTCGGACAGCACAAGCAGCACACCTTCTGCCGGTCAGACACCGGCAAGCACAACCGACAATTCCAATGACAAGGACAAGACAAACACTCTGGCAGATTCGCTGCGGCATATCAAAAAGCTGTGGGACGACCTGTACGGCAGTTTCAAGAAAGGGCTTACCACACGGCTGAATGCCGGCAACACGTTTCAGGCACTGGACAACATCAAGCAGAAACTCGGGCGTATCAAGGATACACTGAAAGGAATCTTCACAGACAGTGCAGTGGTCAGCAGTGCCAAGAGAATGCTACAGCAGATCGCCACCTACTACGGCTCCATGGTCGGCAATTTCCTCAGCATCGGGGCAAATCTGGGCAATGCTCTTGTCACGGGCATTGCCGCGTTTCTGGGACGGAAAGAGGAGTTCCTGAAAAAGAAACTGGCATCGATTTTCCAGTCTACCGGCGACATCTTCGGCAGTCTGACCAGCATCATGAATGACGTGACGGACATCATCAACTATATCCTACAGCTGCCGGAAACGGCACAGGTGGTTGCAGATGTCATTGACATTATCGTTACGCCGTGGGTTACGGGGCTGGACTTGCTGCTGAAATTCGTAAGGGATAGCTTCAGCGGTATAGCAGAGGTGATAAACACCAATAAGGAGAACTTCATGCAGATCGGAGAAGATCTGATGCGGTTTTTCTCCACGATCACCGGAGCCGTTTCCGACTTCGTAGACCACGTGAGCCAGAAAGCAGAAGAAGTGTACGACCAGTACATTGCACCGGCGATACAGCGTATCTGGGACGGAATCAACAGCCTTGTGACATTTCTCACAGGCATCTGGCAGCAGTATATCTCGCCGTTTCTGGATACCATTGCACAAGGCATTTCAGAACTGGTACACGACCATCTGCAGCCTATGGCAGACACGCTGCTGGAGGTGTTCGGGAAAGCAGTAGAACTGATTTCAATTCTGTGGAAGCAGTATGCTGAACCGTTTATTGAATGGTGGATTGCAAACGTAGCGCCGATCATTATGCCGGTGCTGCGGCAGATCTGGGCAGTTGTCAAGCTGGTGGTGAAGGATATCATTGACCACGTGAAACGTGTTCTGGAGATACTGGGCGGACTGCTGGATTTTTTGATTGGCGTATTTACCGGGGATTGGGACAGAGCGTGGAAGGGCATCCAGGACATCTTCGGCGGTGCTGTCGGGCTGTTCAAGGACAAGGCGCAAAATCTGGCTGATTTCTTTGGTGAGACATTTCGCAATATGGCGACCACTGTGGATGAGATATTCGGCCGTGTCAAAGAATCTGCGCATAACCTGTATCTGAAAGTGAAAGAAAATTTCGAACAGACCAAAACGGCGCTGTCTGTTATCTGGGAGAACATCAAGACGATCTTTTCCGATCCGGAGACCTATTTTCGGGAGAAATTCCAGGCTGCGGCAGATGCGGTCAAGTATGCCTTTTCCGGTATCCGGCAGTGGTTCAGTGACCTGTGGAACAATCTGGTAGCATCTTTGAAAGCCCCAATAAATTCTATCATCGACATTCTGAACTATCTGATCGGCAAGCTGAATTCGTTCAGTTTCGACATTCCGGACTGGGTGCCGGAGCTGGGCGGAAAGACTTTTGGTTTCGACATCCCGGAGATTCCGCACCTGGCGAGCGGCGGCTATGTGAAAGCCAATACGCCACGCCTTGCCGTAATCGGCGATAACAAGCGAGAGGGTGAGATCGTCGCACCGGAGAGCAAGATCGCTGAGGCGGTAGCAAAGGCAATGCAGATGGTGCTTGCAAGTTACGGCGGTATGCAGGGCTCCGGTCAGACACAGGATGAAAAAATTCTACAGGCAAATATATGGCTGGACGGCGACCTGCTGGCGAGAAAGCTGTCACGGCTGCAAAAGAAAAACGATTACAGAAGCGGAGGGCTGGCATAATGGCACTGTTAAAGATCAACGGCACAGAACTGCCGGCACCTACCACATACAGCGTGCAGTACAGCGACATCGACAGTTCCGACACGGGGCGTGCGGAAAACGGCGTGATGCTGCGGAACCGCATTCGTGCAGGTGTGGTGAAGATCTCCGTCAGCTGGAGCAAGCTGACCCAGCCAGAGACCGACCTTGTGCTGGATGCGGTGCGTGGCGTAAGCTGTTCCGTGGAGTACTACGGCGGCAGCGCTGCAAAAGAGATGTACGCCGGAGACCGCTCTTTGCAGCTGGTGTGCCTGGAAAAGGATGGCGCAAGGTTTGATGTCAGCTACAATTTGATTGAATTTTAATGGGATGCCGGGAGGTGAAGTACATTGCAGCAAGTGTCAAAAGCGTATCTCGACGTCATAAACAAAAGAACCCGATCGGACCGCATCCAGGTGGAAATGATAACAGAAAGCGCAGAAGTACAGTGTGTGCTGACAGATGAGGACATAGAGGAAGGAACGCTTACCGTATCACGGCAGTGCGTCAACAACGGATACTTCGAGTTTGGCGCTGCATATGCCAGCGAGCTGAAATTCCATACACGAACGGATAAGCTTGTCTGGTCATCCCTGGTGGGCAGATATCTGCGTGTGACTTATGGCTTGCAGCTGTCGGACGGTACGTATGAGGATGTTCCGGTCGGGGTGTTCCGCATTACAGAATGCAGCTTTTCGAAAGACGGGCTGCGCAAGATTACAGCATACGACTGCCTGGTGACACTGGACTGGGAACTGTACTTCCTGTCCACTTCCGGAAATTCTCCGTATCAAGTGCTGCAATTTGCGCTGGATATCACCACACAGGTGGAAATTGCATACGGCATGAAAACGCCGAAGGTGACGCTGGGAAACACGAAAGAAGAAATTGAATCGATGCCGAACGGTACACTTCCGCTGCCGACTTCTGACGACATCAAAACACCCAGAGAATGTATATCTGCCGTTGCAGAAATTCTGGGGTGCTTTGTGGAGGCAGACCGTACTGTTCCCAACAAGATCTGGCTGCGCCGATTCCGGACAGACACCGTGTCCCGTGTGATTCCGCCGGACATCCGTTTCAGTTATGATGTAGACATAGACTGGGACCGTCCGTGCGATGTGTCCACCCAGATTCGCTATCTGGATGACGGCAGCGAAAGGACGTCCTCCTACACCTATACTGCCAAAGGAGACGGGGCGTTTTTCCTCACCGGCGGCTATCGCATGATCCTGGATAACAAGATCTTGAATCTGATGGGTGAGACAAACGCCAAAAAAGCGGCAGACAATCTTGCGTCAGAGCTGACACGTATCAACCAGAAAGAATATCTCCCCGTCAGCTTTGCGTTTTTCGGAGACCCGTCACTGGACCCGGGGGATATGGTGACTTGCACCTATAACGGGACAGAACATCCCACGCTGATCGGTTCTGTCGTGTGGAACTACCGCAACACCGAAAATGTGACAGCGATCAGCGGCAACAAGACAACGGACATCAGCCAGTCCAAGTCGGGCTTGAAAAATGAAACATCTTCCGGCGCATCTGAGGAGAAAGGTGCATCTGCCATGCGGTATTACACTTACGGCAACGCAGAACGCATTGCGATCGCAGACGGCAGCATGGCAGATATTGCAGCGATACGGGTACTGTCCTATCGTGCAACAACTATCGTGTTCCATGCGGAAATCCGGCTGGATGTCAGCACAACGGAGATAATTGCCGATGATCTGTACACTTGTACAGACGGAATACTGACTGCCGCATATTTTGCAGGGCCTGTGGAGATCGGGAAAGTACGGCCGCAGTGGACGTTACAGGATGGGGTACATACGCTCCACCTGTTTTACAGTTTCGGCATGACCGGCTATGCCGCAGTGGAATTTCACGTCAGACTGTACGCCAAAGGCTGCTCCGTTGACATTCCGGCACAATGCGTGCAGGCGGTTCTGGAAGGTACATATCTGGCAGGAGAAGAGGCGTGGGACGGTTTGATCGATCTGAACGATACCGTCAAGGTATCCGTGGGCAGCGCCGCAGTCAATGTCAGCACGATCACGGACACGGCGCAGATCCAGGCGGCAGAGGTGATGCACCAGGGCTGTGCGGATGCTGTGGCGGTAAATGTGCAGGGGGATGCAGTTACAGTTTCCGGCTTTTCGGAGACCATGCAGCATGATATTGCAGAGGAGGAAACAACATGATGAAAGGCAAGACAGAGATCCTGCTGACGGATGTGCATACTGGGAAAACGGAAAAAATCCTGGAACACAATATGATGACAAATGCACTGAACGACATTTTCCGGCAGGAAGGCTATATGCGCAATGCAGCTACAATGTTCGGAGAGAATTTTCAGCCGCTGTATGCGAAAATGTTGGGCGGTATCCTGCTGTTTGACAAGCCGCTGGAAGAGAATGCGGCGAATTATTTTGCCCCTGCCGGGACCAATCTGACAGCGTGCGGCGTATATGGCGTGAAAAATACCACGGGTGACACCTTGCGTGGGGACTATAACAGCGATGAGTCTTATCTGGACACCCGGACAAAGACCATGAAGTACGTCTACGACTTTCCGACGTCGAAAGGAAACGGCACCATTGCCAGCGTGTGTCTGACCAGCGCCAACGGCGGCTACAGCAGTTACGGTGCAGAAACAAACGGCGGCACGGGGCAGACGGCGGCGCATTTTTTGGAAACAGGAGCGTCAAGAACTTTTGCATCAATCAGCGGTGAATATGCCTTTGCTGTGGATTACCAGAATGATGTTATTTACACGTTTACGCCAAGCATCGTAAGTTCTCAGCTACAGTCTGTAACGATCCGAAAGCGGCGTGCACATCTGAAAACACTGCCGGTGACATATTCCGCATCCGCTGCAGGAGAAGTGCTGGAGTCAAAGGTTGTGCAGCTCAGCTCCATTTATTCGCCTTATGTGTGGAACTATGATACAACTGCAAATACGCTCTATTTCATGACGAACAGAGACTATTCTGAGATCCAAAACGGCAGAGAATTCTACATTGCTGCGATTCCGATAGGCACAATGATTGCCAGAACATATAATATTACAAACCGCACCGGTGTGTCACTTAGTTACAGTACCGGCGGTGTGTACGGCGGATACTTGTATATAGGCGGTTATAGCAGTAACCAAAAGAATTACAAGATCAATCTGGAAAGCGATACAGACTATGCACAGCTTTCCGGTGTTAACACGACATTGGATTTTAACCGGTGCTGTTTTTGGAATCACGGGCGTATTTTTGCAAATTGCGGCGGTTTGAATTCCTGGAACTATCGGCTTGCGGCTGTAGATCCAGCGACCAATGAAGCGAAATATACGCAAAACTATCTTTACGACAGTAAAGGTAATACAAAGAAGTGGGTTGCTGTAACCGGCAGCAATGTTGCATTTGCGGTGATAAATGACGGGAACAATTTCCTTGTCCCGTGCAATTATCTTGCGACTATCAACAACCTGTCATCTGCGGTAACAAAGACGGAAACGCAGACCATGAAAGTAATCTACACCATAACGGAGGTGTGATATGCGTATCCAGTACGATGGAAAAAGCAAGATCTTGATACGGTTGACTGAACTGGTCAATCAAAAAGCGGATGCCGAAGATATGGAACAGACCGCCGCCGACCTGCAAAAAGAGATCGATGAGAAAGCCGACAAATCCGCCATCCCGACTGTAGGAGACGGCGTGCTGTCTGTGCAGCGTAACGGCAAGAGCGTGGGGACATTTTCCGCAAATGCGGCAGAAAATGAGGCTATCAACATTCCCGTACCGGAGAAGGTATCCGAACTGGAAAACGATGCAGGCTACGGAACATACACCAAGCCCACTACAGGTATCCCAAAGAGCGACCTTGCAAGCGGTGTGCAGGCAAGTCTGGGTAAGGCGGACACGGCACTGCAAAAGCATCAGGACATCAGCGGCAAGCTGGACAAGACCGGAGATGCAAGCACTACTACAGTAGCATTTTCAGCAGCATCTGCCCGGGAGAATGTCAAGACGGGCGAAAAGCTGTCTGTGATCGTTGGCAAAATTGCTAAGTGGTTTGCGGATTTGAAAACAGTAGCGTTTACGGGAAGCTATACCGATCTGGCGAATAAGCCGACGATACCGGACGGATCTAAGTATCTGCCGTTGGCTGGTGGGAAGATGACGGGCGATATTGATATGCAGACCAATAAACGAGATATATTGGTCGGGACGCATAAAGCAAATACATCTGACGGAACGGCGGTTGCTGGCGGGATAATTGAAAAACGTGCAAATATGACGAGTACTCTTCCTGAGATGCGATCATTTGTTGGTATGTTTCATAACACGGATATCGATAGATTTTATAATTTAATATCAGTTAGACACCGAAATGGTTATAGCGATGGAAATTTATATGGTATGTACATTTTTAGCGAATCGACAACGGCTTCCGCTGACTTGAAATGGGGAAAGCAAACTAAAGCCTCTGGATGGACAAACGATTTTACATTATTAGACAGTAGAAACTATACAAACTACGCCCTAACCAAAGACGGCACGGCGGTTAAGGCTAATGCTCTGAGTGCTGGGCATATGAAGTACGGATATGTGCAAAACTCAACCACGACTGCTGGCTCCGGGTATACTTGGGCAAGAGTAGCCTACTGTGAGGACACTGTCGGATACGATACGATCACCATGACGCTGTTGGCTACATCTGGGCACAATGGTGCTGGGCTGTTTAGTGTATCTTATCGTAACGGCTCAACGGGTAAAGCCTGTGATTGGATCAGGTTTGAGCAGATTTTTACGAATAAGCCTACCGGGTTAGCTAATGCGTATTTCAAATTTGTTGCGGTTTACACCGATAGCGGCGTTCGGTATGAGATATGGCATAACACACAGGTAAGATGGAATTCAACGCAATTTACGTGCTTAGCTGAGCAAGCCTACGCTGGTGCAAATACAAACAGATGGATATTTGAAAAACACGATGCCACTACGTTTCAAACAGCACCGCCTACTGGGAATAAAGAGGCAACGTACTACAACAACGGTGTAGTCAACACTGCCACCACCCTCACCGACTCCGGCTGGGTAGCCATGACCGTAGAGGGCTATGCCAAATCCGGCACTGTCAAGTATCGCACCTACGGCAAACAGATCACGATAACCGGAAGTGTTGTCTTAAAGAACGATATTGCTACCTCATATCCAGCACCGCAGTACATCGCTTCAACGACCTTTGACTTTTCCAAAATTGTCGGCTGTTCCGGTGTAGGGCGGTCATCGTCTGGCGTGGGGGCGTACGTTACCGTAGAAAACTACAACGGAGATAACCTTGTATGCGTGTATGCTCTTGGCAGTAAAATCGCCGCTGGTGCTACATTATATTTTACGATCACTGGATTTATTGACTGACTAGGAGGAAACTATGAAAGAAACCATTTGCACGATTGCCGGCATTGTCGGCAGCTTTATCGCCGGACTGTTCGGCGGGTGGGACACGTCACTGGTCACGCTGCTGCTGTTCATGGGCATAGACTATATCACAGGACTTGCTGTGGCAGCCTGCGGCAAATCCCCGAAATCCGATACCGGCAGGCTGTCCAGCAAGATCGGCTGGCGTGGTTTGGCAAAGAAATGCGTTTCCCTGCTGCTGGTTCTGGTGGCGGTGCGTCTGGATATTACCTTTGGCACATCGTACATCAGAGATGCGGTGTGCATCGCGTTTACCGTCAACGAGCTGATCTCCATCACGGAAAACGCAGGGCTGCTGGGCGTACCGCTGCCGACAGTTATTACGAAAGCAATCGAACTGTTACAATCGAAAGGAAAAGGTGAATGAGTATGAAAGGAATCGATGTATCGAAGCATCAAGGCAATGTGAACTGGTCGCACGTCAAGGCAGACGGTGTGGAGTTCGCCATTATCCGTGCGGGCTACGGCAAGCAGGCATCGCAGAAAGACACGCAGTTTGAAAACAATTACGCCGGCTGCAAGTCCAACGGTGTGCCGGTTGGCGTGTACTGGTATTCTTACGCAACCACACCGGACGAGGCAAGAAAAGAAGCTGCTGTTTGCCTGAGCGTTATCAAGGGCAAGACGTTCGAGTACCCCGTGTATTTTGACATCGAGGAGCCAAGTGTGCTTGCAAAGGGCAAGGCAGCCTGCACCGCCATTGCAAAGGCGTTCCTTGAAGCTGTAGAACAGGCGGGCTATTTTGTGGGGATTTACTCCAGCAAGGTACATTTGGAAAACTGCATCACAGAAGAGTTGCGGGCACGGTATGCTGTCTGGGTGGCACACTACGGCGTGGATAAGACCACCTACCACGGACAGTACGGCATCTGGCAGAAGTCCAGCACAGGCAAGGTGAGCGGCATTCGGAGTAATGTGGACATGAACGAGTGCTACACGGACTATCCGGCAGTCATCCGCAAGAAAGGGCTGAACGGGTTCAAGGCCGCCCAGACCGCAACAACAGCGAAGCCAGCACAAGCGAAGTCCTGGAAGAAAGGCCAGGCGGTGCACATCGGCAGCAATGTACCGCTGTTCGCCAACGAAACTACCACCGCACCAGCTTCCCGGCTGACCGCCGGAACGTACTACATCTACGACGGCGTGCCGTGCAAGCTGGGGCGCTACCGCATCACCACTACGGCGGCGAATTGCGGCAGGACACCAGTCGGGAAGTATGTCACAGGGTATGTGTCTTGGGATAATTTTCGGGAAGTGTAAATAGGGATAAATCCGCAAAAAGTCCGCTGCTCCAGAAGTATGGAGCGGCGGACTTTTCTGATTTTTATTTTCGTTTTTCGCTTGACTTTTACAAATAATATGGTAAAATAAATATATAGATGCTTTTCTTATCAACTTAGGATATATCAAAAAAGGGGGGGATTTTTTTGGCATCACAATTAGAATGCAAAAACGAATTGAAAGTGTCAGAAGACGAAAAGACGTTAGACAAGTTTAGAGATTTCGTATTCAAAATGAATGCAAAACCAGATAGCGAAACGAAAATTTTTTCCAAAGCAATTCGTGTTACTTTGGAAGATATAGAAATTTTGCGCACTAGAATTATTGAAAAATTAAGGATGCACTGTCCCAATGAAGATGCCTGTATTACAAGAATTACTATAAATTTCAGTAATCACACCTCATTTGATTATGACACATGGGCTAAATTTAAGCAAGAAAATTTTGAGAGATCGGATTATGTAGAGAGCATCACAATTAAATGGGATTTTCAAGTTTCAATGCCTATGTATGAGCTTCCGCAGCATCACTCCCTTGTTGTTAAAATCTCATCTGGTCTCACATTTCCTGAATTTATGAGCTTAATGGTTTCAGGAAAAATAGAGGACGTTAATGATATTTCAATAATGGACAATGTTGTTGTAGCAAGAGTTGAATTTATAAATACATTACTTGGAGATGAACTTCTGAATGTTGTTTCTAATTGGGTAAGTAATTGCGAATTGAGTAATTATGACTCCAATAAATTATTGCTGTTTGCTAGAAAATATAGAAAATATTTTTCTTTATTCATTGAATATTTATCACGAACGGTATCTATACTCATTACTTT
>OFMU01000276.1_pt1 | contig 37784 bp, 52 predicted proteins | sample 1541861 | NCBI WGS metagenome assembly OFMU01 (sample SAMN04209238, study PRJEB22552) | human gut metagenome | biome: gut; material: feces | host: Homo sapiens | place: USA: Oklahoma
ATGCTATTACCAATGTATCAAAATATGGAAGGAATGATGTCATGAAAATGATGTTGAAAAAATTGAATGCCGTTAAATTACGTGCTTTTACGTTGATTGAAATGAAGGATAGCAAAACGCTCTATAATTTCCATAAAATAACGATAGTTTCACTAGTCACTCGAACCTTGCTTATCAAGGCGCGTGCTATGGCTTTCTGCTGCTCGTAATCAAGCGTGAAGATGTCCTTGGTGTCAAGCACCCGTCTAATATCTTTCTTTCGCTCTGCAGCTTTGAGAGAGGTGTCAGCGTCTAGCTCTTTTTCGAGCGCTGCACGTTCTGCCATGAAGTCGCTTGACCTTTTTTGTAGTTCCTCTAGTGAAATCCTATCGTCAATGTATAGATCATTAAGCCTGCTAATTTTAGCGGTCAGATTGTCAATCTGTTTCTGGTAGCTAGCCCGGTCTATCGTCTCTTGATTTGTGTTTGAAAATAGCTTGTCGATATAATCTGAATCAGTTTGCAGTTTGCTGATTTCAGTCAAGACAAAGTGCTCGATATCGTCTTTGAAATAGAATCCAGAATCACACTTTGCATTGTTGTTATAGACAGTCACTCCCTTGGTTTTGCGTGGGTGCCGTTGCTTACACTCGTATTTGACTAAGCGTGTGCCGTCTTTCCTTATCATGCCTAGCTTGATAGCAAGCGGGGCTGAACAGTAACCGCATTGAGCTATACCAGAAAGCATGTATTTAGCTTGAAATGGTCGAGGATTGAAACGCTGGGCGGCTGTTCTTTGTCTTGTTTTGATTTCCTCTTGCGTTTTGTTGAAATCTTCCTCGGAAATAATAGGTTCATGAGCACCGGGGAATATCTGACCCTTAAATTGATTATATCCGCAATATACCGGATTCGAGAGGATAACCCTTACTGTTCTATAGCTCCACTCTTTATCTTGCCCGTATTGCTCATTGAGGGCGTCTCTGAGCTTGGTTATAGACATCCCCGATAAATACCATTCAAACATTTTTCGGACGATTAGGGCTTGATATGGATTGACTGAGAGCGTGCCAGTTTCTTTGATGTAATCATATCCATAAGATATCTTTGCCCACTGCATTGACTTGCCGGACTTTGCCCGCCCTAGCTTGCCAAGCTGCATGCGCTCCTTGATTTGTTCTCTTTCAAGTTGTGCAAACACGCTCAATAATCCGATCATTGCTTTACCGAATGGCGTTGAGGTGTCGAAGTTTTCCAAAAGGCTGACAAATTCTATATCATTTTCCAGAAAGACATCTTCAATCAGATAGAGTGTATCTTTCTGACTACGGCTCAGACGGTCTAGCTTATACACTAGAACAGTATCAAACAGCTTTCTCTTTGCGTCTCTTATCAACTGCTCTAGTGCTGGGCGTTCCGTGTTAGAACCGGAGAAACCGCCGTCAGTGTATATGTCGTATATATTCCAGTCCTTAATATCGCAGTAGCTTGTCAGCTTTGCTTTCTGCTCGTCGATAGAATAGCCCTCATCAGCTTGCGACGTGGTCGATACTCGGACATAGATAGCTACTTTATGTGTTGCCATTGTTTTTGTACCTCGTTTTTGATAAAATGGGTACAGAAAAAGACTTGTAAGACTGCTCTCAGTTTACACGATTTTTTCTGTGATGCATAAGCTCTACACTCGAAGTTTGGCGACGGTGAGTGTAGGGCTTTTTTTATTGTGATAATAATTTAGCTTTCTGTGCTTGAAATTCTTCCTCAGTTAGAACGCCATTATCAACTAATGATTTTAACTTAATCAATTCGTCAGCAACTAGATTCTGCGATAGTGGTTGACTGTTCTGGCTCACTTCTATCTGTGGTCTATATAGACTTTGTTTGTATGCTTCGGATGCACGTTTAATCTTGTCAGATAGGACTGGGACAGCAATCTTCGGGATGTTCTTGATATGTGCCCAAGATACCCCGTTCATCACCGAGATTTCACCTAAGAGAACCCCACTTTTAGACGATACCCCATTGACCATATCAAGAGGGATTTCAGAAGTCTGGACGCCGTAAATCATGCCTTTGTCAACAAACATAATGCGTTTTTGAGTTAAAACGATTAAGACAGTGTTGCCGTCATAAAATCCAGATGCGGCATATTGTATCACCTCGTCGTCTGATAGTAATTGCGGTAGGTAGTTAACCTCTTTTCGAGTGCCAAACATCTTAGGGACGCCGGCTTGCATTAATTGAGTTTGAACTGTTAATAAATTCATAACATTACCTCATCATTTTTAGATACTCATTTTTTACAAATGTCTCATCACAAATCGTGGTGAGATTATATTTTTCCATGAAGTGTAAGTAATTGAAATCATCCAGATTTTCATTTTTCAGCAATTCATGGATCATACTTCTATTAGCTTGAGCTTCGTATTTTTCACGCAATCGTTCATAGTCTTTGGAATTGTGCTCTAGATGGCCTAGTTCGTGCAGAATGACCTTTAAACGAGTGTTGGGGGATAAATCCCCATTGATGTATACAACCCTGTTTACAGGGTCGATAAAGCCATTTCTGGACCACTCGTTTGAACTAAACTCACAGATAGAGACATTGAACTGCTCAAGCAATTCATTTTCAGTCATAGCACCTCACTTCTCTTTGCTACTCATATATCCGGCAATTATGCCGCGGATTGCCCGCTTGTCATCATCCGTCAGCGGTTTACCGTCGAACATCATTGCATTAGCTATGATTTCATCAATATCGTGGGCGTTGGGTTGTTGTGGTTCATCCGTAACACCCCACTCAGCGAGTGTGTCCGGTGAAATCCCCAACAAGTGACAGATTTTAAAGACGTTTTCAGCTTTTGCATTCATGATACCACGCTCTAAAATAGAGCGAACGGTAGTATAAGAGATGCCGCTTTCTGTTGCAAAAGCTCTTACATTCCCATATTTAGCTATAATCAGTTCTTTAATTCTTTCCTCAGCCTGCATTTTTTTGTAACCCTCATTTCTCTTTCTTTCTATATATTACCACAGAAAATTGGGTGGGTAAATAAAAAAAGTAAAAAAAATCGTATTTTTCTGTTGACTATGTACGAAAATTAGTATATACTTAAATCAAGCTTAAGGAAGGAGGACACAAATGAAAAATATCGAAGAAATTCGTAAGATTAAAGGTGTCGCATTAGTAGACATCGCCGACCTGCTAGGTGTTGATTCCCGCACGGTTCGTAGCAAAATCGATGGTGTATCTGATTTCAAATTTGGCGAGACGGTAGCTATCAAGAAAGCATTCTTCCCAGAATATGAATTAGAATACCTGTTCAGCGAACGTGCTGAAGCCTAAATTTTTTTAACCCAGATATACGAAAATTCGTATAAGTTAGAAAGGAATGAGATGAACGAAATAGCATTATCGAACAACCTACCTCAGATTGAATCGGAAATTAGAGAAGAAAAAGAAAATGTAGGGAAATCATTCTGGGAGATTGGTAGACGATTGAACCACGTCAAAGAAAACGACCTAGCACACGGGCAATTCTTAGAGTGGTTAAAAACAATGGATATAGAGCGAACCTTAGCACACAGAATGATGAAAGTAGCAAAGGAACTCCCAAATGTTGCCACGTTGCAACATTTAGGAAATAGAGCTCTCTATTTGCTAGCTACACTGCCCGACGAATCAAGGCAAGAGCAAATCGAAAAGATTGAGCAAGGCGAGACACCAACGGTCAGAGAATTGCAAGAGGTCAAACGAAAACTCAAACTCAAAGAGCAAGCGTTGGAAGCGGTCAAGGGTGAGTTGGAACGTGCCAAAGCAGTCAAACCGATTGAAAAGGTAATCGAAAAGGAAGTCATCCCAGACGATTACAAGGCTACACAAGAGCTAAACAAACAGCTACTAGCAAAAAACAAAGAGCTTTCAGATAGCGAAAAATCAGCTAACGAGCGAGTGCAATTCATTGAATCGCAACTCAAAGAGCTAATGAATCAACGTCAAGAGGTTGATGAAAAGTCAGCTAAATACGACGAATTGACAAGAGCCATTGAACAGTCGCAAGGGCAATTAGACAATTATCAAAAGCAAGTATCTGCTTACCGTCACACCATCAACTTTTTGGAAAAAGGGAACAAATTCCTTGCTAACTTTGGCGGCGTAGCGTTTTTGGATATCAAACCAGCGTTAAACAATCCGAAAGTTAGAACTGAGCTCGAAACATTCTTAACTATGCTAAATAGTCTCAGCCGTAGCGTTTCGGAGATACTGGAACAAGACGAAGTGATTGAAGGAGAAATCTTATGACGAACGACATTATTGGTCAAAGCAAAGACCACGCAAGACAAGTATCGCACCTAGCAGTTACTAGAAATATGCTAGATGCACTTGAAAACCATGAGGAACGTATCGCTAACCTAGAAGACAACATGAGAGTGAACGCTGCACAAGAAATTAAATTAACTAACCTTGTAAACAGCAAGATTGTTGGATTGTTAGAAGGCAAGAAAAGCAAGGCTTACCGCGATAATCATATTCGTGCTAAAGCGTATCATGCCATCAACAAAGAAATCATTAACCGTTTCGGTGTGAGACGCAAAGAAATCCCTGCTAAAGAATTTAAGAACGCCGTTATCTTTATCGAAAATTGGGGCTTGAATGACCAAGAGCTTAAAAACGAGATTTTCACTGCCAATCATCAAGGAAGTTTGTTTGAAGCGTAATTAGAAGGTGAGACAAATTCGGGGCACCCTTGACGGCACTAGTGAGCTAGCGGGGCATATATGTTGAAAACGTAAGCAATACCATTAGCGTGAGACAATTTGATTTATAAAAACTCCTAAAAACAAATAAATTCAAAGTCCTCGCTAGTTCTCCAGTGTCGCCAAGGCAACAAAAAAGGCTGACCCCTGCCAGAGTCAGACCCTAAGATATTGAAATCAAGGTAATTATATCATGAAACGAAAGAAATGGGAACCAGTCATAATCAACATTATGGCAGATGGTTCCAGAGTTGATGATCTAACTAAGTACACGATACCGACAGGACATAGCTACTACGATATCGTGGCAAGCATCTACCAGAAAGGAGCGTAACTGAATGAAGTATATCTTTCACTAACACGGAAGAAAATTACACAAAAATGAATAACAAGTTCTTACAAGACACTAGCTTGAGTTTACAAGCGAAAGGCTTACTTGCTGAAATCTTGATAAATAAAAGCGATTGGCGGGTTTATCTGTCAGAACTTGAAAAGAGGTCAACCAACGGAAAAAGTTCGCATCGTACAGCGTTTGAAGAATTGAAACGCAAACGGTATGTTGTGGCGTTTCGTAAAAGCAAGGGCTATAAAAAAGGTTTTGAAATGGTTGTCTGTGCATCAGACATACCCATGACGGACGAATTTATAGAATACCTTGACAAAAAGTTATCCACAGAGTTATCCACAGGTAGCCTTAAAAATTCATAGTTCGATAAATGGAATTTCCATTTAATCAAACGATGATAATTCGTAAGTTAGAAGATTCATATTACGAAAAAATCAAACGATGATAATTCGTAAGTTAGAAGATTCATATTACGAAAAAATCAAACGATGATAATTCATAAGTTAGAAGATTCATATTACGAAAAAATCAAACGATGATAATTCATAGGTTAGAAAATCGGACACTAACAATAACTAATATATATACAATAACTAATATATAACAATATGGTGCTACGCACACTAACCAACAACAATCTAGAGCCTACCGGCACTAACCAGCAATAATAACTACTAACTGATAACAATACAGTAATAATCATAGTTAGAAGAATAAGAGAGGTAAAAAACATGAAAAAACTATTTGGATGGATTTGGTCAAACAAGAAACAAGAAACTGAAGCTTACGTAATTGAACGCTATCAAATGGTCGACGAAAAAGCACGCATTTACAACAAAGCTCATGGATTGCCATTAGATCAATTAGTGGGGTAACTCATGAAGCTACTAAGAAAACTATTTTCCAAGAAGAAAACTAAAGAGCCAGAATACTTTTTCGATGTGGTGGAGACGCCTGAAGAAAAGAGCGAACGGCTCAAACAGAAATATATCAAATAGCAACATCTTCAATCCGTAGCCACGGCTCACCGTGGAGTGTAACTTATGCCTTTTCCCCAAAAAAATCTTTACTAAATTACTTTTTTCCTAATTTTCCCATTCATAAGTCTAATAAAACATTGAAACATGACACGGTGGGCGATGGGTGCGGATTGAAGCACTAAAAAAAGCATGGGTTAGGGCCCATGCAAGAAATAACATCTATACAAGGAGTATACCATGAAAACACTCAACACTCAAACAGTAGCTAAACCAAGCTATGTAAAAACTAAAGCCTTCGGGCTTTGTGGCACGCTCGCACTTGCTACAGCTCTATTGATTGGAGCTGGCACAGTATCAGCGGACGAAAACGCCACACCAGTGGTGGACGCTCAACCAGCAGTGTCTAATGTTTATACCGCTGACAATTCTGGGAATATCACTGTGACACCGTCTGAAACAGTGGTACCGACAGAAACGCCGGTAGCAACTACAGAAGTAGCTACACCAGCGCCAGTGACAGAAGCACCTACAAGTGTCGCCAAAGAGGGTGACACTATCACAGTGACAAACCCTGACGTGCAAGTGGATTTCCCTAATGGTACTGGCAAATATAGCCCGTTTGAAGTTGAGTACAAAGATATCAACTTCCCAGACGACATGGCAATTAACGAGGGTGACAAGGTTACTTTTGACTTGCCTCAAGAAGTGAAATTCCAAACTTCTTACGAGTTTGATGTACATAACCCTGAAAAAGCAGTAGTAGGTAAAGCTACAGCGGATGCCAACACTAACAAAGTAACTACTGTATTCAACGACTATTTCAAAACTCACCCTCTAAATAAGAGCATGAGTCTCAAACTTGATGCAAGTTGGACTGACAAAGTAGTTTCAGGCAAGCCTGTAACAGCCAATTTTAATGGTACTTTGGTAACAACTAACATTGGTAGTGAACAAGTAATTGGCAAAGATGAATTGATTGCAAAGTGGGGTTCGCAAGACAAAGATGATCCTACAGTAATCAATTGGACAGCTCGTGTAAACTATGCAAAACGTGTTCTAAACTATGTGACTATCATTGATGAAATGTCTGAGAACCAAAAACTTGTTGATAACTTCTTTGAAGTAAAGAATATTGAAAGTGTTGATCCTTGGATTGATAAAGGTGATGCTATGGACTTAGTTAAGTCTATCAGTAAATCTGATCATGGCTTCACTATCAAAATGGATCGCTTGGATCACATGATCTATGTAAACTATAAGACTAAACTTGTAAATGCTGTTAAGGACTCAACTAATCCTACTAACAAGATTGAACTGAAAGCTGAATCAGACGGTGCTGTTTCATATATGAAAATTCAGCTTGTAGGCGGACGTGGAGATGCGTCTGGTGAAAATAAGCCAGAGCCAACGTTTGAAATTCCACACGACGCCCCTAAAGTTGACATTCCAGAATTTGAGGGCGGCATCCCCGGTATTCCAGAGGTGCGAGAATTGCCAGAGTATACAGAGCCTATCGGAACAGTGCCAAATGAAGCACCAGTGCATGACAAGCCAGAATTCCAAGGTGGCATTCCGGGTATTCCAGAAGTTCGTGAGCTCCCACCGTTTGAAGGTGGTGTGGTGCCAAACGATGCCCCTATCTTGGACTTGCCAGAGCTTGAAATTCCAGAGGAACCAACTAAGCCAACACCAGAAAAACCTAGCACGCCAGAAAAAGCCTCTAAAACGAGCGCAGAGCGTTCCAATGGCGAAATGGCACAATCTGCCACAGTATCTTATAACCTCGCACCAGTGAGCAAAGAGACACCTAAAACAGCCGTTTACGGTGGTACTCTACCACATACTGGTGAAAAAGAGGGTATCATGTCAACTCTTGGTCTAGCAGTTATCGCTGTTGGTATCGCAGGTTTTACATTGAGCTTTAAAAAATACAACGAGGGTGAGGAAGAATAATCATGAAAGAAAACAATAAACAAGTCATCTTTTACAGTGCTGAAAAGGATGGATTTCTTAAAAGTTACAAAGATAGAGGAAGTCTAGTTTTCGAAGCAACATTTACTGACCGTTTGAGAGACGCACTATACTTGCCAGTTGAACCATATGAAGAACAAAAAACTGAAATCGACAAACTTGCTGAAGCGTTTGACTGCGAAGTGCTTATCGTGGAAGCTGAATACAATGTAACTAAACCCGGCGGTTCGGACTTTGAACGCACAGCGCGTGAAGAATCCCTGAAAGATGGTCTCAAATCGCTCCTAGACTTATTGACGGACTAACAGAACTTGAAGTGGTGGGAGGGTAGGCATTAATTATGGCAGATAATCAAAAAATGAAGTTTAGAGGTGAGAGCAACGATAACATTCAAAGAATTTGAAGAAGTCTGGGACGAGTCAAGGGTCTTAAGTGACATTGTAAGAGTGCTAAGTTCAGCCGAAGGGAAGAACTATATCGAGGTCAAAGTTTACGAAAGCATTAACGGGATAGACATCTCGTCATCGGTCAGACTGGATGCTGAAGATAAAAAGGATGTTGTTGATCTTTTGAATAAAATTATGGCACGAAAACTCAGCAGACTTAGAGAGCAGGGTTTTGATTTTTACGAAGAATACCAAAAATCAGAAACTACCACCTAAAAACGATAAGAGAACCCAAAATTTGAGAATTAGGGGCATATAAAAAGGATATGACATGGAAGAAATGACATTCACGGAGTTGCAGCAAAAAATGCAACTTGAAAAAAAGAAAGAGGGTACAGCTAAGTACGCTTCAAGGCACGTCGAGGACATTTACGACGCTTTTAAAAGTTTGAAATCGAACTGGAGCATTGTCGTCAACTATGATCTAGTCGAATTTTCTGGCAAGACTTTTGTCAAAGCTACTGCAACGGCGTCTAACCGAGAGGAAAAAGAGCAAGCGGTAGCTTTCGCAGAATTGTCTCCGGTACCTATTTTGAAAACTCGTAACGGTGATTTAAAACAAATGAACGAGCCGCAATGGGTGGGAGCCGTGCAATCATACGCCGGCAAGTACGCCATACAAGCACTCTTTGCAATCGGTGAGGAAGACATGGACCATTTTGAAGTGGCAGAGGAGAGTTTGAGACCAAACCAATCTCACAACCCACAACCGCATCAAAATCAGCAACCACAACAAGCACGCTACGAGTCAAGAATCGATCAACAACCCAACTTCATCAGCAATGAGCAACATGACTTTATTATGCAGCAAATCAATGAGTTAGCTCTAATTACTGGTCAATCAGTTGAAACAGTCGCAAATTACTACTTGAAAAAGTACAAACTCAACGTTTTCTCTGAACTGCTAGTACCGGGATTTGATGTGATAACTAACGACATTCAAACACAAATTAACAATCGAAAGGGATAGGACATGAAGGACGCAACGAACAACGCAACAAATATTTTCTTGGAAACAATCGAACCGGTCTATACGCCGGGGAAAATTAGCTTTGATTTTGACGCATTCGACAAGGCCATTCAGACAGCAGTTAGTGAGTTGTCTGATGAACAACTTGATAACTTGGAATATGACGATATCAAGAAGGAGTTTACACGCTTCAATGGGCTCTTGACAAAGTTGGACGGCAAGCGAAAAGACATCTCGAAAGTGTACAAGAATCCGCTTAATGAGTTTGAAGCTAATTTCAAGACATCTAAAGAGTCGCTCGAAGGACTTATCAATAAGTTACGTGCCAAACGAGACGAAATTGACGAACACAATAGATTGCTCCGAGTTTACCACGTTAGATCAGTATTTGAAAGCAAATGCGAGCTAGCCGGACTAGACAAGGGCACATTCAAAGATAAGTATGATGGCTATTCTTTGAAGAAATATTTCAAAGACAAGAAGATGGAGCTCAAGAAGGAGACTATCGAAGAAATCGACGCTCTTGTTTTGGCTGAGTATGACCGACTTGAGGAGTACAAGGCTAACATTGCCATGATTGAGGAGCAAGCCCTTGACTATGAGCTACCGGCTGAACCATATACTAGAGCATTGCAGAATGATACACCTCTAGTGGAAATCTTGAAGCAAATGAAAAAGGACCGTGATGCAGCTATTGAGCGTAAGCAGCAAGCAGAAGCCAAAGCGAAAGCAGAAGCGGCACGCCTAGCAGAAATTGAAGCCATGGCTAAACAGTCAGCAAACGAGGAAATCAAAGCGGTTAACGCTGAAACTGGTGAGGTAATCGAAGATGTCAAGCCAGCAGAGGAAGTACCTAGTAAACCCGCTGAACCGTACAAGGTCAACCTTGCCCTTACGTTCCACGGTGGAGAGAATCAATGGCATCAATTCGCTAAATTACTTGATGACAACTTTGTAAATTATGAAATTCTAGGAGAAAACCAATGATCAATAATGTCGTGCTGGTTGGACGAACAACCAAAGACCCAGAGTTACGCTATACGCCTAGCAATGTCGCGGTAGCTACATTCAGCCTAGCTGTTAACCGCAACTTCAAAGACGCTAACGGCGAGCGTGAAACAGACTTTATCAACTGTGTTATCTGGCGTCAGCAAGCTGAGAATTTGGCTAATTGGGCTAAAAAAGGGGCGTTGATTGGTATTACTGGACGCATCCAGACTCGTAGCTACGAGAATCAGCAAGGTCAAAGAGTGTATGTGACTGAGGTCGTCGCTGAGAACTTCCAAATGCTAGAAAGTCGTGCAGCGCGTGAAGGTAGCAATGCCACTCAAGGCAACACGTCTGGAGCGTTTGGCAATGACAACGGCGGGTATGCTGGGCCTTATCAACAAGCACCGCAACAGCAAGGGCCAAACTTTGCGAGAGAAGGCAGCCCATACGGAAACGCAAATCCTATGGATATCAGTGATGATGATTTGCCGTTCTAGTTAGGTGTACTATGAAAATGATTTTAAATATCGAGCCTAAACCTCAAACAAGGCCACGATTCAGCAAATTCGGGACTTACGAAGACCCTAAAATGAAGGCGTGGCGTCGTCAATGCTCGCAACTTATTGAGCAAGAATATGATGGGCGATTCTATGACGGTCCTATCTCGGTTGATGTCGTATTTTACATGAAAGCCCCGCTTAATGTATCGAAGAAACCAACGCCAAATGCTAGAGCTAAAACGTGGGATACATTCAAGAAATTCATGGCTGAAATGCTTTGGCATGCGAAAATTCCAGACGTTGATAATCTGGTCAAATCGCTCTTTGATAGTATCTCAAAAGCTGGTTATAACAAGGTCGATAAGAAAGGGATTGTTTGGACGGATGACAGTATTGTCTGCGAGTTAAGAGCTCGCAAGAAGTACAGCCCTAATCCACGCATTGAATTAGAGATCAAGGAGCTTGAATGAATAGCAAATATAAAGACAAGCTTGTTGGTGTATACGCACCGGGCAACTATGGGCATACTAGCGTATTAGATCAGACACAAGAATTTTCAAGGTGGTTTTGGTCTAATCGTAAGGACATGGAGCTTATCAGCGTTAAGCTAGGTATCGACATTAAAAAGCTCAATCGTATTCTGACACTGGAGCAGTTACTGGATGAAGGCTTGTTAAGAAAGATGGTAGAGCTATGCAATGGTTAAGACGATTTATAGCAAAGAATCCGGCAAAGGTTTTCAGAGAAGGGCCGGAACCGATAACTATGGGAATTAAGGAGCATGAAATGAGTTGGGCGGTATCAGTATTTGAGAATGGCAAGCTATACCAACGTATTTAATACAAGGACAAGAATAAGGCACTGAACGAGTTTCACAGACAAGGTGCTAAGTATGGCGGTAGCAAGTGCCATGAAGTGGAGTTAAAGGAGGTTAGTAATGGCTAAATTTATTAGAGTTACAAACATCGCACAAGGAATTGATATGGACACAATTTTAAATGTCGATGATATCGGGCACATCTCTATTGGCCCTAATATCATTTTTGTAAAAACGCCGTTCGCAGACGGGACAAATCGGATTTATGTAAGAACCGAAACGATTGAGCAGTTAGAAAAGATTTTGCTAGAGGGAGAAAACAATGGATAGACAAGAAGCAGTAAATCGAGAAGAAGCAGTGCGGACAATATCAAGGATATCTGGTGGTTCTGTATCTTACGCAGAAGACTTGTATGACTCATTCTTTCCTAAACCAGTAGTATCGCAAGTCGTGGCGGACTGGTATGAGGGACATAAAGATGAATTTGAGATAAATCTGTATCGAGAGGTCTGCAGATCTGAAGAAAATTACAACTGTGGCGGTTTGACTGATTTTCAAGAATGGCTGATTAGTGGCAAAACAAACCCGCTTAGTGTCCTCGTAAACATGCATCAGTTTGGGTATGAGGTCGAGAAAGAACCTAGATATACGGTTCGGATTAAAGGGCTTTCTGAGATTAATTGTTACTTGAATAAAGAATGTGATAAAGAATTTTTATTTGCGGATTCAGGAGAATCGGAAGATTATCAGACTAAGTTTACCCGCAAAGAACTTGAAGAAGCTGGTTTTGGTGAAGTGTTTGATAACCCTATGTTTGAAGTGACGGAGGTGGAGTGATGAAGATTAAAGATTATAAATACACACCCGACGAAATTAGCTACACTGCATGTTACGACGGTCTGGAAGTAAAAATCATTCACGAACGTACAGAATTTGGTGTTCAAACCACGGATATTGACGATTTTCTAGAAGAAGTGTCTATATACAGTTATGAAGATGCAGACGCAATCGAGGCTTTCAAAGACTTTCAAAACAATTTAGTGCTCGAATATGTCGAATTTGAAATTGAGAATGCGAAGAGGTGGGACGATGGAAACGATTAAATTCATTTTGGCAGTCGTAGCTGTGATTTATGCTTTGCACACGCTGTCTGGGAAGGGAAAGATGATTAATGGAACTTTTGTCAAAGAAGACCTCTAGGATGATTGTCTGGGCTTTATTCGATAGTGGAAACGGATCATACACCAAAGGTGTTAAGAAACTGGACGAAGATATTGAAATCTATCCAATAGGCATTGATATCGAAAATAAAAATCATCATTTTATCAATCTGAATTTAGCTGATTATAGCCGTTTGTTTGGAAATAACACCCTATTTGACACATTGGACAAATTGCCTAAACCTGATCTGATTATCGCTAGCCCACCGTGTGAAAGTTGGTCTAATGCTAGCGCTATGGATAGAGGAAATGCTTGTTGGAAACAAGAGCAAGGCGACTCTTTATTTCAACCACAAGAACCCTTGTCGATATTTACCGTTCGTGATCATAAGGATTATGACAGATATCAATATTATCCAAATAAACAACTTATGAAACGAATTAATGGTGAATTGTGTGTGTTCAATACAGTCGAAATCATCAAACGATACAAGCCCAAATATTGGATCATAGAGAACCCAGCTCATGGCAGAATTTGGCAATACATCGAGAGAGTGCTGGGTTTCGAAATCCCGTTTGAAAATCATACAAGATACAACAATTATGACGACTATCCTATTTCTAAACCAACTCGATTCTCTGGGAATATTGAATTGAATCTTAAAAATGAAAAGAAATCAAATGGCATCAAATTTCAAGATTGGACGAAGTCCTATAACGAGAGGTCAAACATTCCTTTGAGTTTAGTCTGTGAAATTTTTGAAAAAGTATATAAGGAGTTTATGAGTGAAACATAAAGATTTAACGATAGCTACAATCATACTACTCGTCTCACTAGCTATCAACATGCTGTCAGTCTACTATGTTCTGACAGTTCCACGCAGGGTAGAGACAGTAACTATCCATCGTGTAGATAACGTGGGCGCAGAGATGCATGGCAAGGTGACCGGGAAAGAGAAGATTAATGATCTCTACACTATTGACTGCGGTGCTTACGGGAAATTCCTTGTAAGCAAGGAGCAATACGACCAAGTTAATGTTGGGGATGATATCCCTAGCTACTTAAGGGGGCGAGGACAATGATTCCAAGGTATAGAGCGTGGCTTAAAGAAGATAAAGAAATGATAGATGTGGAAGAAATTAATTTCTTTAATGGCGAGTTTGATTTCATCGGAGACGCTATCACTTGGATGTGCAAGAGCGATGATTGTGTTTTAATGCAATCAACTGGCCTCAGAGACAATAATGGCAAGGAAATCTTTGAGGGGGATATTCTTAAAGTGACCAACCTATCAAGCTGGTTGGAAGTTGTATCTTTTAACAACAACAAGGCGATGTTTGTTTCCAAGGAAATCAAAAGAGAGGTTGAAGAAACTCCCTTATATGATTTGTTTAACACAGATATCTTCGAAGTTGAAATCATCGGCAATATCTACACTAACCCAGGATTGGCAGAGGTAAAAAAATGAACAAAAGACAACGAAAAAAAACAATATACCAGAGCGTTTTCGAAAGCTTACGACGAAAGCATGAAATATGTTGGAATGGAGGGAGATGTTTCTATTTCTACGGTCACAGATAGAAGAGGAACAGTAAGGATATTTACGTCACTTAACAAAGATGTGAGCGCTGAATTTAGCTTATACGATTTTCCGCAACTTACGATTGAAGCCTTGCTACTGCATCGAAAAGTTATAAAGAGGTAAGCTCATGAACAAAAACTACAAACATGCAGGGTTGACACCAGAGCTATATCAACGGTTAGTCAATGAGCGTGCAGCGCTTAAAGAAGCACATCCAAGAGATTATAAGCAGTTTTTCCAAAAAGTAAGACAGTGCAGTGAGAAACAAGCGATCATCATTTTGCAAGCACTCAACAGTGCAGTCGTTGAACGTGCGAGGATATCGCCTCAAACAGTTGATAGACTGAAAGGAATCATTTCGGATGAACTATATCATGACCTTAAAGCATATCTGGCCAAACATTACACAAGAGGTAAAACCACGCGCCCAGTTTTGGACAAAACCAACGCAGGGCTACCAGAAGAACTGTTTAAGCGATTCCGGGAGGAAGTGGAAGGACTACGCAAGGAACACCCTAACGACCTAAACAAGTACATCAGAGACATTAAAGGTTGCGATAAGAAGCAAGCTAACAAAACCCAAAACGCCATCAATTGTTGCTATGCGGAGAAAGCTGCCTTAACACCTTTGAAAACTATTCAAATGGAAGGGCTACTTTCCAGAGAGTTATTCAGCAAGATTGCTAGTTATGTTTTTAATAACTACGACTGGCCCGATAGGCTGGATGACGATGCTGACCGCATTATGCTTGAATATTGCACTAAAGGAGAGGTGGGTAGGGATAAAATCGCTGTAAGAAAAGCCTTATATAAAGCCTATATGCTAGGCGTGTAGCTAGTGAGGGTTCGACTCCCTCACTGGCTATTACCAGTCAATATATACGGAAAAGAGGAGCCTTTTGATTTCTTTTCATTCAAATCAAAGGAGGAAAATCTCCAAAAAATGATTTCACTGTATCTATAGGCTGGAACGGTTGTACAAAGGGTTCGATTCCTCTTGCCAGTCATTGTCTGTCAAACACTAAAAAACAAACAAATAGATTTTAGTGGCTTGAACACTTTTCAACATCGAGCAAGCTGACAGACCTTGCTCAAACAAAACCCAGCAAATTTAAGAAAAAAGGATGTGAAACACCCTCTTTCTTATCGATATCGCATTACTAATCAAAAGCCAAAGATCTTGCTGGTGTCGATGGCTAGAAGGAGGTGATAAAAGGCTCAAGAGACAACCCAAAACAAATACATTAATCTTTCTCTTATAAAACTTCTTAATGTTTTTTGGGCCAAACAAAAAAGACCGACACGATGGCCGGCACTCTTTGAACACGATACAACTATTATATCATACAAGAGGGGTGTCATGGCAAGTATCAATCTATTTGCGGAAATAGATAAAACCGCAACCAAAAAGAAAGCTATAAAGGTACTAAGAAGGTATCGCATGCTAACACGGATAGCGGGCTTGGAATACGCCCCGAAGGTGACAGCTTCATTCTCGTTAGAACCCAAGTCATTCGACGGCATGGTTCACAGCCAAACCGAAAGCATGGTAACACGCAAGGTGGCCGCTGAACAAGATTTACAAGCTATTGTTAGAGCTATTAACGCATTATCAGACCGGCATTACAGCCAAATTTTGATAGAGTGTTATTGCAGGAATCGTAAGCAGTACAATATCGAGGTCTATATGGATCTTGGATATTCTGAAAGTGAATATTACCGGATGAGAGAATTAGCCATTTTAGAGTTTGCTGAGAACTACAGAAACGGCGAATGTCTGGTATTTTCAGGAGATTATTGCGAAGAATAAGCGAGAATATAGCGGTATAACGACGGTATAATATTAGTATTGATAATTATAGCTAGACAGCTCACTTTGTGGGTTGTCTTTTTTTCAGTATCAGAAAGGAGTTGATGGAAAATGGGATGACCGAGAAACAAATAAAGTTTGCCGATGAGTACATTATCAGCCTAAACGCTACTCAAGCGTACAAGAAGGCTTATCCTAGTATTAAGAAGATAAGGACAGCGGAAGTCAATGGTAGTAAGCTACTAAGAAATACTGAGGTCAAGGCTTATATAGACGAACGACTGGAGCAGTTAAAGTCGGAACGTGTTGCGGATCAACAAGAGGTCATGGAGTTTCTCACTGCCGTCATGCGTGGAGAGGTTGAAGAACCCTTGCTTGTTCTAGATGGCGAGGGTATGCAACGCATTGCTCAAGCTAAGCCGAATGTTGCCACCCGTCGAGCTGCGGCAGTTGATATCGGTAAACGTTACAGAATGTGGATAGATAAGGTCGAAGCCGATGTAACGCAAGATATCAACATCAATGTCGGTGAATGGAATGACGATTAATCTTGAAATCAATCCAAGCAAGGTGTTTAATCGGCATATCTATGAGCATTTGTTTGATTACGACACATTCACTGAGGTTCATTACGGCGGAGCGTCTAGCGGTAAGAGCCACGGGGTCTTCCAGAAGATAGTCCTCAAAGCCTTAAAGAGTTGGGACAAGCCTCGCAAAATATTGATATTGCGAAAAGTAGGCTCTACGGTTCGTGATTCGGTGTTTGCGGACGTGCTAGCAGCTTTGTCTTACTTTGGTGTGCTTAATCTATGCAAGGTTAACATGAGCGCATTTCGTATTGAATTACCAAACGGAGCCGAACTGATTTTTAAAGGGATGGATAACCCAGAGAAAATCAAGTCTATCAAAGGCATTTCAGACGTTGTGATGGAAGAAGCGTCAGAGTTTACGCTTGATGATTACACACAGCTAACACTTCGCTTGAGGGACAAGGCTCACAAACAAAAACAAATCTATTTGATGTTCAACCCAGTGTCTAAGGCCAACTGGGTATATAACGCATTCTTTGTGAAGAGCCCTAAGAATACAGTGGTTTATCAAACGACGTACAAGGATAATCGCTTTCTGGATGACTTGACCAAGGAGAATATCGAGGAGCTAGCCAACCGAAACGAAGCCTACTACAAAATCTATGCTTTGGGTGAGTTTGCCACCCTCGATAAGTTAGTATTTCCAAAGTACGAAAAGAAATTACTCAATAAGGACGAGCTTAAACAGCTACCGTCCTTTTTTGGTCTTGACTTTGGTTTTACAAACGACCCCACGGCGTTTATGCACGTCAAAATAGACCGAGAGAATAAGCGGCTATATATCCTAGAGGAGTATGTCAAAAAGGGCTTGCTTAACAACCAGATAGCAGAAGCTATTACTAGCCTTGGTTATTCAAAAGAGGTGATTATGGCCGACTCGGCGGAACAGAAATCCATTGCTGAATTGCAAACGCTGGGCTTGCGTCGAGCTATTCCGGTAGACAAGGGCAAAGGCTCAGTTCTACAAGGGATTCAGTTCCTGCAGCAATTCGACATAATCGTTGATGAAAGATGCGTCAAGACGATTGAAGAGCTTGAAAACTATACATGGCAGAAAGATAAGTATACAAACGAGTACATCAACAAGCCATGCGATAGCTATAACCACTGTATCGATGCGATTAGGTACGCACTGCAGAACCTTATTTTCGTCAAGGATAGGCAGGATGTAGACGCTAAGATTAGACGGGTTAACAAATTGATAAGGAGATAGAATGACGAACACAACACATAGTGCTGACGACATTTTACATGAAGGACAGTACATTCCTAGATCATACCAATTCGAGCGAGACATGGAACCGACTAGCTTGCAGAAACGTGAAGACTTCCTTCATTTTCCCAAAGAAGCTAACACCCACTTCATGGCTCAATCAGCGGATGACCTAGTGGACACGTTTCAAGGGCGAGAGAAGTTAGAGAAGATGGTGGCTCAGTTTCAAGACGAGCAGGTAGACCGCTTGAATATCCTAGAGAGCTACTCAAACGGGAACAATTACACGATTCTAAACGGGCGCAAACGACTAGAGCCAGAGAAAGCCGACTACCGTATTAGGCACGACTTAGGCGGACAAGCTAGCCGTTTCTTCACTGGTTACACAGTAGGGCAACCTATTTCAATCGGTGCTACCGATACTAACAGCGACTTGACGGCTATTGATGGCTTCAACGCTTACAACGACATTGAAGCTCTTAACCGTGAGCTGGTCTATGACGCTTCACGCTTTGGACGAGCATTTGAGCTGCATTATTATGACGAGTTTGGCAATCCTGCAGTGGTCTTGATTGACGCAAGAGAGATGTTCACAATTCGCAGTGCAGACGTCCGAAAGGATATCATTGCGGCTGTTCATTGTCCGGTGTACAACGGTGAAATGTTTGTCACGGTATACACCGACAACAAAATTGTTAGCTATGACCCAAACTGGCAGGAAATCGAACGCAAAGGAAACCCGTTCGGAATGGTGCCAGTGGTTGAATGGCAGAATAACCGAGAGCGTTCGGGAGACTGGGAAAAGGGCATTCCAATCATCGACGCTTACGACGCAGCAGAGTCAGACACGGCTAACTACATGTCAGACCTTAACGATGCCATGCTTGTTATCAAGGGTGACGTTGAAAGTACCGGCATGAATGCGTCTGACATCATGAAAATGAAACACGCTAACATGCTAGTGCTTGAGAGCGGTGTCGGACACAGCGGACAGCAAACGTCGTTAGATGCCGGTTATATCTACAAACAATATGATGTCAGCGGCGTTGAAGCGTATAAGTCACGTTTGATTAAAGACTTCTTCCGCATTGTTGGGTTGCCTAACTTGCAAGACGATTCGACTTTCTCAGCTACGTCTGGGATTGCTATCCGCTACAAGCTCGTTGACTTGCAGCAGGTTACAGCCGTTAAGCGTGGGTTCTTTGTCAAGGCGCTCAGACGACGCTATAAGCTGCTTGAGTTGCTATCTAACAATCTCAAAGGTATCGAACCAGTGGATGCTGACATGCTGACATTTACGTTCCATGAGAACCTACCAACGGATGTATGGGCTGAGATTCAATCTGCTATCAATTCGGGTATGGAAATCTCACAAGAGACGCTTATGGAATCAGCTAGCTTCACAGACGCTCGCAAAGAAAAGAGCCGTTTGCTCAAAGAAGGCGGGGCTACTGATCTAGAAGTTAGCCAGATTGTAGGTGTTGAGGATGATGACGAATAATGAACGCTACAATGCTGAACGAAAAGCACAATCAGACCTAATTAAGCGCGACATAGAGCGTGACAAGGTCTTAAAAGAGCTCTATCAAGCGTCATATAACCGTATGCAAAGCCAAATAAACGGGTTTTACATGCGATATGCTGACAAAGAGGGGCTAAGCCGTGCTGAAGCGATGAAACGAGCTAGTGAGTTCGATGTTACTGAGTACAGAGACCGAGCTAGAAAGGCAGTAGTCGAGAAGGACTTCTCACACGGCACTAATCAATGGCTAAGACTGTTTAACTTAAAAATGAAAGTCAGTCGGTTGGAGCTACTCAAAGCAGAATTAAGGCTTGAAATAGCTAGTCTTATATCAGATGTTAACGAAGTCTTCGATAAAGCGCGTGAGAGTGAATATTTAGCTGAATTTAAGCGCCAAGCGGGTATCTTAGGCAATTCTGCTGTCAATGCGGTAAGTCGTATGAGAGCAATTTTAGACGCTGATTTCTACGGTCAGAATTTTAGTCGCAGAGTTTGGGGCAGGAACGGACTTCATGCAAACATGCAGAAGGATGTGTTTAGCTCGTTAGCACGTATCTTCACCGACATGGACGGTTTTAAGCAGGAACGGCAACGATTAGCTAAGAAATATAACACAAGCCAAGCCAACGCCCAACGATTGCTCAAGACCGAAATAGCTCGCATTAATGCTGATACAGAATTGATGATGCTGAAGGAGAATGACTTCACACATTTAATCTATGTTGCTGAAAGTGGGGCTTGTGATATCTGTAAGCCCCTTGATAGGAAGGCCATACCAATCAACAAGGCAGAGAAAGGGGTTAACATGTACCCAATGCACCCTAACTGTCGCTGTTCAGCGTATGGACATATCAAAATGGAATATAAAGCTGGTGGCAGCACTCTTGACGAAGAAGCTGTTAACGGTGTTTGGGGCGAGTAAGCTCTTGTCCAGACCGTGCTGAGGACGTTAAAAGCTGCATGAGTTCGAGGGGGTTGCTCGTAAAAGCGTAAAGAAAGGAGCCTATCATGGCAGAAAAAGAACTTGAAACAGTTGAGAATCCTCAAGAGGTTGAAGCTAGCCAACCAGAAAAAGAGGAGAAGATGGTGTCAGTTGCTGAAATGCAGCGTAGACTCAAACAGATGGAAGAGAAACACACTCTTGAAATTGCTGATATGCAAACCGGTATTCAAGCAAAAATCGAGGAAGCTGTTGCTAAAGCTAAAATGAGTGAAGAAGAACTTCAAGAGCTGCAACAGAAACAGCGGGATAAAGAATTCGAAGAAGCCCAGAGCACAATTGCAGCACTTCAAGCTCAGATCGTTCAACGTCAAATGCAGGATATCGCTATTAAAGAGCTCGAAGCTCAAGGCGTGCCTGTCAATGAGTCAACGCTTGCATTCGTAGTCAAAGGCGATGAAGAAGCTACTAAGCTAGCTGTTTCAAACATGGCTAACATCCTAAACTTGCAGAAACGAGAAGAAGCTAAAGCTCTACCACCTCGCACTAGTGGTGGAGAGGAAGGGCGTTCTCACCGTGGAAAAGACAAGTTTGATAAAGCCAAAATCACTAATTTCTAAACTAAGAAAGGAGAGCGCATGGCTCAACAAAAATTCAATCCGGACACAGTCCTCTTGTCTGATTCTCTTGGAAAAGAGATTACATCAGAATACATCACTGATCTATTCACTGACGAACTTGTAAAAACTTCAAAAGTCATTCAGCTTGGTCAAAAAGTTGAAATGAACGGTAAAATGGTTCGTAAAGGCGTAGAAGTTGGTCAATTGACAGACGCTTACTTTGTTGGTGAAGGTCAAAAAATCGGTACTGCAAAAGTACAAACTAAATCTTACGTTCTTGAATCTCGTAAATTGGCAGTTATCTTGCCAGTTACAGAAGAAGTCCTCAACTACACTTGGACTAACTTCTTTGAATCGATCAAAGACAAGATTGTTGACTTGTTCAACAAGAAAATCGACGGGGCGGCGTTCCTTGGCTTGTATAACAACCCATTCGGCGCTAACGTTTTGGCGTCTGCTAAACGTGCTCAGAACATCGTATCTGGTGACATCAACCTCAATAATATCTACGATGTTGAGGACAAGTCAGAAAAAGAACCTAACGCATTCGTGGGGCACCGCACAATCAACCGCACACTCCGTGGAATCGTGGACAGCGTGAACGGTGGTCAACACATCTTCACTAAGCCAGCTAACCCTAACGCAATCGGTGAGCTTGATGGTCTTCCATATTCTCAACTTCAATTGCAAGACGGCCAAACTTACCCAGCAGGTACATTGATTACTGGTAACTTCAACGGCTTGGTGTACGGTATTCCAAACGGCACTAACTTGCGCCTTAAAATCGCAGACCAAGCTACTTTGTCTAAAGTTCAAAACGATGGCACACTTGATTCTGGTGACGTTCACTTGTTTGAACAAGACATGCAAGCACTCCGTGCAATCTTTGAAATCGCCGTAGCGATTCCAAACGATGAAGCATTTGCGGCTATCCAACCAGTAGGAGTATAGTCAGGAGGTTTAAATGACCTATAAAGCTAAGATTACATTCCGTGACTTGCAAGATAACGAGTATATCTATCAAGTCGGGGAAACTTACCCACGAGAAGGCTATGAGCCTACTAAAGAGCGCGTGGCAGAGGTTCTTGAAAAAGGTGGTATCGAACCAGTCGAGCCGTCAAAAGAGCTTACAGTCAAAGAGCTCAAAGCAAAACTTGATGAAGCTGGCATCGAGTATGATGCCAAAGCGAAAAAAGCAGATTTAGAAGAACTTCTAAAGGCTGCGGAGGAGGTCTAAAATGAACGATATCCAACTTGAGAAGATTAAGCGTCGGTTGGGTATCGACGTTGAAGACAAACTTGAGGATAAATTGATTGAAGACTTAGTCAACGACGCTGAGAGCTATTTCAAAGCACTAGTTGGAACAGCCGAGATTGACAAGAAATATCACTTCATCATCGAAAATGTTGTTTACAAGCTCTATGGTCGTAAGGGCTCAGAGGGTGTTAAAATCGAGAACGTAGACGGCTATTCAGTCACTTACGAAGACTGGGACGACATGTTCAAACCTTACAGAAAGATTTTGGATAAAGATTTCGGTCTGGACGGTTCACTAGCTCGAAAAGGTAAGGTGAGGTTCCTATGAAAACACCACACCGCATCAAGCTAGTGAAGCAGGGCGCTTCGACTTACAACCCGATTACTGATAAGCACGAAGAAAAGGCACAGTCTAGTAAGATTGTGCCTTGTTTGGTTAACTTCATTGACCAACAGCGTGTATTTGAAGCCTACGGGAGTAGGTCAGACGTGGTCATGATATGCCGATTCAGTCAAGAGCAGAAGTCGTTTGACTACGCTCTTTATGAGGGTAAGAAGTATTACCCTATCGAACAGATTGACGCACCGATTAAGGGCGCAATCAGATTGAAACGAGGTGAGTTGAATGGCTAACTTTTCAATTGAATGGCGTGGGGATTTGGAGCTTGCTGCCGCATTAGGGAATGCAAGTCAAAAAATAAAAACCCAAGCTAACAATGTCCTAAAAAATGCCGGAGAAAAAGGCACTAACACCGCTCAACGTAAAGCTCCGGTAGATACCGGTTTTTTGAAAAGCGAAATCGCCGGACTGCCAAAAGGTGATGAGTATCACATCCATTCAGCAGCATCTTATAGCGGCTATCAAGAATATGGGACACGTTATCAGCCGGGGACGCCATTCATGCGCCCCATGATGACAGAAATCGAGCCTTACTTCACAGACCAAATCAGAAAAGTAATGGAAGGAGCCTTTAAATGACACCTAGCCACGACTTATTCAGAAATCTATTCGCTATTGCTAGTGAGAAACTGGCAACTTACGACTACTTACCCGATTCATCCGCTAGCTATCCTTTCGTTTTCATTGGTGAGAATAGCTCAGCACCTACACTCAATAACGACAATTTTGGAACGATAAGACAAACCGTCCATATCTACGGGCTTAGAGTGCAGCGTGCAGAGTTAGATGCCCACTGCCAAGCGTTAGAACAAGCCAGCGAGCGAATTAAAGGGTTTGAATACAACTTATTGAAAACTGGTACAGACAAGCAAGTCTTACCAGACAATACAGACGTCCAGCCATTGATTCACATTGTGCTGGATTTTTCATTTTCATATACCAAAAAGGAGGAATAAATGGCAGAACTTATTTTGGGGAAAGACCTCATGGTTTTCTTCCGTCGTGTTAAAGACCAAAAGACACAAGACGCTGCTAAGGTGCGTTTCCAAACAGAACACACTATCAATGCTGAAAAAGAGGTCGAAACTACGAAAACAAAAGACGGTGTGGTTAATTCGATTTCAGACGGTGAAGTGTCTGGGGAATTCGTATCACTTGCATATCGTGAAGATGGCACTACTACGGAAATGTGGCGCGAAATGCGTAAATGGTTCATCGCAGGTGACAAAGTAGAGTGCTGGCAAGTTGACCTTGCTTCTAAACGTGCGTCTGGTGGAAAAGATGTCTATGACGTTGAATATTACCAAGGCTATCTTAAAAACTTTGAAATTTCAGCACCAGCTGACGACAAAGTGGAGCTTTCTTACGAAATGGCTATCGACGGCAACGGTATTATTTCAACTGACAGCTTGACAGAAGCTCAGAAGAAAGCAGTTGCAAGCGCTCAATACGACTATCACACTCTTGCTAAAGAAGACAGCCTAGTTTCATCTATCTAGTCTAACTGCAGGGGCTTTGTGCCCTTGCTTTTTTTGTGTAAAGGAGAAATAAAACATGATTCTATCTATCAACGGACGAGACTTTAATTTGACTTTCGGAATTAAGTTTTTGAAGGAGCTAAACAAGTTACACTCAGCAGAGCTTGAAGGCATGAAAACCGGTTACGGTGCTATGACATTGATTTCGGCGGGGGTTGCTATCAATGACCCTCTTGCATTTGTGAACATCATTAAAGCCGGTACGATTACGGAACCCCAAAAACCTAGCGATGCAGACATTGAAGCCTATCTTACTGATTTGATTGACAAAGGCGAATACAAAGAGACAATCAACTCTATCTTCGACGAGTTAAAAGCGGTATCCCTACTCAAACTCGCAATGAACGTTCAAGAGTAGGGCAAAGTCAACCAGATTATGATTTCAGCTATGACGACGCAATGGCCCTCTTGATTGCAAGGCACGGCATGAGCTACGTCGAAGCAGCTAGAACAACGCTTGTTGAATTCGAGGTATACAATACCGCTTACGCAATTAAACAAGAGGATATCCGTTTCAACGCAGCAATTCAAGCATGGTATAACCAGACCGTGCAAGCCACCAAAGGCAAGGGCAAGAGTGTTCGCTCAGCTTACAGAACCTTTAATGAGTTTTACGACCATGAGAAAGAGTTCAGCAAGATATTTAAACCAGAGGACACTGTGCCTAGAAGTCGAGCGCTCTCGTTAGCTGATAAGAATAGGATCATCAATCAAAAAATGAAAGGGGGTAGTTAATGGGAACATCTTTTGACGTCACCGCCATACTTCGTGCCAATTCAAGCGACTTCACCAACGGTGTCAATGCTGCTAAGTCTGCCCTTGCTGATTTAAAAAATCAGTCTGGGGGCATGCTTGCTCAAGTTGGTAGCAGTTTAAAGTCAGTCGGTAGCGCCATGCAATCAGTCGGTGCTGGAATGACCACGGCTTTTACATTGCCGATGGTCGGTGGGTTAACTGCCGTCATCAAAGGCTATGCAGACCTTGAGCAATCTTTGGGTGGTGTCTCTACACTTTTCAAACAGAACGGCTCAAGTGTCAACGCCCTTGCCAGAGACTACGGCATGACCAGACAGCAAGCCCAAGAGCTCTATAACACTATGGACCGTGAGGGAACCAACGTTATTGAGAACGCCAACCGAGCCTATAGGACGGCTGGTGTGTCTGCTAACCGCTATATGGAGCAGGTAACATCGTTCTCAGCTACGTTGTTACAAGGTCTAGGCGGTGACACTGCCAAGGCTGCGAAATACGGGGATAAAGCCCTTGTCCAAATGTCTGATAATGCGAACAAGTTCGGTACTAACATGACGGACATTCAAAACGCTTATCAAGGCTTTGCCAAGGATAACTATTCAATGTTGGATAACTTGAAACTCGGTAGAAAAACCATAGCCGAGTATAAACCTAGTGAAAACGGTGAAACTCTACGCTACACGGCGTAGACAATACCGTGCTAAGCCTAGAAATAGGAAAGTGTAACGACTATCGAAACAAAAAAAGCATCCGAAAGGGTGTTTTTTAATGGAGTAGAGTAGGCTCAAGCGAGCCGAAGCGCTAGGGTGTATTTAATACATAAGAGATAGTCTAATCTCTATGGCGACATAGAGCAGTCTTTAAAAGGCGGTTGTGATTTAGCGAATCACAGCGAATATGTACCGTGTATGGTGGTACCATGTCCGAAATGGCTCGTTTGGTCAATGAGTCTGGTGTCTTGAATGGTGAGTTTGAAGCTACGGCTGACAATATCCGTGATATCCCATTCCATACCTTGATTGATGCCATCGGTATTACTCAAGATAGGCTTGGAGTAACCGGAACAACTGCTAAAGAAGCGAGTACAACCGTTTCGGGTTCGTTTAATTCCATGAAAGCAGCCGCTGAGAACTTAGTGGCTGGTCTAGGTAATAACGAAGCTAATATCAAGCAGCTTATGGAGAACATGAAGCAGACTATCGTCACGTTTAAAGACAATGTGGTGCGAGTTCTAGGGACTATCTGGGACAATCTGCCGGTGGACGGCTGGGTTAAATGGGCAGCGCTTATCATTGGAGCAGCGGGGCCTATTATTGCAATATTGGGGACCTTAATCATTTGGGTTGGGAATGTCGTTTCTGCACTAAGCACAATTGGTGGTGCTATCAGCTCGCTTGCTGGGTTCTTCTCAAGTGGTACCGCAGCAGCAGAAGGCTTTTCAATGGCTTTTGAAGGTGGCGAAGCCATGATGGTTTCATTTGGTAGTGCTGCCAGTGGTGTTTCTGCTGCTGCCCTTGCTGCGTTCGCTGGGATTGCGTTAGCGGTTGGGATGGTAGTAGCTGCGCTTGTTGATTTGTGGAATCATAACGAGAATTTCCGTTCACAAGTCATTGCAATCTGGGAAACCATCAAGAGTGCAATCACTAGCGCTGTTCAAGCCATTGTGTCGTTTGTCATGTCAATTTGGGGGCAGTTAACGTCATTCTGGAACGAAAACCACGCCTTGATTATGCAAACGGCGACGACTTACTGGAACATGTTCAAGAGCATGATTGAGAATGTCATGAACGCCATCCTTCCAGTCGTTCAAACTGGATTGAATTTGTTGATTACACTATTCTCGACAAGCTGGCAAATGATTACCACAGTTATTTCAACAGTTATCGATGTTATCCTCAATATCATTAAGATGGGTATGCAGATTCTACAAGGTGACTGGTCTGGAGCGTGGGAAACGTTCAAAACCATCTTGTCTACTGTGTGGGAAGGCATCAAGTCACTTGTTTCAATCGGCATCAATGCTATTGGCCCGATTATCCAAGCAGGGATAGATTTCATCCGTGCGATTTGGGACGCGGCGTGGGCATTGCTAGCCGTTCCATTCCAAGCGCTTTGGGCATTGCTTCAACAAATCGCTGGCGGAGCTATGACTGCCATTAGCGGTGTTATTAGTGCTGGTATTGCTGTGATTCAATCCATTTGGTCAGCAGCGTGGACGGTTATCCAGACAGTGTTCTCAACAGTTTGGAATACAATCACGTCTATTCTGTCACCTATCATGGCCGGCATATCAAGCATTATTTCAAGCACTTTGTCAGCTATCCAAGCGATTTGGAACGCTATCTGGACGGGTATTCAAGCTGTTTTAGCTGGTGTATTGGCTGCTATCGTCGGATTGGTTACTGGTAACTTCTCGCAAGTTCAGGCGGCTATTTCGTCAATTATGTCAGCTATTCAAGCCACTATCAGCGCGATTTGGAACGCCATCTTGTCGCTTATCAGAAGCGTATTGAGTGCGATTGCTAGCACTGTATCAAGTACATGGTCAGCGATTCAATCTGCTATTTCAAGTGCTATGAGTTCTGTTCAGAGCATCATCAGCTCAGCTTGGAGCGCTGTTAGATCAGCAGTATCAAGTGCCATGAGCTCTATTCAGTCAGCTATTACTAGCGGATTTAGTGCCGTGGTATCAGCGGTAACAAGTGCCGGTCAGCGTATCATTTCAGCGGTCCGCTCAGCGTTCAGCGGTGCTCTTAGTGCAGCCCGTGGATTCGTCGGGCAAGCTGCCAGCGTCGGTGCTAACCTTATTAGCGGTTTCGTTAGCGGGGTTACATCCGCAGCCGGCAAGCTGATTTCAGCAGTTAAAGGTGCGGTAAGTAATGCCATCAACGGAGCTAAAGCCTTGCTTGGGATCAAATCGCCATCCCGTTTATTCCGTCAATTCGGTATCTACACGGATAAAGGTTTCATCATCGGTATTGATAGCAAAGCGGACCAAGTGGCCCGTTCAATGCGCTATATGGCTCAAGGTGCTATCGACGCATTCACCGGTCAAAATATCAACGGAGCCATCACTGATGAACTTGGTAGCATGGATGGTCAGTTAGGTCGTTTGGCAGGGTATGACCCATCAGTTTCGTTCAACGGCGGCAAGATGTCAGTTACTCAACAAGCGGCGGATATCGTGCTTAAAATGGGTGATACAACTTACAGAGCATTTACTGAGGACATCACTAACGCTCAATCAATGGAATTAATGCTTGATAACTATTAAGAGAGAAAAGAGGTTTTAGCAAATGTATGATTATGCTTCATTGAAGCGCACGGAATCAACGGTGCTGCAAAGAGCGCCAGTTGATAACATGCGTATCAACGGAACACCAATTGAAGATATCATCCAAGGATATCGACAGCTTACAGTTAAGGGGCGTTCGTTGCTTAACCGTGAAATTTCAACTACTCGAGTTCCCGGGAGACGTGGAGTTTGGGTGGATAGTGTCAACGACTCAGAGCGTGAGATTGAAGTTAAATATCAGTTAACTACGGTTACTAGCCAAGTCATGAGAACATCTTTCCGAGAGCTTAATCGCATCTTGAGAGAGGTAGGCCCTAGCGGGTATCTTGAAGTAACTTTCGATGATGAGCCAGATTTCACTTACTACGCCATTTTTAAAGAAGCTGACGAAGTAGAGGAAGATAGGCTTTCAATCATTAGCAGTTTTGTTCTGCTAGTGCCAGACGGCTATAAAAAAAGAGTTCCAGAGCGTTCTAACGACATTGTTTATCTAACTTATGCTAAGAAAGTGATACCTGAGAAGATTGTAGCTGTAACATCTACAGCGGCAACGGAATTTGAAATTATCAACGGTCAAACCAAGCTGTCGTTTAAGGGTAGTTATGCAGCTAATAAGGAAATCGTCATTAAATTCGGTACAGAAGAAGTGACAGCTACTTATGACGGGCGTAATATCCTAAGTGAATTACAACGTTTTAGCCCGCTTGAGCAGTTCTACGTTAAGGACGGCGATAGATTGACCGGAAAGAATGTGACTATTCGTGAAGTTCAGTGGAGGGATGAAAGCCTATGATCTATTTATTCGATAAGGACGAAAAACTTATCAAGATTGTTCGCAAGCCTGCAATTAAGAAGGCTTTGCAGAAATTCAGTCTTACCACTGAAAACTACATTTCAGACCGCTTGACTGTCGAAATGAAAGCCTTGAAGGATGATGAACTGGCAAAGCTGGAATACATGGCCATTCAGTCAATCGACGATACCCACAAATTCCATTACTTCTACATCGCCCAAGGAAACACCAAAGGGGATATCACAACGCTTGTCGGTGTTCAATCCGGTATTGAGGAGCTACGCAAGACAGTTGTTTACGACAAACGCCCAACAGACCAACGTGCTAGACCAGTCATCGAATGGCTTTTAACTGGCACAAACTGGTCTCCTCGTTTCATTGCAGAAACAAATCCAAAGAGCACTAATTTCTATTACATTTCCACATTTGATGCACTGAAAAAGGTGTGCAAAGTGTGGGGCTTAGAAATGCAGTTCTTTGTTGAAATGAACGGCGCTCAGATTGGCGCTAGATACATTGATTTCAAGCGTAAAATAGGTGAAGCAGTCGGTAAGCGTGTTGTCTACGGTCATAACGCCCTTGAAATTCTTCAAGAGGTTGAAAAGACAAACCTATACACTGCCTTGGTTGGTCGTGGTAAAGGGGAGCAAGTCAGCTCAGCCGAGGATACCGGTAAAGATGCCGATGGCTATGGTCGAAAAATCAACTTCGAGGAAGTTGTCTGGTCAAAAGCCAAAGGGGACCCACTAGACAAGCCACTTGGTCAGAAGTATCTTGAAATCCCAGAAATGACCGCTAAATACGGCATTAAACAACCAGACGGCAAGATGCGCCCAAAGATTGGCTTTGTCGAATTTAGCGAGGAAGAAGACAAGAACGAGCTTATCAAGCAGACTTATGAGGCTTTGATTGAGTCTTCAAGACCTAAGTTGACACTTAAAACGTCAACGGTTTATCTCAAGGATGTTCAAATCGGGGACACTATCCGAGTTGTTCGCCATGACAGACATCTTGATTATGATACACGTATCTTTGAAATCACATTCAACCGCTTAAACAACGAGTCTAGCGACATTAAGCTAGGGGACCGAGTTAGCGAAAGTAATGACGCAAAGGTACAGAATACCGTCAACAAAGCTCTTGATGAGTTTAAAACCAGTGAGTTTACTGAGTTTGTCAAAAAGTTGCCAGAGTTTATCCCGTCAGCTAATGGTTTTAACCATAACTGGTACACAAGCACTGATCCAACTGAATCTCACCCCGGACAAGTCCTAATCAATGATTCTTGGTACAAGCCGGACCCAGAACATGAGGGACACACTATCATGTATCGCTGGACCGGTGAAATGTGGCAAGAGGTTTTGAGAACGTGGGACGGTACGGGGCTACAAGACAAAATCAAGAAAGAATTTGAAAAAGTCGCAGCCGACATGGCTAAACAGCAATCAGAACACGACAGAGTGGTTGCTGAAATCACAGCCAAGGCTACTAATGCGGAAACATTAGCTAGCTCAGCTAAATCAACCGCAGAGGACGCTTTTAGCCGTCTAAACGATGTTAAGAGTGAAGCTATCGCAGAAGCTCGATACTTGGACACCGTCGAGCGTGCAGAGACAGAGAAGAAGATTGCTGCGTCTAAGAAAGATGCGTTGTCAGAAACTGTCAAACTGGTCGATAACGCTAAAAGTACGCTAAACACGGACTTATCAGAAACTGAAAAGAAAGTTGAAGCTCTAAAAGGTTCTATTGGCACATTGTCAAACGACACGTCTGTACAGTTTGCCAAAATCAACAACGCCTTAATCTCAGTAGCTAGCAAGCAAGACGTTGACAAAGTCAGTCAGCGTGTGTCTAATGCTGAGACGGTTTTGACACAGCAAGCAGGGCAGATTTCAGCTAAGGCTAGCAAAGAGGAAGTCAATGCTGTTTCTGGGCGTCTAAACAAGGCTGAGAGCTCGTTGACAGTGCAGGCTGGGGAAATCAGCCAGAAAGCCGACAAGCAGGATGTAGACACGCTGACAGGACGTGTGGATCGTGCTGAAACATCAATCACTCAGCAAGCGGACATGATTGCGTCTAAAGCTAACAAACAAGAGCTTGACAATGTCAATAATCGAGTGTTAAACGCTGAAAGCCGTATCACTCAACAAGCTAATGAGATTAGTCAGCGAGTGAAGACAAGTGATTTTAACAATGTTACTCAGAGACTTGCTACGACTGAAAGTTCAATCACTCAGCTAGGAAATAGAATCACTACTGAGATTAGTCGAGTAGACAGCAAGATTCCGACAGATTTTGGCAGTCGTAACTTGATTTTGAAATCTGCGGACTTCGATAACTTACACAGACAGCCGTTAGGAAGTAATGCTACTACCGACGGTCAGGCCTATATCATCAATTCCCAAAACTATCCTAATGATGTTTACGCTGGAATCTCATGGAATATGGCCCTTACGAAGGTTGAAGCCGACGAAACATTCTCACTTCTAGTCCCGATTTACATCGACAGCAGCATCGATATTGATTTCGGCGCTAAAATTATGATAAAAAATCATAAAAACAATGACCATTTATTCGTCTTTGACATACCGACGGGCGTTAAAGATGAATGGTTTGATGTCAAATTGACGTTTACTACTAGCAAGAGCGTTGAGCTCGGAGAGTGGCCGTTTTATATATCAGTGGTCAGAAATGGGTATCTGAAAATCAAACCGCCTATGTTAGTTAGAGGGGCTCTCATTCCGCTGCAGCATACAGTGGCGCCAGAGGACACCGAAGCTGAAATCAGCACGGTTAAAACGACGATTACACAGACCGAGCAGGGTGTTAGTCAGTTATCTCAGAAACAATCTGAAACAGATAGTCGCATGACTAACGCTGAAACCAGAGTTAGTCAATTGGTCGGTGAAATGTCGTCGAAGGTATCGAAGACAGATTTTGACAAATTGTCCAAGAGCGTAGCGGCTAATAGTACCGCAATCACTCAGACTGATAGCAAAATCAGTTTAAAAGCAGACCGGACAGAAGTCCAAACTGCCAAAGCTACGGCTGACAGTGCAGTGTCTAAAGGTCAAGAGTTAGAGCGTAAAATCAACCAGACTAACGCAGAATTACGTGTTACAGCGGATTCTATCGCTCAAAAGGTTTCAAGAGTTGATTTTGACAATCTTGGGAATAAAGTCACTAACGCTGAAACGCAAATCAACACGTTAGCTGGCAAGATTGAAACTAAGCTATCTAGAGTAGACCTAGATAGAACCATTGATAGCAGAGGGTTTGTGACGTCGGCTACTGTCACTAATCTCATTCAACAATCAGAGCGAGGGACAACCCAGCTTATTAGCGAGGTTAAGAAACAAATCCCGTCAATCGGACAAGTTGGTGGCGAGAATTTAATCCAAAACTCGGCATTCCCACAAAACATAGACGGCTGGGGTACATGGATTTATGGACAAGGGAATAAGAATTTATTCGTAGATAAGCACAGTGCTTACTACAATAACACTAGAGAGCTGTTCCGTTTGTACAATGCAGAAGTTCAACTCACTGCGACAACGCCAGCGTCCACTCGAAGGATCCCTCTTAAGAGAAACACTGCTTACCGAGTTAATATCTCGCTAATTGGCAGCGATAACTTGGCCGGGGCTGACATTTATTTGCTCGTTAGAAAAGCGGGAGAGACCAAAGACTACACTAACGTCTATCACTTGAAACACATCAACGGTCCAGAGATTAGCACGCTTAAGCGGTTTGGATTAACTGTCCAAACCGGAGAATTCGATGAAGGATATATTCGGATTGATAACAGAGGGCGCACGGATGCACGACCATCAAACTTGTTTTTCACAGAATTGGATTGCTATGAGGGAACCATGGACCGTGCTTGGCAACCGTCTTCAAAGGACGTAAGTCAAGAGGTTACAGTTAAATTCAATGAAATCAAGTCAACCGTTGACGGTTTCAGCCGTACCATTGGCGAACATGGGCAGTCTATTTCTCAGATTATCCAAGATGCCAAGGGTACAGTTTGGAAAGTTGAGAACCTAGAGGATAAGTGGGCGTTTAATCTCGGTGTCACTAACAAGCAACTAGACAAGCTAGACACTGGGCTTGAAGCTACCAAGTCCGAAATGTCGCAGATTGCTGGTTCATGGGCAGTCAAGAATCTGACAAGGTCTGGTGATGTGCTCAACCAAATCAATCTCAACAAGGACGGCTCAGTTAAAATTGATGGTAAACTGGTTCAAATCACCGGTTCTACTTACATCGAGGATGGTGTCATTAGCTCAGCCAAAATCGGAGAACTGTCAGCGAGTAAAATCACTAGTGGACGCTTAAACGCTTCACTGGTTGACGTTGTCAATCTAAACGCTTCAAGTATTACTAGTGGTACGTTTACCGGTTTAAATTATCGTGGAGGCAAAATAGAAGGGCTCAACGGCTCAATGCGAGTTGACTTAAATCAATCTGAGATTCATTTCTACGATAATGCAACGATTGAATTTCACAATAAAGACAACGCGCTGGTTCGGCGTAAAGGGCCACACACAGCGTTTGTGCACTTCAACGACACCCCACCAGACGAAGACCAGAATACCGGTTCGTTGTTTGCGGCGATAGGCGTAACATCTTCTGGAGACGGCATAAATTCAGCGTCATCCGGTCGTTTTGCTGGGCTTCGTGTGTATCGTGCTGCAAGAGGTTTGGAGCATAACGCAGTTTTTGACCAAGCCGAACTGTACGGTGACAGAATCTTGCTAAAAGACGACTTCTACTTTAACCGAGGGTTCTCTTTCCACCCAGCTTCACTACCTGATGGACGTTGGATAAATGTTACCAATCTTGCGTTTGCCGCTGCGGCTCTCGCTAGGGTCTGGCAGCATTTCCTAAACGTTGGAGGGAACGGAAAGGATCCTGCGTTTATCAACGCTTTAAAAAACGAACAAGCGACTTTCGGTAAAATCGACCACTGGTAAGAGAGGAAATACTAATGAACGAACAAATTTACACTTCAATGATTCAAGACATCGCAAGTCAGAACGCCAATTTAACGATTGAAAAAGCCGAGTTTAAGGCTCGCTTGCAGGCGACTGTTAGCGAACTTGAGCAAGTTAAATCACAACTAGAGCATTATCAAAGTGTTCTAGCGTCTGATTCAGACCTTAATGACCTCTTTAACGAGGTAGCACAGAAAGGAGCGGATAATGAACAAATCTAATTTCAGTGTCACATCCAGCTATCTAACCAACCCGACAACAACACGGATTGCTGTCCAGTCCAAAGATGGCTCGACGTGGTTGACTCGTGATGTGCCGGGCGACCACACAAGCAAGACGGATGAAGCTAAAATCCAGCTTATCTTGGATATTTTAGCGACTGAACTGGACCCTGCAGGGGCATTGGCACGCTATCAAGCCAAGTCAGAGGAGTCGATTAAAGACCTTGACAGCCGCTTGAATTTAGCTGAGAAAGTTGCTGAACAAGGCGAACTAACTCGTAAAATCGCTAATGTGTCCATTCTCAATGCGGTAATGAGCCAAAACATCCAGTACGGCACAATTTACAAGCAATATCTGGAATTGTTGCCAGCCGCTAAAAAAGGCGATGTGTTCAGTGCTGGGGATATCTTTGCTATCGAAGACCCTAGTTACGAAGAAGTGGACGGAGAAGGCAAACTGGTACTTATCCAAGTTAACAGAAGTTTCACTTACGACAATCAGCCGTTCGCTGATTTCGCAAAAGGTGGCAAACTAGAAAATAACGGGGTTGCTACAGCATGGCTATTCAAACCGAAGGAGAATTAATGGCACAGAAACCAGACGGCATTTTTGGGCTATTTGATGTAGTCCGAGACTTCTATGCGCACGGTATTGATGAGCATCCATGGGTGCTCTGTCTCATCATCGTCATTTTCTCAGATATTGCTGTGGGTGTATCTAGGGCTTGGGCTGCTCACGAACTTTCAAGTACAAAATTTCGCAAAGGAGCAGTCAGCCACACAGCAATGATTGTGTTTGTGGCAATATTCTATCCGTTTGCAAATTTCATGAATCTGACAAGCATCGTTGACACATTTATCTTTGCCATGATTGCAGCTTACGGCTCTAGTATTTTGGCTAGCCTATCAGCGTTAGGGGTTGAAATCCCTTATATTGACAAGTATGTTAAGAAAAATATCGATAAAGAGAAATTCTTTTTGAAAGAAGAAAAGGAGAATAATGACAATGATTAATTTTAAACTACGTTTACAAAACAAGGCTACTCTAGTAGCTCTTATCTCAGCAATCTTTTTGATGCTGCAACAATTCGGACTTGAAATCCCGCACAATATTCAAGAGGGTGTAAATACATTTGTTGTGATTTTGGTAATCCTCGGAATTGTTACAGACCCAACCACTAAGGGTCTTGGAGACAGCGAGCAAGCCTTGGGCTACCACGAACCAAAGCAAGATTAATTGAACGAAGGAGATATTAACAATGAGTAAAATTGAATCAAGTATTGCACGCATGCACCATCTACAATCAATTCCGGTTCATTATGACATGGGTGACCGTTACGGAAACGACGCTGACGGCGACGGACGCATCGAATTTGACTGCTCATCAGCGGTAAGCTATGCACTCGAAATCAACTTAAATAACAACACGGAATCGCTTCAACAAGCATTGCCAGCGATTGGGTATGCGAAAGTGTTTGACGCTGTAGATGGCACATTCGATGGTCAACGTGGGGACGTTGTCATTTGGGCACCTCGTGACGGCTCAAGCTCGCTCGGTGCGTTTGGCCACGTATTGATTATGACTAGTGATAGCACAGCTATCCATTGCAATTATGGAATGGACGGTGTGACTGAAAATGATTATAATTATATTTGGGATCTAAATGGCCGTCCTCGTGAAATTGTCTTCCGTGAAAGCGGAACACCTCTTCCAGCACCAGCCCAAAGCGAATTTGAGCGTGAATTAGATGTTAATACACGTTTAGAGAAGTCGGACAAACCCTATTATGAAGGCACTCTTACCACTGACTACTACGTTGAAGCTGGTCCTCGCATTGATAGCCAAGACAAGGAATTTCTCCCAGCAGGCACACGAGTCCGTGTTTACGAGAAACTAAACGGGTGGTCTCGAATCAACCACCCTGACAGTGCTCAGTGGGTTGAAGACCAGTACTTGGACGATTGCACAGATATGTAAATAACAGACCACGAAAATTAAAAAATAACGAAAAGGAGTATATCACCTACCCTAACACTGCAATAGGGATATCATGGCAGTAGTGGTCGAGCCTCAGCGTTTGCTGGGGCTTTTTTTATTTGGTATAATATAAGTCCATCATAGGCAAAGAGCCATGAGTTAGTCTCATAGCTCTTTTTTATATTTGTGATTTCAATAGATAAGTGATAACATATTCTTCGGAATACTTGGCGTCTTTCGATAAATATTCTTGAACTGTCCCGGCTTTATGCCGGGCTTTTTTATTTTGCAAAAAAACTTAAATTTCTTTATCAAAAGTGTTGACAATTTATAGTATATGTACTATAATATAAATGAAGATAAGGAAAGGGAGAACAAAAGAAGTTCTCAAGGTGAAACAAAATGGCACTAACACAATCACAAATCAACCAATTAGTCGAAGAGTACAAGAGCGTTTATGATGGAGACGAAGAAGTTACTGAAGAAAAAGTTCTCGAAGATTTGAAAGGATACATGAAAGACTTCACAGATTATGAAGATTTAGAGCAAGTTCCTTTTGAAGAATTAATCGACTTCATTGGATAACTCAAAGAAGTAGCATAAAAAAATAAAACGAGGTAAAACAAAATGAAAAACGGTCAAACAATTTTAGGTTCTCGATACACAGACGAGATCAAAAACAATTCTGCAACAGCAAGCAAAATGTTCAATCTTTCTAAAAAATTGGAAAATGATAATTTGCGAGAAATCCACAAAGCGTTGTACGGTTTGTTAACAGCTGGCTACGACATCAGCAACATGCGTAACGTCGAAGAACTTGAAAAATACGTGAATGTTAAAAAATCTCACGGCAAATTGTTAGATGTCACTAACGATGACATTGAGTTATATCATAAATTATTCGTCGCTAGATTTGGAAAGTGAGTAGATCGCATGGACGCACAAGCAAAGGCCACTAAGAAGTGGAATGCAAACAATAGAGAGCATAGAAATTATCTCTCTAAAAGGTCGTCCGCTCGTAGCTTTATCAGAAATCATGCTACGGGTTCGGATTTGAACGAACTAGAGGAGCTTATCGCAGAAAGACGTTGTAATCTGGGAACGATAAAAGACTAGGGGTATCCTAGCCTTTTTTGTGTATTCATGATAAATCGTTAGACATTTAATCTAAATAAAGGTACACTATAGATGTACTTTAGGCGATTGCGTGCCGAATGCTTTTGTTTTTTCATGTCGCTTGGTAGCTCATGCTGCCAAGTCTTTTTTTATGCTCAATCAAGAATTTTAGTATCCTTGATTGAAATGCTGGTCGTGCTTCTCATTATCAGTATTCTCCTTTTGCTCTTTGTACCTA
>OFMU01000277.1_pt1 | contig 37675 bp, 55 predicted proteins | sample 1541861 | NCBI WGS metagenome assembly OFMU01 (sample SAMN04209238, study PRJEB22552) | human gut metagenome | biome: gut; material: feces | host: Homo sapiens | place: USA: Oklahoma
AGGTCGTCTAAACAACGGCGCGAGGGTTCAAATCCCTCCTACTCCGCCAAGAAAATCCCTCGTAGTTTCGTGAAAACTGCGGGGGATTTTCCTTTTGTCAGAAAAATCTAAAACGCCACAGACTGTAAAAGCCTGTGACAGTTGCACCCTCTGATGCACCCTGTTTTCTCTGCATCTGGCAGCTGGTGCGACAAATAACAAAAAGCCCCGGGGATCCATTAAGGTTCCCCGGGGCTTTGCTATGTAACCATTTTCGTGGCGCAACGAAAATGGTTATGTTTTCGCAACGTCACGAAAACATTAGTATACGTTTTTCCGCTGCCGTTCCAGATACTGATCCGCAGCAATGGCCGCCGGGGTGAAAGAGTTATTCTTCCACCACGAGATCAACGCGGCCACGGTGGTAATGCCCGCCGTGACCAACTGCTCCACGGTGGCGCTCTCGATAGGCAGCACGGGCTTGCCCAGAGCGCTCAACACCTGATTGGTCAGTGCCAGCAGCAGGACAGCGGTGCGGGCGATGGTTGCGGTAGAGATGTGATACTTAGACATGGTTAGATCCTTTCTGCTCTGTGGAGCTTTCTGCTTTTTGCTTGAGGATATCCACGGCCTTGATAATGACCGCCGGGATCGGCAGCCCCATCAAGCCCGCGTTTTCGATGATGGAGATGGTTTCGTTGGCCACGAACGCGATAACGGCAGCGTCCCGCACGAAGTTGGAGCCCATCACGGCATCCAGACGGCAGGCAACCAGTACGATCAGCAGGGTCTCTCCCTTGCGGATCAGCCCCTTCCAGCCTGCGCGGCTTTCCAGTGTGCCGGTCTCGGTCTTGGGGCTTGCGTGGAAAACGCCCGCCACGATCAGACCGGTGATGTAGTCGATGGCCATAAAAATGACCAGCGTTTGCAGAGATGCGTCCCAGCCGCCGAAAAGGCTGGCGATCATGCTGCCGATCGCGCCGATGGCAAAACATACATAGTCTTTCACGGCTCGCCTCCTCACATCGTCCACCGGCTTTTGTTCGGGCGGGTGTCAACGTGCACCCAGCCCTTTGCCCGGCCTGCCTTGACGGGATAGCGGCCAACGCCGCCCCAGTTGTGCAGCAGGCTTTCCGCGTATGCTGCCACGTCCTCCACGCTGGTGCTCGCCACCTGAATGTCCGCAGCGCGGCCAAGCAGGTGCTGGCTGCTCTTGGAGCCGCCCACCTTGGCGTTGTGTGCGGGGGTGCGGTAGCCGCTGGTAATGGTCACTGCCTTGCCGAAATGCTCCCGGATACACTGGAGCAGCAGCACCAGCGCCTCGTCCACAAGGATCTCGTCAGAACCATCCTTGCAGCGAAACTCCCGCACGCGGAAGTCCGGTGCCAGCAGCTTTGCCCCGTCCTTGGCAAGACTATATTGTCGGATCATCTCTCCACTTCCTTTCCTTACAGCCGTTTCAGCAGCGCTGCGATGGGCTCCATGTAAAACCGCTCGTAGCCGGCCTTGTTGGGGTGTGTGCCATCAATCGTGTACTTGTCGCTCAGCTCGCTGACGCCGTGGGCACCCATGGGCGGGGCGCATTCCTCAATATCCACATAGGGCACGCCCCACTTTTTAAGCGCCGAAAGGATCGCGGGCTTGTAGGTCTTGTACCAGTTTTCGCTGCTGGCAAACAGTCCGCCGTGCGGGAACACATAGGCCACACGCTTATCACTGTGCTTTTTGGCCAGATCGTCCAGCATCGCTTCCAGCGTACCGATCGTGTCCCCCGAATAGAACGCCGGAGCAAAGCTTCCGTTCAGCGCGCCTAGCTTGGCATTGTTCCATGCATCATTCACGCCGCCCTCCAGCAGGATGTAGTCTGCCTTTTCCAGCTCCGTAGAGCTTTTCACGGTCATGCCGATGCTGGTGCGGTAACCGCCGTTCACATTGTCAGGGACCAGTGTCGCCAGCGTTGCACCGTCCACCGCTTCGTTGATCAGCTGCATTCCGTACCGGTCTGCAATGCACTTGCCGTAGCCGCCCGCGCTGCCCTTGCCATAGGCGATGCTGTCGCCTGCAACGTACAGTGTTTTTCCTGCCAGCGGGTCGATGATCTGACCGTTGATGTCGTATATCTCCATCTTACCACCCCTTATTGATATATGCTTTTATCCGGTTATCACTCAGCAGGCCCTTGTACACCTTGCACTGATACAGTGTGCCCGGCCAGAACTGCTGCTTTTTGCTGCCGTCCGCGCTCTGTGCCGCACCGATCAGGAAGGTCTGGGGCACATCGGTGATCGTGCCGTTGCTGGTCAGCCATTCAGTCATCGGGCAGTAGGTGCTGCCGCCGCGGTACTTTTTACCGTCAAGCTGCACCACATACCGCGTGCGGGTCTTGAGGTGCTCGATGCTGTCCGACAGGGTAACGCCGCCGTAGTTGTAGTAGGCGAACTCCGTCTTATTATTCAGCGGACTGCTGGTGGAGTTAAAGCCGGGCAGGTTGGCGGTGCTGCCGGTCTCGGTCAGGCAGTGCAGGAGGGCTGGCCATGTGCTTGCATCAAAGTTATCCCCCGCCTTTGCGTCCACCAGAATGGTGTACTGCGGCGACTCGGTGGAAGCGTGCTCCAGCAGCTTCAGACCGGTATCAAAGCCGCTGGTCAGCTCCGTTTCGGCGGGCAGAGTGTAGATCAGCTGTGCTGTCTCCGCCTGCGCAATATTCACCGTGCAGCTGGCGCTCTTGCCGCCTGCCGTAGCTGTCACCGTGCAGATGCCGGCCTTCACGGCAGTCACCGTGCCGCCTGCCACCGTAGCAAGGCCGGCGGGCGAAACGCTCCACCACACCAATTTGTTGGCAGCGTTCGCGGGCAGCACCATGGCGGTCAGGGTCTGGCTCTCGCCCTCGCTCAGGTTCAGGATCGCGGCGCTCAAGCTCACGCTCTGCACCGGAATGTCCTGTGCACTGCCGCCCCACTCTGCCCGCAGGGCATTCAGGGTTGGCTGCATCGTGTCGGTCTTGTAGGCTGCGTTTTCAAACAGGGTCAGCAGCAGCGCTCTTGCGCTGCCAGTAAAGCCCTCACCCGGGTCTCCCTTGTCGCCTGTGGCGGCGGCTGCAATGCCATCCTCCATGTGGTTCAGCTGGGCAGCCGTCAGGGTCTGGCCGTCCACAAAATTCTGTTTTACGTAGCTCATTTGTTCCTCCCTAAGATCATTTTTCCAAGGACTGCCTGTCCCAGCACAGCAGAAGCTGCGTCCGTCGGCGGATCCGGCTGCGGAGGGTCGGGCTGATCCGGAATGCGGTCTTTCGGCCATGGGTCACAGGTTGCGGTGATTTTCACGGAAGCCTTGTACTCGCCGGGGGTCATCTCCACATCCAGCTGCCCTGCCCAGACCTCGCCGTCCCGGGTAAAGTAGAAACGCAGCCACTGCCCCTGCAGCAACGCTTCCAACCTAGACCGGATATATGCCCATTGTGTTTTAGGACGGTCGCAGACAAACTCCATGGTGATCTTCCGGTTTTTGTGGTGTACGCTGCCGTCTACGGCGCGGGTCAGATCCAGTAGAAAATCTGCGCCGGGCACCTCAACAAGCATAGAATCGGTTTCCGGTTTGCCAATCTGTGGAGAGTCGCGCTTGAGCCACAAGCCAAAGTCCGACCGCATGGAGAGCGTGCCCTTTGGCGTTGTGATACGCATATCGTTCAGGCGGGGGCTTTGGGCGGCGAGCGCTTCCAGCGCGGCATAGTCTCTCATGTGTAGGTCACCTCGGTTCCGTCATCAGCGATCTGCACTGCAGGTACTGGAGCGGCGGGAGACTCAGGCGGGCTGTAGATTAGTTTTTTGCCGTCCCATACATAGTCGCTGCAGCTCGTGCCGTTTCCAGTCTCGGGAAATTCGTCAAAAACAGCCTCGTTGGGCTCAGGTACGGGCAAAAAGCTGATATGGTACCATGCGCCATTGTACAGTCTGCCATCAGAGCAAACCTTTGCCAGATACTTAAATCCTTCTTTTTTCATTACATAAACCCATAAATTTTGTACGGCACGCACATGCCGTTGTTTGTGCTCCAGCCGTCGTTCGTGGGGGACTGTAGGGAGAAGTAGGTTGCGGTGCCGAGGACACCGGTTGAATAACTCGAAGTTCTTTCGTACCCCTCGCCAAAAACGATGCGGTCTGTATATACGGTCATGCTGCGTTTGTGCACGGTGTTCCATGGGTATACCATGCTCATTTCCACGCCATTCACGGGCACGATCATAGAGACCAGTCCCGCATTGCCACCGCCAGAGAACCACGTTCCGCCTTTCTGGCTGCGGAACAGGATCAGCAGCGCAGAGTAGCTGGACAGGCCGCTCGGTCGGATAGTCTGGGCACCAAAAGTCGTTTCGCTGTTATACCAGAGCTCCTGCTTGTTTTGAATGCCGTTGAACGTAATGGCACCGCTGCTGATGGAACAGCTGCCCATGCCGTCCGTAATGGAGATGGCGTTGGACTGGATGTTGACCATGCTGCTGCCATCCATGACCCGGATACCATCGTTCAGGATCTGTACCCGTTTGCCGGGCAGAGAATCGTGCCGGACGATGAGACCGTTCTGCGGGGTGAACTCCAGAAAGTTCGTGGCAGTTTTGGCAGCTTCGGCTGCATCCTGCTTTGCCTGATTTGCGGCGGTGTCATCGGTATACTTAGACGCTTTCACCCAGTCAGCAGCCTGATAGCTGCCGGACTGGCGGGCGGTCTGGCAGCGCAGGATATCACCGCCGTCGCCCTGCATCCAGATGTCGCCTACATCATAGGGCGGGGCGGGTGTTACGCCAAAGCAGCGCACCTTGCCGTCTGCGGTGGCTTGTGCCGCAGCAGCGTCTGCCAGAGCTTTCGCCACGCCGGTGTCACGGATGACGGTCCAGCTGTAGGTGCTTCCATCCAGCACCCAGCGGTAGCCCAGACCGGTGAGCTTGTCGTAATACAGATCGCCGATGTGCTGCTTTTTGGCGGTGTCGGTCGTCCAGTTTTTTGCAGGCTCGTTTGCAGCGGTGGGCGTGCCGGCATAGAACCAGCTGGTGATGTTATCATCGATCTGGTTCTGCAGATCTCCCATCTTCACGACAGCATTCGAAAGCCCCTTGGAGATATCCGATAGCTTACTGTCTGTGCTGCTTTTGTAGGCAAACAAGCGCTTCAGCATATCCTGATGGTATTTCTCGGAAGCATAGGCGCTTTCCTGCAGCAGATTGGTCGTGCCCATGTTGGCCACCTGCCTGTCGGTCAGGGTGCGGCGGGTCATACCAAAGGTAAACTCTTTCTGCGCAGGTTTTGCCAGCAGCTCTACCAGCTTTGTGCACAGCATTACGGCATCCACACTGTGCGGGGTGCTGACGATGTGGGAGTACATAGAAAAATCAAGCCGGTCGGTGTCGTAGCCTGCATCCACAAGATCCACTGCCCGGATGACGTAACTGGTCTTCATGGCATAGTTCTGCTGCAATGCCTGCACACCGGCGGCAAAGGTGTCGTTGGCGCTGTCTGTGTCTAGCTCTACAATGCGGGTGATGATGCCGAACTTCTGCACGGCTGCATCGTTCTGGATCCAGCCCTCTTCCAAGTTGTAGGAGTAGCCCGATGCAGGCAGATACTGCGCAACAGTAGCGGCATCTGTTTCCATGATGCCCCAGCGCTCCTCGTGCTTATCCTTGGAGGTGTCCCGCCACCACATGAGCTTGTAGTACCACTTGGAGGTGTCCACCGTGTGCTTGTTGCCGATAGGGTAGATGCGGGTGTACAGGTCGGTGGCATCGGTGGTTTCGCTCAAGTTGAGCAGATTGCGTCCGTACTCGATTTTCTGGGCGGTCTGCCGCTTGGCTTCCACTGCCTGATCGCAATAGTTCAGCACGTTCAGGCCGGTGGAGGAATCAAAGCTGCAATAAAAATACCCTCCGAACACCTTGAGCACCAGCTTGTCCAGAATGTCCCACACTTTACCGTAGTCCTCGCCAACGCCGTACTGGTCGGCATCGCCGAACTGCACCACAAGGTTGCCCAGCGCCGCCGTAACGGTGCCCAGCTGGAAGCATTTCATCTTGCTTTTCACCTGATCGTTGTGTGCGTCGATCAGGTGCTGCAAAAACTGGCGCAGGTTGCCTTTGTAGTTGAAGGGTGTGATGGAGGAATCGTTGAAGTAACTCAACGCGCCCTCGCAGTACACCACCCGCCGGTTGTAAAAATCGGCCTCGTGCTTCAGCACTCGTCCGCGCCAGATCTCTTTGCCATCCCGCCGCACCTGCACCACCGTGCTCAGCTTTTGCAGCATATCGTACTGTGCATGATCCCGCGTCATGGTAAAAACAAGGCTGCCGCCCTTGCTGACCTCACGGGTCAGCTTGGGGGACAGCACCAGTGCCTGCGGGTCGTTGGGACGATAGAGCAGCAGCTTTGCGTCCGGGTTGCCGTAGGGGTATGCGTAGATCTCGTACATATCAGTTTCCTCGTTCGCTCAGCACCGTAAGGTCTCCCAGGCTTCTGTTCACGCTGGGGGTGATGATGCGTCCCACCTGCTCGCCGTCAAGCGCAATCACGCTGTTTCCGGCTTCCGGCAGATATTTCTCCACCACACCGTAGAGCCGCTCCATCTGCGCCTGCATTTTGGCCTGATATGCCAGCATGGCGTTGTTATCCGGGTTCATGACATAGGGGTCGGTGCGGTAATCGTAGCCCGCAAAGGCACGCTCGTTACCGTACCAGTATGCGTCCTGAATGTCCTTGTAGGAGTGCGCCTTCTGCGTGTTGGTGGTCTCTTTGCTCTTGCCGAACTTTGCAAACAGTGCAGCGCCCAGCGCCACAACACCCGCCACAATGGCCACGATGGCGGCAACTTCCGGGTTCGAGATGATCAGGCTGCCAACCTTTGTGATCAGCCCGCCTACGCTCTCTGCGATCGTGCCCAGACTGCCCATGCTCCCGGCAAGGCCAGCGATATCTGCGCCCGCGTTGGAGACAAAGGTGCCGATGCTCGTGCCCATGGTGCCCAACACACCCATGATCTGGCTGCCGACGTCGGAAACGTTGATGTTAAGTCCGTTCAGGATATCCTGTACCCCACCATCCTTGCCCAGTGCATTGCCCAGACCCTTGGCAATACCGTCCGCGATGCTGCTGCCGATATCCCACGCCTTCTGCGAAATGCTGCTGATCTTATCACCCAGCACCTTGTTCAGCTGCTGGATGAGGTTCTGCCCGAAGTCATCAATGAACTTCTGGCTTTCCGGTGCAAGGCCGTTGTACAGTGTGGACAGCACCCACTGGCCGATGGACTTCCAGTCCTTGCTTTTTACGGCAGAGATCAGCGTGTTGAAGGTGCCCAGCACGCCCTTGTCGGCCTCCTTCTTCCAGCCCTGCAGCAGACCTGAAAAGTTCTTGGAGGAGGCTTCCTCCAGCGTTTTTGCCACCTGCTCGGTGCCATCGGCGGCGATGGTCTTTACCTCCTTCACCGTGCGCAGCGCACCGTCGATGATGGCGGTGTAGGTCTTGGTGATGGTCTGTTTCTGGCTCTCGGTGCCGTCGGTCAGGGTCTCGGTCACGGTCTGGGTGGCGGTACGGATGCCGTCCACCAGCGCCTCGCTCGTGGAGGTGACGGAGGAGGCAAGCTCCCGCACCGTTTCCATGGTCTGCTGCACGGTCTTTTTGCCGTTTGCGCCAATGGTGGTAATGGTCTTGATATCCTTCAGCACACCGTTCACCAGTTGGCGGCTGGTCTCGGTGATGGTCTGTTTCTGCTGCTTCTGGCCGTTGGAGAGCACCTCGTCGGTGGTCTGGGTGGTGCGGGTGATCTTGCCCAGCACCTCCGTGATGGTATCGGCGTAGGAGCTGACCACAGAGGCCGCTGTGGCGGTCTTGGACGCTGCCGCAGCGGCTTTGGAGGCCGAAGCCACGGCAGCATCCCCGGACTTGGTATAGGCCGGGATGGCGATCTCCGCCATAGTCTGGGCGCTGCTGCCAAGGCTTGTGTTGGAACTTGCCCAGCTGGCAGCCCAATTATCCTGCTTGCCGCTGGCGGTCTCGGCCAAAGAAATACCGGCAGTGACAGCGGTGGCGGCATTGCTCACCACATTGCCCTTGCCGGTCAGTCCCTTGATAAAGCTCTGTATCAGGTTTTTGCCCCACTTCACCGCCTGCGAGGGAAGGCTCTTGATCCAGCTCAGTGCGCTGGAAAAGCCGCCCTTGAAGGCGGTCAGCATGCTGGAGCCCATGCTCTTTACGCCGTTCGCCACGCTGGTGAGGATGTTCTTGCCGATGTTCAGCCAGTTGATGGCAGAGATCACCGACAGCACCGCCTGCAGGATCTTCTTCCAGTTGGCCAGCAGGGCGGGCACGGCCTGTATGATGCCCGCGATCAGCTGCACGATGATGGAAACACCCTGCGCAAGGATCTTTGGCATATTGTCGTTGATGATTCCCGCAATATTGATGATGATATCCGGCACATAGGCGATCAGCTGCGGCAGACCGGCGATCAGGCCATTGAGCAGCTGGGTGATGCAGTTAAGTCCTGCGTCCACAAACTGCCCCGCGTTGGCGCGCAGCTCCTCGGTAAAGGAGAGCAGCTGCGGCAGGGCAGTGGACAGAAACGCCGGGATGCCCTGCGCAAAGCCTGCTGCCAGACTGCTGACCAGCTCCGTGCCAGTCTGGAGCACCTCCGGTACAAGGCCGTACACCAGCTGCGGGATGCCCGCCAGCACGTTGCCGATCATGGGCAGCAGGTTGCCCTGCAAAAAGGTGCGGGCGGTATCTGCCAGCGCCTGCATGGGCGCGGTCAGGTCTGCGCCGGTGCTCCAGTCGCCCAGTACGTTCTGCGCTGCTGCCTTCATGGCTGCAAAGCTGCCGGTCAGGGTGGTGGCGGCTTCCTTTGCCGTGGTGCCGGTGATGTCCAGATCGGTCTGTATAATATGGATGGCGCTGTACATATCGGCCAGATTGCCCAGCTCGTAATGTACGCCAGAAAGCTTCTCTGCATCGGTCAGCAGCCGCTGCATCTCTGCCTGCGTGCCGCCGTAGCCGAGCTTGAGGTTGTCCAGCATGGTATAGTTCTGCTTCGCAAAGCCCTGATAGGCATTCTGGATGGATGCCATGTCAGTGCCCATCTTGTTAGCGTTGTCCGCCATGTCCACCATGGCCATGTTGGCCAGCTGCGCAGCGGCGTTTGTGTCCTTACTCACGCTGGACAGCAGACTGGCGGCAAAGCTGGTGGTCTGCTCCATGTATTCGTTGGCAGACAGACCCACCGTCCGGTACGCCTGTGCGGCATTGTCAAAAACAGTTTGCTGGGACTGCATCAGAGATGCATATTCGTCTTTGACGGCATCCACCGATTTGCCCACGGACTTGGCATATTCTTCTATGCTGCGTCCGCCCGCACCGAACAGCGTTTCGATGCCGCCGATGCTCTGCTGCAATGCGCCGCCAAGGTTCAGGGAATCCGAGATCATCTTGCCGATGCCCGCAGCAGCGATCACCTTTTTCAGGGTGCCCACCAGCTTTGTGCCCAGCAGCGTACCGGCGCTTTCACCGGCAGAGGATGCCTCGCCGCCCATAATGCGGCTGATGCTGCCCTGAATGCCATCGGCGGAGGGCACGATCTGGACATAAGCCTTTGCCAGCTCAATGCCGTTTGCCATCTGGTTCACCTCCTTCTGCGGCGCGCATCGCCGCCTCAAATTCCTCGGGACTGTCAAAATATTGCACCGGGCTGTCCTCGGATTCTGCTTCTGTCTTGCCCAGCAGGGTGTTCAGGATGGATGTGGGCGGTTTCTCGTCCGCATTCGCAAGCCGTCCGATGCGCCAGCAGATGACCTGCAGGGTGTCTAGTTCAGCCGCCTGCAGGGTCTGCGCAAGGGTCAGTTTCTGCCCATGCAGCACCATCATGCTGCGGCTGTCCGGCGGCAGACCGGCGGCCAGAGTGGCCGCCAGCCGCACCGGCAGGGCACGCCAGTTCAGCAGGTTGTAATACTGGACAAAATCGCAGATCAGTGCGTCCTCGTCCGTTGCGATCAGTTCGGCGAGGATGCAGAGTTTTTTCCGGCGTTGATGGACTGGAACAGCTCCATGATGGCGCTCTCAACGGCAGACGCAGGCACGCGGCCGTCCTCGGTACGCAGATGGTCGTACAGGCGCTTTTTGCCGTCCTTGCCCAGCAGCTTTACGACCAGCCGGGACATGGCCAGTGGGTTGCCCTCGTCCAGATCAGACAGTGCGTCCAGCACCTCCATGTTGTCCAGTGCGCTCTCTTCCAGTTCAATGGAAAAGCCGGATTCGGTCTTTGCAGTAATCATGATAGTCCTCCTTACTTACCGGCGCTCTGCATATACTCGTAGTGGGTCTTACCATCCGTGTCGGCAATCGCGGTGATGGTGGTCTGGTAACCAACGGCAGTGCCGTCTGCATAGGTGATATCACCCACAGAGGTTACAGTGCCGCAGGGGATGACCACGCGCTTTTTCACATTGTTCTTCAGCACCATTTCCACAACGTAAGCATAGAAGGGCAGATCGTCGGCGCTGGCCTTGACGGTGATGCCAGTCTCCAGCGTGCCGGTGACGTTGTCGGCGCCGTATACGGTCTTCAGCACTTCCTCGTTCAGCGCCTCGATCAGCGTGCACTGGAAGGTATCCGGGCGCTCGGTCATCAGGCTCAGCACGGTATCGCCGCCCCATGCAGCGGTATTTTCGTTAGAGGGAGAGTTAGAGTTGGTCAGGCCGTCCTTGGAGATATAACCCAGAGACTTGAACTCCGGGTCCAGATCGCTCTTGGCGTCCGTGGGCAGAGCCGTGCCCAGCGGTGCGCACCAGATAGCGCCGCCGACCTTGGGCTTTGCTGCGGTCACATTTTTTGCATTCATAGAAAATGCTCCTTTCGTCAGTAATGCACCACCTCAAAAACTGCCTGATACCGGGGCAGCTTGCGGGTGGTGTCCGGGAAATTGTAGTCGGTGTTCAGCGTGCAGGAGACGATCTCCGGCAGGGTGTCCGCGTCCAGCATGGTCTGCACCACGCGATGGCTCAGCTGCGCGGCAGCATAGTCGCTGCTGCCGTAGGACTGCACCGCCAGCGTGGCGGTAAAGATGCCGTCCTTGTAGCTGGAGCCGGTCTTTTCCAGCACACAAAAATTGCCGGAGGGTTTCTCCGGCACGGACAGATAACAGGGGAAAGCGTTTTCACGCAGATAGTTCTGGATGATTTCTTCGATCATATCACTTCAGCGCCTTCAGAATAGAGTTGGTGTCGGCGTTCTCTTTGCGGGCGGCGGGGCTTTCGGCGCTTACCTTGGCCACCACGCGGGTGCTGGCTTTGTAGTAGCTGGCCTTGTAGCCCTCGCCAAGGCGGTTCTGCGCCGCAAAGGCGATGCCAGTCAGGGCGTTCTCCATCTCTGGGCTTTGCAGCAGCTGACGCACGCCCTTGCGGTTCAGCTTGATGGTCACCTTACTCATAGCGTTCCACCTGCACTTTCTTATTCCAGCGCAGCGGGATCATGGCTTCGATACCTTGCACAGCCCCGCCGCAGGTGCGGAAGGTCTGCCCGAAAAACGCCACCCGGACGTTGTCCCAGTTGTGGGTATCGCCCTTGGGGATTGCCAGCGTATAGGCGATGCGCCGCCCGGTCAGCTGCAATTCGGTGGTGATCTCCTCGGCAGTGGGCTGCCCCACCAGCACATTGTGCACGGTGACAGGGCTTTCTTCGTAGATGGGATCGTGGAAGCCGTCCTCGCCGGTCTTGGTCTTTTCGTACAGGATGATGTCGATACCCTTCAGCATAAGTCCTCCAGCGGGCTGTGTGCGCCCAGCCTACTGCCCACGCCCAGCAGCTTTTTTTCCAGCTTGGAAAGGTACAGCTCACCGGTAGAGCCGCCGCTCATGGTCCAGCTCTGGCTGTAGCCCAGCGCCGTGGCAGTTCCCTGCGTTGCGCCCATGGGGAAGGTGACAGCGTCCCCGCTGTCGTCCTCGCCCAACTGACGGCGCACCATCCGGCAGGATACCAGCCGCTTGCGGTCGGCATCTGCATCGGCGTTGTAGGCGTCGATGATAAGCGCCGCCTCGCTCAGCAGGGCGGTGCAGCGGCCGCGCTCCTCATCCGACAGGACGCGGAAGCCTGCCTCCACGTCCTGCAGTTCTGCGTAGCTCATGGCGGCACCTCATCAGGTGGCGGTCTCGGTGCGCTTGATGTACAGGGTCTGGGGCTTGGAGACCTTCAGGCCGTACACCTTGCGGCCCTGCACAGCGGATGCGCCGATGTACTTGCCGGAGCCGGACAGATCCTGCAGGTGCACAGCGGTCTGCCACTCCATGACGCGGTGGCACCAGTTGGGGTGACCGGCGATGAACTCGGTGGTGGTCTTTTTGCTGCTGACGCGGGTGGTGGACTCGTAGTCCATGTTGTTGCTCTCAAACACGTTGAAGCCCGCAATGCGGCCAACAACGCCCTGCTGCACCATCTCCTGAGACAGGTCGCCCTGCTTGATGAAGTGCTCGTCCAGCATCAGCACCTCCAGATACTCCGGGGACGCGATGAGGAAGCGGCCTTCGTTGGGTACGCCCTTGCGGCCCAGCACCCGCTTGGCTTCCAGTGCCAGCTTGTAGGCGTTGGCCTCGGTGGCGGCGGTCTTGGTGGCGCTGATGGTAGCACCGGCTGCGCTTTCCAGCGCGTCGATGGACTTCTTGTCGATGGACAGCGCCAGAGAGTAACCGGCACTATCCAGACGCTCTGCCACAATGTCATCGGGCACGCTGTCGGCATCGTAGCCGTCGATCAGCTCGTTGACTGCCTCGTCGTGGTCGATGTTCAGATCCAGATAGGTGGTGGTGCCCACATCGGCAGCAACGCCGTTGGCCTTGTCGTACTCCTTGACGGCCACCTCGGTGTCGCGCACCGGGATCTTGACCTTGCCGGAAGTGGGGTCGCCCTCGTAGCGGCTGTTGAAGATGAGATTGTCGCGGGTCACCAGCGTGTTACGCAGCTTTACGTCCACATAGGATGCCCAACGCTCCTGATTTGCATGTGCCATAAAAATACCTCGCTTTCTCCGTGCTGCTGCACGGGTCAGATTTTCAGATTCGGGTTCAGTTTGCTGAAGGCAGCCAGAACGCCGTCCGGCTGGCTGGGGATATGGTTTGGAGTACCGCCATCCCGGACGTTGGGATACCCGGCAGGCTGGGTGTCGCCGAACGCCCACGGGTTCGCCTTGACCGCATTCTCCAGCGCCTTGTTGATGTCGGTGGTGCGGTCTTTAGAGCCCTTCAGGGCATCCAGATCCAGCAAAGCGCGCACTGCATCCACGCTGCGGCCCTTCTTGCCGAGGATGGCGGTGTTCAGGGCACTGTCAAAGGCAAAGCCATCGGCCTGCGCCTGCATATCCGCCTTCAGCTTGGTCACCTGCGCCTGCAGCCCGGCAACGTCCACACCGTCAAAGGCCTTCAGGCCGTCCTGTGCGGTCTTGAGCTGTGCCTGTGCGCTGTCTAGCTGGGTCTGCAAGGCTGCGGCTGCGTTTTTCTCCCGGGTGATGTCGCTGCCGTTCTCCTGCATGAGCCAGTTCAGCTGCTCCTCGGTAATGCCGGGGATCTTGTTCTTTACGTCTTCGCGTTTCATGGTGGAAACTCCTTTCTGCTTGTAAAACCTCGGTTTGGTGACGCAGTTCTCCGTCTGCGTCCGGTTGTGGGCAGGGTACGCACTGCCCGCTGCGATGGTGCCCGTTTCGTCCTCATGCGGGCAAAATGGGCATAATAAAAGCACGGTGCGGTCTGCATCGTGCTTGATACGGGCTAAAATAGAGTGTTCTGGTTAGTGCCTTTACGGTTTTACTTCCACGCTGGGCAGGATGTCCGTGTGGAAATAGAGTTTATAGTGGTACGGGTCGGTATGGGTGCCGGTAATGTCCTCCACCACATACATGGTGTAGCCGTTCAGGTAGATATAATTTTTGCGGTAGGTGTCCGGGCCAATTTTCACCGTGCAGACCAGCTCGTTGCTTGAGTTGTTGGAGATGGACATGTAGCCCTCGGCTTCCATGATGATCTTATCGGTGCGGGCGTTGTAGACGGTGATCTTGCGCTCGCTCTCAAAGTAATCGGCCTGCTTGGAGATGTTGGCATTGGCCTTGTCGGCCTCCGAACAGCCGCACAGCAGGATAGATGCGGCCAACGCGATGGCGAGAAGAATCTTTTTCATGGTGCTTTCCTTTCCGTTTTTGGGCATGAAAAAACCACGGTGCGTGTGCATCGTGGTCAGAATATAAAAATCACTCAACGCCGGGAGGGAGTTCCCCAATTTCTTTCAGCACATCGTAAGCAGCGCGAGAAGCAAGCTGGGCCGGAGGCGCAGGGCTGTCCAGCATATCGCACATCTCGTCGTATTCGTGGTCAATCGGATGTTCGAGAAGCCACTTCTGCATTTCTGCAATCCGTTCCGGTGTAAGCCGACTACTCATAGAATCTCACTCCGTTCTCTTGAAGTTCTTTGATGGCTTGCCAGACAAGTTTTTCAGCCTGCTCAAGAAGCTGCTCGTCTGACAGTTCCGCACGGGGGATATTTTTCAGCCGGTCTATTCCGGCGTTCAGCTGCCAAACAATGTCTTTTGCTGCAACGGCATCGTAATCAGCGCTTTTCTCGACCGCATAGATGTGTCCGTTATGCCCAATGGCCGTCATGAGTTTCAAGTTCTCACTTTTGGCGAAGCTCGACAAGTCACCATGGGAGAAAATGCCACACGCAGGGTGCGTATGTATGACGGCATAGGGCACATTAAAGTTGGGCAGCTTGACAGAGTGCCCCTCTGCACTGCCAACGACATCTTGCGTCAACGGCTTCATGTTCAGGTCGAACGCCTTGCCGACTTCAACACCGGGCGGCTGTTTTGCCGCAGTCATGAGCAGTCGTTTGTGGGCGTTTTGAAGTTGTTGCTGCTTTGCACCGTCCAGAGTTTCGCAGTTGAACGACTTGACATTGCTGATTGACTGCATTGTAACAGGTTTTGGCTCCATGTTCAAGCTCGAATAAACAGAGAAGTTTTTCCTTGCCGCATACGCCGCCCGCTTCTGGGCGTTGATGGCATCCCTCCGGGCGGCGTAGTCGATGCGGCGCATGGCGTTCACATCGCTGCCGGCGTCCCGGTACTGCTTGAGGTATTTCTCCGGGTCGTAGCCCGCAACGCTTGTGCCGGAATGGAACCGCACCGCAAACTCACAGTCACAGTTGGAATGGATGTGCTCCGCGTGCCCATTCTTCAGCAGCTTCTGGCTGGCGGTCTGCCAGCCACGGGAGGCCAGCGTGATGCAGAAGGGGCAGGTGTCCCCGTTGGGCACCCATGCCCACTGTGCGCCGTCCCGCACCGCGTTGTGCAGGGTGGTGTCTGCTCCCGCCCGCTTGACCATACGGCTCACGCCGCTGGGCAGATTCTCGGGGTTCTGATCCTTGGTGGCGTGCACCATGCGGGCAACCTCGCCATAGCTGGCAGTGGCAGCAGGCTCTGCTGCGGGCAGCAGCATCCCCTCGGCCTCGGCCAGTGCGTCGTACATCTGGCAGGCCAGCTCCGCGCTGCCCTCGCCGTACCGGGTGATGACTGCGTAGGCGTAGGAGATCAGCTCCTCGGTGTTTTCGGTGCCGTGCAGCCGGATGTACTCCCGCATCTTCTGCCCGGCAGCCTCGTTCAGCCGGGAGAGCCGGGCAATGTAATTATTCCACGTCCGTGTCGTTATCTGCATCGTCCATCTCCATCAGCAGCGCCTGTCCGCGCGCCCGCTGCTCCTGTGCCCGGATGCGCCGGATATCCGCCTGATCGAAGCCGATCATCTCCAGAAAGGTGTCGGTGCTGGCAAACTCCTGCCGGGCAGTTGCAATCTTGATGGCGGCATCCGCAGTCACCGCCACGCTGGGCATGGCGGGGTTTTTGAAGTGTGCCATCACGCCACTCTCCTCCTCGGTCAGCTCGGTCAGCGATACGTTCCGGGCAATGGCCTGCGCCATGCAGGCGATAGTATGCAGGGCATCGCCGTTGCCGGTGTTCAGCTGCTGCGCCATCAGCACCAGCGTCTGGCTTTGGGCAAGAATGGCATCGCTGCTGGTGGGGTTGGCATCGTTCACCACGCCCACGTCCATCACGGTCAGACCGGTGGCTGCCGCAAACTGGGTGGCGGTCATCCGCATTTTCTCCACATGGGGCTGTAAGCTGCCCTGCGCCAGCTGCCCAAAGACTGGGTTTTCGCCTGTCTCCGGGTTGGAAGTGGCGGCGATGAGCGCGCCGACATACTGCTTGAATTTATCGGAGGTAATGGCGTCATACTGTTCATCGGTCACACCGAGAATGTACTTCTGGGGCGTGGTGTCAAACTCCAGCGCGATGGTGGCGTTGGCCACGGTGCGCACATAGTCGTCGATAAGGGAACGGATGGCACGCTTCAGGCGGCTGCGGCCAAAAGGCTTGTTGCTGGTGGCGTTCCAGATCAGCGGCTCCATCAGCGGACGACCCATCCGGTGGGATGTCCGCTCCGCCGTCCAGCTGCTGCCGTTGGAGCGCAGCACGATGACGTCGGTGTCGGTGTAGAAGTTGACCAGCGCAGGCCGCCAGCTGTCTTGCTGGTGTTCGTCCTGTACCGTGTCGATGATGGCAAGCCCGCAGTCGATGCGCCCCTTCTCGCCGTTCCAGAGCGCGGAGGCCGTGGCAGGGGAGTGGAAGCGGATGCGGCAGCCGATGTCCGTATCTGCGGACAGGGTGGCGAACACGCAGCCATATTTCAGCTGATCCCGGCAGGCTTTGGCGTAGGCGGAAACCAAACGGTTGTCTGCCACCAGTTTTTGCAGCCCGTCCAGCGCGCCGCCGTTGCTCACAAAGCCATCGAACATACTGCGGGATGCCAGCGCGTCCACCGCTTTTTGTCCCCAGTTGCAGCCCACCTCCAGCTTGCTCAGCCCCTTGGGCAGCGCAATGCCAAGGTTCACGTCCTGCAAGGAGACGTGCCCCTCGTAATACTTGTCCTTGGTGGCGTTGCGGCTCTGGTGGTAGTTGTAAGCTTCGGTCAGCTCGGTCAGCTGCCGCTGCTCCTCTCCGGTCAAACCCAGCACAGTGCCAAAAGATAAGGTGGTGGTCATGGTGCTCCTTTCACCCGATGCGCATTTTGCGGGTCGGGTCGCGTTTACAGGTCTTTATGCCCCACAGCGCCAGCGCACAGGCTTCTACCGGCAGACTGTTGTCTCCGCCAAAGCCGTACCCGCCGCCGATGGGGCGCTTGATGGCGGTGCGGGCGCTCTCGTCCAGCACGGTCTGCGGCTGATACCATGTCAGACTGTGTTCGCTGATGCTGTTGGTAAAGCCGCCCACAGCGGCGATCACGTCCTTGGTACCGGGGCGGATCACGGCGTTCTTTGCTCGCCATACCTCTTTGATGCGGTCTGCCAGCACGTCCACGCCGTTGCGTCCGTCAATGACCACGCAGCTGGCTTTGCCGTACCGCTGGTTCAGCCAGTCCGCCAGCCATGCAAGCCCCTGCCCGGTGGGGCGCAGGTCGATCAGGGAAACGCGGGCAGGGCCGTCCTTTGGCAGCACCGCGCCGCACAGGCAGACCGCGCTGCCGTCCGGTGCAAACTTAACGCCGTAGGCGGTCTTGCCCTCGGGCTTTTGCTCCTCGCTGGCGCAGGCCGCCCACGCCGCCGGGTCAATGGCAAGATCCAGCTGCTGGGTGGTCTCCGGGCTCCACCAGCCCAGACGTTCCCGGGCAAAGGTGTCCGGGTCCAGCTGCTCGGCCTCGCCCTCAATGGTGGAAAGCTGGATGCGCCGCCCCAGCGCGGGGTTGGTGGCTGCCCAGCGCGCCGGGTCCTTCACGTCCCCGATCTTGTCCACCGAGAACTCGAACCATGCGGCCTTTTTGGCATCGCCGTCCAGCGCGCGGCGGCGCAGCGAACGGAACACGGTGCCCACGGCATCCGGCCCCGGTGGCGTGCCCACATAGATGGTCTGCGGGTTCAGGCTGGCAGAGATGGCGGGCAGGAAAGAGCCCTGCGCGGTCTCGTCCAGCTCCTGCGCCTCGTCAAAGATCAAAAGGTCGCCGTGCTGACCGCGTCCGCCGTTGCGGGTGCGTGCCAGAAACTTGATGCGGGCACCGCTTTTCAGGATGATCTGCTCCCGCCCGAGGGCGGTGCGGATCTCCTCCACATACCGCCGCATCCGCGCACCCTCAAAGAAGGCGCGCATCTCCTCAAAGGTCTCGGTGGCGGTCTTTTGCAGGTGGGCAGTGTAGATGACCGTTTCGTTGAACAGTAGCATCCCGGCCTCGGCACGTCCCTGCACCAGCAGGCTCTTGCCGTTCTGCCGGGGCACACTGCCGCCCGCTGTGGGCGCTGCCCACTTGCCGGAAGGGGTGCGCCCCATCCAGTCCTCCAGCACGTCACTCTGCCACGGATCCGGGATGGTACCGCCCGCCCGCAGAATGCGCACGGCATCGCCGCCGTCAGTGCTCCGGTACGCCGGAGCGATGCGTGCGGACGGCTCCTGGCTTCCCATCCTGCTGCCGCTGCGCGAGGATCGCGCCGACTTCGTCGTCATCGCTGGGTGCTCCCTCCATTTCCTCGATCTCCCGGATGGTGTCACGGTACTGTTTGGCCAGCTGGGGCAAAAGCCGGGCGTCCTCGCAGCTGTCGATATTCTTGGCCAGCACCAGTGCAAGCCGCTTGAGCTGCCCCAGACGGCTGCCGCTGGCGGTGATGCTTTTCATGGTCGCCATGTCTGGATGCCCCTTTCAAAAAACTTCCTGTGTGTAAATCGGCGCTGGACAGCGCGGAGTCGCCGAGGACGGCGGGAGGGGGACCCTCCCCACCCTACCACTCGCCGTCACTGACCTGCGGAATGCGGCACGGTTTTGCCCCTTTTTTGCCGGTTTTCGGGCTGTTTTGCCCGGTTTTGTTGCCTTTTTGAGCATTGCAGAAATAATGCGCCGCTTGCAGATTTGTCCAGTCCTCAGCCGCTGCCCGCGCCGAGGGATACCCGAACTGCCGCCATTTGGATACGGGCCGGATCTCGTCCACCACAAAGGAGAGCGGATGCTGCGCGTCTGAAGGCTCATCGTAATGAATAGGACCGAAACGCCCGTGACAGATGCCGCATTCGCAGCCCATTGCCCGCAGCCGCTCCCGATGCTTGCGCCGCAGATTGCCGTTGGCATAGCGCGGGTTCGTCATGGTGCAAGCCTCCTTTGGCAGCGTTGCAGCTACAGTGTGCAGCCCCTCACAGTCCGCTGTACTGTGCGCACCCCGGGGCATTTGCAGGGGGCGGCACTTGCGGGAGAGGGAAGGGTATAAAAAGACCCCGGGGATGTTTTACAAGCCCGGGGGTATAAAATAAGCCGTTGGCCGGATTCGAACCGGCACCATTCCACGCCAGCCCGCTGCGGTGATTGGTCGCAGTTGCCTGTCATGGATGTATCATCAATGTTGACCCGCCTGCAACAGCGGCGCTCTGCGTTGAGCTACAACGGCATAGGATGGAGTGCGCAGCTGCCAGCAGCGGCAGCTTGCTGGGCAGGATGGTGACAAAGGAACCCGCTTGGCGATACGCTGCCACGCACTCCGGGATGATGCTGCAATGACTCCCATGTATACCCAGTGACCCCGCCGGGGTGTCGTCCTCAACAGCGCCACGGATACCAAAACAAAAATTGCCCAGCTGGTACATTCAGGCTGTTGGTCGGTAAGGTGTTCCCCTGTCGCAGCCGGGCAATACAAAAGCCGCAGGGTGTTGGATGTTGTCCAGCTCCTTGCGGCTTTCGCAGTCTAATAATATCACAGGCAAAACATTGAAAAACAGTGCAAGTTACTCTCAAAACATGGTATTGTATTGCAAAGTGCCCCCAAAACATGGTATTTACTGGCGTTCTGGAATGTCCAGTGCCTTGACGGCTCTCTTATGCCGCCTATATACGCTGCTTACCTCCATGCCCATCTTGGCGGCGATCGGCTCCCACTTCTTGCCGCCGATGTAACGCAGGTACAGGATCTCATAATCCTGTATATCCACGGTCTGGCTCATAACGCTCAGGATCTCCTTGCAGATCCTCTGGCACTCCATCACCTGCGCGTTGGCTGCCTGCATTGCATCCGTGATGCGCTCCACAGAACGGGGCAGCGCCTGACCGTCACCAGTGCCGCCGGGAACAGGGGAGAGCACCTGTGTGATATGCTCCGCGTCTGTGCGGTACCGCTCGACCTCTTCCAGCTTGATCTTTTCAAGCTTGGCGGCCTTGCGGTACCGCCGTAACCATTCCTTTTTTTCTTCATAGGTCATCGGACTGCATCCTCCTCCGTTGTCTATTTAGGCTCCCATTGCATAGACATTGCATTTGCAATGCCGGGAAATGTTTTGCTTCTTACCTTTGCGCTCCTGTGTCCGCTTTTCGCCCATGCGTCACCGGTCTTTTTTGCACGGTGATCCGATGCAGACACCCATTTAGAGGTCGGCACAACAACATCTGTTGCGAAAAGCATAGGAAGATTTTTCAGCCACAAACAAGTTGTCTTTATATACGGATCTCCAAACATATACGGCTGAATGATCTGGCTGTATTGGGGCAGTTCCCAAATTTTCATAGGGACAGGGTTCTCTATCGCAATCCGTTCCACATCGGAATTCCAGAATTTCAGAAAAAAATCTCGTGCTCGGATTCCGTTCTCATACCGAGGTTCTTGAATTTTTCCGTTGACTATCAAACGGTTTGCGCCGGCTTTGGATAAGTAGGTGCAAGGCGGGTGTGCAATCAAGAGATCCCATGCGTCAATGTAGTGACTTTTATCGTCCATCGTTATGACCTGCCCCCCATCAAGAGGTGCCAAAGCATCTCCGTGTATGTGCCACTCAGGGTGTCCTCCAGACGGTTCCTGAACGTCACAAGAATACGCCTCATGTCCCCGCAGTCGAAACGCTTTGCAAACCGCTTGTGACTCCTCGCAAGCTATAAGCACACGCATTTCATTTTCCTCCGTATGGCTCCGGCAGCTTTGCCCATGCAAGGACTTTGCGCCCGGTGGTGTGCAGGTCGCCGCGCCACTTTCCATCAATGGTGCAATCAGTGGCTACATAGCGCCTGCCGCCGGGCACCTCAAATGTGACAAGAACCTCGCCGGAAGTCATTTCAAACATTCCGGGCCGCCATTTATCGGTGTCCTTAAACTTGTAAAAGATCGATTCATGCTCGGGCGGTTTTCCGTACTGCCAGTTCGGCCAGCGTGCCAGGTCGTTGACCTGGCACTTGTCAATGTACGCCTCAACATCTTCCATGGTCTGAATCAGGCCCAGATCATAGCCGTTGCGCAGCAACGCTTTAAGCCGGCAGCGGTCAATCAGTTCTGTATCATTCATTTTGTGCGCCCTCCAAATTTTTCAGATCTGGCTTTTTAGGCAGCGGCATCCAGACCGGAAGGCAATCCGGGAAAGCTGCCACCACGTTCCACGGCCAAGCTGTCGTGCTCCTGTCGCCGCGGTTCATGTTGATGCTCAGGACACAGCCGTCCTCGTTTGCGTCCTCTGCGGTGGGTTTTCTCTCTGCCGTTCTGATCCATCCCGGCCACACGGTTGGCTCCAAATCCGGGATAAAATAGCTAAGCGGAACACCACAGGCATTTGCGACCTTGCGCAGAGTTTCAACCTTTGGGGTTAAGCGGCATGATTCATACAGACGCACACTGTTGATTGAAATTCCTACTCTTTCGGCAAGTTCAGCCTGCATCAGCCCAGCATTTTTGCGTGCCTGACGGATCAGTTTTCCCATTTCCATTTTTTGTTTACCTCCTGTTTACCACCCCGCCGGGATATCCTCATGATCCGCCGGGGCAAAATCCTCGCTGTAGTTTTCGGACGGATCAGGCGCAGGCTGCCACTCATGATACTGCGGCTGCCACCACATGGACACTCTGCCGGTTGCGCCCTCGCGGTTTTTCGGGATGCGAAGGCTAACGTCAAAGTAATCATTCGGGCCCTGCAGCTGACGCTCACCGTCCACTTGGCTCTCGATGAAAACAACGGCGTCCGCGTCCTGCTCGATGGTGCCGGATCCGCGAAGGTCTCCCAGTGATGCCTTTTTGGTGCCGCCGTTGCGATCCGTTACGCGGTTCAGCTGCACCAGCTCCACAATGGTGGTGCCGGTCTCCATGGCAAGCTCTTTCAGGCTGCGGGTAACGTCAGCAAGACGCTCCTGCTCCTTGCGCCCCTGCTGGGTGTCGGAGATTAGACCGATGTGATCCACAAAGACCACACGCGGGCGGTATTTCATGACCCGGGCGCGGATATCGTCCACGGTCATCCGGGTGCCATCATCGTAGATCATGCCGGTGTGTCCCTTGATGAGGGCAAAAGCGTTGTTCAGGCTCTCCCGCTCCTCCTCGGTCAGCTTGCGGTCACGCAGCCGGGTGGAGTTTATGCGGGTCAGCTTGGACATGGTGCGCAGCATCAGCTTGCGCCTGTCCTCCTCCATGGTCAGGTAATACACTTGGCAGCTGTTACTCAGGCGCAGAGCCAGAGCGAGAGCCAGATCTGTCTTGCCGTGCCCGGGACGGCCAGCAATGACGGTGACCATCTTCTCACCGAACAGACCCAGCTCATCCAGTTCACGCCATGCCATCCTGACGCTGGTGTCCGGCTGCCGCAGCCATTGGAGCGTTTCGTCCCAGACCTCGGCAAAATCCTTGACGTTCGCGTTCACCGATTCCCGCCGCAGGTGATCCTGCTCTTTCAGCGCCTCGCTCAGATCCCGGCAGATGGTGTCAGAATCCGCAGGGTTCATGGAGATCTTGGCGGCAAGCTCCAGCAGCAGACGCTTGCGGTAGTCCTCCATCACCAGCGCCTCATAGTCCTGCACATGGCTGATGGTGGGCACGGTCTCTGCTGCCAGCACGATCAGAGGCCGGAAGTCTGTGCCCAGCATCCGCTCCAGTATCACGGCATCCACGTTATGGCCAGTATCCAGCTGCAGCTTGATGGCTGCGAACAACTGCCGGTATGGCCCATCCTCAAACATGGCCGGGGTCAGGCGCTGCACGGTATCCTTGCACGCCGCCGGGTCTAAGATCGCAGCGCCGATCACAGCAAGCTGATGCTGCTGCACAGTGGAGATCTTGTTGTTTGTCACGCTCCTACACCCCCCAGCAGGTCTGCGAGGGTCGTGTCTTTGGTGATTTTGCGGGGCTTATCCGGTTCAGGCTGCGCGATATGTACCGCCGCCGGGGCTTTGTCCACAAAATCCTTGACCGCAAACACGCCCGTCCATCCGTTTTCAACGCTTTGGTTCAACATGGCGATGGCGTACCCGGCACGATCCTTCACGCCCGCCTCATCCACAAGCCGCTTGATGGACTTGCAGATCTTCTTTGCAACCAGAGGGCTCCACAGCTTTTTCTTGTCCTTCTTGGCAAGCGCCTGCCGGTGCTGGTCAAAATCCATCAGGGCGTCATACAACCCGCCGGGTGCACCACGGGAAAACTCGTCAAATACCTCGGCAACGGTCAGGCTGCTCGGCTCCTCCCGCGCCCCCGCGCGGGGTTTGTTATTATTAGCTTTATCGCTTTTATTATTGTCCGGCAATTTGCCGGGGGTCTTGGCGGCAACTTGCCGGGGGTCTTGGCGGCATTCTGCCGGGGGCGGCAACTTGCCGGGGGTGGCATTCTGCCGGGGGTTCTGCTCGGCGCTTTCAACTTCTGGGCGCAGGGCAGTATAACGGTTTACCATTACGCCGTTGACAGGCTCCTGCCATTTGCGCAGCAGGCCCTTTGCCTCCAGCGCTTTCAGGGTGCGCTCCACGGTACGGGTGTCAATCTCGTAATAATCAGCAATGTACTTGATTGAGCCGTAATAGCAGCCCTGCTCGTCCTGCGTAAAACCCCAGATCAGACAGTAAACATCCAGCTCAGTGCCTTTCAGATGGTAGTCGGAGATCATCCAGTGCGGCTGCACGGTATAGCTTTCCTGTTTCACGTTCATGGGTTATTCCTTTCTATCAAAACGGCAGGTCATCGCTGTCATCGATCACGGAAAAGTCATCCACGCCGCCGTAGTTGGCGGGCGGGTCTGCTTTCGGCCAGGCATCAGAGCGCGGGGCAGCCTCGCCGCCCTCGTCCACCGGCTTGCTGGTGCCCTTGGAGCCCGCAAAGTTGATATTGTCGGCCACCACGGCAACGGATGTACGGTTGTTGCCGTTCTTGTCCTGATAATTGTTGGTCTGGAGACGGCCATTGATGGCAACCAGACTGCCCTTCTGGAAATAGCGGCACACAAACTCAGCCTGCTGCCGCCATGCTACGACATCAATAAAATCCGCCTGCCGCTGCTCGCCGGGCTTTGCAAAGTTTCGGTCACAGGCAATGCGGAACTTGCAGACATTCACCCCCGCCGGGGTGGTGCGGAGTTCAGGATCCGCCACAAGGCGGCCCATAATTGCGATAACATTAAGCATTGATATAGTCCTTTCCAACGGCAGCCATCCATGCAGCATGTGCTCCGGGGCCGTTCTTCTCCTCATATTTTGCCTGCGCAACGGCTTTCAGGGTCTGGGCGCAGGTGGCGTTATAGTGCGGGCTCATGCCAGGCTCATTGTGGTGCTGGTGGCACAGCCAAACCTTGAGGCCGTGCCTCTCCGAAAAGCTGCGCAGCGGCCCATTGAGGACGTGATGCTCCTCCAGCCCGCGCGTGGTCTTTACCGCATACCAGCGGCGGCAGATGTAACACTCTCTTTCTGTCTGAATGATGCTTTTAGACAAGCGGCACCCCATCCTTTTGCGTGCTCTCATAAGCCTCGCGGTAAGAGTGCACATTATCGACCTGATACTTCTGGCCGTTGACAAATTTAATGGTGAACCCATCAATGAAGTCATACCGCCGGGCGGCGTTGATACACTGCGCCAAGCCCTGTGCGGTGTTCCGGTTGACTCCGTGAGCCATCAGCAGCTTGCAAAAGCGCTTGCGGGTCATTTTCTTGGTCATCTGTCAAGGCTCCTTTCCAATAGCGCCCTGGCCTCTCTGGATCCGGGCATACATTTCGCCGTAATGGTACAGCGTGGCCTCCGTGAAGCACTCGGCTTTTTCGTTGTAGACCATCAGGATGCCCTTGCGCCCCTCAGAGTAGTGGCGCAGTTCGATGATGGCACGGATAGACTGCCGGATATCACGAGCCTGTGATTTATGCTGCGAGATCATCAGCTTTTCAAAGCGTTTGCGTTTCATGGTTCACTCCACTCCTGCCAGTAGGCAGTCACTAAGGGATCACTCACGCCCATCTCGGCGAGGCGATCAAAGATCCCGTCTATCATGTTCTTCATTTCTTGGGTGGTAAAGGTGGAGCTGCCCTGTGTGCACTTGACCGTGCAGCGGTTGTTATCCAGTATCTCCACCAGATGGACAAGGCGGTAACAGCCGCGCAGGATATCCAGAGCGCCCGCCGGGACTTCCAGATAATCCACCTTGGCACCGTACTTCTCCAGCATCTCCAGATAGCAGTCCTCCGGGGTCACGCCGCCGGTGCGCCCGCCGTTATAGTGGTCTGCCATGATGGTGAGCAGCGCCCACATAAGGCTGTTCTGTGCTGTGCTGCGGGCTTTGTTCACCGGCTCCACCGTCAGGGTGATGTGCAGGGGCTGACCGTGTGCCAGTTCATCCAGACGCTGGTAGATCTGTCTCTCCACAAATTCCCCTGCGTTTTCCACTTCCAGCTTGCCGGTCTGCGGATAATACACCACCGGCAGGCGGCCGATCACTCTGCTTGCCATATCACTTTGCGCTCCCCCTGCAGCAGCTGCACACCGATGATGTGCCCATCCTCAGCCCGCAGCAGCTTGTCCACGGTCAGAGCGTGGTGCAGACGATAGCCCACCACCGTGGGCGGGTCGTTGGGGCGCTTGCCCGGCTTTTGCACCGGGTCGATATCCACCTGATCTGCGGAGAGGACAATGGGAGGCAGTCGCAGCACATCGCTGCCTGCGCCCCATTTTGCAACGGACGCAATAAAGCTGCCTGTGGTTTCCCAGTCTTTTGGATCTCTGAGCCGGAACTTTCCGGCAGGTGCTTTCTCATCCTTGCGGGGATAGGTGCCAGTGATGGGATTTAACACGCCAGAGCCGCAGAAGGTCACGCCGTTCATGTAGTAATAGCGATATTCCCATCCTTGCGGACCAAAAGTTTCGTCCATGATTCTGGTCATTGCATCGGGGTCAGGCATCAGCCGGACGCTTACCGCATCCTTTGCACACTCGCAGGTCATCACCTTGACCTCCTGCGGGGCTGTCTGGCGGGGTTTGGGGGCAAACAGGGGAAACTGTACCACCTGCGCCGCCGGGCGCTCCTGTGCGCTCTGGGTGGGCTTTCTGCGGGTGGTGGCGTTACTTTTTGCGGTTGTAGACATTCTGCAAACGCTCTCCTTTCTCGTTGTAGGATCTCGGATCAGCCAGCGGGTGCTGCCAGCCATACTGCAGGGCACCCTGCGCGGCTGCACGCTGCTGCGGCTTGACGCTCCACAGCTCATTCATTTCTTCTGCGGTGACATTGACGGCGGTGCGGGTGTATCCGGTGCATGGCACCATGCAGATCACCACGCCGTCTGCTGAGGTGGCATATACCACAGGCGGCATCAGCTTGCGGATCTCGCACAGCAGACTTGCCTGCTTGGCCGGTGTGGTGGCTTTAGGCCACAGCCAATCCTCGTCTAACAACCATGTAAGCTTGCCGTCAACAAGGACGTTCTGCGCCTTTTTCCATACGCATTTGCGGATCATGCGCCGTACCGCGGCAGGCGTTTTCCCGTGGATCTCTGCCCACTCCTCAACGGTGACCATTCTTCCCATGGGATCATCTCCTTTCTGTGCTTGATACACTGGCAGCGGCTTTTGTTTTACTTCCTGCCGCCATCGGAAGGCTGTCTATGTTCCAGCAGTCACCGACACTACTTTTCAACTGTTTATTACCGGGTGCGAGTCTTACGGATACAAAGTCACCCACCTTTTGACGCAATAGGTTGTTGCGGATTTTTTTCTGTTGTGCTGCTTCTGCACGCACCGGCCTATCAAGGCCCGCCGGAGTCCCGTGTGGCCCCAATACCACACATCTTGTCACAATGAGAGAGGCTCAACGTGCGGCCCGATCAGATACGACTGATCCAGTCGGTTTTTGCGTCTCAAAGGGGGTGGCAGTGGCTCTTGTTTTACCTCCTGCCACCAGTGGAGGGCGCTTGTTATTTCAGGCTGATGCTCAAAATTTTGTCATCGCCCTGAATGCACCAAAGGTGCATTGAGCAATACCACAAAAGCATCTCGCAGACACAGTGGAAAGATGTGCCGATGTGACGGCCCGCTATCGGCTGCGAGAGGTCAGATATAAGTAACTCAGCGGCAACGTTCTCCTCTACCGGGAGGACGATGGTGCCCGTTGTGGGCTCCTCGTCAAAATCAAAATCTTTCTTGTGGTATGTGTAAGTAATGCGAATATCTTTCATTTGGTTCACCTCTCAGCGGTTGCTGTTGTGGTACATCAGGGCGAGATACAGAAGATCCAGACCGAGGATCACATAGATCAGTGCTTTCATGGGTACGCCTCCTCGATTTTCACCGACATAACGCGATAATGGGTTGCGATAAAATAGCTGCTCGACAGGTGGGATAAAGCAACAACTGCTTGGAGAAGGTAGCGCTCCTCCGATGTACAGTTGTTGCTTTCATACGGCACGCGCGCCCTGCCCAGTTGTGCAGCGGCAGCATCGTCAAGTAAAAAGCCAATGGTGCGCTCTGCTACGCCATCAGTAAAATTTCCATCTATGGCACCATGCAAAAGGGTCATCTCATACGATACAGTTATTTTTTTCATGGGTACGCCTCCAGACGTGTGATCTCATAGATCGAGTTATACAGGTAGTGCCGCCCGCCCCGCAGGTATTCGAGGCTTTGCAGCAGCATTTCAAGGTGATACAGGGCAGGCGGCGGGTTGCTGCCTTTCAGGTGGTAGTGCAGCCAGTGGATCAGTTCCCCCAGCTGCGGGTCATTCAGCCGCAGCACCGTGGAGGCCTGAAACTTGTGCCCGTGGCCATCCACGGCGTAGTACAGGATACCGGCATATTGCAGCCACTCCTGATCTGTGCTATACTCTGGGGTGAGAAGTGTTTCTATATTCTCTTTGAGCTTGTCCGTGTGGCCGCACGGGCAGGCTCTTTCTTTTTGCCCGGTCATAAGCCCATCAGCTTGGAGAGAAAAGCTGCCTCCTTGCTGGTAAGCTTGCTTTTGTGGTCGCTGGCCTTGTCCTCGTAGGCGGAAATGATGACAGCCTTCATATCATCGGCGAAACAGTCCGCAGCCTCGCGCACCTTTTTGTCCGGCAAGTTCGGGATGAGACAATCAACCACCGTTTCAGCAGTTGCCAGCGTGAGCAGAAGAAGCCGGTCGATCTTCTTGCCTTTCCCGATATAGCTGACAGATACGGTGTCCTCATGCTCTTCAATGATAATTTTCATAAAATACCTTCCTTTTCCAGTTCCTCCCGCCGTACCTTCTGCACATGGTAGATGTACAACCGGGGCGGGCCCTTTCTTGTTTTTGAGTGAGTAACTGCGGAGTAAAGGCTGTTTTTGTTGACATATCCCATCTGCCGGACGATCATGTCAGCAGTACCGCAGGCCACGATCTCGTCCGTTTTGGCGTTGTAGACCGTGTACCACGACATCAGGTCGTTGTCTCTCATGCGCCCTGCCGTGGCTCTTCACCGTTCAGTACCCAGCGCAGGCGGCAGATCACATCATCGGTTTTTACCTCGGTATTTCCGTTTTCAGCTTTGCCGGTGTACCATCCGATGGACTGCAGCAGCCGATCCCGCAAAGCGCGTAGCTCTTTCAGGTCGTCCATGTTACCCTGCCTTTCTCTCGTTGGAGGCCTTGACGGTGGTCTGCTGCTGCTTCTGGGCGCTGTGCTCATAGTGCTTGCTGTCGGCAAGCATCACGGCAATGCTGAAGATCAGACCGCCGCCCAGCGCGAGCAGGATCCACGGTGCAGCCTTGACCGCTGCAGCTGCCTCCCAGCCGCCCCGCATGACCAGCAGGTGCACAATGCCCATGTTCAGCCAGATCAGCACCCGGGCTGCACCCACGCCAGCCAGAAATGCCACGCCGAAAATTTTAAGATACCGTTTCATTGTCGTTGTCCTCCTCGGTTTCCATGCGATCCAGCAGATTGCCTGCACTAATGGCCATGCCCGTGAGAAAACTCACAGGATCCGCCGGGCTGATCTCCATTGCCAGACCAGCCAGCAGTGCAACGCATAGCTGCTGCGCCTGCATCGTTGTCCCGTCAATGTTGATCTCCGGGTTTCCGTCATCGCCCAGCCGGACGGTGACGGTCGGTCTAAAGTCCTCTCTCATGCTCCTATCCTCTCCGCGTCCTCCGGTTTTGCCACCGGGCTGCGCTCTGCTGCCCACTTGGCCAGCAATGCCGGATAAATCAAATACACGTCCTGCCCGCCGGGGGCGGGTGCCTTGATGTAATCGCCAAACGGGAAAACCCGCTGCTGCAGCCCCAGCTGCAGGGTGTCCTTGCCGATGGAAAAACCCACATCCCGCAGGTAATCCACAGCCACCTGTGGCCTGACAAATGCTTTCATGCTGTCCTCCTTAGTCCGGGCTAAAGGTCTGGCACCGGTCATCCTTGCCATTTTTGAAATCTTCCAGCGCTTTGATCTCCTCCGGGGTGAGGCCGGTGTCCTCGTACTGGCCGAGGCGCTGCACCAGCTCGTCCTTTTTGGCGGTGCTCCAATAGCCGCTCTTGATGCCGCTGCACCGCGGAGATGTCAGTCTTTCCATGCGTCATCCTCCATGTCAATGCCAAACTCCTCACAGATGGTCTTTGCCACCGGCTTGGTAAAGCCGATCAGCTCGCCGTCCACCTCTGCGCAGAGAAAAGCGTCACCTACGATCTTGTCACAGTCCTGATTGAGATACAGCCAAGTGGCTTTATCGTTACGCTTGGCGCCGAACAGCTCGGCGTCCTCGCCAACGATAAGCCGGATGCCGTCCGCCGGCTCCCGCGCCCACTCCGGTTCGAGGCAGCTGTCTAACACCCCGATATGGTCATCAACCAGCGTCTCCATCTCGCCCAGCGTCAGGCTGCCGTCACTGCCGCAGGGGATCAGCCGCCCCTGCGTGCCAACAGGCATATAGATCATGTATCGATTCATGCTTTTACAGCCTCCTCTTTTCGATCCACGCGCCAATGCGCTCATAGAGGGCGATCATGCGCTTGCAGTGGGCAATGCGTGCCCGGCAATACGCAACCTTGACCTTGCAGGCAAGGATCTCAATGTCATCACGCACAAGGCGTGCAGCTGCTGCAATACACTGCACTGATATCCACCTCCTCCTGACTGGCAATGATTTCAATGGTCTTTTCCAGATCCTCCAGATCGGCGCACAGCCTGCCGCACACATCATCATAATTGATCTGCTCGCCCTTGATGGCGGCGGTGCCGGTTGCGCTGTTGATCTCCTGTGCGTGCTGGATGATGCCAACAGCCGCCATCAGGAGATTTTTAGTTGATGCTTTCACGGTATACTCCTTTTTAGATTGCTCAAGAGTAACTTGACAAGTTACTCAATGACTAAAAAATACTGCTTCTGGATCGTCAATACTCAGAAGCGTTACTATTTTGCTTGCTTCATCTGTGCCGAATGCACGTTTTTTCATCCTACGAGTAAAGGTTTGCTCGGAAATACCAAGCTTTTCAGCCAACATTTTTTGGGTGTAGCCAGCCTTTACCATGTAGGATTTGAGTAGATTGATGTTTACCACGATTTCACCCCATTCTGACTAAATATAACTTGTTAAGTTACATAGATGATAACACCATGATAGTGACTTGTCAAGTTATTTTTGGTAACTGGATTAAAATTATTGTAAACCGGTGAGTTATCTGCTATACTGTAGACATTAAAGGAGGTGCTTGCAGTGACCGTAGGTGACCGTATCCGACTGGTACGCTTGGAGCAAGATGTTACGCAGCAAGAACTTGCAGATTATATTGGAGTATCAAAGCAGGCGGTATATAAGTATGAGAATAATATTGTAACCAATATTCCGACCGACAAGGTTGATGCAATCGCTAGGAAGTTAAATGTTTCTCCTGCCTTCCTGATGGGGTGGGAAGAACAACAGAAGGAAAAAACCGAGAAAGCCGTTCCCATAAATGGTGCACCTTATGACCCTCAAAATGTTGCTCCGCTGCTTGGAACGGTTCGTGCAGGACTACCGATGTTTGCGGAAGAAAATATCGAGGGCTATATTCCAATTCGTCAGACCGATGGAGCACGATATTTCTGGCTCAATGTCAAGGGCGACAGTATGAATGCCGCTGGCATGGATGAAGGGGATCAGATCCTTGTAAGAGAACAACCAGAAGTGGAGAATGGTCAGCTTGCGGTGGTGCTTGTCAATGGCAATGAAGGTACTGTGAAGTATTTTCGTCAGGAGGGAAGTCTCATTATCCTGACTCCTAAAAGTTTCAATCCGGTACACCAGCCACAAATATATGATTTGAAGAAAATTCCTGTACGGGTTGCAGGTCTTGTTGTGGAGTGCCGTAAAGTGTTCTGATAAAAAGGAAGGGTATTTATGCAAAACAAAAAAAGTTGGATGTTTATTGCAGCCGGCATTTGCGGAGTTGGTTCTGCAGCATATTACTATTTTGGACAAGGTCAGGAAATCTCCCTTGCCATCGCCTCGGGTGTTTTGATGGGTGCTCTAAGCTATTTGGGCATCTGCTTTTTGTATGGCATGGTAACAGGTGCTGCTGAATCTGTGTTCCATAAGGGTATTTTACCCGAAAATGAAAAACAAGCAGCGACCGCACTTGATAAATTTATAGAGGGAAAAGAAAGTGTTGAAAGAAATACGGTGCAAAAATCAATCCTGTCAAAGGATGCAACCCATTTGCAGGAAACTTTTGAAATTCCGGGGGCGTATTATCATAGGACCAGCATCGCAAAAGTGGCCACCCCGAATCCTGATTGGAGAAAAAACTGTAAATCATTGATTAAAGCAGGAAAAGCAAATCAGAAAATTTATCGTTTTGATCGCACAACGAAAACAGCCGAGCTTGTTGAAGAACCGAATAATCCGCACGATAAAAATGCCGTAATGGTAATAGTTGATGGAGAAAAAATCGGTTATATCGGTGCAGATGAAAACCTTCATGTGAAAAGTATTTTGAAAAGCAAAACGATAAAAAGTATCTCTGCGACAATTACCGGTGGAGAATATAAAACAATTATTTCTGAGTCTGATATGATAAAAAACCAAAGCGGGCCCTTTGTTACCGTCAAGATTTGTTATCGGTAAACAAAAACCTCTCCCCAGCGCACCAACGCAAAGCATGGCGTTTGTGAATCGGCAGCTGGAGGAAATAAACACCGTAACGATTGAAGGCAAGGCCGTGGGGCTTTGCAGGGATATATAAGCAGGAGGAGGGAACTTAGTGTGGACAAAGACCTGACTGCATCTCAGATAGACCGACAAAATATTCTCAATAATGATGCTGCGCTTGCCGAAATTCAGCAACAGACAAACATAAAGGGATTTCTCTTTGAGGAAAAACTTTGTTTTACAAAAAGCATGGTTGCAACGTATTTTGAGGTCGATATACGCACGATTGAGCGCTATGTCAGCGAGAATCAGGGTGAACTTACCGAAAACGGATATGAAATTTTGATTGGCAAGCGTTTGAAGGATTTTTTAGACTGCATCCAGACGCAGGATGTTCCCGACATTTATGTCGGGAGCATCAGTAATCGCACTTCCAAAATCGCAATTTTTGATTTTCGCGCTTTCTTAAATTTGGCGATGCTTTTGGTAGAAAGCGACCCTGCAAAGAGTTTGCGAAAGGTGATTCTGGATATCGTCATTGACTTTATCAACCGTAAAGCCGGTGGTGGAACCAAGTATATCAACAAACGTGATAGCGATTTTTTGGGAGCATTTCTTCAGGAGGAAAATTACCGCCGGGAGTTTACGGATGCATTGCGCGATTATGTTGATATGGGAAATGCAAAATACGGGATTTATACAGATAAGATATACCAGAGCATTTTCCGTGAAAAAGCAAAAGAATATAAGCAAGTCCTCAATCTGAGCGCAAAAGACAGGGTGCGTGATACCTTCTATTCAGAGATTCTCACGTTGATCGCATCCTACGAATGTGGTTTGGCTGAAATGATAAAGCAACAGTCCACAGCACTTGGTCACAAGCTGAACAACTGGGAACTTTCAGACCTTTTTACCGCATTTGAAAATCTTCCACTCTGGAAGCCGCTCATTATACAAGCAAGAACAAAAATGGCAAGTCGTGATATGGCGTTGCGAGATGCGTTCCACTATCAGCTGAAAGAGTATATCCGTCCATTGGAAAAGAATGAGTATGAACGCTTTCTCGGCGATGCCGGACACGAACTTGAAAAGCTGATGGACGAAAACCGAGATGTGTTAGCCCGATTAAAGGAAAGTCAGTAATGGAAAACATCATATATATCACGCCAGAACAGGCGAGGATCACACACGCTAAAACGGTTGAATATAGCGGTGGTGGAACGCTTGAAGAAATCGACTTTGGTCGGCTTGAGGGCGTTCTGTATAACATCCAGAACGATGACTGGTATCCTACCTTTGTGGATAAACTGACGCATTTGTTTTTCTGCACATGCCAATTTCATTGTTTTGCCGATGGAAATAAACGGTTGGCGATTACATTATCTACGCTTTTTCTGCTTCTGAATGGATATCTTTCTGTTGCAGAAACATTTTTAGCTAAGACAGAAAATATCTGCTTGAATGTTGCTGCCAGCAAAATTGATAAAGAACTTTTGCACCAAATCATACAGGCTATCATGGATGGAACCTACGATGATGACGAATCTTTGAAATTGGAAATTTTCAGAGCGATCAGCGAATAAAAAACGCCCCCGGTGCTGGAACACCAGGAGCGTTTCCGATCTGTATGCCTGCGGTAGCATCGTAGATCTCAAACAAGCCAAAACTTGCAGATCTATAATACCACCGCCGGGCAGAGTATGCAAGCGGAGGGAAGAAATGAAATGTCAAAGAACCGCCTGCGGGCGAGAAATACAGGAAGATGCCCTATACTGTCCATACTGCGGCAAAAAGCAGCAACGCACGGCAGCGCCAAAGCCGCGCAAGCGCGCAAACGGCAAGGGCTGCATCTACCGGAGCGGGAAAACATGGACAATACAGGTGCGCGTGGTGCGTAACGGCACGATTGTCTATGCCCGCAAAAAGTGCGGCTTTCCCACCCGGGCAGCCGCCGAGGAGTATCTGGACACCTACACCCGCACCGGTGTGGCACCCAGATCCATGCGCCTGATCGACTGCTGGACAGCCCTGCAGCAGACAAAAAAGTGGCAGGCGCTCAGCAAGGACAAGCGCAGCCATTATGGCACCGCATGGCGCAGGCTGGAGCGGATCCAGATGCAGGTTGTCGGGCAGATACCTTTTAAGGTGCTGCAGGAGCTGACGGACGCCGCGCCCGGTGACTACTATGCCCACCGAGATATCAAGACGCTACTGGGCAAGCTGTACGAGGTGGCGGTCACCAGCGAGGCGCTGGACATGGCGCAGGACAAGACCGCCCTGATCGAGCTGCCGCCGGTGCCAGACAGCGAGCGCGATGCCTACACCGTGGACGAGGTGCACCGGATGTGGCAGGCGTATCGCGCCGGGGACGATCTTGCCCGGTATGCGCTGATCTTGTGCTACACCGGCATGAGACCGGGCGAGCTGATGCAGCTGGATCTTGCCAACATCGACCTCCAGCGTCAGTGCATTATGGGCGGCATCAAAACGGCAGCGGGCAAAAACCGGGAGATCCCCATTGCCACCGCCATCGTGCCGCTGGTAGCCGAGGCCATGCAGGTGGCCACCCATGGTCTGGCTGATGGCTGCCGCGAGCACTTTTATGATCGATGGTGCCCGGCAGTGGAGCACTGGGGCGGCAGACCACACATGACCGCCCACAGTTGCCGCCACACGTTGGCAACAGCCATGGAAGCCGCCGGGGTGCAGCCGCTGCTGCAAAAGCTGATCCTTGGTCACGCGGTCAGGGATATCACGCAGCATTACAGCCGCCATCAGCTTTTTGAGGATAAGCTGGCAGCCGTGGAGCTGGCAACCGCCGCTTTTAACGAGTGACGGCGATGCCCCCGGTGTTGCCCCATCTGGTTGTGCTGGGCAACGTTATAGCGTTGTTTTTTAAGGCTCTGCTAAGGGCGTAGGTCGTCTAAACAACGGCGCGAGGGTTCAAATCCCTCCTACTCCGCCAAGAAAATCCCTCGTAGTTTCGTGAAAACTGCGGGGGATTTTCCTTTTTGTAGCGTTTTTACTCGTGAAAAAGGGGCTCTGAAAAGCCCGCGTTTGCGCAGCAATGAAAGCCCCAGTGGGGCTTTTAAGCGGCAGAGCGGTCTGCGCAAGCAGATGGAGGGGCTTTGCCCCGACAAGCTCCGCGGGCTTTTCAGAACCCCAAAATTATAAATAATCTTTCCGCTGAATATGCCCAGAGCAACGCGGAGGGCATTCCCGATTGTCTCGTCTTGCAGCGGTGAGCCAGCTGAACCGGAAAAGCTTTACAGCAGCAGGTTCGTGATGCCTGCCAGCACCAGCAGGTGCACCGGGTAGAACCAGTAAAAGGCCTTTTTCTGCAATGGACTGCACGCACCGCGCTGCCCGTTGTAGAACCAGACCAGCACAAAGGCCAGCGGGGCGGTGAGCTCGAACATAAACAGCAGTGCGCCCGCAAGGCACTGCCACTTGCGGTTTGTACGGGTGAGGTACAGGGCGCAGATGATGATCACGCCGCTGGCGTTGTAGTCGGTGCGGGCGGCCAGCGCCAGCGCGGCGCACCCGCCCGCCCACACAAGCCCCTGCCAGCCGGGCAGGCCGTTTTCCTTTTCAAAGCGCTTGAGCCCTGCCATAGCCAGCACGCCCAGCGCCAGCGTCCAGTAAACGTTCTGTGCACTGGGGTCAAAGGGGGTGCGGAAGAACGCAAGGTCAAAGGGTACCTCGCTCAAAATGCCGAACAGCACCAGCCGCCCAAGGTAGCCTTTGACGTTGTGGGTGTGCACAAAGCCCTCCACCAGCAGAAAGCAGAACAGGGGAAAGGCCAGCCGCCCGGTGAAGCGCAGCACCATGTCCAGCCGGTACAGTGGGTAGGCGGAAAGGGTGTCCTGCGAGAGGGTGCCGGCGTCCAGCCCGGGCGTAAGGATGCCTGCCTCGATGCAGGACGCGCCGATGTGGTCCACCAGCATGGTGATGCAGGCAATGGTTTTAAGAGCAGTGCCGCTGAAAGTGCGGCGCGGGGATAGTGCGGTCATAAAAAATACCTCGTTCAGGTCGTTAAAAATCGTTACAGGAACTATAACGGAGGAAAGGCGGCATTTCCTGCAAAAATCGCGGCAAAATCTGCACAGAACGTGCAAAAATCGGGGCAAAATGCTTGACAGAAAAGGCGCGGGATAGTACAATCAAGAAGATAATTGAACTATCTCAAATGAAAGATGAAAAAGATTCACAGAGAATCGGGCGTCTCCGAACCAGTAAAGACGGAAGGAGGCTTTGGGCATGACGCTTTTTTCCTACGAAATTTTTGATGCCGTGGCCCGGCAGGGCAGCTTTAACAAGGCGGCACAGCAGCTGCACCTGACCCCCTCGGCCATCAGTCACGCCATTGCCGTAATGGAGGAGGAGCTGGGCTTTGCCCTGTTCAACCGCGGCAAAAACGGCGTATCCATGACCAGTTACGGCGCTTCCCTGTATCCTTCTATCCGCGATGTGCTCAACAGTGACGAGGCGCTGAAGCAGAGCATCGCCCGCCTGAATGGCTTGGAAAAGGGCAAGGTGAAGCTGGGTGTATTCAACTCGGTGTGTGCATCGCTGCTGCCCGGGCTGCTGAAAAGCTTTGCGGCGCATTATCCGCAGATCGAGATCGAAGTATATCAGGGCACCTACGATGATGTCAAGGAATGGCTGCGCACCGGTCAGGTGGATATCGCTTTCCTGTCCTCCACCTGCCGGGAGGAATTCAACCTCACCGAGCTGTTCCGGGAGCCGCTGCTGTGCATCGTGCCGCAGGACTGGCCGGAGCCGCAGGACGGCGTAATGACCCCGGCGCTGATGAACGGCCAGAGCTTTGTGGTGCAGTGTGACGCCACCGACGCCGAGATGCGCCAGTTCCTCAAGAAATACAAAATCGGCACCGAGCGCCGCTGCCACGTCATCGACGACCAGTCCAATATCGCCATGGTGGAGGCCGGACTTGGCATCTCCATCATGCCGCAGATGCTGCTGCGGGACTGCAAAGCCGCCGTCAAGGTGTACCCCATCGAGCCGGAGGAGTACCGCGTGGTGGGTCTGGCCGTGCAGCGACCGGCCTCCATGGCTCCCGCCGTGGAGCAGATGTTCAACCACATCGTGGAGTACTGCCACGAACTGGATCTTTCGCTGTAATAAAGAATATTATTGTATCTGTCAACCGGGAAGTTCTGCGGAGCTTCCCGGTTGATTTTTTACAGAGAGTGTAGAGAAAAAGCGGCAGTTGCAGCGGCACGGGGTAGGAGGTGGTAGCCGAGGGATGTTCTCTTTTGACACCAAAAGAGAACCAGAAAAGTGCCAGCGATTTCGAC
>OFMU01000290.1_pt1 | contig 36985 bp, 37 predicted proteins | sample 1541861 | NCBI WGS metagenome assembly OFMU01 (sample SAMN04209238, study PRJEB22552) | human gut metagenome | biome: gut; material: feces | host: Homo sapiens | place: USA: Oklahoma
CGCTGGCCCCTCTTTCTTCTGCTTGCCGCCGCTCTGGTCATCGCCGTGGGCTTTTCCCATCTGGGCTCTGGTCAGATGCGCCACCTGAAGTCCGTCTCCCTTCCCGACTGGGTGGATGTCCAGATCATCCCCGTCAACGGCGCCGCCCGCCGGGGAGAGCCCATGAAGAAGGTCACAGACATCGCCATCCACTACGTGGGCAACCCCGGCACCACCGCCCAGGCCAACCGGAACTACTTCGCCCAGCCGGACACCCAGGTAAGCGCCCACTTCCTGGTGGGGCTGGACGGGGAGGTGATCCAGTGCATCCCCCTGGAGGAGAAGTCCTCCGCCACCAACGAGCGCAACCGGGACACCATCTCCATCGAAGTCTGCCACCCCGACGCCTCGGGCCAGTTTACCCAGGCCAGTTACGATACCCTGGTCCGTCTCACCGCCTGGCTCTGTGACACCGCAGGGATCGGCCGGGATCGGGTGATCCGTCACTATGATGTGACCGGCAAGGCCTGTCCCCTGTTCTTTGTGGAGCACCCCGACACCTGGACGCAATTTTTAGCCGATGTTGCGGCCGCGTGATTCCTTCTCCAGCGCCCCTGCATCCAGGGGCGCTGTTTTTCCCTCTGCCCCCTCTTACTTCTTACAATTTTGTTAGAACTTTGTAAGAAAACCCCATACAAACGCCCGTCCCTTTCTGCTACCATGCTCTCCAGGAGGTGATTTTATGCTGTGCAAGCTGATCCTGCGGAACGTACACCGGTCCGCCCGGGATTACGGCATCTATCTGGTCACACTGATTCTGTCCGTGGGCATGTTCTACGGCTTTCTCTCCCTGTCCAGCTCCCACTACCAGGCCGCCCTCCCCCGCTCGATCCATCTGGAGCTTCTGGAGCGCGGGATGCAGGTGGCCATCCCCGTGCTCGGCCTACTGCTGCTGTTCCTCCTGAGCTATGTCAACGCCCACCTTCTTCGCGCCAAGCAGAAGTCCTTCGCCGTGCAGACCATTCTGGGCATGGAGCGGCGGACTGTGGCCCTCCTGTTTTTCGGGGAAACCTTGCTCCTCGGTTCTCTGGCCATCCTGGCGGGGATCGCCCTGGGGGCCTTTCTCTCCCAACTGGCCAGTTTCGCGGTTTTTCGGGCCTTTGGAGAATCCTACCGGCTCCAGCCCGGCCTTTTTCCAGATACCCTTGCCCAGACTCTCCTGTTCTTTGGCGGGATCTTTTTGGTGGTGGGCCTGCGCAACCTGGTTCTGGTGCGGCGGCTTCCCGTGCTGTCCATGCTGCAGGCTGACCGGAAGACAGAGTCCTTCCCCCTCCGCACCCAGATGCGGGGATGGATTCCCGCTGTTCTCCTGGTCTCCACCGCCGCCGGAGGACTGATTCTCTCCCTTCTGAGCCGCCTGTCCTTTCCCCTGCCCTGGCTGCTGGCCCTGCTGTTGGTCCTGGGCGCCGCCCTGTGGAACCTGGTTACAGGGATTTGGTTTCTTCGGGCCTGCCGCAACGGAGGCGGAGAGCGCCCGTTGTTCCTGCTCTCCCTGGGCGCGCTGCTGGCAGGGGGCGGCCTACTGGCTCTGTACCCACTGATGAAATCTTTGGTACGCCAAGGCGCACTCCAAGCCTATCTCACCATGCCCCCTCTGCTGGCCCTGCTGCTGGTGGTGTTCGCCTTGGTGGGGCTGTTCAGCACCCTCTCCTGGAGCCTATCCCGGTCCCTGCGCCCACCCAAGCCCCGGTATTACCGCAACCTCTTTCTCCTGGGGCAGCTGAAAAGCCGTCTGGGCAGCGGGGCCAAAACCATGGGCGTGATTACCGTGGTGCTCACCGCCGCCCTGGTCTGCTTTACCCTCCTCCCCCTGCTGGCGGTCCGGATTCAAGGGTACCAGCAGGTCCTGTCGGTCTACGAGGTCCAAGTGGGCACCATATACACCGCCCAGGAGGACGCCCTGCCCACCGGCCCGCTGGATGACCAGTTTCTCACCGACACCCTCAACCAGGGGGGCTACCCCGTCACCGGCACCGCCAGCGGCGCCCTCTACCTTCTGCGCCGGGAGGACCTGAAGTGCAAGGACCGGGACCTGCCTCTGCTGGCGGTCTCCCTCTCCTCCTACAACCAGCTACGCGCCCTTTCGGGCCTGCCGCCCCTTTCCCTGGCCGCAGATCAATACGGCGTGGCCTGGAGCAACACCACCCCCGCCTCCACCATCGACGGGTTTCAGCAGACAGCCCCCGTCCTGACCGCCGGCGGCTCCCGCCTGCACAAAGCGCCGGCACTGGACTGCCAGGACTCCGTGGGAATCTCCCTGTTCACCAGCCAGACAGAGGCCGTCTATATTTTGCCCGACGCCGCCTGCCAGGGACTGACCATGGCCACCACCTTCTACGCCGCCAACACGGCACAGCCTCTCTCCTACTCCTTCGCCCAGTCCTTTGACCAGATCGCCGCCGCCCACCAGCAGAGCTTAGGCCGCTTCGCCCCGGAAAACCTCTACGTCCGTCTGCACACCCTGCAGGCCAACGAAGGCGTCTCCAACCTGCTCCTGCTGTCCCTGGTCGGCACATACGCCGGGGGCATCCTGATGATCAGCTGCCTCACCCTGCTGGCTGTCCAGCAGCTCACCGATGCCCGCCAGCAGCGGCGGCGCTTTCAAACTGCCATCCACCTGGGTATGGCGGCAGAGGACCGGGACCAGGTGATCCGGCGGCAGATGCTCTTCTGGTTCGGCCTGCCTGTGGCCGCCGCTGTGCTGTGCAGCCTGGGCATCTTGGTTTTTTTCATCGGGATCAACTACGAGGATTTTACCGCTTACCTGCCCCTGTCCCGCATGTTCCTTCTCTCCGCGCTGACCTATGGCAGCTTTCTTCTTCTGCTGCTCTGCTACTTTACCGCCACATATCATCTGTTCCGGCGGGCCATGGCCGCCCCATGATTTCTATCCCCCCCCATGGCTGTCTTACCAACCGTTGAATAAAGATGTTTAAGCGTAATAAAAGCAGTGGGTAAGGCAATAGACCAAGTATAGCCCTAAGTAGTAGACATTTGGGGCCATGTTTTGGTCAACGAGTCAAGAACACCGGCAGAGCCGGTGGCTTACACCAGCCGCCCTATAAGGGCCTAATACAGTTGCGTCATAAGACGCATGAATGGTTTGCCAACTGCAAATTTGTTACGGGCTGCTCCCTTCCGGGGGCAGTTCTTTATTTGCCTTGTATTGGGATATTACAGCCACAATGATAAATGGTCAAAACACATAAGTGCTTCTAATCATTCCTTTGCGCCTGTCTGCGCTTTGCAAAGGAGGCGAAGAACATGGAACCTAATCGCGTGGAATTTCAAAAGCAATGAAGTATAAAATAAGGGAATTTGTCTTTTGCGTTAGATTCCTTTGTATTGTATGATAATGTCTCCATACCAGAAAGGAGGCATCACAAATGTGTGACTTACAACAGTGGATTTCTCAGTATTTACTGGACTGTCAGTATCAAAAAGGGCTTGACCCAAAGACGATAAAAGCCTATCGAATCGACTTGGCTCAATTTTTAGAACTTGCAGGCCAAAAGAACTTTAAGTTCACACGAAACGAGATTATGGCATATATCTCCAGGTTACACCAGCAATATAAGCCGAAAACAATCCGACGCAAAATTGCCAGTATCAAAGCGTTTTTTGGCTACTTGGAGTATGAAGGGCTGGTACAGGAAAATCCGTTTTCAAAACTTCGGATCAAATTAGCTATCCCGGTGATCCTGCCAAGGACAATTCCGCTTTCGGTGATCTCATCCATTTTGGCATCCGCCTATCAGCAAAAGGAAACCGCAAGGTCACAAATACAACGGGATGGAACCTTGCGGGATATCGCTGTACTGGAACTCCTATTTGCAACTGGAGTCAGAGTATCAGAGTTGTGCACACTTGGGTACGATGATGTTCGTTTAGAAGAAGGGGAAATTAAAATCTACGGCAAGGGTGCCAAGGAGCGTTTTGTGCAAATCGCAAATCCAAATGTTTTGGGTGCACTCCACTGTTATCAAGAGGCGTACAAAGATGTCATAACGCAGAGTGGTGCTTTTTTTGTAAATAGACTGCACAAACCCTTATCCGATCAATCCGTTCGAAGCATCGTTAATAAGTACTGCAGACTGGCGGGCGTGGAGAGCCATATCACGCCGCACATGTTTCGGCATTCCTTCGCTACACTTTTACTGGAAGAAGGCGTAGATATTCGATATATTCAACGGTTGCTCGGGCATAGCTCCATTTTGACGACACAAATCTACACCCATGTGGCTGGTAAAAAACAGCGGGATATTCTATTAGAAAAACACCCCAGAAATAAAATACATTTTGCGTGACAAAGACGGGTATGCCATCGGTTTGGCATACCCGTCTTTGTTGTAGGAGTGAGGATAATCTCTTATTATCAATCGTTTAATCAGTTTCTGAAGCCAGCATAAGACATGAACGGGAAGTCATCCCCATTATGAATCGTTCTTGTGCGGCGGCAGGTAGGGAGGGATGATCTATGCGTATTGGTCTTGTTTTTGATATCAGAGAAGATTATGGGCTTGAAGCAAGTGATGTGACCTTCTGTGATTTTAACTATCTGAGCGATATGCAGTATCTCCAAAACACGCTTGAGCAGTCCGGTCATTATGTCTTGCCCGTTGGGGCGCCCCACAGCTTTGCCCGCATGCTTCGCGAGGATAAACTAAAAGATATTGATATCATCATGAATTTTGGCGAGGGCTTTCTGTCCAGAAATCGGGAGGGGATCGTGCCGGCGCTTTGCGAGATCTTTCATCTTCCCTATACAGGGAGTGACGCCTTTGCCATGGTCCTCACTTTGGACAAGCATATAACCATGCTCTATGCAGAAAGCTTGGGAATACATACGCCGAAGGGGTTCCTTTATCAGCCGCAGTTTCACACGCTGGACGAACTGGAGACTCTCTCCGCCCAGGCCGGGATCACATATCCTTTGGTGGTGAAGCCTAACCGGGAAGGCACTAGCATGGGTCTGTCGCTGGTAAAAAATAAAGATGAGTTCTTGGCCGCTGTTGGACGGATCGTGCGGACTTACAAGCAGGAAGTGCGCTGTGACGAATATATTGGTGGGCATGAACTGGCGGTCCCTATCCTGGGAACCGGTGCAGAGGCAGAGGTCTTGGGAATCGTAGAGTATTGCGAACAGGATGGTGGCATCATGCCGTTTTACACTGCGGAGAAAAAAGAGCACGGAAACCACCGGACCGAGTGGAGATCATTTGGGAGAGAGACAGACCAAGCGATCATCGATATGGCTCTGCGGGTCCACCGTGGATTCCAGTGCTGTGATCTCTCGCGCATTGATTTGAAACTATACAACGGTGTTCCGTATCTGCTGGAAGTGACCCCTATCCCCTCGATGAACCGGGGCGGTACATTTGAGTTTTGTGCCGCCCGGAGGGGGATGTCCTATGCCGATCTGCTGAACGCAGTTTTGGAATCCGCCCTGCGGAGATATCCTGCTACTCGGTGATTGAGAATCGAATCAGGGTGATCCCGTGCCGGAGGAGGCGCTCGTCAGCAGGTGAGGTCGCTTTTGCAAAAGCATCTACGCCATCCGGGACAGGGCGCTGAAAATAAGCGCAGATCTTTTGAATGTATTGTCCCGCAAGGGCCAGCCGACGGCGGCCAAAGCTGGGATCCTCCTGGATATATTTCAGGAAAAGCGGGTAGGCCTCCTCCAGTTCCCCTCTGTCATAAAGGAGCAGTGCCTTACCGATGAGGAGGTGGGGAAGCAAGATCGCATATTCCGCGGCATCTCCGCTGTTTGAAATCTTTTCTGCCTGCGCCAGCCGCTCCGCTGCGGCGTCGTAATGTCCGAGCTTTCTGTGGGCAGTCGCCTGATTGATTCGGATGGCGATTCTGGTAAACGCATCGTACTCTTCTCGGTAAGCCTCTTCAAAAAGGGAAAGTGCCCGTTCAAAATTGCCTCTCAGACACCAATAATCCCCCAGGCCATTGATGGGGACATAGATTGTTTCCGCTCCGAAACTGCGAAGGATCTCGGCGCTGTGCTGGTAATTGCTCCTTGCCTGCTCCAGATCTCCGTGGAGCAGAAGCTCCGCCGCAAGGTTGCACAAGGTCCTTGCCAGCTCCTTCTGATTCCCTATCCGCTCAAAATACACCCGTGCGCTCTCCATCAGGCTGATTCCATAAACACCCTTGTGCACAATCAGAGATTTTCTCAAAAGGACATAGTACTCGTCCTCTAAATGATACCGCTTGGCAATGTCCAGGGCCGCGTTAAAATGGAATTCATGCATTGGGTCGCAGAGCGTCTCTTCTATCGAGGTCAGGCAGGACAGTGTGCGGACCAGAATGGACGCGGCCTGGGGACCGGTCTCTTTTTGCAATTCGGATAAGAGCGTCCGTAGATGTTCCAGCGGCCGAGAGATCTCTCCCGATTCATACAGGACAACACAATAGCTGCATTGGGCGTCCATCCGTTCATATTTGGTGAGTTTTGCACGCTCCAAAAAAGTCTCGTATGCGGTGATCGCCTTAGAAAAATCAGAACAATAGCGGTAGCAGTCTCCCTCCAGCTGCCAGGTGCGGTTCAAATCGTTCGGTGTGCGAAGATCGGGGACAAGTTCACAAAGATCACGCATCCTGCGGAGCACCTTGACCGCGTCCCTGTATTGCATGATGGACATGAGTTCCATGCTCAGGCGCTCATACAGCTGCATGGCCTGTGCGCGGTTCATGGCCTCATCGTAGTAAAACGCGCTCTTTTTCAGACTGTTCAGACTGGCGCTGACCGCGCCCTCAGTTATCTGCCGCTGGCTGAGCTTCCAGAAATACTCGCCCAACCGGCTGTTCCAGAGGACGCTCTCTTCTTTGGATACAAGATCGCGGATGGAGAGTCTGGCGAATATGCTCTCGAATTCGTACAGATCGTCCACCTTGCGTTGGATGATCCTTGAAATGGAGAGGAGTCGTCTCAACTTGTCCTTTACCGCCCAGAAACCCAACGGGTCGGAAAGGAGCTGGGCCTCAAATTCCACGCCGATGACGCTGGAGCCGCGGAGCAATTCCTGTAGCGGGTGCTCCATCCGCGTATACTCCTCTGTCGCCGGAACAGGGCCGCAGGTGAGCAGTACCGTCCCATCTATACTGCCGCAGCAGTAGAATCCGTTTTCCTCATAAAGAAGGCCTCGGGCCTTCATGCGCTCGGTCAGGTTGATCAGCGTGGCTGGGTTTCCCATGGCGGCGTCAAGCAACAGGCCCCTCTGCCCCGGAGCCATGCGGAGCTTGCCCTGAAACAGTTCATTCTCCAAAAAGCGTTGGAGCCCCTCTCTAGACCAGGGGTGGAAGTACAGGTAGCATGTACTCTGCGGATACCGGGAGAAAAGCCCGATCAGCTGGTCGGCACTGCGGGTTTGGGTACCGGATTGGCTGCGCAAAACGCCGTCGGTGTGCAGACAGCAACAGAAACAGACGTTAAAGCTGCGGTATGGATCTAAAAGCAGGCGGAGCAGCTTGGTAGTAAACGACCATAGATCATCGTTAAAGGACTGGAGCCGGTTCAAAAAGATAATAGTACGTTTTTTTCCGCTGCACAGTTCCAAAATACTCCGAATCAATTGTTCCGGATAATTTAAGCCGTCTTTCATCTCGTGGCTGGGCAAAGCGGCATCTGGAGTGCTTTGCCGGAGGGCCTCCTCCATGGGCCAGAGGGAAAAACTGAATGCGTCTGGATGGACCGAAAGGATGGTCGCATCTGGGGCGGTCTCTTTGATGGTTTCGGCTGCGGCGGATAAAACGCTGTGTTTTCCCAGGCCCCTCTCCCCGGTCAAAATATAGACCCTTTGCCGTTCTCCTTTTCTAAGCTCCGAGAGCAAGCTTGAATAATCGTTCAGCTTCATGCCGACACTCCGAGTATCGTCTGAATTTCCCTATCCAGCCGTTCAAGCAGGCCGGCTAAAGAGGGAAACTCTATCTCCGGCGTCAGATCCAGCAGCAGCCCTCGGTTTTCCAGGCGATACTGGCACTTTAAGGCAGACCATGTGACGCAGCCCTGATAGGCGTGGTCGTCACAGGAGCGGCTTCCCGGGTGCATCCACAGACATACGCCGCTTTTCCCGAGGAGCTGTCCCACCTGGACTTGCAGCAGCACGGCAGCCCCGGATCGCAGACGTAGGAGCAGCTTATTGGACTGCCGGTCAGAGCGAAGCGTAAACTTGTATTGGGATGCGCAGCGATCCAGGATCTGAACGAGTCCATCTGCGAGCGACTCATATAAAAAGGTGCCAGAGTCATCTTTCGGCTTTTTTCCCCGTATTACTTCATATATAAAATTGGAGTACGCCTCTGGTTCAGGGAATTCCGCTGCGCTTGAGTAAACAAAATTGCGATTCAACCCCGGAAGCGTTACATCATCAAACTTGAAAATATACATGAAATTTTCCTTGAAAAGGTTCTCAGAGAGAATGATCTGCGATTCATAGCGTGTAACAGGCTTTTCAACATATGCGTTTGACAGGAACAGGATGCAGCAATTGGATTCCTGAAGATAGATCCTGTGCAATTCCTGATCCAGAATTTTTCCGACCATCTTAGCCTGTGCGTTTCGGTCATAGTATACACGCATTTTTTGGGACTGCAGCCGTGCGACGAACCGCTCCACATAAGGCCGCTGTTCACTGGCGTAAGAAACCGCAACATCATATTTTTGGCGTTCCATATTTCTCCCACTCCTGTCAGTCTGATCAGACCTTATTTTACCGCTTGTAACAAAGGATAGTAATTATTTGATGCCACAATAAGTGATAATAAGAGATTATCCTTATAATATATTAAATTTTATCATAGTAAGGCAGAAAAAGCCAGAGCTTTCCAAAAATCTTTCGTTCAAGTCAAATGGCGTTGAATGTGGGAAAGAGCCTCTGAAATATTTTGAAAGACCTCTCTTGCATTTATAAACAACAGTTTGAAAATAGTCTGCTGGAGGATAAAAAGGAGCAGCAGCGAATCCCAATATCACGCTTGCCAATTTGGTTGTTTCCTATTATTATGATATAAAATGATACTATATTATATCAGAGGTGAGCAAGATGGATGCTGAACTGTTTGCAAATATGTTGTCGGACAAAAGTATCTTAGACCTTAAAAAATTGAGATATAGGTACCCGCAAGCTGATATGAAGGAATTTGTTGCGTTACTGGGAAACGGCTTTTACAAGAAGCTGCCACTGAAGGATTTTGATGGTAGAAATTTGGTCTATCTGGAGAGTATAGCCCAGGTCCATCTTACCGCAGTTAAGGTATTGCTGACCCCTCAAAACAGCAAGCAGCTCTACGGCATGAAGGCTATGGAAGAGGAGATCCTTTCCACATTTACTATCGAACAGATTGCTACTACTCGAGACAGTGTCCATAAGATTCTGTCTGGCTATGCCCCTACGACCGAGAGCGAGAATCGCATCTACGGAATGAAAAAGGGCTTGGAGTTTATCGGAGATCCCAGGCACAAGATCAATGAGGAAAATATCCATCAGCTTTATGCGATTGCTATTGGAGCGTTTTTACCAGGAGAGAATCGCCTATTAGCCGGATACAAATATCGCCACGACAGTGTTTACATCGTGGGCAACAAAGTGAAGCATACGGGACTCCCTTGGCAAATGCTGCCAGAATACATGGGGAATCTGGTGTCGTTCATCAATGAAGCATCGACCATAAATGACCTGCTGAAAGCTGCGATCATTCATTTCTATATTGGCTACCTGCACCCTTGGTTTGATGGAAACGGAAGAATGGCACGGTTACTGCATCTGTGGTACCTGGTACAGCAACGGTATTCCTCTGCTCTGTTTGTCCCTCTTTCTGAATATGTGGGAAAAAGCCGCCGGGGTTATTACGATGCCTACACATTGGCAGAACAGAACACCCAGATCAGCGAAATTTTGGATGTGACGCCTTTCTTGGTCTATTTCATTGAAAACGTATACCATAAACTGGTCACCGCGCTGCCCGCGCCCAGTATTACGGACGCCTTTCAGCGCGCGCTGGAGCAAGGCAACGTGACGGAAAAAGAGCAGGCTCTGTGGCATTTTGTCCTTACTGCCTATGGAAGCAGCGAGTTTTCTACCAAGCAGCTGGAGAAAGCCTTCGGGAATGCTGCCTATGCGACGATCCGTGGATTCGTCCTAAAGTTTGAGAAACTGGGATTGCTGCGAGCAGCAAGATATGGCAACAGAATCAAATACCGAATCGAAGTGCGAGAAGCGGAGTGATTTTCTGGAGGCGGCGAAGACCAGGCGTTCAGGGCCTGCTTGATGCATCGTGGGTTGTTGCTAATATTCGACACTTTTGATTTGGAAAGGCCTAACGATTAAAGATCACTGGGGATGTACTTCCTTCTCTTGATACTGACAAAGCCACGGGCCTGGATCACAGCAAGCCCCACTTTTTATGTCGCCGAGTTACTTCATTCATCTGAGGAGAGTGTCAAACGTCTGTGTTTGGAGACAAGAAATGGTTAGTTGCTGCATGGGAAAGAATGTTTAGTGTTTCCAATCAGACAAAAGTTCAGACACGAATGCTTCATTGTCTTTTACCACTTTACTTGTTGGGTTGTAGTCAACGAGGCCTTTTCGCATATAGGTTGCTTCAGGAGCGTTTACAGACTGTCTAATGTATGTGGAGAACATCTTAGTATCGAGTAAATCAGTAAGAAGATTGGCGATGTCTCCAATTTGCTTGCTGATTCTAAATCGAGGGACAAACCGTGTAAACACGAAACCACGGATTTTCAGATTAGGATTAAAATACTGTTTTACACTGGAAATAATATTGCCAAGTTGATGGATTCCGCTGGAGGCATTGAGAGCTGCCATTGTAGGAATGATTACTTCAACTACGCCGGCAATCTCAACGAAAAACAACAGAGGGAGTACCAAAAGGTACTCCCTCTGTGAATACAGTAGAAAACGTCTTTATTATGCGGACGGTTTCCCCGCCGTGTAATAAGGATGTTTAGGCGGAACCGGCGGGTAAGATATCAAATCTATTATATCCCCAAGTGCATATCAAACGATAGGAAGGCAGTTCAGTTGGCAGAGCAGATGATTTGTAACGACCACTGTTTTTTCTGCGCCTCTTCGAGGTGGATAAGACCCACACCGTGATTCACACCTGAAAGAGGCAGAAAGCACCGGAGAGGAAGGTGTACCTTCTCTCCGGTGCTTTTTCCTGTGCTCACATCACTTGTGTTGACTGCTATCTTTTCCACCGCCTGCTCCTGTATCTGCTGGGTGGTGGGTGTTAAGTGTACAGGGTAAACCCAACATCATAATGTCTCAGCGCGGATGAGATCCTCTTGACATCCACTCCATTTTGCAGAGCCACAGTTGCAAAACGTGTCACAAAGTTTAGGTGTAGCAATTATTGACGCTATAACCAGATACCTTTTCCTGACGATACTTTTTCTCCACCCTACAGTCAAAGGCAGCACACAAGCCGTCTGTAATACAAGGCAGGGTTCTTCCTGCTCTATGTCAGCGGTGAGAGCAGCTTTTTTAGAAACATTTTCAAAGCATTATCTCACTGTTCTTGAAAACGCTTGGCTAATTGTGCAAATGATGAATTAGGGAGCACCTGCTTGGACGGGATAAACAAATATCTCCACGGCTTATACCCATTCGCTTTACACCAACGAGTCGAGACATCGCAATATTGAATACCTCGCTTTTTCTTGTCAAGCACATCAGGATCGGTCAGCTTGTTCTCGCCCTTTACTTCCACGAGATAGCAACAGTCTGCTGTCTCTACCACAAAGTCAGGCTCATATCGCTTGCCACGGTTGTATGTAATGTTGAACTCATTAGGTGCAGGACGCAGCCATTTCAACACATCATCGTCCCGATCAAGTAAACGAGCCAGTGTCAGTTCGCTTTCATCAGAATCAAATTTAGCTTCAGGATACACGCCCTTTTTAATTCCCGTGAACAGAACAGATTTGATATGCCCCTCATAATTCTCCTTGAAATCATCATACAGCCCGACTTTTTGCCTGCAATTCAATTTCTGCGGCAGGTTGCTGTATTCGACATCAATGACTTCTTCCTGAAAAAGGCCGTTTTCACAATAGAAGTGCTTCATCATCTGATCGTATATCTTACCCGCAATCTCCCGCCGGTACATCATAACGATATTCTGCATTCCGTTTATACCATAGCCGGTTTCATAGTGGTCGCATACCTGTGTGATGAGCTTAAACAACAATTTCGAGCAGCGCTCATAGTCAATCTCCGGCTTTTTGTGAAGCTCTGTTAGAATCACTTTCTCGGGGTGATAGCCCTCAAAATCAATGGCGTCGCCCTTGATTCGCTCCCGGTCACTCATGTCCTCAAGATTTTGAATCAGCAGCTCGTTTTTGATTGGCATGTGGGTAAACACACTGAGATCAAGATCAAAGTCCACAAAGATATATTCCTCCACCCCTGCGTCCGTTACTCGAATACGGGGAATGGGAATGAACTTTCCAATGATCGTCGTGTAGGTCTGCTCTGCCTCTTCCTCCAACCATGTAAGGAAGGGGTTTTCATTGTTCTTAAAGATCTTTCCCCAATCCTGATTTTCTTCCAGCTTCTGCGTCACTGTCTGTACAATTTTCTTCTTTTCCGGGTGAGCAAGGACAAAAGGTACTTTCCCGTTTTGTGCAATGTAGTTTATCGTTTCCACTTGCAAATAGGCTTTTGCCGTTTGCAGCAGAATGTCGTTTTCTTCGCTTGTTGGCAGTCCCGTTTGCACATAAGCCTGCTCTAATGTCTCATTTTGGTCAATATCCAGTGAGAGCTGAGTATAGACGATTTCCTCTGGTTCGTCCAGTTCTTCCTCTGCCTGAATGACATTACCTGCCTTGAAGATGGAATCGCCTTTTTGCGCTTCAGCCAGTATATCCTGAAACTTATCGTGAGCGGTGAGCATCACTGCGTCCACATCTTTGTCCCCGGTACGCTCTCCATAAGGCAGGCGAAGTCCACGCCCTACCATTTGTTCCCGTAGGATTTTAGAAGCAGCGGTGCGAAGCGGAACAATGGTATAGAGGTTGTTGACATCCCAGCCCTCTTTCAGCATATTGACATGAATGACGATTTCAACGGGATTGTCAGGGCTTTCCACATCCAGCAGCAAACGGGTATTGGCTTCTGTTTCAGCGCCTTTTTGCTTGGAGTGAACGGTGATTGTTTTGTTGCGGTACGCGCCATTTTTGAACTCGTCAGATTTTATGAAATGCTCCACCCATTGTGCATGACGGGTATCTTTGCAAACCACAAGCATAAAGGGCTTTACAAGGGGTTTTTCATAATTTGCCGCATAGACTTCCAACTTTCCCTTTGTCCGCTCGTGGCAGGCGACGCCATCTATTAGCATCAGTTTATCAAGCTTCTCGTCACCGAACTTGTAAAAATCAATGTCGGAGCGCGTCACAGCAAAGGGTGTCCGGGTATAGCCGTCCTCAATGGCCTTGGACAGGGGATATTCGTATACCACATTTTTGAAAGGGACTTGTTTTGCACCTTTTGTTATAAGGGGGAGCCGTCAACGCCAGCCCCAGCAGCGGGTACAGGTCGTTAAGCGCTTGAGCGCCTCTTTCCGCTCGGTAGTGGTGGGACTCGTCCATGATGAGCACCAAGTCGGGCAGGTTAGAAAGGTACCGGTAGAACGAGTCACCCAGCAACTCGTTCACCTTGCGCATATTGGCGCTCTCTTTGTTGAACTTGTCGATATTATAAATGAAAATATGAATATCCGAATCATATAGGGATATACTTTTGTCCCTGTAATCATCATCAGTGATAATCTGCAGCAGTACGGGGAAGCAGCCCAGGCCGCGGAACACATACTTGGGGCTGTTGTTATTGTTCAAGTCTTTTTTCCGCTTGTCATAGATAGTGGTGTTTGGCGCAACAACGAAGAAATTCTTGATATTGTGTTGCGTATACAGGTAAGCGATGAACGCACCCATCAGGCGAGTCTTGCCCACGCCGGTGGCAAGGGTAAAGGTCAGTGACATGAACTCCCGTTCAAAGTCTGAGCAAGTGGGATACATGGCGTGGACGCTGCCCAGTGCTGCTTTCAGGTTCATCCCTTTACGGAGATTGACCGAGGTAACGATTTCCTCCAGAATTCTCAGAGAAGCAGTCTGGGGCTTACGCAACGACATAACACCGCTGATATAGTCGGTGGTGTATAACGGAAAACGCTCACTCATCGTCTTCCACCTCCTCGTCCTCATAGGCCGATGGGTGAGCGATATTCAGGCTGTAATCGTCCTTGCCAAACTCACAGCGGTCAAGGAGCATTTGTGGGATTTTCTTCACCGCAATATTCGTATACGCTTTGTCCAGTCCCTTATCATAGGAACGGCAGGCAATCACCAGACACTCGCCCTCCTCCATACCGCTCTTGATGGCATCCAGATAATCGGCGGTCAAGTGCCGGGTAGTGGTAAAGAGGTCGCTATTCTCATTGCCCAACGCCTGTTTCCAGAAGAAATCGGCACTGGGCTGATAGGTAAAGCCTTCATGTAAGGCTATTGCCGCTGCCAGCGCGTCGGCGCTGTAATCTGGGTTGATAATCGCCTCTCCGAAAGCGACTTCTTTGATGAGCATGGGGGGCCAGCTCATAGAAGTGGAAGCCCAGCATTTATTCTATTGTCAGTGTACTTACCCGCCTCGGACGGTGCCAGAAGTCATCCCGGCAGGCCCGGAAAGGGTAAAATTAAAAAGTATGCCAAAATTAAAAGGTTTACTTATGGATTGGCATGAACTTTTTTCAGTTTACAATAGGTAATTATTGTGCTGGTATAATACTGCATCATCCAATCATACCAGATTTCACGACTGTAGTCAGTCTTTTGATCGGCCTTATTATGTCGTATATTATATTCATTCACAATACCAAAAATGAGACGGTCATGCTCATTCTTAGAAACATCGTATTCTTGATTCAGTGTTTCCTTCAAGTCGTCTCTTACTTTTTCGAGGATATCTGCAAGAATGTTGATAGGTTTTTTCTTAGCTTCCATATCTGTATCAAAACGATAATACATCCTTGAAGCAGATTTTAACTGTTCTAATACATCTTCTGACAATTCGGCTCCGTCATAACTTAATTGTTCTTGAAGAGCTTTGTTGGGCATTTCCATAATAAAGCCATTAGACCGTTCTAAATAGTAACCGTCCTTATAAGATCGCAGTAAATTATTTATTTGTTCTGAAAACAGAGCTTTTTCATCTTTTACGTCAATTTTCCCAGTCGAATAATGGTAAACACCTATGTGCGCATATAACATCTCAATTACAGAAAAGAGGATTTCTTCAGTATAGCTTTCGTAATATTCTATAATAGACTATATATATTTATCCTGCAAACACGCGATAAAAATATATTAGGAGATGGAGCCATCGTTGGTGGTAATATGCAGATAATTTCATGCGTCCATCGATCTTCGTGATTGGCCCCCTTAAACGCAAGTTCAAAGGAACCCTTTCTGTTAAAATAGTGATAACCCTGTATAAATGAATTCAAAAGTTCTTCCAACGACAAAGAGATGGTTTGAGTTATCAATCCTTTTCGTTCTTCATAGTATACACTCACTGTGTTTACCCCCATATAATTCATCTTATAATTAAATCATCTGCCCATTATCATGCAATGCCTGTTCAATAGTATCAGCCAATCGTAATATCTTGCTTTTATGATTTCCAGTATAGTGATACATAAGGTATCTAATGTCTACAACAATGCCCTGAACTCTTTCGTAATTATGATCTCCGACCTTCCAATCACCCTTTGCCTCACCAATATTACCGTATATCGAATCAAAACCGAACACATTTTTGGCGCTGTTGTAAGGCATTAAAAAGGCGTTATAAACCGGCACGTCATCTCCATATTCACGTTTGAATCTTTCTTGTGTATATATGTATTCACCATATGTGATTTGCTTATTTATCGAAGACGATTCGGGCAGATGCATGGGATTACCGGTAATGCCATAACGATAATATTTGGCATCTAACACATATATTTTACCGTTATGCAACATGATAGAATCCGGCTCCAAAGCATAATTCTCTTTTACCTTCCCCTTGAGATACCAGCGTGTCCGCGGGAAAAACTTGTACTTATCTTTTATTCCATACACTCGGTCTATCAGTTTCTCCCATACATATTCAAAAGAATCTGTACCAAAATAAAACTGCTTCAGATTTGTCTGCTCATCAATATACTTCAAGACGGCAATCATCGCCGTAAATAAATGCTTATTTTTATCATTGTTGGTTCTTGCCAACTTATCATTCAACACCGAAAGAAACATTTTGGTGTTCTTTTCGATTGTTGGTTTAGGTGGCAAATCAGGCGTAAATAGCCATCCAAGTTTTTGAAAACTCTCATATACACAATACTTGTGAATTTGTGTTATCAAATTTTTATCGTTGGGCGACGACACTCTTACAGTGTACTCTGTGTACACTGGTGACCCATCAGATTGAATAAGAGGACGCTGTTTTCTGATAGTTTTTGCCCAATCAATACTACCTCGATCGCTCGTCTTAAAAACAGGTTCTTTTTCAGTGTAATAGGAGTTTTGTTCCAGATAATAGTTGATCACCTCCATATAGGCATTGATCGGAAAATCAACCGATTGCGGCGCTTCAAACTTTTTCATTGCAAGCACACGGTCAGACTTATCCGTAAACTCAGCCAATACAGAAATCAAATGCAATATATCTCTGCGGATTTCTTGGTCAGTTTCAGGTAATTGATATCCCACAGGAAAATAGACCATTGCGTTTAGGCGGATGCCCATAAGGAAGTAAATAGAATTTCCGGTGAAACCGGCGTGGCGAAGGTCACGCCGGTTTTTCCGTATCTGTCAGTAGTTCCGGTTTCGCAAGTGGGATTCGGATTTTACCTACATAGGTAAAGTAAACTTCAATCGTGACATGCTTCTTCCCGCCAATCTTCTTCGGGCTGTGGATCACAATCTTTTCAATCAGCTCATTTACCGTAGCGGCGTCCAACTCCTGCAAATCGGAATACCTGTCGGCAAGCTGAAGGAAACGCCCCACATCGGCGATCTGTCCGGCCTCGCTCTCAATCTCCCGTTCCAGTGAAACAGCAAGCCGCCGAATTTCTTCCTGCTCCGTTTCATACTGTGCAGATAGTTTTTGAAAGCGGAGGTCGCTTAATTTCCCAAGCACGGAATCTTCATAAAGCCTTTGGATGATCCTGTCCAAATCCTCCATACGTTTCTGCGCCCCGGAAAGGGCTTTCCTCTTCTGCGTCAGCTCCGCTTTCCGGCTGGCTTCGTCCTGCGCCAGCATTTCCTGTGTGAAATCATCCCGGAACAAACGCACATAGGTCAGTGTTCCCTGAATACATTCCAGCACCCGCCTATAAAGCGTAACCTCCCGGATGTAATGGATTTGGCAGGAACCCGTATTGCTCTTGTAATTGGAGCAGACGAAATGGTCCTGAGACTCATCCTTGTAAGTATTACAGGTACAGTAATAGAGCTTTGCACCGCAATCGGCACAGTAGACAAGGCCGGAGAAAATGCTGGTTTTCCCTGTCTTTGTCGGCCTGCGCTTGTTGGCTCTTAACGTCTGTACCCGTTCCCATTGTCCCCGCTCAATGATCGCCGGCTGCGTATCTTCAAATACCCGCTGATTCTCTTTCGGGTTTTCCATCCGCTTCTTGAATTTGAGGGATTTGGTATAGGTCTTGAAGTTGACAGTACAGCCGGTATATTCCGGCCGCTCCAGTATTCCGGCGACAGATTTGGAGCACCACTGGTACAGGTTATCCGGCATGGAGCATCCTTTCTGCCTGGCGTTATACGCAGTGACCGTCAGTACCCTGTCGGCAGTCAGGATTTTTGCGATCTGCAGGGGGCCTTTTCCCGCAATGCACAGGTCGAAGATACGCCGCACCACCTTTGCGGCTTCCTCGTCTACAATCCATTTCTTTTTATTCTGTGGATCTTTCACATATCCATAGGGCGGATTGCTGGCGATGTGTTCCCCGGCTTCCCCGCGCATTTTGACAACTGCCCGGATTTTTTTGCTTGTGTCCTTGGCGTAATAGTCGTTAAATACGTTTTTGAACACAGCGAAGTCATTTTCGCCCTTTGCACTGTCCACATCATCATTGATGGCGATAAACCGGACATCGTAGGCAGGGAAGATGAAATCCTGCAGCCGCCCCATATAAGAATACTCCCGGCCCAGACGTGACAGGTCTTTGACAATCAGGGTAGAAATCGAATAATCTTCCACAGATTTCATCATTTCCTGAAATCCGGGCCTTTGAAAATTCGTTCCTGAGAATCCGTCGTCCACGAAAAACATGGGATTGCGGAATCCGTGTTCCGACGCATATTTGGATAATAAGGCCTTTTGGTTGGTGATGGAATTGCTCTCTCCATCGAGAGCGTCGTCCTGGCTCAAACGGCAATATAACGCTGTGATCTTATCTGGCTGCTGGTTCATAGTAGCTCCTTTCCTCCCGTATATCGGGATAACAGCCAGGTAAACGGTTGCCTATATTATAACGCGCCCTACCTCTTTTTTCAGCAGCTTTCATTCGGTTTCCTCCAAATTTCCCGCCATGATACGGCGCAGCTTGTCCAGTACGCTTTCCGCCTCTCCCTCTGCGTAATGGGGAATGGTGTGGTAGACAGTATTCCCCTCAACGGCAATCATTTCTTCCGTACTGAAATCAAACTCAAAAGCGCCGTCTTTGAAATGCTTTGCCACACGCTCGGCAATTTCCGGTTTCAGATTTTTGGGAAGTTCACTGAAATCTACAGACTTACGCAATCCCATCACGCTCCTTCCTTGCAGGCAAAATATTCAGCGTAATGACCGCTGGGCGGCCAAGCCCCTGTTTTTTACGGATGATTAGACCATTGCGTTCCAATTCCTGAAATGCCCTAGTCGCCACCTGCCTGCTCCTATGCAGTTTCCCTTTTGCTTCTTCCAGCGTATAGTAGAGACGAATCCGCCCGTCCGGCTCTATGTATCCGTTTTCTCTGGAAATACCCGCCCGGTCTAAGAGCAGGGCATACAGTACCTTTGCATCGTTGGATAAGTCCATCGGCACCAGAAAACGGGGAAACGGCAGATAGGGCGGTACGCCGCTGTCCTCTTTGTAAGGCGTCAAAAAATCATTTTGCATTATGTACTCCTTTCCATCAATCCCTCCCTGATTGATTGGATTGATATTGACTATCTTGTTATTAACTTCTTCTCTTTAATTTCCGTCTAAATATGGGCTGTCAAGACTGTCTGGAAATCCGTCGCCGGAAAGAGAGGAACAGGGCTGTCCGGAGCGTCAGGTTTTCCAGTCTCTGAAAACCCAGTATTGGAGAATCCCATATAGGCGGAACTGGCAAAACTTATACATTGGCATAATCAAAGTCAACACCTGAACGGGGAAATCCCGTTTAGGTCAAAATCTTCCTGTGGACAGTTAAAAGCGGGTTTTAGAGGGGAGCAGGGGATTTATCCCTCATATCCGTTGACCGCAGCCTGAAACGCCAATAATCTCAAGGCTTTTTTGCTTCTAATTGTCCGCATAGGAGCCGCCTTTTCCTGTCGCTGGCTGTTTTCTGCCTGCGGTGGACTTTCTTTGCACAGAGCTTACAGTATTTCGCCCGGTTGGAACCAGGGAGGAATGATTGGCCGCAGACCACGCAGCGTTTTAATTCCTCCCGAAACAGCAGCGCCGTTTCCAATGGCTTGTCCAGCGGCAGGACAGCGCAGCGGAACCATTTGCAGAGAAGCGAATAGGAAATACTCTGGACGCAGACACATTCCTCCTCGTCGTCCAGAAGAATACAGTTTCCGTTATCATAGTTGCAGCACTCGTGTACCAGTTTACGCATTCGGCGGTACTGCAGATAATTCATCACCGGAATATGATTGTGGATAAAAACGCCTCCTTCCTACCGTAAAAAATATCCCTCTACTATATATTTCATTTTTGAGGGGAAATAGGGCGGCCAATTTTGCACAAAAAATATCTTTCTATTATTCAATTCATTTTTGAGACGAAATTACGGGGGCATTTCGCAAATTTCACAAAAAATTCATAATTGCCGTGTTCGGGTAAGCGGTTATAAAATAAACCCCTCATATATCCGTACATTTTTAAGGGGAAAGTTGCCGTCTGCATAAAAATTTGTCAAAAAAATCCGCCGCAGATGTTCCGCGGCGGTAAGCTCTTTTATTTCTCTGTATGCGGTATATCAAATTTATATCCAACACCCCGCACACTGATAACATATTCAGGCTCTTCAGGTGCAATTTGAAGTTTCTGACGAAGGCGGCTCAACAGATTATGGATTGTTTTCGGTGTAACGTCAATATATTCTTCACCCCAAACATGGTAAGCTATGGTTTCAAAAGTTAAAACTCGTTTCCTGTTGACAATCAGTAAGTGGAGGGCATCGAATTCTTTAGCTGTTAATTCTATCTCCTGACTGCTGACACACACCGTTCTTTCCTCCAGGCAAAAATACAGATCACCTTCCTGAATTTCTGTTAATGGTTTGACATAATTACTACTTTGTAAGTCAGAGGTATTAAGAACAGAAGGTAAATTACTTGTATAGGAGCTATTTTGTTTATTCCTTGCAAGAACATAATGGATCAATTCTTTTGCTGCTCTGCGTCAAGAAGAACAAACAGCTTTTCTCCAATCTGTCTGCCGGATTCTGATAAATCAAGTACAGCTAATTTCCCATGCCATCACCTCCTCCCCAAAAAACATCTGACTGGTTAACGAAATCATTTATTTTGCAACATTTTTCTCCGCCATCACAGAGCAAACAATCACAAATAAATTATGCGTGTTTTCCCTGCCTTTTTGATATGAACAGATATAACAAAAACCAAACGATACAATGGACTGCGAGGATAACAATATCCTTGGCAATAGCCGTACTACCACTTGCCAAATCCATAATGCCCTCGAAAGTTGCACTGGATGGGATAAGGTAGCAAATATAGGAAAAAATTATGTTTCCTGCACCGAGTAAAAAATTTAGTATCGGAACCGCCATAAATACGATCATAACAATTTTAATATAGACCACGCCTACCATCATGCCGTCAGAGAGTTTGCCAACGAGCAACCCGATCAGAGCCGATACAAACGCAGATAGAATAATCAGCGCCAGCATGACCACTACGCCCGTAAAAGAGAGCCGGAAACAAATGGCCGCTGTGAGGATTGCAGACAGACAGCCAAATACAAAGCCAACAAAAATTTTCTGTATCATATACTGTCTGTTTGTCATAGGCAGGATTTCATTGATAAACGCAACGCCATCTTCTTTCTCGGAAATGATGTTCATGGCGTTAAAGGTACAGCCCATAAACATCGCAACGATCAGCGTAATGGCAATAAAGATATTCTGGTAGCCTGCCATCATATCGGGTCGTTCCAATATTTGAACGCTGGCTTGTACTGCCAATTCTCGCTGCTCATAGAGAGCTGGGAGTGTGTTAGCCGTTTGCCTGAACATATCTAATTCATCGCCGGAAAGGATTGTCTGGATGCCGCTGCCATCCATTTCCACACCGATCAGATTTGTAGATGGCTCGTTAATTGCCGCAGTCAATTCTTCCTGTGTGGGATAGACCGTGACGGTGCCATACTGTTCCAGCCATGCGCTTACTTCCGAATTGGCATTTTGACTTGTTACTCCAAAATGAAATTCCCCTAATGAAGAAAGGTCAATGGAGCCAATAAAATTCAATGCCACAGCGACCACAATGGGTAGGAGAAAGGACATAATGCAAAATTTATCTTTTCGGACGCTTTTCAACTGATAGATTAACCCTTTCATTGTCAGCCCTCCTTTCCCATTTCCTTGTGGAATGCAGCTTCTACAAGGACAAAAAGTAAAATGATCGCACCTATCGCACCGGCATAATAAACTGGGTTTGTGGTCGGCATCCCGAAAAAGGCGTTTTTCAATCCCATATACACATGATAAAACGGATGGTAGTCAATCCACGACATCTTTACGGAAGTATTTGCCGCCAAAAATACCGGCGTAGCCGCAAAGAGTGCAATCACCAGATAAGCCAGCGAAAATTGCTTAAAATCCCGCAGAAGCATGGTACATCCAAAGCCTGCCAACGCCATAATCAACGAAAGGATGGCAGTCTGCACCAGAACCGCAGGCATAATCGACATTCCTTTCAGCCCGATATTAAAGAGAACCATCAATGCCGCAAAGATTAGATCAGTAAGCAGAAAGAGTGTGATTTTGGAAAATACAAACAGACTTTTGTGTAGCGGCATAATAGCATGGACACGAATAACGCCCATCTGTTTTTCCTTGAACAGCACAGAAGCAATCCCTAAAAATCCAACGGCTACGATCTCAATAAAGAGAAGTTCACAGGTGATTTCTTTGCGCTGCTTCATTTCTGGGCTATTGCTGCCGACTGTTTTTGCTGTATAGTCCCCATCCGGGGAAAGCAAGGACAGCGCATAGTCCGTTCTGTGCTTGTCTGCTTTTTCTGTTGCCGCATAAAACAGGACATTTGGCTTACCACTGCTGGCGTCAATTCCAACGCCGTTTGTATCACTGGCAAGGGCAGCGTCCAGTTCTTCCAGCGAAGACACAGAACGGATCAGAGAAGAAACTTCTGTCTGTGTACCTGCCGGATCATACAGATACACATTGTAAAGTTGGGCATCCATGAAGTTCACATAGCCTAAATTGATAAACAGCGTATATAAAATAAGGGAGCCCAGCGCCACGAAGAAGAATTTTCCCGAAGCCATCATCCGGCAATCTTTTTTGAACAAAGAACAAAGGCTTTTCCACATTATGACAGCCCCCTTCCCGTATACTGTATGAATATATCCTCTAAAGTCGGCTCTTGGGAATGAACGCTGATTAGTTCGTCATATGCAAAAGGAATACCAGTTTTCAGTTCAGGGGCCTCAATCGTCTGTTCCTCCCGCTTGCCCTGGTACAGATAATCAATGATAATGCTATGATTGCTGTTTTGCTCTTTTAGGTTTCTCGGCGTATCAAGGGCGACAATGTTTCCGTTGGAGATAAATGCCACTCTGTCACAGAGCAGATCAGCGTCCAGCATATTGTGGGTTGTCAGAAATACAGTCGTTCCTTTCTGACGCTCATTCTCTATGATTTTGCGAAAGAGAACAGCTCCAGCAGGATCAAGGCCGCTGATCGGCTCGTCTAAGAACAGGAGCTTCGGGTTGTTAATCAGAGCCCTTGCCATACTGACACGCTGGCGCATACCCTTGGAATAAGAGGACACCGGTTTCCTTAGAAAGTCCTGCTTAAACTCCAGCTCGTCAAGCAGTTCTTCCGCATCCCGCAGTTGTTCCTTGGGATAGAACGATGAAAAGTAGTGCAGATTGTCGAGGGCACTCAAATTGGCATACAAATAAGGAAACTCAAACAGGACGCCGATCTTCTGAAAAAATTCTTGTGTGTGTGCGCTTCTAATGTCTTTCCCAAACAGCGATACCGTACCGCCATGCCCTTTTAAGATACCTGTCAATATCTTTTGCGTTGTAGACTTACCGGAACCATTCGGCCCCAAAAAGCCAAAGATTTCTCCATCCCCTACGGTGAAATTCAGGCCGTGTAAAGCCTGTTTATCTTTACCATAGGAAAAAGTTAAGTCCTTTACTTCAATCATTCGTCATCCCCCCATTTCCCATGCTGCTCTTTTTTCTTTTCCCGCTGGCGCTCATCCCACCATTTCATAAATCTGACCTTGAACGGGATGCAGATTACCAATGCTGCCAAAATGATAAGCCACCAGTACCATTCCAAACCTAAAAACATAATTGTTACCTCCTTATTCTGAGGGTTTTTCCCTCTTTGTGAGGTAAAAATAAAAAAATGCGTTGAAGTCGATGTGAGATTGGTGTGAAGTAGGTGTGAAATCTTTTAGCAGGCAAAAAAGAAAAGGCTCCGTTTCCTTTTGGAAATAGAAGCCTTTCTGCAAATAGCAGGTTATCATTTTACAGTAGGAATGGAGAAGTAAAACGCTACACCTCCGGGCTGGTTTTCAACGCCATAGATTAAATGCTGCATAGACAAAATCTGTGCGACAATAGCAAGCCCCAGTCCTGAACCACTGTACTTGGAATTTTTGTCACGATAGAATTTTGTCCAGATTTTTGATAAGTTCTCTTGCGGGATTGGTGGTCCTTGATTAAAAACAGAGAAATCCAGCATATCTTCACTTTCTTTTAGAGATAATTTCAAAACACCGCCCGGATTGACATTCCTTTTTGCGTTGACGATCAGATTATCTAATACCTGCTCCATCCGGCTCTTGTCGGTATTGACATAGACAGGGTGTTCCGGCAATTCATATTGCAAGTCAAAGTCAGCGTCCGGGGTATCAATCAGCAATCTTCCGGCAACCGTTTCCAAAAATTCAACAAAGTCAAAGCGCTCTGGGTGAAGCTGTGTAGCCCCATTTTCCAACGCAGACAGATCAAGCAAGGTAGTAATCAAGCTGCTCATGCGTTCTGTCTCCGCTACGATAACTTCGGAATATTTTTGTCGCTTTGCTTCATCCGTTTCATCCTGCAAGCCCTCGGCATAAGCCCGGATCACACCTAATGGGGTTTTCATTTCATGGGAAAGATTGTCTACCAGCTCTTTGCGCTCGATCAGCAGCCGTTTCTTTTGTTCTACATCCTGCTCTAATTTCATATTGGCATCTTCCAGCGCCGCAAATGCCTGTTGCAGATTTTCAGACATACTGTTCAAGCTCCCTGCAAGTTCACCAAATTCATCAAGGCTGGTTACTTCACAGGGATGGGAAAAATCCAGTTCTGCCATGCTTTGGGCAGCTTTGTTTAATTCAGAAACAGGTTTTGTGATAAAGCGTGCCATCAATAAATCAATCCCACAAATCAGAACAACAACAAAAGCTATCCAAATCGCAAAGGAAATATCTGTGCTTACCGGCAGCCTGTCCGACAATATATAGGAAACAATCAGCACAACGCCGATTAGCTTAGAAGCCAGCAGTATTTTTTTCCGTATCGTTAAGGGGTTCATGCTATCACTGATTTTCATTCCATCACCTCAAATTTATAGCCGGAGCGAATAAGCGTAACAATATGTTTACTTTCGCCGCCTAATTTTTGACGCAGGGTTTTGATATGTGTATCGACTGTCCGGGTTGTCCCCTCAAAGTCATAACCCCATATCCGGTTAAGCAACTGCTCCCTGCTGAAAATTTGGCCGGGATTTGCCATAAAGAAGTAAAGTAATTCATATTCCTTATGGGTCAGAGTAATTTCCTGCCCATCCAGAAATACCCTATGAGAAGCAGGAAAAATTGAGATTTTACCAGCATTTACAGTGTCAGCCGGGATTGCAGATGAACGACGTAATAAAGCATTGGCTTTTGCCAAAAGCACTTTTGGGCTAAATGGCTTTGTCATATAGTCATCTGCGCCCAAACCATATCCTTTCAGTTTGTCATCCTCGCCTCCTTTGGCGGTCAGCATAATAATGGGAATATCGCTCATTTCCCTTGCCATTTTACAGACCGAAAAACCGTCCAGATGTGGCATCATCACATCCAGTATCAGTAAATCCATAGGATTATTTTTCAATATCATCAAAGCGTCTACACCGTCATCTGCCGTAAAACAGATGTGACCACCACGGCGAAAATACTCAGCAATGATTTCCTGCATATTTTTTTCATCTTCAACAATCAATATATTTGCCATAAAACAAACCTTCCTTCTTTTCCGTTATAGTTTGTTAGCTCCATCTATAATCAAAACATTATTCATGCTTTAATTTCTTCCCTTGTTTTGTCCGCCCATCTACTGGCTTTTCCGCGCCTTTGGGAATAAGCCATGTATTTCCCATTTTTATAGCTCCCTTAATACGGTCCGCATTGCAATATTGTAAAACTCGTCTATCAGACACATTCCACTTGGCAGCGGCTTCTTTGGTCGTAATATAATCCATGATAACACCTCCATCACATATTATACTTCGTTTCTCCGAAGAATGCAAGTTGGCAAGCAATGCAATCTTCCGTAAGATTGCGTATTTTGGCAGGAATCCGTTTCCGGTATTCCTGCCAAAATGCTTGTTGGTGACATGTCCCCAAACCCCTGAGATCATCACCTGCGGTGATGGCTGCGCGTTCCGTTGGCACGCTGAAAATGGAAACCTAATATCTTGCAAAAATAAAAAATGCTATGCAATTAGTGAACCTTTTGCATAGCATTTTCTATTTTTCCGTTTACCTGGCGTAAGTCATAAGTTTTGTAATGTTTCCTTATGGGCTACTGCCATTTCAGAATCCGCCTTTATTCCGACGAAACGGTCTCCTTCATCGTTTTTATTAATATGGCATCTGTCAAGCAATCTTGCGTCTAAATCCACGGTATCACCACCTCATGTTAATCTTCGCCGTTGTTCTGCCCGGTAATAGCATTAAACATTCCTTCTTTGAAAAAGGCAAAACGTTCGTTTCCGGTTTCAGATGTAAATTTTTTTATAACAGCTTCAAGACTCTTGTAAGAGCTTATTTCAAAAATATTTTCACGAGAAAACTTAAACGCATCATCCCACAGATATTTTATGACTTTCTCAGGGAAACGTCTGTTATGATGTTTTGCCACAATTCGAGCCTGTTCACTTGCGTCTACGTCATCTGCAACCGGATCGTACCACAAATCCAGTTTTGAAACAAAATAGGCTCCTAAGCGTTTGTCTTCTGAGGATGTCATTCTTACATTGCCATCTAAAATTTCTTTATTAATAGCACGACAAAAAGCACTCCACGTCACTTCGGTATCTAAAATTTTATCGTTTGCGTAAGGATGATTTTCAAATGAATTCTCAATTAAACGCATATGCCAACGTCTCTGAAAGGCAGTATCTAACGTGAACACATTCTGATCAGACGTGTTCATTGTCCCAACAATAGACATATTAGAGGGAATACGAACTTTATGCTCTGGATCTCCGTAAACTATTGCTGCGACATTCGCATTAGTGATGGAATACTCGCTGGTACCCATAGGGAAACTCGTATCATCAGTTGTCCTATCTAAAAGTTGGAATACCTCACCAAAAATTGCTGGAGCATTTCCACGATTAATTTCTTCGATAATCAGAAAATATTCAATATCTGGATTGTGGTATGCCTTCCAAAGCAATCTGGTAAATGGACCGGGCGTAAATAAATAACGTACTTTGTCATCGGCCGATACTGTCGGCAATATCTGGCCTACAAAGTCGGAATACGTGTAATCCGGATGAAACACAAGGCGCTCCATTCGGTTTTCATCACTACAATATTCATGTTGAATAGTGTAGCTTTTACCAGAACCGGGTACACCATAAAGCAATACATTTGTACCGCCTTTTTTTCTGTCACAGTGATCTAAATCCACACCATCGTGCCCAGTTCCTTCATCAACTCTATCCGGCGTAGTATACCCAAGCAACTGACTTAAATTGTCCATTGTATTATGAATTCTACTTGTATCCATTACAGGCTACCTCCATATAACTTTTCCAAGAAATCAGCTTCAAGAACTTCCGATTTAACTTCCGTGTGTCTACCAGAATCACTGATTGACCATTCAGGGCGTTGAATAACATGAAGTAGTCCAGCAAATTCAAAATACTGAGGTATATATTGATGCCCTTTTGGCTTCTCTATTACATTTCTCATAGTGAAGTCATATTCACCATTACGATATCTGGTGATATAATCATCCAGAGCGGCCTCTTCGACATCACAATCATCATGTCGAATACAAGTGTTTAACAGATACCATTCCCATTTATCCATACGCCCGTATTTGTTCAATGCTCTCAGCGTCGCTCTTAATGGATGTAATTTGCTTCCATCACTGTTTTTGAAGTAGTAAAAGCGTAATGCATCGCAATAAGCTTCCTCATATAATTTCTTGATTTCTGCATAGATCTTTTCTTTTACATCATCTTCGTAATTGTCAGCAAACCCCACCTGTTCTTCCAGCTTAGCTGCTTGGTAGACCAGTTTTCCTCTGTCCGTCAAAAGGTTTTGTATGTCCATCTCATTTCGACTGCTAAAGGAATCTTCATTTAAAAAGCCGAAATTTACGCAAACACGTTTTACTGTTCGTACTGCACCTGAAGATGATATTTGCATTTGCTCCGCTAAACGATCTTGTATTCCGTTTCCCCAAGACGAATGATCCGTGAACGAGGAATCTGACAAGCAATCGATCATGATTCGGAACTGCCTATGCAAATCTGGCCCAATATTTCGACCGGTATAGTCCCAGCCACGAAGATCCATAGTCCATTCCTCCTTTTCATTACTTCTTTTTTAATACCAATATTTCATCGTATTTGATGATGCCGCCACGGTTACCTCGTGGAAGATGAAGATATCTATCACGAATAACATATTTGAAACTAAGCTCAAATATATATCCATTTTTCTCTGCAATCTCGGCCAAAACTTTTGCCGTAGGAATACTCTGCCCACGAATATTACTATCTCCGACCACGATTACATACCGTCCGTTCTGTTTCAATTCTTCACGTACAGCAATCATATTTTTTGCCATATCCTCGAAGTAGGTATTTACAATGGCTGCACGTTTTGCATCAACTTCAGTGATTTTTTCCACAATCGGGACAACTGTTTCTGATTGCGAAGCATAGCGGTATTTATCGTAAAAAGATTTTGAAATTTCTGTCCCAATATACGACTGCTTGCTTTTTTTCAATTCTTCATTCGATGCCAAACCAAGCCACATATCTTCAAAACGCAAACTACGCACATAGTCATAAGCATTAATATATGGCGGAGATGTTACTGCCAAATCGATAGTGTTTTCTGCATTAATTGTTCTGGCATTATTGCTCTCTAAAATAGTGCTATTACAATGGAGTGGTGCAACGGCCTCAGAAAATCCAATAATAGCCTCTCTATACATATTCTCTACTTTAAAGAACAGCTCTGAAGGGTCAGCAGGTGTCTTGGGGTACTTTGTGGATATATACGGTTTTGGAGAAACCTCATCAGCATTCGAAACCTTTCGAATAATCCCAGAAAGGACAACATATAAATAATCCTTGACATTCTGGTTGTCTGCTGCAAGTTTATCGATTGTATACTTAAAGAACGAAAGCCACAGAATTGATTTATCACAAAACCATTTCTCGATATTAGGAATACCGGGAATCGGATACTGAAAACTCTCGTCGGGAGACATCTCCTTTATTTTCCTTACAACCTCATCGAGAAAATCAATATCCTCCTTGGAGTAAACTGTAGTTTTTACTTTGATGAGCAATCGGGCAAATGGGTCAATATCAATTGACATAGCATTTCTGCCCAAAAGCATCGCTTCTATCGCAGTAGTTCCTGATCCACAAAACGGGTCCAGCACAGTTTCTCCAGCCTTTGAATATGCGTTAATTGCAAAACGGGGCACGGCAGAAATATACCTTGTCGGGTATTTATTAAACAACCTATTGGTTGAGGCTACAATTTTAGTCTTGTCGGGGATGATTTCATATATCTGATCCTGAATCGGATTGATTGGAAAATCATCCAATTTAATTACTTCCATTCTGGAAACCTCATTTCTCTAATTTCACTATGCTCTCACGCAAGTATTTTCGTACACGTTCAGTTTTTTTATATTGCTGTGAGCTTGTGATAATAAGCCTTTCCACTGCGATTTCCTGAACTTTAAATCCAATTTTTTCAGCAATCATTGCCAAAAACACATCTGTCGGAATCACAATGCCAGCATACGCAGAATTGCTAACAACAATTGCACAATGTCCGCCACTCTTCAGAGAATCATATATCTGTCGAAGTGCTTCCTCCATGTCTGCAAAATAGCCGTTAAGCATATCCGGTATTTTGTTTGTCCAAAGCTTCTGCTGACGCAACAACGGAATTATTTGATCGTTCAGCTCTGGCAAATTAAAACTGGTATAGCGTTCCGGCCACGTAGCATGGCAATGTGATCTCAAAGATTTCATACGGATATTTTTTTGATCACTTGTGGAGTTTACAAAACCCGCAAACCAAAGCTCCAAATAATAAATCTTCGTATAGTCAAAGCAATTTGCATACGGCGGCGAAAAAAGAACTAAATCTACGGTGTTCTTCGCCACATTTTTTTCCATCGTTGTAACGCTTTCCACATACACTTGTGGAATTGGGCCGTTATCTTCAAGCGAAAAATCCTCAATCATAGAAGCCGCTTTCTTCGAAATACACTCCATTGCGAACTTGAATGCACAGCCCTTATCATAAGTTGGTGGACGTCTCTTTATTTTTAATCCATTACCTGCTTTTCTGTATAGTGCACACTCTTCAAGTGTGCAAATCCAAGCAAAAAACAATAATTCCTTCGGCTTACTCTCTGGTAATTCATTGATGTACTTTCTTATATTGAGCTGTGCCAACAACATTTCAGACTCAAATATACGACGCAAATACTCATTTTCAGGAAGCTCAATATTGATTGCAATCTCAATAGTCGATAGCTCCTGTAGGAGTTTTTCGAATTCCTCCATATTATCTTTGCTATAATTCTCAGTTTTGACCTTTGTAATAAATGCTGCAAAAGGATTAACTTCAAAACCAATAGACTTCATTCCTTTGGCCTTTGCGACAGCAACAGTAGTTCCGGCTCCACAGAATGGATCACAGACAACGGAAGACTTGTTCAGTTTGTATTCATTGAAGATTTTCTCAACCAGAATAGGAGAGAATCCTTCCTTATAATTAAACCATCTATGTCGAGCATACTTAGCGCTGTAAACAAAGTTACAATCAACATTTGTGTACGTAGCACTATTCAACTCGTTGTTCGTTACATTATATTTGGCGTCAAGAGCAGCATAAAAATTTGGCAAGCTATTGTAGTCCATGTAGTTTTAACCTCATTTCTAATTAATTGCGCTCTTTCCACTTTTGACCCATTCATCCAACTCGGAACGCTTAAATTTCCACAGCTTTCCAACCTTGTGTGCTGGGACCATTTCTTTTTTTATCCAGTTACGAATCGTAACTGTCTTTATGCCTAAATACTCTGCGGCTTCATCAATGCTAATATAGTTATCATTTTCATTTTTAGTCATTCTGAACACCTCGCTAAATGTCATTGCTATAAAAATTCATTCTGTATTATACCACAGCAGCGTCGGATTTTTAAGATATTTGCTGATATTTGTTTATATTTAACTCTGGTTTCATCATATTTTATTAGCTTTCACCTTTTTTCGATGGTTTCTCTGAGCTGTTGCGTTTCTGCAATTAGCGCAACAGTATTTTTTTCGACCGTTTGTAGTTTTAACAACAAAACGATTATTGCATGCTGGATTTTCGCACTTGCGATAAACATCTGTGCCGGGACGTAAGTAGAACACAGAAAAATACAAAGCAGAAATCAAATTTGGAGCTCTCCAAGTAGGACCCATTTTTAGAACGCTGTATTTCGGTGAAATACCAGAAAGATTATGGTTCATTTCTTCGTTTAAAACAATTTTAGCAACTGTAACGGCACTATTTTTCATTTTTTCATCTAACAGTGTAGTTTGAGGAACGTCTGAATAATATTCAATGCCTTTCTCAAAAGACACACCTCCAATAACACCAATGTCCCTCATAAAATGAAACAGGAAATCTATTACATATCGTCTATTCTTGGAGAGATTTGCGCCATTACGGTATAGATATACGATAGCTTTATATCGCATATCTAAATACCCCGGATATCGATTTTCATATATATTTTCTGAAACGACATCGTTATATTCTTCAATATCCAATTCATATGAGCCATAGATAGAATCACGAATTGTATACGTATCCTTTTGAAAGGCCTCCTGCTGTCCATCAATTTCTGTCAGCTGTGAGGCTTTATCTATTTCATTGGACAAAAAATGTTTATAAGAAACATATAGCCGTGGCAAAGTCGACAATTCAATAGATATTTTCTGACTTAAATGTAAATACAAAGTTAGCGAAATCATTCTTTCATAATCAATTTCTGGAGATTCAATTTTATTCATGAATGCGACAGTTGCCTTCAGTCTATTAATAATCTCGATCACGTCTTCGAAATATAATGACTCAAAATTTGCATCCCCAACCTTAAAGAAGGAACCATTTGTTTCAAAAAAGCAAACCATCGCTTGGATGTCATTATCTGGTAGCGACATAAGTTCTTTCAAAAGGAATATGTCCTTGACCCAATTAGCAAGACAACCCGCAAGAACCGCGGGGAGCTTCCGCAGTATTTCGTAGAAAGTACGCACGAGGCTATCATACCGATGGAGACCTATCAAGCAGTGCAGGCCGAAATTGCACGGCGACGGGAGCTCGGTGTTTTTGCAAGCTGGGGCATCAACACCAGCTGCTTTACATCAAAAATCAAATGTGGTCTCTGCAGTGCCAGTTTTGTACGCAACACCCGGAATAATTGGGCCAAGACCAGCCAGCTTGGGGAGCGTTACACTTTCTACGGCTGCGGCACAAACAAACGTAAAGGAGCACACTGTTCCTCCGGCACAATACGCGAGGAGGTTCTGAAAGAAGAATGCGCCAAAGTGCTCGGCCTGCCGGAATTTGATGAGGAGACTTTCTCGGAATGGGTCAAAAAGATTACGATTCCAGCTCCTGGTATTATGATCTTCGACTTTACTGATGGAACCTCACTTGAGCATCACTGGAGCCGGAATGCAAAAAAGGACAGCTGGACAGCAGAACGGCGAAAAGCGGTCAGCGAATACCGGCGCAGTCGGGAACCCGGATGGAAGTGCTATAACACCTTCACCCACTTCATCAAATGCGGGCACTGCGGAGCGAACTATCGTGTCCAGACTCACAAGCGTGTGGACGGGACAATTGTACGTTCTTGGTACTGCTCGTCGCCAACAGCGGCGGGCTGCTTCAAAGTCGGCATCCGAGAAGTTACACTCAAGACGCTCATTGCTGACGTAATGGGCCTACCGGATTTTGACGAGGAGCTTTTCAATCAGCAGCTGGCTTACGCAACGGTGCCCGCAGACAATGAGATTGTCTTTCACTTTCGTGACGGACACGAGGCTTCCCGAATCTTCGTCCAGAAGCGCCAGATGCCACGCCAGACTGAGGAACGGAAGAAGCACATGAGCGAGGTCATAAAAGCGAAATGGAGGGAACGCCATGCCAAAAACGACTAAGAAGATTACCACGATTCCGGCAACGCTGACCAGATTTACAGCAACGCCAATCAACCAGCAGAAAAAGCGCCGTGTGGCTGGATATGCCCGTGTTTCCACAGACCACGATGACCAGTTCAGCAGCTACGCTGCGCAAGTTGATTATTACACCAACTACATTAAAGGTCGTGACGATTGGGAGTTTGTTGAGGTCTACACCGACGATGGAATCACGGGGACAACGGTCAACCGCCCCGCGTTCCAACGGACCATGCAAATGATCCTCTGCGGAGAGGTAAATAGTCTTATTGTCACAGAGTTGAGCCGCCTGTCCCGCAACCAGTCCTTTGCTAACAATTTGATAGAAGTGACGCTGCCCTCGTTCAAAGTGCGGCTGTTCTCTCTCAGCGAGGGCTATGACAACGCGACCAACACACCGGCTGACGAGAATTTGGCCATGTTCTTCAACCTGTTCAACGAGTATTTTCCCCGCATGACCAGCCAGAAAATCAACACGGTGATCCAGATGAAAGCAGAAGTCGGTACCCGGATCGCCTCCATCCCGCCCTATGGGTATCAGAAGGATCCGGAGGACAAGTATAAATTTCCCACCGCGTATTTTTTGTTCAAACAGGGGATTTCCTTATCCTTTCCTTAGAAACACCCGGTATCCTGGTCTCATCCATTACAAAGGAGTGTTTTCTATGACCGAATCCCTTCGCCCCGCCGCTGCCCGGCGGGGCCTGACCGACACCGCCCTCAAGGGCATCGCCGTGGTGAGCATGGTGCTGGACCACATCTATTACTTCTTCGGCTATACCGGCTGCATCCCCACCTGGTGCAGCATGGTCGGCCGCCTGGCCGCGCCCCTGTTCCTGTTCTGCCTGGTGGAGGGCTTTGTCCACACCAGCAACCGGAAAAAGTATTTCTTCCGGGTCTGGGTTCTCGCCGCCCCCATGGGACTGCTCCTGTTTTTCATGCGGTACGGCGGCTGGTTCACCCGGCCGGACGGCTTTTACCCGGAAAACTCCATGCTGTCCACCTTTGTCCTGCTGCTGCTCTTTTACCAGGGCTTTGAGTGGATCGCCAGCCGGCGGGCTTCCAAGGTGGTTTTGGGCCTGGCTCTGGTGGTGTTTCTGGTGCTCTGGCCCCAGTTGGCCGGACGGTGCACCCTCCTGTTTCCCCAAACGGCCACCGTGTTCGGGGTGTTGGGCTACGCGGTGCTACCCATGATGAACTTCACCGGGGACCTGAGTCTGCCCGTTATTCTGGTGGGCCTGGCCCTCTACTTCGCCAAGAGAAGCCGCATCGCCCAGGTGATCGCCCTCAATGTGGTCTCCTTCGGCTGGCACTTTGTCCTGGTCTATCTTCAGGTCCGCACCTGGCCGGATTTTCAGATGGTTCAAATGTTCACCACCTACTACGAATGGATGGGGGGCCTCTTGGCCACACCCCTGCTGCTGTGTTATAATGGACAGCGCGGCGCGGGGTACCGCCGGTTCTTTTATGCTTTCTACCCCGCCCATATCTACATCCTGTACGCCCTGTCCTGGCTCCTTCTCCTGGCCATGGGCTGAAGAAAGGAGGGTCCATTATGGCCCACATCTTAGTGGTGGACGACGATGCCGACCTGCGCCAGCTGCTCCTCACCGCCCTGGAGCGGGACGGGCACCAGGTCACTGCCCTGGACCGGGGCAGCGCCGTCACCGAGGCCCATTGCCGCTGGGCCCACTGTATTCTGCTGGACGTGATGATGCCCGGGGAGGACGGCTTTGCCACCTGCCAGCGGGTCCGTGCCCTGGCAGACTGTCCCATTCTCTTCCTCACCGCCAAAACCGAGGAGGCCGACGTCATCCAGGGACTGGGCCTGGGCGGCGATGACTACCTCACCAAGCCCTTTCGCCTGGGGGAGCTCCGGGCCCGGGTCGCGGCCCACCTGCGCCGGCAGCACCGTACCCCCCAGCACCGGTTCCGCCGGGGCGGCCTGGATTTTGACCTGGGGGAGAAGGCGGTTTACTGGGGAGAGCAGCCGGTGAAGCTCACCCGGGGGGAGTACGCCATCTGCGAATACCTGGCCCTGCACAGCGGCCAGACCTTCTCCAAGGAACAGATCTACGAGGCGGTCTTCGGCTTTGACGCCCCCGGGGACCAAGCCGCTGTCACCGAACACATCAAAAATATCCGAGCCAAGCTCCGCGCCCTGGACTGCCATCCCATCGACACCGTCTGGGGCGTGGGGTACCGGTGGAAGCGAGACCTGCCATGAAGGGGAAACAGCGCAGTCTCAATGGTCTGTTCTGGCGGTATCTGCTCAGCACCATGGCCCTGCTGGCCGGGGTGCTCCTGGCACTTTGGTTCGTCCTGCTCCAGCTGATCCGCATGGGGGCAGTTCTCCCGGCGGACACCGGCGCCCGGAATCTGGAGCGGACCACCGTCCTCCTCCAGGCCCAGGAGACCTTTGACCCCGGGGAAATCCCATTCTACTATCGCTGGGCGCTGGCGGACAGTAGCGGCATCCTGGAGAGCAACCTGTCCCCGAAAGAGGAGACCTGGGCCCAGAAGGTCCTCGCCGGCGAGGTCTCACGCCACGGATTTCTCTACACAAAATACTACTGGTCGGTTCCACTGTCCGGTGGGCGGGTCTGTCTGCTCCAGTATGACTACGCGGTCTGCTACGCCAATCCCACCCTCCAGGAGAGGCTGCCGGATTTCCAGCTCCTGTTCTTCCTGGTCTGCCTGGGGTGCCTCGTGCTGGTGGCTCTCTGGCGGACCCATCACTATACCAAGGGTCTGCGCCGGGACGCCCAGGCCATCACCCTGGCCTGCAACGGGGTCGCCCAGCAGACACTGGACACCCCCTTCCCCGCCCAGGCGCAGGTCCGGGAACTCCAGGCCGCCCTCACCGCCCTGGACACCCTGCGCCGGGAGCTGGCCGCCTCCCTCCAGGACCAGTGGGCAGGGGAGCAGCAGAAGCAGGCCCTGCTGGCCGCCCTGGCCCATGATCTGAAAACGCCCCTCACCATCATCAGCGGCAATGCGGAGCTGCTGGACGAGGACAACCTCCCCCCGGCCCAGCAGGCCTGTGTCCAGGCCATCCTCCGGGGGGCCCGCAGCGCTGAGGACTACGTCACCCACCTCCAGGCCATCACCACGGGGCTTCCCCCGGCTGCCTCTGCCCAGACGGTCTCCTGTGCCGATCTGGCCCAGGCCTGCGCCGCTTTGGGCCGGGACCTGACCGCCCCCAAGGGGATCACGTTCTCCTGGCAGACCGACCCCCATCCCCTGCCGGACCGGGCACTCTCCCTGGACCGGACCGCCTTTCTGCGGGCAGCGGAAAACCTGCTCAGCAACGGCGTCCGCTATACCCCCGCCGGGCAGACCTTGGACTGCGGCCTGCGCCTGACCGCCCAGCGGCTGTTTCTCTGGGTTCAGGACAGCGGGCCCGGCTTCTCCCCCGAGGCACTGGCCAAGGCCGGCAAGCTCTTCTACACCGAGGAGCCCAGCCGCCCCCAGGGCGGGCATCTGGGGATGGGCCTCTATTCCGCCGCCCAGACCGCCCGGGCCCACGGCGGCGGACTATGCCTGGAAAACACCTCCCGTGGGGGCCGGGCCACCCTGTGGATTTCTATTTCATAATATTTCCGCAATTTTTCCAAAAGCCGTTGCGTTTTTGGAAAAACTTTCGTCTTATGGAGTGGACGCAGTCCA